>Ga0315296_10002342_pt1 | contig 16206 bp, 15 predicted proteins | sample YL17G14_18_MG_FD_203921 | JGI IMG/M metagenome (GOLD analysis project Ga0315296, IMG submission 203921) | Sediment microbial communities from Yellowstone Lake, YNP, Wyoming, USA - YL17G14_18 | ecosystem: Environmental > Aquatic > Freshwater > Lake > Sediment | place: USA: Wyoming | collected... | reverse complement strand
CTTCCATGGTGGTGGAAGTGCTGGACGGGAAAACAAGGATTCATAGCTTGGATTCATAAACAGCTTATTCCGGTGGTTCACCCTCTGATTTTATGGAAGCTTCCTACTTCTACTCGATTGTTCTACCTTTGGGTATCTTTGTTTTCTTGCTGACTGCGCTAGCGTATTATTATGCAAGAAAGGAGGAGCTTGCGGGAAGAAAGTGGAGGAAGCTCATGAATGCATACACTAAGAAACAGCTCGAACAGAAAGAAGCCACAAGCTCAGAAGATTACTACGAGATGAAACTTGAAAAAGCACTAGAACAGCTTGACATTGTGACAAGCGAGAATAACCTAAGTAGGAAAGAGGGAAACCAGAGCACGGAACCATACTGCTCAGAAGAAGACGCCTCTTACAACGTCACATGACCAGGAATCCACTGTTTCATACTCGATTGTTTCCATTTGATTTTGAAGCACTGAAACGAGCGAAATCCATAAATTGCATCATGCCCGAGAGAAGACTTGTGGCATTGTAAACATGGAGTTGAGGATTCTAGCGCGCGCTAGTAGACATGGATTAGGCTTGGAAGCTGATGAGAACAGTTAGAAACGCTCTTGTTCGTCCTGTGCCCGAATCGTATAACGATTGTATGAGGTCTAATCGCGAACAGATCGACGTTGCTCTTGCAAGAAAGCAACACACCGAATACTGCAGCACCTTGGAGCAGCTCGGACTGAAACTCATCCCAGTAAGCGCAGACGACACTTTGCCCGATAGCTGCTTTGTAGAAGACACAGCGGTAATATTCGGAGAAAAAGCAGTGATCTGCAACATGAAAACAAAGCCCCGAGTCAAGGAAGTGGTTGAAGTTGCCAAGGTATTAGGCAAAATGAAAGAGACACATTACATCAAGCCGCCAGCCACAATCGACGGCGGCGACATCCTTAAAGTTCAAGACACAGTCTTCGTGGGGCTCACATCTCGCACCAACTTGCACGCTGTAAAACAGCTTGAAAGAATATTGGCAAAAAGCGACTTCGAGATAATCCCAGTAAAAGTCTACAACGTGCTTCATCTGAAATCCGCATGCACTTATCTCGGAGACAATCATGTTGCAGTGGCTGAAGGCTACTTTGACACAGACCTTCTGCGTAACTATAAGAAAATCGTGGTCCCAAAAGGAGAGGAATATGCCGCAGACTGCCTCGCTGTAAAGGGCACAGTCTTGGTGGCGAAAGGTTACCCTAAGACTGGCAGGCTCATAGAAGAAGCAGGCTTCTCAACGAAGGAGTTAGACGTGTCAGAATTCCGTAAAGGAGACGGCGCCCTGACCTGTCTATCGATATTATTCTGATTGTTCCGGAACGAGAAAAAACACGTGCCTTTCTAAGTTGTCGTGATCCTGTCGCACACCACCGGCTCATAGCTGGAACTCTGCTTTGATTATTGATGCGATAGAAAATGGAAAAAGTGATATAACGCATAAGCTCAAGAACATTCTAGAATCACTTGAAGGATAAGTGTACATGAAGCCCGTAATGTTGAAGCTCGTCTCGGAATTGTTCAGGAATTCCCGAAAAAGCGACAGGGAAATGGCGAGGAAGCTGGGAGTTTCTCAGCCAACTGTGAGCAGGATGCGAGGCAAACTTGAGAGCGAAGGTGTCATACAAGAGTACACAATAATACCGGACTTCGCGAAACTCGGATTCGAGCTTGTGGCAATTTCATGTGTCAAAGCCAGAACGAGAACCGACTACATAGAGAGAGCCAAGAAATGGGTTAAGAACTATCCAAACATCGTGCTTATGGCGAAAGCTGAAGGCGCCAGCAAAAATGCAGTGATGATATCTCTGCACAAAAGCTACACAGACTACTCAAGGTTCGTTTCAGAAACTCAGATGCACTGGGAAGACGATATCGAAACTTATGAGACGATGCTCATAGCCCTAAAGGGACCAGTTGTTAGGGCATTCTCTCTGCGAAGCCTTGCAGAAGCAATTCAAGCACCGGAAGAATAACTGGGGATTCACGCCTCATTCCAGACGAATCATAATCGAGCACAGATGCCGTTGACTGGGACAGCAGGATTGCTGAAAGGGGCTGTCTAATGACTGGGAGATTTGGTGAAACCAAAGGGCCACTAGCAGTGTGGCTTCTTTTCACGCTGTATTTGGCATCGTATATTTTCGTACGTCGCTTGTTCCAGATCTACACGACGCTCACCTTAGACAGTTTATTGGTTGAGTCAGCTGAAGTCTACGGCGTGCTTCTTGCCTTTCTTGCGGTTTTCGTGGTGCTAGGGGAGAAGCGGCGATCCTTAAAAGACGTCTTCTCAAGCATGGGCTGCAAGCGAAAGGGAACTGCGAAAAGCGTGTTGTGGAGCTTTACTCTTTTCCCCTTGTTCATAGTCATCGGGCTAGTTTCAATGGCGCTCAGCAATTACCTTGACTCTTTGACGTCTTTAAGCGTCTTTGTTTCCAGTAATGGTCAATTTCCCTTGTGGTACCGATACTACATGATAGTGCACTCTTTCTTTCCTGTTGCCGTTGTTGAGGAAATGTTTGCCAGAGGTTATGTTCTTGATAGGCTTATGCCTGAACATCCTTCAAGCCTTTGGAGAGCGCTGCCGGCAATACTTTTGAGTTCAGTGCTGTTCACCGTTTGGCATCTTCCCTCATATATCGCCGGACGCGGATTTTCGGGTTTGCAGGTTGCTGTCCTCTTGGGGAGCAATGTCTTCCCGATATCAGTGGTCTTAGGCGCAGCTTACGTTCGTGCTAGAGGCAGAAACATTGTTGGTCCTGTGCTTGTGCATTTCCTTCTGGATGCAATGCCAGTGATCATTACTCTGGCGTAAGGCATAATCCAAGTGATCATCTAGCGAATAGCACGGGTGAAACAGGCCTCTGAGAGAGTGCTAAGCTGTGAGTAGCCTCTTTTTTGCGATTATTCCCTCTATCCTCTTTTGCGCTTCTATCTTTTGGTATATTGCCAAGGCTTGATCCAAGAGCGAATAGGCTTTTTCCCTGTCTCCTTCACTGTTTCTTTCCAGATAAACCAAGCCATATTCGTACAGTAATTCAGCGAATTTGTTTACGTCCCATTTTTGTGCGTTCAGAGACTTGTATCCTTGGAGGCTCTTTTCAAAACATTGTATGGATTGATCCCATTTTTTCTGCTCTCTGAAGAGCATTGCCTTCAGCATATCAGCGTAGGGAGTGAGGAGTTTGCTCATTGCCTTTGTTGCGTTTTCGTGAATTTTTTCAGTCAGTTCTTGGGCTTTTTCCATTTCGCCTGTTTTCAGGTACAGTTTTACGAGGTCTGGGTATGCCTCCCCAAGTTGGGAGGCTGTTTCTCCGGCGCTTTCGTAGATGTTGCTGCTTTCTTGGAGGTACTTCTCAGCTTCCGCATAGTCTCCCATCTCTGTGAACAGCTGTCCAAGCCATTGGGCGGCATTTGCCGAGAACTGGTATTCTTCGACTTTTCTTGCGATGTCAAGAGACTCCTTAAGGAATCGCAGGCTTTTGTCCCATTCTCCCAAAAGATAATAGCAGTATCCCAATCCGCCAAGTGAGCCGGATACCTGAACCTCGTATTTGATTCTCTTAGACATTGCCAAAGTGTCTTCAAAAATGGAGAGAGCCTTGCGCAATTCCCCCATGGCCAGGTACCCTGTGGCTAGCAGAACGTTAATCCATGTCAGACCGTGCAAGAAGCCAGTTTTCTGCCCGAATTCCGATCCTTTTTGAGCTGTTTCAAACGCCTTTTCGAATTCTCCAGCAATCCAATGGAGTTGAGGAAGATTGTTGTAGATAGTTAAGGCCAAATCGCCAAACCCGTTTTCGAGTGCTGTTTTCAATCCCTGCTCAAGAAATTCTGCGGATTTCTCGAATTCCCCAGATTTCATGTATAATACTCCAAGGTCGTTGTAGCATGCTGCGAGAGCGTGAGTGGCACCGGTTCTCTTTGCCAGTTCTAATGCTTTGTGTGCCCACGACCAAGCCTCGGGAGATCCAGATCGCCACAGTACATGTGCAACGTCCTCGTGAAGGTTGGCTAACTCGGCGCTTTCTGGCTCTTTTTCAAGTATGTCCAAAGCCATGCGATGATGTTTAGAAGCCTTCTCCCAGCTACTCAGGAATAGCCACGAGTAATATGCCAGTTTAGAATGAAGCCGCGCAACGTTCTTTTTGTCGCCCAACTGGCTCCATATGGCGAGCGCCTTCTCTAGGTACGCTAAGCCATCTTCAGCTTGTCCCGTCCAAGATTTAAGATCCCCTAGCCTCTCTGTCACGTCAGCTTTCTCTTTGGCATTGTCCGCTTTCTCTTCAATTAGCTCCGAAGCGTGTTGAGCATAGGAAATGCCCTCGTCAAAAGCGTATATGCTCCTAGCTTTTTCTTCAGCCTTCAAGAAGTAATGAAGCGCCTTGTCCTTTTCTCCACCTTCAAGAAAATGACACGCCAATTCTCCCAGATGCTCGTCAAGCTTCTTAGCGTATGTCTTTTCCAGGGCAGATCCCACCGTTGCGTGAAGTTTCTTGTGCCTTATATGACTGACTTCTTCATGCACAACGTCTCGAATTACGACATCGGAGAAAGAGTAGATATCCTCCCCTCTTACAACCCTCTCTTTAATGAGTCCAGTTTTGAGTGTTTTCTCCATTGTTTCAAGTGCTTTTCCTTCGTCAAAGCCGGTAACTGCGCACAAGGCGTCGAATGTAAAATCGTTTCCGATGAAAGAAGCCATGGTCAAGGCGTTTTGACAATCATCATCCAGCCGGCTCAGTCTGGCCTTTACAAGGCTTTTGACTGTCTTGGGAAACTCAATCTTTGAGACTTCCTTGATCTTCCATTTATTGTCTTCACGATAGAGGACTTTCTCTTCTTTGAGGGACTTGATCACCTCTTCAACAAAGAACGGGTTGCCCTTGGTTTTTTCATGAACGAGCTTGAGAAACTCGGTGGGAACATCGTCCTGTTCCAGTATCCGCTTAATCATCTCCGAAACATCATCGAAAGACATACGCTCCAAGTGAATAGAGCTTAGCAGACGATCTCGGTTGAGCTCCGTCGTCACCGGGGTCAAAGGATGCTGTTCGTCAACTTCGGTGTCTCGATATGCTCCAAAAAGGAGCAAAGGTCGATTGTAAATGCCCCGAGCCATATAATGCATCAACAAAAGCGAAGACTGATCTGTCCACTGCAAATCATCAAGAACCACAAGCAAAGGAGCTTCCTTCGAGATGTTAGTCACAAATTGCAAAACCGCCTCGAGAAGCCTATCACGCTCTTGTCCGGGACCTATGGAAAAAGATTGAGGGAAAACCCCGAGCTTTTGTTTGAGTTCAGGAACCAGTACAGAGACTTCAGCTGGATAGAAACCTATTGCCCGATACAATTGCTCAGGAGTGGATGTCTCCATATAGTCTTTGATGACTTCCTTCCAGAGCACGTATGGAGGCACGCCGTCCATCCGAAACAAAGCGGGACATCGTCCGTACAACACATGCATTCCTCGTAGACGTGCATATGCTCCCAGTTCTCTAGCAAGTCTTGTTTTACCGATTCCAGCTTCTCCGCAGAGAAAGAACACGCCACCTTCGCCACTTACAGCTTTGTCAACGGCTCCTCTGAGAAGTCCCAGTTCCTCAACTCTGTCAATCAGTTGAACCTCTTTGACTGCAACTGGACGCGGGCTGGGCACAACTACGGGCTTGTGAGCAGGCAGGTAAGCTTCCCGCAGGAAATCCTCAGCAACACTCCTCAATGCTTGGAGCAATTCAGCCGCTGACTGATACCTTCTTGAAGGCTCCTTCTCCAACAACTTCATGACACAGTCAGAAAGAGCCTGCGGAACCTTCGGATTCAAACGGATCGGAGACACGGGATAGTCATGAATGTGACCAAAGATTATTTTCACAGGGTCTTCGCCTGCGAAAGGCGGTTTGCCAGTGACAGTCTCGTAGAGCACGGCACCAAGCGAATACAGATCAGATCTCTGGTCCGCACCTTTTCCTAAAGCGTTTTCCGGGGCTACGTAGGCAACTGTGCCAACTATCACACCTTCCTTGGTGACGCCGGGCTCCCCAAGCATCTTGGCTAAACCGAAATCCATCAGTTTGGCAACGCCTTCCTGCGTAATCAAGATATTTTCAGGCTTGACATCTCTGTGAAGAACACCGTGCGAATGGGCAAATTGAAGAGCCCCACAAACATCGATGGCAGTTCTCAGAACAGTCTGAACGTCACACTTGCCTTCAGGATAGGTTTCCACTAATCCACGCAGGCTCATGCCGTCCACGAATTCAATAACGAAAAACTGCTTCTCATTCTCCTTGCCAATATCGTAAATCGAGACTATGTTAGGATGATTCAGCTTTGCAACAGCCTGCGCCTCGCGAATGAACCGTGAATACCCCTCATCACTTGAAGACGCACTCTTAAGCATCTTAATCGCAACAACACGATTCAGAACAGTGTCCCTAGCCTTGTAAACAACACCTTTCCCACCTTCACCAAGCTTCTTCAGAATCGCGTATCTGCCATTCTGCAAATGCTCAAGCGAAGACAAATGCACGCACCCGAATTCAGCTCATAATAGTGTTTTCCCAACAACTTAAAAGAATACCTAACAAACATCCCCCTTTCAACACCTCTTCGCTGGGATTCTCCTCGCTCGAATGCAGACAGAACATAGGCAATGCGAACCCTAGCCAACATTAAACGTCACGCATAGCTATGTTGAAACGCACCACAAAACACGGTCAAAAAGCGGCAGAAACAACATACAAAACACACAACAGAACCTAAGACACAAACAGAATCCGAGCTCCCACACACTGAAAAATTTCTTCTGCACTCATACTAGCCCCTTCTAGCCTTGCGAAAAACAGAAAAGCACAGTCAATCTAAACCTTAATCTCCGAGGAAAGAAAAGCATGCCAACCTACATTCTATTATCAACACTGACCGATGAAGGAAGAAGAACCGTAAAAGAACGACCCGAACGCATCCAAGAAGTCAACAAAGAAATCGAAGCCCTCGGAGCCAAAGTAATGAGCCAATACGTAGTCCTCGGACCATACGACTTCGTCAACGTCGTAGAAGCAGCAGACAACAAAACAATCGCCCGAGCAGCAATGGAACTAGGCTCAAGAGGCACAGTTCAAATAATGACCATGGCAGCTATACCAATAGACGAGTTCATAGCCAGCATGAAAAAACAACCACAAAAAAAGAAGTAAAACACTGGCGAATCCGCTAACATTCCACTTTTTCTTACGCGGGCCTCAGAGACTAGCAGACATAGTAATTCATGACTTTCTTCATGCGCTGCGGCGCGGACACATGATCCGACAATTTCCTCAGTATCTTTATCATCTGAGGCTGGAACCTTGCCACATCAGTTAAGGTTATCAAGCCTTTCAATCGACCATGGTCAACCACTGGCAGCTTCTTGATTTTCTTGTCAAACATCAGCTTCGTAGCGTCTTCCAAATCCATGTCAGGATAACCAGCAATCAATGGCTTGGTCATAATATGCTGAACCTTCGTTCTAGAAGGACTCTTGGCGTCGCCTATCACTCGCTTGAGCAAGTCGCGCTCAGTAATTATCCCCACAGCTCTTCCATTTCGTGTCACGACTAAGCACCCGATTTCTTTGGCATTCATAAGTTTCACCGCTTTCATCACCGATGCAGTAGCTTCAACCGTTACCACGGATTCAACCATAATGTCCTCAATTTTCAGAATCATCACTTACCGCACCCTACAGAAATCCTAGTGCCTTCTCAAGCCTATAAACTCACAGAACACCGAATCAGTATTGCCAATAAACGCCTTCCAACGGCTCAAACCCGAAGAAAAGTATTTCAACTAACTCCGAACCATTAACTTCGAAAAGAGGAAAAGAGCAAAAAAGCCATAGATCACAGAAGAGGCTGAAAGCTACTTGAAAATCGGCATTCTAGTCGGAGGCGGAGACGCACCAGGCCTAAACGCGGCAATTAGAGCAGCAGTATTCAGAGCTAACGAACTAGGCTTTGAGACCATAGGCATCAAGCGCGGATGGGCAGGCCTCTTAGACCTAGACGCTCAACCCTTGACTCCAGACGGCGTTGAAGAAATACACTCACGTGGAGGCGTAGTTCTCTACACCTCAAGAACGAATCCCTTTAACATCAAAAACGGACCCAAGAAAGCAGTCAAGAACATAAAGAAACTGAGACTAAACGCCTTGATCGCCATGGGAGGAGAAGACACCTTAAACGTAGCTCAGAAGCTCTACGAAATGCGCATTCCAATTGCCGGCGTCCCCAAAACCATCGACAACGACCTCTCAGCCACAGACTACAGCATAGGCTTCGACACATCCGTTGCCATAGCCACAGACGCCATCGACAGGCTGCGCACCACAGCTGAGGCACACCACAGAATAGTCATCGTAGAAGTCATGGGCAGAAACACGGGCTGGATCGCCCTATACGCCGGATTGGCAGGAGGCGCCAACCTCACCTTGATCCCAGAATTCCCCTTGGGCTTAAACCAAGTCTACGACTTGCTCAAGAAACGACACAAGAGCGGCAAAGTCTACAGCATAATAGTAGTAGCCGAAGGAGCGAAAGTCTTCAAAGAGAAAGACCAAATCATAATGGTAAGTGAAGAAAAAGACCAGTTCGGACACCCAAGATTGGGCGGAATCAGCCATGTACTCGAAGATCTCATACAAGAAAACACAGGATTGGAAGCAAGATCAGTTATTCTGGGGCATTTGCAGCGTGGAGGCTCACCTACAGCCTTTGACCGCATCTTAGCCACAAGATTAGGCGCAAAAGCCGTGGAACTGGTGTTGGACCGAAGATGGGGAGAAATGTCTAGCTTTCAAGCCTGCGATGTGGTTTCTGTGCCGATAAAAGAAGCTTTGAAAGAGCGAAAATGCGTGCCTCAGGAACTCTACGAAATGGCCAAGACGTTTTTCAGGTAATGCCTACTCTTGAGCAGTTTTGTCCTTCAAGGGCAGAAATGTCGCTTTGACTTCCTGTATGCCCCTCATTCCACGAATCCTTCCTATTAGCTCAAGTACGCGCTGGTAATTACCCTCAGCTATGAACACCTCAAGGCAATATTGCTGACCTATGTGCCTGTGAAAATTCTCAACAACTATGTCATCGAACTCGTGTCTGACCTCACTCATGCGCAAGTCCACGTCTCTTCTTGCATACTCACAAGTAATCATCATCGTTGCAGCCACGGTTCCTGTCTCAAGTTTGGCAACTTCAGCCTCAGCGATCAAGCTTCGAATCGCATCACGAAAGGCTTCTGACCTGCTGTAATATCCTCTTGCCTTGATAAATTCGTCAAACTTGTCCAGAAGACCACTGGGCAACGTCATGCTTATGACAGTCATGATTCGGGCGCCTCCATATTAATCTAGATATGAAATTATATTAACACACTAATATTAGTTGCGTCATAGATAGCACTATGTTAATATCCATTCCGAGCCATGTGATGCTTGTCGCTGAAGCAAATGAACGAGGTCAACACGGCTGCTGAAAAGGGTAGATTTGAACACGAGGAGCATAGACCGTGGCTTGTTCTCGGCGCTACATTAGCCCTAACCATAGTTCTTTCAGCGATATTAGAGTGGTTCGCGAACGGGATTCCCCTAGGTTTCCAGGTGCCACTAACGAGCGACCCAATTACAGTGTCGAAATTGCTGTATCAGTTTGTGGTTGCGAGCATCGCCTTTTACGTCGGATATGCCGGGCTGAAGGAGTTGCTCGTTGAGAGGCGGTTCTCAGTTGAGTTCCTGATGTCCGTTGCAGCCCTAGGCGCCGCTTATCTCGGCTTTCTTTTCGAAGCCGCCACCGTACTGCTACTCTACTCTCTAGCAGAGCATTTCGAACACTACATCGAAGATAGGGCACGCAAGACAGTTGAGAAGCTTTCAACCTACATGCCAGAAAACGCCAGCATGCTGGAAAACGGCTTAGAGAAAACCGTAGACGTGAAACAAGTGAGAGCCGGCGATGTCGTAGTAGTTAGACCAGGCGAAAGAATACCGTTAGATGGCACAGTTAAGTCAGGAGTATCCTCTGTAGATCAATCTCTTGTAACAGGCGAGTCAACTCCACTCTGCAAAGGAGAAGGCGACGCTGTCTTCGCTGGCACCCTCAACGCGGACGGACTGCTCACAGTCCAAGTGGCGAAAGAAGCTGACGACACTTTGGTTTCAAGAATTGCCAAGTTGGTCATGGAGTCAAGGAAAAGAAAAGCCTCAATGGAGCGACTTGTTGACCGGTTTGCACGTTTCTACGTGCCCATCATCGTAGTAATGGCAGTGTTCGTAGCTTTCGGCATGCCTTACGTAACAGGTGAAGCACTCCAAGGGTGGATCTACCGATCCCTAATCTTACTCGTGGTCTCTTGTCCGAGCGCCTTTGTCCTGTCCGTGCCTGCAACCTTCTTCATGGCAATAGCGACCGCCGCACGAAACGGCGTGATAATCAAGGGCGGAGTCTACGTTGAAAAAATGGACAAAGTTAAAACAGTTGTGTTCGACAAAACAGGAACACTTACGTTAGGTCAACCCTCTGTTTGCGAGGTCAATTGCTCGAATCAAGCAAACGATCAAAAAGCTCTCAGGTACGCTGCGGCCTTAGAGCAGTATTCGAACCATCCTGTTGCCCAAGGTTTTGTGAAAAGAGCAACCGAAAACGGCCACAAGTTCAGCGGATTTGAAGTCAAGAACGTCAGAGAAGTTCCTGGAAAGGGCATCGTTGGGTACGTAGACGAGTGCAGAGTATCTGTGGGCAACGCCGAATTCATGAGGGAAGAAGGAATTGACCTAGACTCGGCGAGCCCGATCGAGGATGAGAAGCACACAAGGGTCTTCGTGTCATTAGACCGATGCGCTCCGCCTTCGTTCTGTTTGGCTGACCAAGTGAGAGATGACGCAGCCGCCGCGGTGAAGGCTTTGAAAGATGCAGGCACTCATACCGTGATGCTGACAGGCGACAAGGCTGAGATTGCAGAAGAAGTCGCAAAAAGACTCGGAGTCAATGAAACACGCGCCAACCTACTCCCTGAAGACAAGCTGGAAATTGTGGACAGACTCAAGGCTGAGAAAGGCTTGGTCGCAATGGTCGGAGATGGCATAAACGACGCTCCATCATTAGCCGCATCAGACGTTGGAATAGCCATGGGCAGCGGCGGAGTCGACGTAGCACTTGAGTCAGCAGACATCGTATTAGTCAAGAACGAGCTAAGCAGGATTCCGTACCTGCAACGCCTGAGCAAGCTGTCAACGAAAATCGCTAAGCAGAACATCGCTGTTTCACTGGGCGCCAAAGTGTTGCTGGGCGCGCTTGGATTTCTTGGCTTAGTTCCATTGTGGTTTGCCGTAGCTGCAGGAGACGACGGCGTGACCATGCTCTTGCTGCTGAACACGTTGCGCATACCTAAACTAAGAGCCTGATTTGTTGAGGAAGAGCTTATTTCGCCTGAGCTCTATCTTCTAGCCATGCCAATCAAGTACAGCGAAGCACCAGACGTTAAAGACTTGGTTGAAAGCATTGTGGCTCAATTAAGCTTTCACCACATTAACCTGAATGGAATGTACTGCTACCGAAGCGTCAACTCAAAATCGAAGCGCACAGTAGCTCGCATTCACAACTTGAGCAAGCTGTGGCAAAGAGCTTTAGACAAGCCAGCCAACTACTTGATCGAAGTCATCTCTGAACGCTACGATAAACTGAGTCAAGAGGAGAAAGAAAAAGTCATAATTCACGAGCTCTTGCACATTCCAAAAGGTTTCAGCGGAGGATTCAGACCCCACAAGGGCTACATAACTGTGAGAAAAATCGAAGCTCTTCATGAGATGCTTGTCAACGCGAGGTAGCCGTTCAAATCCTTATTCCGAGTTCATAATTCTCATAGCACTGATGCACCGAGCTTCTATTGAAGGGCATGTCATGCCAAAGTCTGCATTTGCCTTGGCGTTTGCAGTTCTCAGCGCTTTCATTCTAGCCGGAGCTTTGAGTGTCGTCTTAGGTGACAACGCTAGCTTTACGATTCAGCCGCTGAAGGAACACACAATTGCTCTCAGTCTGCAGGAAACGGACAGTGTCTCGGGGAGTTTTTCAACAGTAAGCGATGACGAAACAGGAGTGAACTTCTATGTCACCGACCCCTACAACAACACGATTCTGCATTATGACAACGTTCTCCAGAGGAGCTTCTCATTCACAGCTGAGGTGGACAGAGACTTCCGATTGCATTTCGATAACTCGCTTTCTACGGTTAATCGTAAGACTGTGTCTTTAAACTACAACGTGACGCACTACATTATGGGCATGCCTCAAGAGCAGTTCCTGTTCATAGTCATTGCGGCAGTTGCATTGATCGGAATAATGCTTTATGCCGTGCTCATGCCGAGATAAGGCACGACTCTACTCTTCGGGAGTATGTTTTAGGCTCAACCTCTCGAGCCGCGGCTTCGTCAACGTCGATAATGTAGATGACGTGTATTCGAGCGTTCTTGATCTCTTCTAACGTCACCGGAGGATTCTGATAGTACAGGTCGCACAGGGTCTTGATCTCCTTCAAGTCTTCGGTTTTTCTAGTTCCAGGCGGTTGACTGAAGGCTACAGGAAACTGCAGCAAGTAATGAGGAGGCATGCCTAAGGCGAACTTGCCCGCATGATAACTGTAGCGGATGATCTTGCTGGCTATTCTGGCCTCGATGTAGTTTTGCGGATCAAGCGCGTGCTCAGGTGGAACGAAGCCGGTCTCTATCTCAACGATGAGGCTACCGTCGCCTTTAGTCGCATACAAGTCGCATGTTAAACCGTCTTCGAGGGGATGCTCAATCTGAACCTCGTATCCTTTCTCAACAAGGTTTTTGGCGCATACGAGCTCCATTACCGAGTGGTTGATTTTCACAATGTTTTCGTTGTGCAGTTGCACTAGGTGGTCTTTGAGCTGAGTGAGTTGCTTCACAGTGCCTTCAGACGTATCAAGAATGAGTTTTGACAGCAGAAGATTGAGGTCTTCCTCGAATTCGTCAGTCTTCGTCATGTTTTTTCCTTGCTCGCTTTTCAGACGTATTCCTTAATTGACTTAGAAAAATAACCGCTTAAGCTTTTAGGCACAGTCAGAACGCAAGATTCCAAAAAAAGCTGAAATCCGGGACTCAAAAATGTGCCGAAGTTTAAATAGACATCATGAATGGTCGGCTTCAACGCGAGATCATGGAGATGAATTTCATCAAGCTTGTCAAAAAAGCAAATCGCGCAGGCTAGATCTTAGGCGAAGACAGTGCAAACCCTTTATAGGTGATTTTGAACTTTAGAATCTATTGCCCAAGTTGAGAAGCACGCTTGGACGACCAACAGGAACGGTCATCCGTAAACGATTGTTGGATCGCGTCTCAAGAGATGACATCAAATGAGAGCGACACCGACGACTAGTCGCGGCTAACCGCGTCATGCTGGACCCGTCTGGGCTTAGACTCAGCTTGGGCATTTCTATTTTGGAGACCTAGGGAGAGAAAAGAGTCCGCGCCTTGTCTGCTTCTTGGACTGGAGCCTACGTCGGTTGATTCTGACTTAGTGTCTGTTCTCAATATTGATGGTTCATAACAATTAATCGCTCAGCGGTTGAGCTTTCTGCAAGGAAAGCTGGAAATGAAGAAGCCACGCCTGTCACGATTAGTTGAGAGACCATTATGGATCCTGTTCCCGTTATTGCTAGTTATCTCGCTTAGCATAGCTCGAATACCGCTAGGAGAATCGTCAGAACCCTCAGAATACGACAGGTATGTTCGGAGCTTCATTAACCAGCCACCTCATGGCAACTGGACTTACGTTGAGAAACCCGTGTTCCCGGTCTATTTCAACGAGTCAACGATTGCAGTGGGCTCAAACTGGACTGTCGTATCTCCGTTGACTGCAAATCACACTTACCATGTCTACGCTTACGGCGAATGGGTAAACCAGAAATCTGATCCGTCAACAGACTATGACATCTACGTCTACAATCCTTTAGGCGAACTCGAAGGCTATCACACAGAGTCAGCCGGCTTGCCAGAACACATGGGCACAACCGTTGACGAACCCTTCTACACCCCAACGCATTCAGGAAACTACAGCTTCGTTCTGAGAAACGACCCAAGAGAAAGCAACGCGTCTAAACAGGCAACTTTCATGCTCATCGAAAACGCGCAGACAAATGAATGGCATCAAGCCTACTTGAAGGGCAAAGAAAACGACTTGCCAGTTTTCAACACAAGCTGGGCCTACGAGTTCGTCACAGATAGCCAACGCATCGAAGTCCATTCTAGAGTTCCCGACACTCTGGACATGTACGAGGCAAGGCTGTATCTGATGGCAAACCCGAACGCCGGTAAAGGAGAATTGCTTAACGAAGTTCCTTTAGCTTGGGAAAAAGGACTTTACGGCGAAATCTCGCAGATCTACGGCGGATACAACCTTGAAAGCAAGGAACACAGAGGCATAGCTTACGCAAGCTGCGAAAACTTCGGACAGGACATGCTCTTGAACTACACCGCGCCAATCAAAGGCAAAAGCCTTTACCACCTTGTTTTCATAGCCGAAAAAGGAGAGGGAGAAATAGATTTTCTAGTCAAAACCGAATTCGGACAAGCAGGCTTGAATCTCGCCAACCCACCGCTTCGTACATATCCAAGCAATGCAACTACGCTCACATTTGTTTCCAAGATTACTGATCTGAAGAATGCCGTACTTAACTACTCCATTAATAGATGGCAGAACTCCACTCTCTTAGAGATGCAGCTCACAGACAACAGAACTTGCACTACGACGCTGCCAAGTCAAGCAGCAGGCACGACAGTGAGTTATGAGGCAGAAGCCACGGACGTTCTCGAAAACACTCTGGTTTATCGGGGAAACTACACAGTGAAATATGCATCTCAGCTAAACCTGACGCTGAAAACCAAAGAAATCTCAATTGGGCAGAACATAACCTTGACTGGACAGATTACTCCGCCAGTTGAAAACCTAGCGCTGACTCTGACCTTCACCTCGGAAAATGGAACAGTCAGACAAACCGTCTATACAGCGGAAGAAGGCGTTTTCGCGGGTAGTTTCAAACCCACAAAGGAGGGCACTTGGCTGGTTCAAGCCGTCTTCTCTGGAGACAACATGACATATCCGTGCTCAAGCAAACCCCTGCAATTCAAAGTCGGGCCACCTTCCTTTCTAAGCCAATACTCAACGTATATCTACGCAGGCATTGGCGGAGGAGCTGGAACCGTAGCCGTCGCCGTCATATACATTAAGAAGCGTAGAGGATAAGAAACCTAATCGACGATCTCTAAACGCAAAGGAAGTTGTTGATGACGCTAAGCGTGGTCTGACATCAACACGCATGGTTTGCAGGCGACAATTGCCTGAGCTTAGTTTGAATGTTGATTCTGAATTCATAATTGCTTTTAGAGGTTTCCGTGAAGCTTAGGCGCAAAGGAGCGCTTAGAAGATTGAACAAAGACAACCGTCGGGAAATGTGGTTGAAAGAAATCAACGACGCAATAAAGTTCGAACAGTCTTATTTGCGCGTTAAGGTTAAGGATAAGGAATTCGATTAGAAGCCCGCGCGTTTTTTTGTCAGGCTTTTTTCACAGTCTGTGGATTGATGAACTTGCGGCAGAAGGGGCATTCAGCCCAGCCCATAGCTCGTCTAGCCTTCCATTGATTCTTGCAGTAGGGGCATTGAAGCAAGGTGGATTCGCGCGAAACGTAGAAGATCTGACGGCTCAAGGCAAGGACAATTAGGCCTGTGATGAGAAGCACGGTGCCTGCGACAGTTATGTAGATAAGCTTCAAGGTCACTGTCGAGCCGAGGCTGATCTGTTGGCTTAAGATCTGTGTCCACAAAGCAGATAGGGCATTTGAGGAGCCGGAAGCAGTGGGCCAAGCCTTCCAGAAAACCACTAGCAAGGCAATGAATCCCATCAAGCACAGGGTAGCGCCTAAAGCTTGACCAGACTGTTTCGTGCGGATTATTCTGGGCATGTACCGTCTCTAGAGTGTTCGGAAACTGCAGGCTATGTAGTTTATGAACCCCAGGTAAACATTAGGGCTTAACAAAAGCTAACAAGTAATGATAAGGCAGGTCTTTCGTGTTCGAAAGTGCGAAGCTGCTGTCTTCGAAAAGCTTAATCGCTTTCTCTTTTGCCAC
>Ga0315296_10002341_pt1 | contig 16208 bp, 26 predicted proteins | sample YL17G14_18_MG_FD_203921 | JGI IMG/M metagenome (GOLD analysis project Ga0315296, IMG submission 203921) | Sediment microbial communities from Yellowstone Lake, YNP, Wyoming, USA - YL17G14_18 | ecosystem: Environmental > Aquatic > Freshwater > Lake > Sediment | place: USA: Wyoming | collected... | reverse complement strand
GACGAACCGCAGACATGGTCTTAAGCCACGGCAAAAAAGCCCTGATAGCCTTCCAAGTCAGAGGCGTAGGACCAGAAACAGCCTTCCGAATTCTCAGCAAAATGCATCCCAGCGAAGACGGCTTCTATTTCGATTTGTTACAAGCGAAGATTCAGTATTTAAGGACAAAACCTTTTTGGGATACCAGAGAGCGAAAAAGACAGTAGGGGCCCTGTGCAGCAAGCTATCTGTTTTAAATGTCGTCTTTTCCGCAAGAAACTAGACGACGACATTTGACTCAGACTATGTTGAACTGTTTGAATAGTAAGCCTTAAATTTTTAGAGGGCTAATACAGATTTCTCGTTGTTCGAATCCTCTGTTGTAAGAGGAGCTTGAGCACAAGAAGATAAGTGAAAAAGAAAATCCTCATTCTGTTTTTGCTCAGCACGATTCTTGTTGGGCTTGTCGCTTTTTCAACATTTGTTCCAAAAGTTGAATCTGCAACAACAAACATTTCGGTATCAATAGATTCATACATTACAAGTGCATATCCAGATAATAATTACGGGACTGGCACTGTCCTTCATTCTGGAAGGATCACTGGAGCGTATATGGGCACATGCCGATCATACTTGAAATTTTCACTATCATCTCTCTCATCGGGTATTTCAATAACATCAGTCAAATTGTGGTTGCGTGTTATATCCGACTATAACAACCCGTTGTCAGGAATATACTCCACGTCTGATTCATGGACTGAAACAGGCATAACATGGAACAATGCTCCTTCAAGCACCACGTTGCTAGATTCAAAAGTTGTGGATGTTTCAGGCAATCAATGGGTTGACTGGTCTGTTACAAGTTACGTGATCGAGGAAAATTCAGGTGACAAGGTAGCATCTTTTATGGCAAGGGCAGTCGATGAGACTGCTCCCGATAAATCTTACGATGCGTATGCAAGAGAATGGGATAGCTATGATGCGTACTTGGAAGTCACGTATCTAAACTATCCTGTTAATGATTCTTTGGAGTTGACTAATCCTTCTATTTCTACACAAGGTTGCCTAGCGCAGAAGCAAGCGTACATCTTTCGAGCTAAAGTGACTGACAGCGATGGTGGAGCTGACATTAACCGTGTGCTTTTGAGTTTGGGTGGTGGATCTGGCATAGCCAAATGGACTCAAGCTACTGATGCGTTCAGTGTGTATTCTTCGGGTCAGTGGAGTCTCAGTAGCACTTCCTCTGACTCAACGCTTTCAGGCAGTCAGTGGACTTTGGATTTCAAAATCACGTTTTACTGGACATTTCCCGATGAAAACTTGCACACAATGACGTTGACCACAGTTGATGACTCTGAATTTTCAGACGCAGATAATTACTCCAACCTTTTTTATGTTGAAAACGACTTGATTTCTTCTGGAAGAACGGTGAATGATTATAGGGTTAATCCTTCTCAGAGCTTGACGTTTTCGGGAACTCTCTACTACCAAGGTACAACGATTACGCCTAATGACGGAAACTACAATGTTGCCGTTAAACTCGGTGGCGTGACCAAGGCTACAGATACGACTCTTGTTAGCGGTGCTTTTAGTGCCTCTGCGAATGCGGAGAGTACGGTTAATTCTTACGCCTACAATGTAGACTTCAATTACGAGACTGGCTCGGACACTTTTACTGCCGTGATCGTGGATAAAATCCTAGTCACAATCGCAGCTAACTCAACAAATCCCACAAACTTCCAAAAGGTTCAGTTGACGACAACAGCCAAATATCAATACAACTCAACAGATGTAACGACTCTTTCTTTCCAGATGACACGGAACGGCTCAAACTTCTCAACGTCAACACCTGTAGTTGACGGCGCCTACACAGACACAGTTTACGTCTACACAACATCGTCATCGTCTGAGACTACTTATGGCTTGAACCAGTTTTCAACGAACACGATTACAGTGACTTGGGGTGCAAACTTTTTCATTGAAATTTATGATGTTAGCTCGCTTGACTTGAGGCTGGATGTCAACGCACAAGCCTACACTTATTATCGTGGTAGATTCTCGAATAATCAATCTGCAGTTTCCTCTGGAACGCTCTATTACAAGTTGAATGCTACAGGCACACAATATTCAGCTTCCTTCAATTCGTCTGGATGGGCGTGTCTGAACGGCTCAAGGTCAAGCGTGGGCAAAATCTATCTTGCTGTTTCCGCAGTGAACGTTAACGGAGAAACCGATGTCTCAGCCATCACGGAGACTCATTGGATTGTGTGGGATCGCTTAGAGATAGTTTCTGTGGCAGCGAGCAACACTTACATCAATATGAGTGGAACCTTCGAGTTACCCTTCAGCAGTAGCGAAGGCTCTGTTAATGGCTTTTCTTTTGACGCTGATAATGGCTGGTGGGAAAAAACGGTTACTGCTAGTAGCTCTGCCGTCTCAACAAATTACAATGAAACCTACATCACAATATCAGATGACACTTACGGTCTAACCGTGAAAAACGCATCAAGCGTAAACGTCATTACTGACGGTTTGAAGGTTTCTCAGAGCCTAGACCTAGATAATCTGATTCTCTCATTGCGCTTAATGTATGCGTACAATGATAGTGCGATTTCTGGTGGCTCAGTTTATTTTGCTGGTTCAACGCAAGTCACTAACTCGTCTGGATGGGCTTCTTATGCTCTCAGTAGCTTAAGCGATTTCAGTTGGGGTCAAACTGCTTACGGAGTTAGCGATGTAGCATACGGCATAACGTATAAAGCTGAGAACCAGACGATTCCTTTAGAAAAATTCGGAACCTTCTTAATCAACACTCAGGTTGCTCACTCGGTAGCTTCAACGCAGTGGCAGAGTAGCATACTGTCTTTCTATGTTTCTGGAACAGGGTCAGCTACAATCAAGGTGTATTATTCGGGTTCGCTGATTCCCTACTACGTTAAGATTAACGGCATGATTCGGGTGGAAGGCGATTCATGGAGTAAGTCTAGCGGATTAGTGACTATAACTGATGCTTTAGGGTCAACTCACACTTACTCTGTTGGTTTTCAGCCTCTAAGCGGAACTCCGACAGGTGGCAGTCCACAAGGCATTTCTAAGGCTGATGAAAATGTGCAAACTATGAAAGAAATTATCTATCGCTTGAGTTCCAACTGGATCAGCGTGATACTATTATTGGTCTTGCTTGTTGCCACAGTCGTAGCTTACGCAGTTGACAGTTCTCCCGTGTGGCAGTTTCTCCTAGTAGGATTTGTTGCGTTAGCCATAAACTTTCTTTTGGTCTTTGTGGTGATTCCACAGGGCTTGTTGCCGAGCGACTTAGCCTTTTTAGAACAGTATGCGTTTAAGCCACCGAGCCTCGAACTCTCAACGCTTCCCATAGCCACACAGTCAATCATTCAGATTGCGGTTATGAGTTTCTTGTTGTGCAGCGTGATGGGATCAGTTGCCATGCTCATTTATCGTGGTGAAGAATGAGGATGGAAAAGTCTGTGGGTCCCTATCCTTTGGGGATCTGAGAGGAGGTGAGAAAGCGAATTGCCAAGACCAAGAACTATGAGCCGAGTTGGTGAGAAAGAAATGAATGAGGAAGATGTTGCGTTGCTTGCTCAAATTCAAAACATGGCTCTTTCACCTGAAGAAACCGAGCTTTTAGAAGGCGTGCAAGCCCATCTGAATCAATATGGTGAACTCACAAAGTCAGAACGGAATAATTTGAGGAAGCTCACCAAGGCTCGTTGAAAACGTCATTTCACAGTTGTCCTAGTCACTTAGTTCATATAGGTGATTTGGATGAGTCAGCCTCAACCACAAGTCTGTAGTCGATGCGGTAGAAGGCTTGGTCCAGATTCTCGCTGGAGACACACCGCAAAAGGCGTGTACTGTCAACCATGTCTCAACTCGCTCTGGAGAGCTAAAGGCTATGCAGCCGAACGAGATTTGGTGAAGAAACTTCGACGCCTTGGCTACAGCGCTCTGAGAATGGCTGTCAGTGGCGCTGGAGAAGAATCTATTCCTGATGTTATCGCCTTCAAACAACCGAGTGGACCCGCACTCGCTTTTGAAGTGAAAGCGGTCACAGCGCAACGCTGGACGGTCTACGCCTATAAGGAGAAAGACGGTCAAAAGAAAGAAGGTCAAATCCTCAAGTGTTTACGGTTCATCGATGAGATGTACCCTGAAACTATGGAGAGGAAAGCAGGAGTAGCCATCAAATTTCTGTTGGGTGAGCGCAGAAAAAGCCCTTGGGTTATCAAGTGGGTTCCATTTCCAAGTGACCGAGACTTTAGCAAGGTTGAAAACATCACCGTTGATGTGGCTGACGTTTCTGGTTTTCCAGAGCTGACAGCGTCCAGTCGAAGCAAGCGATCTCGGAGACTCGTCAGAAGACGACTGAAGGGAAAGCGATGAAGCAAGAGTACACTCTAACGCCTCGCATCGAGAACATGTTAGAGAAAAGAGGTCTCTCACTGATCTGCGAGAGATGTAGCATGAAGGTCAAAGTCGGACAACGGATTGTGAGTAGACCGACCACAAAAGGCAGGGTCCACTATCATGCTTCTTGCTGGGAAAGCATGTTTGTGGATGACAGCCCCCCACTATTCAAAAAAATTGAGGGAGTCTACCAACGGCTACAGTCTACATTATCCTAAAACGTGTGTGGTCGGAAAAGGCACACCACCATCGACATTATCAACCCTTTGTGTGGCGTCCGCTTCCTGCTCCATATGAGAAAATGACAAACTTTCCCAAGAACAAACTGGCTCTACGCACACTCATTCTACGGTTGCTTGCTCTCTACGGAGCGGGACGTTATAGAGTATTGAGATCACATTTCTCCACTGAGAGTTCTGGTGACTGGAGACCTGTCATCTATTGGGTTGTCAGACCAGACGGAAAGTACAGACTCATCAAGCGGTACAGCGAACACAAATCACACCTTGGCACAGACTCCGAACAAGCGTTTTGGAAACTGCCTCAACGCAGACTACTCATAACAACAGACTCTCATGAACAACTGCGGAACAGAAAGGCAAGAATGCTCAAGGCATTGGAAACACGGGTGCAAAAACCCAAACCCTACGTACATACGATACGAAGCTCAACCTCTAATAGACCTTGGAAGGTAACTGTGACAGCACAAACAAGAAGATACTACTAGAAAGGCTCGGAAAAAATTTGAAGTTTTTTCTGCAGAAAAAGCTCGCTTAAAAAGCTAATAGCACTTCCGAGACTTTGCGATTTTCACATCAATCTGTTTGGGTTCTTAACTATAGGGCGAAGTCAGTTTAGCATGGAATGTTGAAAACTATGGTGTTTGGTGACTTGCGCGAGTTTGGCATAGGTGTTAAGGGTGTGGTCTTAATCACAGTCAAAATTGATGGTATAATAACCGTCAGTAACGTTTCATGAGGCAGGATGCCTAAAACTTAACACCTTAACAAACTGAAAACTATCCTAATTTCACGTTATCTACTAACGTGAAGTCAGCATAGAGGCCCTACAGTTTCGATGGAAAACAAGGGAACATCTATTAAATATTCGTCTAGGGAAGAACAGAGAGTGTGTGTGTCTGTGTGTCGCATATTAGAGGGTTTGATCTACTACGAGGATTCCAAGTCTTGGTGTACTCGTAGTAATCACTTGTGGTTCTCTTTGTTGAAACTATCGATAGTGAACGTTGCAGGATTTCTATGTAACCACAGCGTACCCGAGCCATTCCTTGAAAACAATCGAGTTAAAGTCCATGAAATGACCGCAACTTCTAAGGGCTGTAGCCTAGGCTGACTGTGTTTGTTTTGGCTATCATTTTTCCATGCTTTCATGCTCTGACCTCAGTTTTGTGTAAGATTTCCAGCGGCATCACAAAAATCAATAAGAAGGTTTCTGAACTGCGTGAAGTCCTTACAAGAATATAAATGCGATACTTAACTTTTGAGGTAATTGGTCTATGGTAACAAGCGCAGAGTTTGCCTTCATGTCTTACAGTTTCAATGGTTGCTTCAACATCTGGATGTAGTTCTGACAGGGTTAACTACAAGCTTTCCTCAAGCAGTCAACATGAATTAGTAAACGGTTTGCAGAGGCGCGTAATCTTTCTAAGCGTGAATTAGAGGTTTTTCTGCTCGGTAGCTGAACATCATACGGTTTGAGCGTCAGGTCATTTGCTGATAATCAGCGTAAGGATTTGTCTCCTATGGATAGGGCTTGGGCTTATGCTACTGCGATTGTGAACATTAACACTGGTAAGAGCTACACGGTGAAGCAAGTCAAGAAAATGGATACAAAGTTCCTACTAACATTAGTAAGTACTTCTCAAGGTGGACAAAGAGCAGGTGATGGTATCAAAGGTGGTCAAGCTGAGTTGTCTCGCAGAACAGGGATTCCTCAAGTGAGTGAAATACGGCTTTTTTTACTAATTCTTTTATTAAAAGAGGCGTGAATTGAGCTTATTTAAGCGTTTCGCAGCCCATAATAGCTTATTCTGCATCATAAAGACGAAATGGTGATATGGAATATGAGCAAACCAGAAAACGAAAAAGTTGAGTTTGAAGAAATCCATCTCAAAATTCCAAAGGCGCTTGTCGACTTTTGCAGACGACTCCTCGAGTTCACGAAGGAAGAGACAACAACCTTGGAAGAGACATTCTCAAGAATCGTTGCGCAAGAGTTGAAAAGTATGGTCGACAACGAAGATATAGCGGAGACCTTCCCTGCACTCAAACCCCAGAATTTGATAAAGGTCTACAATCTCGATGCTGCCTTCAGCAGAGTACTCTCTATTATTCCAGTAGAATAGGGTAACTTTGGACGGAGTGGAAAGCGTCATGCTTCAGGAACTGAGTGAAGTTGACCGAGAGATCATCCGAGCAAGCCTAGTCGAGATCGCAGAAACAGTACGTAAGAAATATCAACTGACCATAAAGGACATAAACCGACAACTCCATCAAATGATAGATGTCACTGTGTAAAAGGGGACTTGCTGGAAAAGTGGAGAAGATGTGACTTGGTTAAATGCGGAAATTGTAGGTTCGCTATTGGAAAGAAATTTTGGATACCAACAAGACCAAACACACCATTAGGTGATGCGCAAACTAAGGCAAGAGAGCATGATGGTATCGTTTGCTCTGGTGACTTGAAAGTAGTTCTCGGAGAGGAACTAAAGAAAGACGTTGAGACTTGCGAGATGTATAAGAAAGGAATAGCGACATTCGGAGACATTCGGAGAGAAGGGTTCTGAATGAATGACTTGTTTCCTGAGCCATTAGAGCAATACTGGTACTGTGAAGTTGCCAAGGATGAAGATATGCAAGATCTTCTCATAGTGTCAGACATAGCTATTGTTCTTCAAGCATGCGGATACCTTAAGAGTCTTGCAGAAGCTAAGGCTCTTGAAATCTTCCTTACATTCGTAGATTCTAGAGAGAAGGAATCATGCGGCTATCCGCAAGAGGGTTCTAAATGAGCAAAGATGATGTGTGCAGACACTGCGGTGGAAAACTTCAACGGATATGTCTGCCCGACGTCATCTATGTGACGGAAAAGCCTCCGAAAATCCGAGATTACAGTGTGGCCCGTATATGTTCAAAGTGCGGCAGAGTGCATGAAGGTGAAGCGGTGAAGAGAATTCCTCGGCTTGAGGACCTTCAAAGAGAAACCGACTTGCGAAGAATAAGAAGAGAAGAGTGATTTGAAGTAGGGAAACACTGCAAGGGAAACTGCGGAATACAAGCACTCTAACCTCGCTCACTCTCTCTTTTTTTTGGTTCGCTCATGTTACATGAACGAATCCGCTAAGAATCCATAAAGATCAACGTCAGATTCGTTCATTCATGTGCATCTCACATCAAGAAGATTCTTTAGTGGTTATATAGCAATGTTAGCGTAGAGCGTTCGTTCATCTCCACATGTTGGAATACCTGAAAGACGCAAAGTCACCATCAATGTTGAACTGGCTAGGCGCTATGTTAAAAGAGTCTAACAGATTGATGAGAACCATCCATGAACGAATGCCTGATTCCATCACCTCGGACTAATATGTTCACCACTCAGAGCTAACACTGTTGGGAGACTCTGCGCTTTCCTTATGAACACACATTATTTCTCTACTCCAACACACCGAAGAAAACTTTGACAACCCTTCGGATTCTCATCACTAGGATAACAACACGGAGGATATGGCTGATCGCTACCAGCATGTTTCCACTCCTTACGCAAAAACCCAACATGACCCTTCCCAGTCTGCACAAACAACAAACACGGATTAGGTAGTTGCTGAGTAACTTCGATCTTTTCCTCTCGGTCAACTTCATCTGCACTTTCAAGTCGTTGTCTCAAATCGGCCCAACGAGCTAGTCGCTTCCATATGTGTTTTTTATTTTCATAAACAATGTGGTAAATCGAACCCTTCTTGAAAGTTAGACTCCCCTTCTGTAAGTTGAGAGTTTGTTTCAGTTGTCCAAGTTGTTCTGGGGTTGGGTCTTCAACTTCTACAGTCTCATCATCGTCTTCGTCCGTTGTTGAGCTAGATAACGAACCAAGTCCATAGCCAAGAATCAATGCTGCAACAACTGCTAGGATAAGAAGAATGAGGAGGAACCAATCCACAGAGTAGACCTCGTTAGAATATATGTCCAGTTGGCAGTTAAAAAATTGGCGTAATCGCAAATCTTTTATGACATGTGGGTCTAACGAGTTAAGTGATTGTTCAGTCTTTCTGGTGTAAGGAAGAGGTCAAGCACTGAGTAGAACATGGGAGTTAATATTGAGGAACTGCAGAAACAATTTTCAGTTGAGAATTTAAACCCTTATGGCGCCTGCGTCGTTGTGCCTCGCAACGCTTTTCAACATCACTGGGAGAAAGACCTAGAAGCTCAGGGTCATCGAGTCTTCTCAAACGTGTACGAAGGTCAACAAGCATTTTTCATCCGACTGCTGAAAGGCAAACCCAAAGTCACATCTCAGGCACTAGCTCAGACTCAACCAGTCTCTAAGGATGCTGCCATTCTGAGAAATCTTTCAGAACACGAAGGCAAGTTTCTTAGGATTCCACTCGCTCTGCTTGAAAGTTCACCGAATGCTCCACGTGAAGTGTTTGAGGATATCGCTTCCTTAGCGCAAACGATTAAGGAACATGGTTTGTTGGAACCGTTGCTTGTCATGACTTCTAAAAACAAGAATTCGTACGAAGTTTTAGCTGGAGAGCGCCGTCTGAGAGCATGCAAGAAGATAGGTCTAGAGACTGTTCCGTGTATTCTCTTTGACGGTCTCAGTCTTGAACAAATCAAGGAAATGCAGTTGGTCGAAAATCTGCAACGAAAGGACCTTAAACCGTTTGAAGAAATCGGATTAGTTAGGCAATTAGCTGATAAGAGTCTAGGTCAGAGCGAGATATCGTTTGCCACAGGGCTTAGTCACGGAACCATTGACCACTACTTGAAAATTTCAAGAATCTTGCCAATGGAGATTCAACGTCAGATTGTCAAAGGGGGGAGCCATGACTCAAAGGACTTGAGCCTAACTAAAGCTGTGATGCTTGCTGAATCGAAAGCTGAACCAGCCTTTATCGCAGAGACGGTTGGACTCATCAGGAAAGAAGGGCTTAAACCTAAAGCCTTAGCGAAAAAACTCGCACAAGAAGGTTCAACAAAGTTGCATCGAGCCCGAGAAGCCAGAGTGTTCTGGAAAGAGCTAACGAGGACTCTGAAGAATTACGCTGCCTATTGGAGCGATTACGCAACGTTAACAGAACATGAAGAACCTGACTCCTATCATCTGGAACTGCACGTGCGGCTGCCCAAAGACCTAAAGGACTAGCTGTTTCTCGCTGTGAATTTGTGGAAACAAAAACGTTAGAACAGAGAGGTAATACCTACTCTAACTGTTTTGAGCATGTTTGGTCTAGGTAACTCTGTGAATTTTGCGTAGGCGTTAGAATGGCGTTGTTTTAGCCTTCTTTTTCTAAAAGAACCTTGATGCTCTTAGACTTTGAACTTTCTTGGTCTAGGTATTTTGGCTCGGAAAGCTGTGGACTTCAGGACTAAGATGCGTTGTTATGAGGAACTCAAAAACCTCTACGGAATGAAGCATGGAGAATATGGGCTAAAAGCTGAGAGAGATCAAAAGGGGAGGCTTCAACCAAACCGTTCTAGCGAACACTTAGGTTTGTCTGAGGATGCTATTGCTAAGGATGTGGGCTTTAGTCGAGTCACACTAGAACGTGCTCAAGCCATAGAAAAATCTGACTTACCAGAAGAAATCAAAAACTGTTGGATGCTTTCTCTAACTTTCGGACATGCAAGACAATTCTGATGATAATCGCAATCCGTTCCTACGTGGCATTTCTGCTGCCCATTCTGCGTTTGAATAAAGTGTACGCAGCCTCTAAGCCAATAATCCAACTGAGGCTTTTCCCTGATCGTCCTCTCTAGTATACTTCTCGCATCTTGCCACATGTTTTTATAGAGACTTTCAGCGAAAGGCTTCTTCATTTTCTCGAAATCAATCAAAGGAAGATTCATCCTAAGTCCTAGTTCACAGTAACCGATTGCATAAGTTTCGAGCCGAGGTGGTGTTATTTTCGAGAAAACACTTGCCAGTTGAGACAGCGTCGTTGGGTTAATTGTTTTTATGACTTCTGGGACCCCAATCAGTATGGTTTGAGCAAAAGAATGAATGATGTTCGTGTTTGGTGTTAGAGAAAGATCGACCCTAGTTTTCGCTTGAGTCTCTAGCCAATGCTCCACAGTAGACTGCCACAAGGGTCCAAGAATCTGAGGACTAGTGAGTTGAAGATAATTGTCAGGCTCATTCTGGAATACTTCCTTTGTTCTTTCCATGACATCTACAGGGTTGATGTTTTCATTGCATAAGATTGCTAGAATACCTTTGAAGGTAAGGCTATAAAATCGTGGTTCTCCTTTCTCAGATTCTGTTCCTTCGTTTTTCAGAAAACCGAATTTTGCTAGTCTTCTGACTCGTCGATTGTACGTTGTGTAGACCTTGCCCCCAAGCTCCTTGGATATTCTGTCCGCATTTGTTATGCGGTCTCGCCAGAAGACACTTAAAATTCTGAAATCAACGAGCTTCAACTTTCTGAAAATCTGTCTCGTATGTTCTGCGTGTGTCGTGTGCATTTTTTTAGTTATTTTCTGCATAAAAAAGGGCTATAGGTTTTCTTCCCCTAATACGTTTTCGGTCGAAAACATGAGGAGACGTATGTAAACATGGAAAAGAAAACCATTGAAACGTTGCCGGTCTCAACTCGGATAACGAAGCCTATGCATGAGGCGATTTTGGACATCCTGCAAACCGACGCTCATGTCAACCTTGCCGACTACCTTCGAGACCTAATCCGTAAGGACTTGGAGAAGAAAGGCGTGCAGTTCGATGAGAAAAACAAAAGAGGAGGTTGAAAAATTATGAGTCAGAGCCCTGATGAAAAGACGCAGAAGCTCGGTGAGGCACTGGCACGGTTACGTGATGGTCTTCAGAGCCTACAACCTGCGGTTGAGGCGATCGATGCCTACCTAAGTTCTCTCGGACAAAGAATAGAAGAACGGTTGACATGGAACCCGAATAAAATTAAGTGGGTTCAGGAGACTGGCGCCAAGGGTCCTTACGAAAGGTATCCAGCAAAAGATCAGAAAGCCGAGTCAACAGAAGACTATCGGAATATGCTTCAGGACCTGAAGGATCACAAAAGCGCAATGAATCAGGAAGGCTATTTCTATTGGGTTTTTCCAGACGCTTCAACTGTTGGACGAAGAAAGAAGGGATAGTCATCAATGAATCGAAGAGAATTAAATGAACTGATTCGAAGGTTAGCCAAGCAAGAAGTAGCTGAGTCCATCGATAACCATCTGGAAGAGTTCGTTCATAAAGAAAAACCATTAGAAAACTTTGAGAAAGAATGAGGCTCTTCATTGATGGCTCAGCTACAACCCTTGCTCTACAACAAAAGTATTCTATTAGACCCTCAGAATTTTCTGCAAGTACAAGCATATGTTTCTGAGCCAACACAAATCGTTCTGAAACTCGCAAAGAAACAAGAAGATGGCTCCATAGATACTCTCGGAGTTTTCAAAATTCCAGTGTCTCACGCTTCGTTTGTTAGCCAAGCAATAACAGAGGCTCAGGAAGAAACGATCTTGAACACTGAGATAGAAGCACCAATTCACGAACTCTATAAAAAGTATGGCAAAGAACGGGTTGACAGGGTTTTTTCGAGAGTTAAGCAGTTTCGGGTAGGGCTTCCAGAATGAATCGAAAAGAACTCTCTGAGCTTGAACACCTTCTCTCGTCTCTACCGTGTGAAAAAATTAACCATGCTGTCTCGATCAAGTTGCCTTACGATTTATGGAAGTACATAAAGAAACACCATCAAAATGTCTCTGGATATCTTCGGGAAAGCGTTGTTCAACGCTTGAAGAGGGAGCTTAGTGACAGTGAGTGAACAAGAAAAGACCCTTCATCAGATCGCTCTAGAATATTTTAGCCAAGGTTGCAACATCATTCCATTAAAGCTCGTTTCAAGCGAAGAAAAAAAACCTCTCATTGATTCATGGAAAAAATGGCAAACTCAAAGACAGACAAAAGAAGAGTTTGACGGTCTACCTTGGGGTCAAGCTAATGGTTTCGGCATTGTTTGTGGGACCCAGCTTTCTAACGGTCTGTACTTCGGAAGTGTGGACTTTGATGTTAAGAAAGTAACCGAAGAGGCTAAGGAAAAGGGCAGACAAGCATTGAAGCAATTTCCAATAACACAGATGGAGCAAACGCCTTCAGGTGGGCAGCACTGGATTTATTTCTGTCACAACAAGCCGAGAACGGTCTCTTCTTTTCATGACCAAGCCAGTTTGGAGATACTCGGCGAAAACAAACTTGTCATAATGTCTCCGAGCCAAGGCTACAAAAGGCTTAATGATAACACGCCTACAACCATTCAAGACCTTGAAGACGTATTTTATGAGGCTCTGTATTCGGTCGGATTGAAGAAACCATCCAAAGCACCTACAAAAGCCTCAACTCGGAAGAAACGTAAGAAAATCAAGATTCGCTATTGCTGTGAAAAAGCTTTAGAAAAGGACAGGCACATCTCGCATTTAATGCGGTTGATGATCGCCAGTGAATACAAGAAACAAGGCTGGTCTGACAACGATGTTGTTGACTTGTTCAAGCATCAAGATGATTTTGATAAAGACAAATGTCTGGTTCAAGTTAGAAGTGCTGATCCCGAGAGAGTTGCCACATGCGAATCTATCCGCGAGTGGGGCTACTGCTACCTAGAATGTCCACTGCGTGAGTGGACGCAAGATGAAGCAATCGACTATGAGCTTGAAAAAGCTAACAGCGTTGAGTTGCATCCCATCATTGACTACCATCCAGAGACAGGATTAACTATAGGTGCCTTTCTGGAGACCCCTAAAAAAGTAATTCAAATTATCGACAAAAAGTTAATTGCTACCGATTCCGAGTCGCTCATTCTAGAAGAGCTAAATCCTATAAAGGTTTCACTTAAACAACCAAGTTCTAAAGGTCTGTCTAGGATTCAATTTAAGGAAATCCTTCTATTGGCAAAAGAGCTAAAGAACTCGAATCTTTTAGCACGAAACGTTGATTCTTCAGTTATAATGGCAAATGAAGGCGAAAAAACCGTAGGAAATTTGATACTCCAAAAAGTACCCCACTATTTCTATCACTCAGACACCCGAGTATATTTGGCAATAGCCTGTTTCATTATTGTAACATACTACCATCGTCTTTTCTCAATTTTAGGGCATTTAGTTTTTCAAGGAATCAGAGGAAGCGGAAAATCAACTATCGGACTTCTTTTGAAAACTCTCTGCTGGAACTCAACAAGCCTTCAAGCAGGGCTCAGAAGCGCGCCGCTATTCCGAAGCATAGAGGCTTCAAGACCTACTTTCTTCGCAGATATGACTAAGGTAGATATCAAAGACGTGGATCTCATTGATCTATTCGAGGTCATTGAGCAAGACGGATCGGTTAGGCGCTGTGTTGGAGAAGAGAACGAGCCTACAGACTTTTACGTGTTTTGTCCAAAAATCTTGATGGTTAGACAATCAGTTCCATTCAGCCACAAGTGTATAGAGTTCATAACCGAGCCAGCGCCGAAAGGAACGCAATACACTGAGAGAAGACGGCTAATCGAGTTGGACCAAGAACTCAAAAATATCCGCTTTAATGTCCTGCGAAACATGATAACTAATTGGAAACAAGTCCTCGATGCCTATGAAAACCTTCAACAAGATTCTAAGTTGTTTGGACGTAGATTTGACCTTTGGCGTCCGTTGTTGGCTGTTTGCAAGATTTACTACCTAGACCGCTATGACGAACTCCTGAAACTAGCCTATGAAGATGCAGAGAGAGCCGAAAAGGGAGACGTAACCAGCGATGTTGAAGACCTACTTTTAGCATATTTCCTCAGCTTTGAAACCATAGAAAAGCAAAGCCAGATGTTCTATCAAAAGGACCTAACAAAGTACGCTCAAGACCAACTAGGACAGTCAGTAGTGAGAAGTTTTCACATAGTTGCTAGTGCTCTGAAAAATCTAGGCGTGATAAAAAGAAAGACAAAGACTTCTAGTGGTGTTGAATATCAAGTAGATTTAGTTAAGGCTCATGCTAAGGCTAACGAAAGAAACATAGAAAAAGATTCTGAAGAAGCCGAAAAGAACGCTCTTGGTCTAGTCTCTATTGATGACTTAATTTCCGTTCATTGGAGTGATTCACTCTCCGAGGAGAAGGAATGTGGTATCTGTGGCTACAAGAAAATGACTTCTTGGCAAGGTGAAACTAACAAGGGCGAGAAGATTCCAGTTTGTGAGGATTGCCAACGAGAATTTGAGAAAAGGAGAGAGGTTTCCTAATGGTGACTTTTGAAGAGTGGGCTCAAAACGTCAACAAAGAAATCGAAGCGTTGAAGCAAAACCAAAAATGGCAAGACAAGCGAATCGACACAGCTTTTGAACGCATCATAAAACTTGAGAATGAACTAATCAGAAATCTCTTTCTTGAGAAAATGCAGGTCCACATAGTGGAAAGCCTACGGTACGGACCTAAAACTCAACGAGAAGTCATGAAACCTCTTCCAGACTGGGCTACGAATCATTTGCTTTATCGAGCCTTCTATGAAGCTTGGGAGCAATTTGAGAAACATGGTGTGATTCAGCCTATTTCTCATGGTCGAGGTCATCCACGCACTTGGAAACTCTATTTACAGAAGGAGCTGAAACCATGAACGTCAAGTTTGATGCTCTGCCCAAGATGACTCAATTTTTGGACGTCGGCTTTATTCTTTCGAGGGCGTTGCTTCTCATTAAGCATAACCAAGTCCATCGAATCTCAGACGATCTCTACCTCGTGAAGAGTCGAAATGTGAACAGCGTAACCACACCTTCAAAGTGCAATATGGTTAGGAAAACAGGGAACAGATGGGTTTGCGAGTGCCAAAGATTTCTTGAAAATCAAATGTGTGAACACTCGTTAGCCTCGTTGATGTCGGAATCACACGCTAAAGAGCGTGAAAACAATGGGTAAAAAGCCAACTCTTAAACAAATCATTCAGATTGTTGTGATCACTGAACTCTGGTTCCTTGCCACACTTAGAATAAATGCCTTAATACTCATTCAAGTCGCACTCATCACCCTCGCTCTGATCCTCTACAACCGAAACAATGGAGAAAAACCACAAGAACAACAGAGATACAGTGCCATTGAGAGAGAGCCAGTCTTAAATGACCTCAAAGAATCCGTCATCATGCTTTTCAACGATTTCAGAAACCAAAGAACACCTTTCGTCTTCGCCTCTTGGTTGCGCTATCTAAGCCACCTTTTCCAGCCTAATCTTTACTGCACTAACTGTAGACAAGAAGTCAAAACTCACTATGTTGTCATTGACAGCTTCCAGTACCAAGAAACCTACAGTCAATCAATCATAACATGCACTCACTGCCAAAAAGAAGATGAAATTTCTGATGAGGACCCATTGAGATGGGGGCTTGTTGATTGATGATCCACAGAGCCCTCGTTATCCGTGACGACAAAGGCAAATTCAACGATTTGGAAGATGTGGTTAGGGTGGCGAGAGCCCAAGGTCAACAAGTGTTCAAGACCAAACAGAATGTGAAGGTTATTCGGATTTGGGGTCCTGACCCTGAAGTCGGGTATGTCGTTGTAGTTGAAGGACCAAGATGTTCAGATGAGCTTGGTGT
>Ga0315296_10002340_pt1 | contig 16208 bp, 17 predicted proteins | sample YL17G14_18_MG_FD_203921 | JGI IMG/M metagenome (GOLD analysis project Ga0315296, IMG submission 203921) | Sediment microbial communities from Yellowstone Lake, YNP, Wyoming, USA - YL17G14_18 | ecosystem: Environmental > Aquatic > Freshwater > Lake > Sediment | place: USA: Wyoming | collected... | reverse complement strand
GCTACTGGGTGGTGCAGCTCAAGCAAGCGCCGGTGCGAGAGGGCATCACGTGGTACCAACTGCTGGCGCGCGGCTACTTCTCCTTCATCTTTCATCGCGTCAATGTCAAGGCGCTAGCCATCTGGTATCGTTCTTTTTCCGATCTGCTCGACGCCGGCATGAACCTGCACGAGGCCGCCCTGACCCTGGCCGAGCGCACGCGCAGCCATACCCTGCGGCAGGTCACGCGGGAGATCGCACAGCAGGCGGTGCGGGGCGAACCCATGTCACCGGTGTTCGACCGCTACCCAAGCGTCTTTCCGCTTTATGCCAAAGCCTTGGTGCAGACGGGCGAAGAAACGGGCCTGCTCAATCAAACGCTGGAACAGCTCGCCGCCTTTCACGATTCCATCTACGAGATCCAGATGGCGTACCGGATGGAGACCTTCTATCCGAAGATTGTCCTGTTTCTATTCCTCACCGTGCCCCCGATCATCCCCGCCGTGACCGAGGTCAGCAGCTTCGGCAGCCTGCACTTCAGTTGGTTGATTTACCTGCGCGCCCTCATCGAGCGCATCGGCCTCTGGGGCTTTGCGTTTGTCGCCTTCTGGTTCATCTGGCGCTTGTTGATGCAATTCCAGCCCATCAGGCAGGGATGGGACCGGGTGAAGCTCATCATCCCCTGGATTGGGGGCATCATGCGTCGCAATGCCCTATCGCGCTGGGCGCGTTCGACCGCGATGCTGGTTCGCGCGGGCGTGCCGCTGCGCCGCGGCCTGGAGGCCGCCGCCTCCGCGACGGGCAATGAGGCGATGGCCGCCGCCATGCGCCGCGAGATCTCACGGGTGCTCTCGGGCGAGCCTTTGAGCGCCGTCATGGCGCGGTCGCGCGAGTTCCCGGAGCAGGCAGTGGACATGGTCATGACCGGCGAGCGCAGCGGCAACACCGAGCGTATGCTCGACAAGATGGCCGACTATTACCAATCCGAGGCCATGGTTGCGAGCAAGCAAACTGCCGTGACCGCCGGCGTCGCGTTCTATCTCTTGATGGCGGTTCTGGTCGGGATCTATGTCATCGGTTTCTGGGTCAGTTACTATGGCAACCTGCTGGGCGGCGCTGGCGAAGAGGGCCTGGGGTTCTAGCCGCGCCGCGCACCCGCAAGTTAAGGCTCCCGCCCAGATGACGGACGCTATGCCCGGCAAGAGTGCAAGCATGATGATCGTTCGCGCAATCAAAGAGCTGCGCGCTCTGCTGTCCGCGCAGCGAAGCGCGGGCAAGACCATCGGCCTGGTGCCGACGATGGGCTTTTTTCACGACGGCCACCTGACCCTGATGCGCCGGTGCCGCGAGCGCGATGGCGTAGTGGTCGTCAGCCTCTTCGTGAACCGAACCCAGTTCGGCCCCGGGGAGGATTACCAGGAATATCCGCGCGATTTTGAGCGGGATACGCGCATGGCGCAGGCAGAAGGCGTTGACTTGCTCTTTGCGCCCACCGAGCACGAGATGTATCCTGCGGGCGACGCGACTTTTATCGAGGTTGCGGGTGACCTCACCGCGCGGCTGTGCGGCGCCTATCGGCCCGCGCATTTTCGCGGCGTGGCGACGGTGGTGACGAAGCTGTTCAGCATCGTTGAGCCTGACCGCGCCTATTTCGGCGAGAAAGATTATCAGCAGCTTCTGGTGGTGCGGCGGCTGGTGCGGGATCTGGCGATCCCGGTCGAGATCATCGCGGTGCCCACGGTGCGCGAACCCGACGGCCTGGCCATGAGTTCGCGCAACAGCCGCCTGGGGCCGCGCGAACGCCAGGCGGCGACCGTGCTCTACCGTTCCTTGCTCAAGGCGCAAGCACTGGTTCGAGGTGGCATCCGCGACGCGAGCCAGATCGTGGCGCAGGTGCGCGACTCAATCGCGCAGGAGCCGCTGGTCAGGCTTCAGTATGCGGAACTCGCCGACCCCGAGACCCTGGCGCCCGTCGAGCGCGTGGCGGGACCTGCGCTGCTGGCCCTGGCGGCGCACGTGGGCGGCATTCGCCTGATAGACAATATCATCATAGGAGGTTAACGGTTCATGCGGCCCGAATCCTAGTCTGCGCAGAGCTGCTCGCTGCGCAGGGTGGGCGCGAACGACTTTCGCCGGGAGGCAGAAGCCGGCTGCATGAGAGAAGCCATGGCCCTGGTCAATTTGTACAAGTCCAAGATCCATCGCGCAACAGTCACCGACGCGAACCTCAGCTATGCGGGCAGCGTGACTATTGATGAGGAGCTTATGAAGGCTGCCGACATGCTGCCCCACGAGCGAGTGCAGGTGCTCAATCACAGCAACGGCGAACGCCTGGAGAGCTACGTCATCGTCGGCGAGCCCGGCTCGGGCATCATCTGCCTCAATGGTCCCGCGGCGCGCCTGGGCCATGTCGGGGACAAGGTCACGCTTATTACCTACGCGTGGATGACAATAGATGAGGCCCGCAACTGGCGGCCTACGGTCGTGCGCGTGGATGATAATAACCGCATCACCAATGTGGTTCAAGGCGCCACGGTCGAGGCCGCGGGCGAGCCGTGAGGCGGCGATTGCACCTGTGACGACGACTGCCACCACCAGCGCGGCCGACTACCTGGTTGCTCGCATCAGCGAGCTGCGCCGCCTGCGCCGCGCCGTCATCCTTGCCCACAATTACCAGCTCGGCGAGATCCAGGATCTGGCGGATTTCACCGGCGACTCGCTGGAGCTCAGCCGGCAAGCGGCGGCAACCGACGCCGAGGTCATCGTCTTTTGCGGCGTCCGCTTCATGGCCGAGACGGCGGCGGTGCTGTCCCCGAACAAAGTCGTCCTGCACCCAGAGCCGCGCGCCGGGTGTCCCCTTGCCGATATGATCACCGCGCCCGAGCTGCGAGCCCTCAAGGCGGCGCACCCGGGCGTGCCGGTGGTCTGTTATGTCAATACCTCGGCCGAGGTCAAGGCTGAAAGCGACTACTGCTGCACTTCATCCAATGCGGTGCGAGTGACCGATCGGGCGCCCGGGCAAGAAGTAATTTTCGTGCCCGATTACAACCTCGGCCAGTGGGTGCAGCGGCATTCGCAGAAGCATTTGCTCTTGTGGCAGGGGTACTGCCCGACCCACGATAAGATCACCGCGGAAGACATTCAGCGAGCGTTGCGGCAGCATCCCGATGCCGAGGTCATCGCCCATCCGGAATGCCGCCCCGAGGTCCTCGACTTGGCGCATCAGGTTCTGAGCACCAGCGGCATGATACGCCGCGCCCGCGAGACGCCGGCAATCACCATCGTCGTGGCCACCGAGTTGGGCATAATTCACCGGCTCCAGAAGGAGGCGCCCGCCAAATGCTTTGTGCCGGCGTCGCGGCGCGCCCTGTGCCCCAACATGAAGCGCATCACCCTGGAAAAGGTAATGTGGTGCCTGGAGGACATGTCGGGATTAGTCAGCGTCCCGCAGGAGATCGCGGCTGCGGCGCGCACCGCGCTCGACCGCATGTTGGAGACAGCTTAGCGTTCGATACTCACTCGGAGCGCCCAGCAGAACTTTCAACACAGGGGAAGACGAATCCTGAGGGGCTAAGGTGGCTAGGTCCACGTACAACGCGGACCGCCATCGCGGCCTGCGGCCCAGCCACACAGAGACACTGAACCAGCGGAAATCTCGAATCCGAAATCCCCAATCCGTTCTTGGTGGCTCGGTGCCTTTGTCGTTCTGTCAGAGGTTCTTATGGCCGGCCACTTTGCCAGCCTTGGGCATTTCATACGCGTCGGGGTCGTCGGCTGCGGACGCGTCGGGCGCACCGTCTGCTTCGCCATTGACGGCGGCCGCGTGCATGCGGACCTGGCGGCGATTTGTGACACCAATGCAGACAAGGTGCAAGCTCTCTTGTTCCAGCTCAAGCGCCCCACGCGCTCGATGTCACTCAACGGTCTGGTCGCTTCGGTGGACCTGGTGATCGAGGCCACCAACCGTCATGTCGCGCCGGTGGTCATGATGGCGGCGCTCAACGGTGGTAAGGATGTCTTGGTGACCAACACCGCGGCCATCCTGGCGCGCGACGACTTCGCACGCCTTGCCCGTGAGCGCGGGCTCACCATTTTCGCCGCCAATACCTTGCTCACCGAGGCCAACGCGTTGAACACGGCGGCGGCCGTGCCGGGCGCCAGCGTAACGCTGACTATTAGCTGTCCGCCGCCAGTGCTGGCTGACGCCCCGTTTCTGCGGGGGCGCAAGTTGAAGGCCGAGCAAGAACCTCGGCTTGTGTTCCAGGGCGAGGCCGGGGACGCGATGGCCGCCTTTCCCATGTTGGCGAACATCGTTGCCGCCGCTGCCATCGGCGCCGCCGGCGCCGACTTGCTGGTGCGCGTGCAGGCGCACCAGGTTGCTGACGCCACAGACATCGAGCTCAACGTCGCCCTGGACCAGCAGCAGACAGAGGCTCGCGCGCATGTTCCGTGTGCCGGCGGTGAACCCGTTGAGCCCGAAGTGATCGGTCTGCTGGCGGTCGGCTTCCTGCGCTCCCTGGTTAGCTCAATTCGATTGGCGTGAAAGGCTATGATGACACCGCCTTGGCCCATGGTTCGCAGCATCATCCGCCGCGCGCTTGAGGAGGACCTCGGCCGCGGTGACGTGACTTCGCAAAGCGTGATCCCGGCCGACGCCAGATGCTGTGCGCTGGTGGTTGCGCGATGCCCCGGGGTGATTGCGGGCGTAGAGGTCGCCCGGATGGTATTCGAAGAGAGCGACCCCGCCATCGAGCTTCGGGCGCAGGTCGCGGACGCAGACCTCGTGGACCAGGGCGATGCAATAGCGGAAGTCCGCGGTCCCGCGCGCTCGGTGCTGATCGCGGAGAGGACCGCCCTCAACTTCTTGCAGCGCATGTCTGGCATCGCCACTCTCACTCGACGCTATGTGAGCGCCGTCGCCGGCACCAAAGCGCGCATCCTGGATACCCGCAAGACCGCCCCCGGCCTGCGCTGCCTGGACAAGTGGGCGGTGGCCTTGGGGGGTGGTGTCAATCATCGTTTCGGCCTTTACGACGGCATCTTAATCAAGGACAATCACCTGCGAGTCGCAGGCGGAGTCGCAGCCGCGGTTGTCGCCGCACGGGAGGCGGCGCCTCACGGGCTCAAGATCCAAGTGGAAGTCGAAACATTGGAGCAGGTGCAGCAAGCCGTGACCGCGGGTGCTGACGCGCTGCTCCTCGACAACATGAACCCAGGCGATCTGCGGCGCGCCGTCCGACTGGCTCGCCAGCGAGCGCTCACCGAGGCCAGCGGCGGTGTCACTCTCGAGAACGTGCGCGAAATCGCCGAAACGGGCGTGGATTTCATATCCATCGGCGCGCTGACGCATTCCGCGCCCGCGCTCGATATTGCGCTCGACATCGTGGACTAGCCGGGCACTAATGGTCGCACCTACTCCCCCACCCCAACCTCGGATGGGCAGTCGCATCATTCGCCTGGCGACAGCGCCCTCAACCAATGACCTCGGCAAGCGGCTGCTGCGCGCCGGGGAGCCCCACGGCACGGTTATCGTCGCCGCCGAGCAGACTCACGGGCGCGGGCGACGCGGACGGCGATGGGCATCTCCGCGGGGAGGACTGTGGGCTTCCCTGCTGGCGCGGCCGACGGAGTTGACGCTTGAGCAAAGTGGTCTCCTCAACGTGGCGGTTGCAGTGGGCGCCGCTCAAGCCGTGAGCGCGGTCTCGGGCGTGCCTGTCGCGCTCAAATGGCCTAATGACTTGCTGGCGGCGGGGCGCAAAGTCGGCGGCGTGCTCGTTGAAATCTCGATCAAAGGCGAGCACATGCAGTGGGCGGTGATCGGCGTGGGCATCAACGCCAATGTTTCCCGCGCCGATCTCCCGCAGGCGCTGCGGCCGGCCAGCGCTTCCCTGCGAGAGGAGGCGGGGCGAATCATTCCGCTCAACGCCCTGCTGCAAGCGATATGCGCGCGCGTGGAGGGGCTGCTGATCCTGATCGAGGCGGGTCATGCTGACGAGGTTCTCGACGCATGGGGTGCCCTCGATTCGACCGTGGGGCGCAAGGTTCGAGCCTCGCGAGGCGAAGGCTGGCGCGGCGCTGCCATTGGCATTGATGCGCGCGGCCGACTGGTGGTGCGGGTTGCCGACGGTCGGACGGTCAAGCTTGCGACCACGAGCGGGTTCGTCATAGAGTGACCGCAGAAGTAAACTATCGGAAGGCGGTGCTGGGCGACCTGCGCGCGATCGCGGAGATGGAAAGGCGCTATTTCGGCCGTCACGCGTTCGGGCCGGGGCTGCTGCTCTACCTGTTCTTTCACGCGGGAGACGGGTTCATGGTGGCCGAGTCAGGCAGCCAGGTTATGGGCTACATAGTCGTCCGCCGCGAATCGCTGCGAAGGAAACGCGCCGAGCTGCCCACTTTTGCGGTGCGCGAGGACGTGCGCGGCCGCGGCATCGGCTCGGTGCTGCTCAGCCGCGCCCTCGATTACCTCGCGCGTTCCGGCGTGCGTCGCGTCGCCCTGCAAGTGAGCGTGCGCAACCCCGCCGCCCGTCGCCTCTACGAGAAGTTCGGCTTCAAGGTCGAGCGATCGCTGCCCAGCTACTATGGCGGCGGCGAGGATGCCCTGCTGATGGTGCGGACTCTCGATGCCGCCAAGCCGCGCTGAATGCAGGGGTGGCGCGGTATCGGGCGTTCCCGCAATAATGACACGCGATGCGCTGCTCGCGCCCCAAGGTATTCTTGCCGCCGCGGCGAAAAGGTAGTCGGATTTGTGCATGGAGGTTGACTGCAATGAAGCGCTGGGCATGGTTGGCATTGGCTGCGCTGGCACTCGGCGCGCTCGCCGGGTGCGGCGGCAACCACGAGAATACCGATCGCGACACCCTGCTCGCGAGCATCGGTGGATTGATGACCGGGTGGGCAAGGCAGGATTCCGCCTACCTGGACGCATTCATATCCGCGGACTATGCCTTTGACGAGCAAGGCAAGGCGGACCACATCGCCGCCATTGTCGCCGACTTCCCGGACCTTAGGAACTTCCGCCTCGTCAGGCAGCAGGTCGAGATTGTCTCCCCCAACCTGGCCTCCGCGCAGGTGGAATTCACGGTGCAGCTTATCGCCGATGTCGCGTCACTCGATCAAGCGACGGCGACCTTCGCCTGGGTCAACAGCGACAATCTGCTCGACCAGGTGTGGATCAAGGATTTCGATGGGGTGTGGCGCCTGGCGGCGGAATACCTGAAGGGGAGCTGGGTGCAGGACGATACGCCTGTTATCAGCTCCTTCTCAGTGCAGCCGGGCGATCAAATCCCGCCGGGCGACACCGGGCCCATCAGCGCCATTGGCTCTGCCGCGAGCCCGGCGGAGCGGGTTACGCTGTGGCCCGACTCTGTCGCCGCAGCCTTATTCACCCCCACATTCAGCTTCGGCTTCGGGAGCGCGACATATAGCGGAGATATTACCATAAGGGCCGACGCCCTCGGCGAGTATTCGCTCGCCATCATCGGGCAGACCGACATCTTGGGCGATCCGCGCATGGTGGGGCGGCTGCTGCAAGCGGAATACATCATCGTATCCACCCGCGCCGGGCGCGCCTTCCTCGGCGGCAAGGTGGTGCCGGGCAACAGGCAGAGCATCTTCCGGCGCCTGCGCATCCATCGCGCCGCCGGGCAGCACCGGGACCCCAAGCCCGGAACGGCGCCGTGAGCGCGCTGGCGGAGCTCACCGATACCCATGCGCATCTGACACACCCCGACTACGGCACCGATCCCGGCCTTGTCGCGCGAGCGGCGGGCCGCGGGGTGGGCCGCATCATAACCGTCGCCTTCGATCTGCGCACCAGTGAGACGGGGGCAGTCGTCGCCGCGAGCGATGCGCACGTCTGGCATGCGCCCGGCATTCATCCGCACGACGCCATGCACGTGGACCCGGAGGCGCTCAGCCAACTGCGGCGGCTGGCGAGTCTGCCTCGGGCCGCTGCGATTGGCGAAACCGGCCTCGATTTCTATCGCGACCGCTCCCCGCGCGAGACCCAGATCCGCGCCTTTCGCCAGCATCTTGAGCTCGCCGCCGAGCTCGGATTGCCCGTCATCGTGCACTCGAGAAACGCAGCGGAGGAGGTGCTTGATATCTGGGCGGAAGGCAGGTGCCGGCTGGGGGTGCTGCACTGTTTCTCAGGGGAGGCCGAGACCGCGCGGCGCGCCATCGAGTTGGGGCTTTACCTCGGCATCGCGGGCACGATTACCTTCCGCAATGCGGAACCGTTGCGCTCGCTCGTGGCACGCCTGCCGCGCGATCGGGTTCTGCTGGAAACGGATTGCCCATACCTTGCGCCGGAGCCGTATCGCGGCAAGGCGAACGAGCCGGCGTATCTGCCGCTCATCGCCCAGGCGGTAGCGCAGTGCTGGGGCGCGACTCTGGCGGAGACGGCTGCGATAACCACCGCCAATGCCGCCAGATGTTTCCCCGCGCTCGCGGGCTGACCTGCGGCCGCGCGCCTGGCCAGGGATTATGAGCTCGCGGCGGTAGCCGCATGCAGCATGACGGACGCGATCTCGATCAACGCCCGCGCGCGGTGAAATGGGTCTCTGATACTGCGCGCCACGGCGACAGCTTTTCGATGGTTCGTCCGGGCGAGGGCCTCCGCCGCATATTGGAGCCCCAGGGATTTGTGATGGTAATCGGGCCCCCTGTCTCGAATGCTTCGGGCGACCCTTAGCGCCTTATCCGGGTCACGCTTCATCAACTCGATGACGATGCGCTGCATAGCCCATCCGCGCAAATCGTTGTCCTGAATCGTGCGTGCGATCCGCAGCGCTGCGGCGGGGTCGCTCGCCGCCACCGCGTCGGCCACGGATTCGAGGGCGGACTCGCGGTCGTTTATGTCTGTGATACTGCGCGCCAGTCGGAGCGCCCGTCGGCGGTCTATGGTCGCGAGGCCTTCCGCCACCGACGCTAGCGCCCATTCGCGCAGTTCCAGCTTCTTAACGCCTCGCGCAACTTCGAGCGCCTCGTCGGCAATGCGCTGGGCGCGGCGGCGATCTGTGTGCGCCAGCGCAGCAGCAATGGTCGCAAGCACCCAGGCGCGCTGGGTGTCCGACTCCAGTCCGCGTGCCACCTCGACGGCCGCGCGCGCGTCATGCGGGGCAACCTGCTCCAGGAGATTGAGAACGGTGATGTGCGCCCGTTCGTCGTCGCTGATGCTCCGCGCAGCTTCGACGGCCTGTCGCAGCGCGTCGCCGAAGTGTTGCCGCTCGGTGACCGGGATCATCTCCAACATGCATGTGAGCGCCCACGCGCGATCACGTTGATCCTTGGTGCGCCGAATGGTCCGGAGCGCCTGCTCCGTCAGGCGCTCTGCTTGGCGCGGGCTGACGGCGGCGACTTGGCGCGCAACCGATAGCAGCGCCAGTGAGCGCTGCCCTGAGGACTTGATGTGCCTGGCTACCCGCAGCGCTTCACCTCGATTCACCGTTGCCAGGGTCGAGGTCAACCAGCGAAGGGCGAGATCGCGGTTGTCGCCTACCGCGATGCTCAGCGCGATCCGAAGAGCGCGTTCGCGATGAGTCGTTGCCAGCGCACATGCTATGGCGCACAGGGCGCGACCACGCGGGGGGAGATAGTCGAGGTCTATGCGTCTTATGAGTCTCGGTCGCCTGGGCTTGATCGCCCGTGCGAGCTTGAGCGCCTCGCCGCCGTCGATGAGCGCTAACACCTCGACGATGTTCGCGCTCAGGTACGCGGCGAGATCGGCATCCGCCACCTTCGCCCTCAGGCGGCGAGCCTCGTCAAGCAGCGCCTCGACTGAAGTCTGGCGCGGCCCACTAACCGGGGTCATTCGGGCTCTTGCCGTGGTTCTTCCTCCCCTGGCGGCGGTTGCGAGCCGGCGTATCTGCCGCTCATCGCCCAGGCGGTAGCGCAGTGCTGGGGCGCGACTCTGGCGGAGACGGCTGCGACAACCGCCGCCAATGCCGCCAGATGTTTCCCCGCGCTCGCGGGCTAGCCGAAAATCGGTGCAACGCACCAGCAGGTCATCCGTCGTCCGGCTGATCTCGCCCGGCCCGGGCGCGCTCGATGAGGCCGACGAGCCGTTCGAGCTTGCTGCCGGGCGGCGGCTCGAAGGCCCGCTGCAACTCCTCGGCGCCGAAATTCTCCGATAAAAACTCGACCACGTCCAGCCGCCCCTGCCAGCAGCCGATGATGAGCTTGCACGGCAAGCCGGCATTGACGCGCCGGCAGTAGTTGAACGTCACCGGGCCGCCGAGCTGAAGGCAGCGTATTTCCTGGCCGTCGTATTGCTCTAACGCTGATGGCATTTATTGCCGCGCCTGTGTTACCCGCGCGCCGCCGCGGATCGCATCAGCAATCATCCGTGCAGCTTCCTCGATGCGGCTGGGCAGGGCTAGCTCAATCCCGAGTTGGCGCAGGACGTAGTTCAGCTCCGCGAGCGTCGGTTGCTCCAGCCCGGCCTGGGTGAGCAGGTCGCGCCGGGCGAAGGTCCGCTCGGGCGTGCCCTCGAAGATCACCCCTTCCCGGGTTACCACGTAAACGCGATCCGCGATCAGCGGCACGATGTTGACCTCGTGAGTGGTGTAAACGATGGACAGCTGATGCTCGTCGTGCAGGTGGTTAAGCAGGTCTATCATCTCGTGCTTGCTGCGCGGGTCGAGCCCCTCGAACGGTTCGTCGAGCACGATTAGCTCCGGCCGCGTCACCAGCGCCCCCGCCAGCGCCACCTTGCGCTTCTCGCCCCCGCTGAGGTAATGACAGATGCGGTCCGCGAGGTGGGTAATGCCCAGTTCTTGGAGCACCGCATCAACCATCTCATCCACTACTGGGGCGGAGTAACCGTAGTTGCGCGGCGAAAAGGACACATCGTCGCGAACGGTGGGGGCGATAAGCTGCTCCTCTGCATTTTGCAGCACCACGCCGATGCGCTCCCGAATCCGGGCGTAATCGCGCGAAGGATCCACTCCGAACACATCCACCCCGCCTTCGTGGGCGCGCAGCAGCCCAATGATATGGTGCAGCATGGTGGACTTGCCGCCGCCGTTGGGGCCAACGATGGCCACGCGGTCGCCCCGGTTGACCACCATATCCAGCCCGCACAGGTGCACCTCGGTGCGATCCGGATAGATGTGCTTGATGCAACTGACCTTGACTATCTGTTCCATCTCAGGATGATCGCGGCGGCAAGCGCGCTGATGCCGAGGGCGATGGGCAAGATGTCGGTCGCCAGGGAATTCCACGGCCTCCCCGGGGCCGCGACATGATCGCTGTACCCGCGGACGGCCATGATATCGAACTGGCGCTCACTGCGGTCTATGGCGTGGATCAAGAGCGCGCCCATCGCCGCCGACAGGTTGCGCAGGTTCACCAGCGGATGATGGAGCTGCAAGCCCGAGCGCACGCGCGCAGCGGTGACCAGCTCGCCCGCCATGTCGAGCAGAACGAAGACGGCTCGGTAAGTTAGAAATAGAGCCTCCCCCACGATGCGCGGCAGCACCCGCGATACCAGGCCGAATACTCGCGGATAGGGTGTGGTGGCGAGCAGCGTCACCAGGGTCAAGGCGCCGGCGAGGGCGCGGCCGAAAAGTCGCGCCGGCGTCGTCCAGGTTCCGTCCCAGGCGCTGATGACGAAGAGCAAGACAAATATGGTCGGATAGGCGGCGATGGCCATAACCTTGAGCGGCGGAACGCGCGCCGCCGCCAGCAGCAGGACGCAGGTAGTATAGATGATAGCGAGCAGCGGGATCTGTCGCGTGATCACCACCGCCGCGACGAAGCACGCGGCCATCATCACCTTCGCCGCCGGTCCCGCTCGGTGCAGAAAGCTGCGGCCCGAGGTGGACCAGTAATCTATGATCGCGATGTTAAACCGGTTCATGCACCGCCGCCAGGCCCACGAGGTCGGGCTTAACTCCCGCCGCAAACCGGACGATGAGACCCGTGACCAGGGCCTCCAATAACCAGCCCACCGCACCCAGGCCAACCACGAGGGCGGCGAATCTGCTGGTCGAGAGATTCTCGTACCCCGGGCCGGCGCCGGGTTCCGGCTGCGCCGCATGATGCTCTGTTTCGCCGACCGCGAGCATTTCATGCAAGTGCAAGGTCCTCGCCTGCGGCGAAGCCAGCGCCACCACGCCAATCATAATCACGGCGCCAATGACCATGGCCAGGAAGGCAGCCGCGCCAGCCGCGACCCCCGGCGCCACCGCCGCCCTGAAGAGGCGAAAGAATGCCCAGCCCGCGACCACCTCGCTGCCCACGATAAGCGTGTTGAGGCCCACAGTGGTGATTCCGCCGTGGCCCACCAGCGCCAGCAGCAGATTAACGATAAACGCCGCGATCATGCCCAGCGCGGGGCCGAGGATGATGCCGGCGACGGCGGCGAGTTGCACGTGGTACGCCGCCGGGATCACCGGTATGCTCATGGCGACGATCATGAAGGCGGCGGTCATGGAAAGCACCGGCAGCCTGCGCCTGAAGTCAGGCCCGGAGGCGATTCGGGAGGCGACCGCGATGATCGCCGCAGCCAGGGCGGCGCCGCTCAGCCACAGCCAGACCGGCAGCACTCCATCAGGAACGTGAAGATGTGTCATGGCGCGAGCGCGAGCCGGTTGCGTCATGCCAGCGCCGGCCCGACCGAATACGGCTATTACATGGAAAAGGGAGATTTCCTGTCGCCGCCGCAACATCAAAGCGACCGACGCCCGGATGGGACCGACTTTGGTGGGTGCCCGCAGGATGCGTTTCCGATGTGGCCCAGCCGCCCTCGCTTTCCTTGACAACGAAAAATAGCCCATGCTATTATGCACCAGGCCCGGATCGGGGCCGTTCTCCAGGGTGAGGCGGGTCGGCGCAGAACCGTCAGTGAGTCAAAGCGAATGTCCCAGGCTTACAACGTTGTGGTCGTCGGCCGCGGCGCAGTGGGCAGAGAGCTGCTGCGGGTGCTCGCCCAGCGCGGATTTGCGGCCTCCAAGGTCACCGTTCTGGCGCGGAGCGCGGGGACGCTTGAGGTGGATGGGCGCGCGTATGAGGTGCGGCCAGCCGCGGCGGAGGAGTTCGAGGGGTGCGACGTCGCGCTTTTCGCGGGCACCGAGGGGGAAAAGGGAGCCGCGGTGCAGTACGCTCCGGAGGCAACAAAGCGCGGCGCGGTGGTCATAGATAACGGCAATGATTTCCGCATGGACCCGCAGGTGCCGCTGGTGGTGCCCGAGGTCAACCGCGAGGCTCTGCGCGGACATCACAACCTCGTCGCCAACCCGAATTGCGCGACGATCCAGATGGTGGTCCCGCTCAAACCGATCCACGACGCGGCGGGGATCAAGCGGGTCGTGGTCGCGAGCTACCAGGCGGCGTCGGGCGCGGGCGCGGCCGCGGTAGCGCAGCTAGAAGCGGAAATGGTTGCCCTGGTTCGGGGCGCCCAGATTCCGGCGCCGGAGGCGCTGCCCCAGCGCCTGGCCGCCAATGTCTTCCCTCATATCGGCGGCTTCGACGAGGAGGGCTACTGCTCCGAGGAGGTCAAGCTCGCGCGCGAGACGCACAAGATCATGGGCGATGACTCCATCGGCATCACCGCCACCACGTGCCGCGTCCCGGTCATCAACGGGCATTGCGAGGCGATCAACCTGGAGCTGCGGGAGGAGCTTACCCCGCAGGCAGCGAAGGAGCTTTTGGGATCGTGGGAACCCTATGGCGACGGATATCGGCCGCTGCGCGTGCTGGACGCGCCCCACGCGGGCTGCTATCCGATGCCGATTGTCGTGAGCGGCACGGACGAGGTGTTCGTGGGCCGCATCCGGCGCGATACCACGGTGCCGCACGGCCTCAACCTGTGGGTTGCGGCCGACAATCTGCGCAAGGGCGCGGCGCTCAACGCGGTGCAGATCGCGGAGCAGATGATCGCCATGGGGCTGTTGTCGAGGTGATTCCTTGAGTTACCTGGAAGAACAGGGAGCCGTCAACGTCGTGGTTCAGAAGTTCGGCGGCACATGCACCGAGTCGCCGGCACATCAACTGCTCGCCGCAGAACGCATCATGGAGTGCCGCGACCAGGGGCTGTGGCCGGTGGCGGTCATCTCCGCCATGGGGCGCGAGGGCCAGCCCTACTCCACCGCCGAGTTGGTCAAGCTGGTGCGCCAGATTCACCCGAAGATCGAGCCGCGCGAGCTCGATCTGCTGATGTCGTGCGGCGAGATCATCTCGACCGTCGCCATGGCCCATCTGCTGAAGTCGAAGGGCTATGACACGATCGCCCTCTCCGGCGGTCAGGCGGGCCTGATAACAGATCACTACCACGGCCACGCCGCGATCATAGACATCCGCCCCAACGAGATCTTCAAGGCTCTGCAAGAGCGCCTCATCGTTTTTGTCGCCGGCTTTCAGGGCGTGACACCTGAGCGCCACGTTATCACCACCCTGGGTGAGGGCGGCAGCGACTACACTGCGGTCGCCCTCGCCGTGACCCTGGCCGGAACTCCGACTCTGCCCTTCGGTGAGGAGCTGCGGGTGGCGCCGCTCCAGGTTTTCAAGGAAGTGGACGGCGTCATGACCGCCAACCCGACGCACTTCGATAAGGGCAAGGGGCCGCTGGCGCTGCCGAGCCTGACCTATGACGAGATGGTGACGATGTCGGCGCTGGGCGCGGATGTGCTTCAGCACAGCGCGGCGGTGATGGCGCGTAAGCACCAGCTATCACTGGTGGTGAAGAACTTCAAGACCGATGTCCCCGGCACCGAGATTTCCCCGGCGACGGGCAAGCCCAGCGGCCGCCCGGTGACCGCGATCTGTGATATCCCCGACCTGATTCTGTTCTCAGTGCCGGCCAAAGACGGGCGGCTGGCGGGGCAGTTGAGCGGTGCGATGCGCAACGAGCGCATCCTGCATTACCAGATCCCGACCGACGAGCAGTACCCGATGCCCACGGGTAAAGGCCGCGCGCAGTTCGCGGTCAAACGCGCCAAGTACCGGGACGTGCGCGCGATTATCGAGCATATCCTCTTCGACCGCGACACGACGGCGGAGTTCAGTGCTGACGCGTGGGGACTGGTATCGGTGGTGGGCGAAGGCGTCCGCGGGCGCACGAGCGAGGTTCACGCGCAGGCTGAGCAGGCGCTCCGCGAGGCCGACATTGCTGTGTTTGGGGCGACTGACGGCGAGCTGCACATATCCTTGCTGATCAGAGAGGAGCAGCGCACGCAGGCGCTGCGCGTGCTCCACAAGCGCCTGATTGGCTGAGTCCGGCGCAGGAGGGGCCGATGCCCAGAGCCCGGTTCTCAGGCATTCACATACCGGTGGTGACCCCCTTCGACAAGGGAAACCGGTTCGACCGCGCGACGATGGCGCTGCTGATAGACCGGCTCATCGCCGCCGGCGTCAGCGGCATCGCCCCCTGCGGCACCACCGGCGAATCAGCAACACTCTCCCACGAGGAGCATCGCGAGGTCATCGAGTTCACCATCAAGGCGACGGCCAAGCGAGGGTTCGTCATCGCGGGCACCGGCTCCAACAGCACGGTGGAGGCCATCGGTCTGACCCAGCACGCTGAGCGCGCCGGCGCCGACGCCGCCCTCGTCATCTGTCCTTACTACAATCGGCCGACGCAGCAGGGACTCATCGAGCATTTCCGCGTCATCGCCGACAGCACGTCGCTGCCCATCATCATGTACAACATCCCCAAGCGCACCGGGGTCAACATGGAAGCCGCGACCGCCATCGAGCTCTCCCGCGTCCCCAACATCGTGGGCATCAAGGAGGCCAGCGGCGACCTCGACCAGGTCATGCAGATCATCGCTCGCACCGAGGATTTCAACGTGCTCACCGGCGAGGATGCCTTGCTCTATCCCCTGGCGGCTCTGGGCGCCCATGGCGGCATCATGGCCGCCGCCCATATCGCCACCGAGCAATGGGTGCGGCTCTGGCGCTACGTGGAGGCGGGGGAACTTGCGGAGGCGCGCAAGCTTCACTACCATTTACTGCCCCTGGTTAAGGCGCTCTTCCATGAGACAAACCCCACGCCGGTGAAGGCAGCGCTCGAGATGGTGGGCGTCCCGGTGGGCAATCCCAGGCCCCCCCTGCTGCCGGCCACTGAGAGCTGCCGTCAGGCCCTCACGCGGGAGCTGGGACGCCTGGGGCTGCTGCCCGGAGGTGGCCGTGAATCCGGCGCCTGACGCGGCACTGGAGGAGCTGCATCGCGAAATCCGCGCCTGCCGCAAATGCGACCTGTGGCGCGGGCGCACCCATCCCGTTCC
>Ga0315296_10002339_pt1 | contig 16208 bp, 9 predicted proteins | sample YL17G14_18_MG_FD_203921 | JGI IMG/M metagenome (GOLD analysis project Ga0315296, IMG submission 203921) | Sediment microbial communities from Yellowstone Lake, YNP, Wyoming, USA - YL17G14_18 | ecosystem: Environmental > Aquatic > Freshwater > Lake > Sediment | place: USA: Wyoming | collected... | reverse complement strand
TTTCCCCGTGGGCGCGGCGGCGGCTACTTCTTTGTCGCTGCGTAACGGCCTTTGTTTTGCCCGGCGGGTGCGCGGCCGCTCGGCGCTTGCTCGTCCCGCCGCAGGCGGGACTCGCTGCGCTCCGAGACTCCTGCAGCTGCGACCCGGAAGCGCGTCTCGGGCCGGGGTCCCCTCGGTGTCCGCAAGAGGACGCGTCACCGATACCCCAGCCGCGATTCGCGCGCCGGGTACCCGCAGCCTCCGGAGGGATGGCCGTTGGCACCCGCCGGGCGATTCGAAACCCCCACCCTTCGGCTGGAGACATTGAAGTCGGGGCCGCGCTGTTCGGTGGCAAGCCCTCTTGAGCGTTTCATTCGAGAGCGGGGGTGGTGGTGAAATCCGCCCCGCGGGCGGCATGAGCCATTGCGCCGAAGCGTGCGGGAACCGAGCGGGCGTCTCGCGGTGGGGTATCGGTGGCGTGGCTTTTCACGAACAGCGAGGGGCCCCACCGCGGGACGTCCCTGCTCGGTCGCATGCGCAGGCGGGTCGGAGGGCTGGGCTCGAGGCCCAGTCCGAGCGACCGCTCAAAGCCCGTGGGGCAAGAAAACTCACGCAGTGCAAAGAAAAAAGAGGGCCCCGAAGGGCCCCGTGTTCAGGAGGAGCGGAGCGATTACACCCAGCCGCGCAATCTCATGGCCGTTACGACCCGGTCGATGGCGACCATGTACGCGGCGTTGCGCATGTAGACCTTCTTCTTGGTCGCCATGTCGAGTACGCCGTGGAAGGCGACGGTCATCTTGTCGTCGAGCTTCTTGAGGACCTCGTCCTTGGACCAGTAGAAGTTCATGTCGTTCTGCACGCCCTCGAAGTAGGAGCAGGTGACCCCGCCGGCGTTGCAGAGGAAGTCGGGGACCATGAAGATGCCGCGCTTCTTGATGATCGCGTCGGCCTCGGGCGTGGTGGGCCCGTTGGCGCCCTCGCCGACGATCTTGACGCGCTTGGAGATCTTCTCCGCGGTCTCACCGGTGAGCACGCCCTCGATGGCGCAGGGGAGCAGGATGTCCACGTCCTTGGCGATCCACGCCTGGCCGTCCTCGATCTTGTAGCCGGCGGCCTTGGCCTTCGCCTTGTCGATCGTGCCGTACTGGTCCGTGATCGACATCAGGAAGCGCGGGTCGATCCCGTCGTCCTTTGAGAACGTGTACGAGGTCTTGTCCTGGTGGTCCCAGCACGCCACGCACACGACGGTCCCGCCCAGCATCTCGATGAAGCCGATGGATGCGTACTGCGCCACGTTGCCGAAGCCGTGGATCGAGGCCGTCGTCTTCCTGGTGTCGATGCCAAGGTGCCTGGCCGCCTCGCGGACGGAGTAGATCACGCCGTAGCCTGTGGCCTCGGTCCGGCCGAGCGAGCCGCCGCCGCCGAGGGGCTTGCCGGTGATCACGCCGGGGGTGTACTCGCCCTTGAGCTTGGAGTACTCGTCCATCATCCAGCCCATCATCTGCGGCGTGGTGCCCACGTCCGGGGCGGGCACGTCCATCCGCGGACCGATGTTCTTCCACATCTGGTCCACCCAGCCGCGGCACAGCCTCTCCTTCTCGGTCACCGACAGCGTCGAGGGGTCCACCACCACGCCGCCCTTGCCGCCGCCGAGTGGGATGTCGGCCACCGCGCACTTCCATGTCATCCAAGTCGCGAGCGCGCGCACGGTGTCGATGGTCTCGTTGGCCGCCCAGCGGATCCCGCCCTTGGCGGGGCCGCGCGCGTCGTTGTGCTGGACGCGGAAGCCGTCGAAGACCTTGAGGTTCCCGTCGTCCATGCGCACCGGAATCCGGAAGTGGAACTCGCGCAGAGGCCGGCGCAGCACCGCGCGCACCCCGGCGTCGAGCGCCAGTTGGTCTGCCACCTCGTCGAACTGACGCTGCGCCATCTCGAAGGGGTTGATTTCCGACATTGGCTCTCTCCTCAGCGGTTTTCCCGCGCGAGGCGGGTGGTCAAGCGTAGTGCGCGGGTCGCCGGCCGCGCGGGCCGGTCTTCACCGCACCGGGCGGCATTGTACACGGTCCTGGAGACTTTGCAACATTTTTCACAAGCTGCCCAGGGGGTGCGGTCTCGATCTCATGAAAACCCCCGGCGCGGCCTCGGAGAGCGCCGGCCGCGACTGGGGGAAACCCGTTACACTACCGGCCGTGCCCGATGACGATGCGGTCGTGCTGGCCCGTGTCCGCGCGGGCAACGAAGACGCCTTCGCCACCCTGGTGAGGCGCTACGAGCCGAAGCTGCGGGTCTACGTGAGCGGCATCGTCTCCGTCGAGGAGGAGGCGCGCGACCTCGTGCAGGAGACGTTCATCCGGGCCTGGAGGCACCTCGACCAGTACGACCAGCGGTTCCGCTTCTCCACCTGGCTCTTCCGCATCGCCCACAACATCGCCATCGACCACCTTCGGCGCCGGCGGCAACCTACGGTATCGCTTGATCTTGGGGAGGACGACGAGGGGGAGGGCATGCGGCTTGACCCGGCCGACCCCCGCCGGGGGCCGCTGGGGGAGGTCGCCAACCGGGAGCTGGGCAGGGCGCTGGCGCGCGAGATCGAGCGACTGCCGCCCTCCTACCGCGAGCTGGTGACGCTCCGCCACCTGGTCGGGCTCTCCTACAACGAAATCGCTGAGCTGAAAGAGCTACCGCTCGGGACCGTGAAGAACAAACTTTTCCGGGCACACAGCGTACTTAGAGAGACCCTGGGCCACTACCTAGGGCAGTTGGGGGGTTTAGGGTGAACGGGAGCTGTCGAGCAGTGCGACAGAGTCTCGAGACTGGGGCCGGCGCGGACCGGGAGGTTCGGGCGCACCTCGAAGCGTGCGCCTCGTGCCGCACGCACGCGGCCCTCCTCGACGTGCTCGGCCGGCTCGCCCCCGGGGAGGCGAGCGAGGAGACCGTCAGGCGGATCGTGGCGGCGTTGCCGCCGGCACCCTGGCAGCGGAGGCGCCTCGCGGCGTTCCTCCCGCTGGCGGCGGGCCTCGCCCTGGCCGTCCTCGGGCTCGTGCTGTCGGGCGGCATCCCGGCCCCAGGCGTGATGTCCTCCCTGCCCGCGGCCGCAGGCGGGGTCCTCGGCTGGATCGTGTCCTCGGCCCTCGACGCCCTGGCGGCAGCCCGCGGCGGCACGGATGCCGTCCGGATGACGATGACCGCCGGCGGATTCTGGCTGCTGCTCTGGCTCGCGGCGGCTGCGCTGGGCGGCAGCTGGGCCGTGGTGGCGCTGGTGGGCCGCTCCCGCGGCGGAGACCGGTCGTGATCGCCCTGCTGCTGGCGGCAGCCCTGGCGGCGGCCCCGGTTCCGAGGGTCGGCGCGGCGCTGGTCATCGACCGGCCGACGCAGGGCCCGGTGGTGACGGTGCTGGGCGATGTCGTGGTCGCCTCCGAGGTGGTGGGGGACGTGGTGGCGGTCGGCGGCGACGTGGAGCTTGCCCCCGGGGCGGTGGTTCGCGGCGACGTGGTGGCGCTCGGCGGCAGCGCCTTTGGGGCCGGCAGCGCGACCGGGAGGGTCGTCGGCCTCGGCAGCCTCGGCCTCGGCGGAAAGGCTCGCGCGTCCCGGCCCGCCGGCTCGGTGGCGTGGGGGCTGGGCCTGCTCAGGGTCGGCCTGTGGGTGGTGGTGGGCTCCCTGCTGGTGTTTTTTGCGCCGCGCACCGTGCGGGGCGCCGGCGAGCAGGTGCTGCGGCAGCTCTGGCAGACGCCGCTCATCGGCGTGCTCTCTTTGCTGGTCTGGTTCGTCACGGTGGTGCTGGCGCTGGCGGTCACCGCGACCCCGCTCGGGGCGGGGTGCCTACTCCTCGCGGTAGCCCTGCTGCTGGTGGCCAAGCTCGTCGGGGTGACAGCGGTCGCCTGGTTGCTCGGCAAGGCCGCCGTCCCCGCGCTCCCGATCACGTGGCGCGGGGAGCTGCCGCGCACCGGAATCGCTCTCCTGATCATGACCGCGCTCTCGGCGGTCCCGGTCCTCGGGGCCGCCCTGTGGCTGGTCGTCAACGTCGTGGGCGTCGGGGCCGTGGTCGGGGCGCTGCTCCAGCGCCTGCCGCTGGCCCTGCCTTTCCCCCGTCTGGCTGCTCGCTGACGTGGGGACGCCGACCTCAGCGACGGCGTCTGTCGTAGCGACCACGGCTCACCATTTGACGGTTGGACCTACACATCTCACAAGGGAGGCAGAACAATGAAACGTGCGCTCACTTTGCTTTTCTTGACGCTCTTCGTGTGCGCGGCTGTCCCCGCCCTCGCAGCGATCGACGCGCGCCTGACGCGGCAGCCCGCAGTCTCGACCACCCAGATCGCCTTCGTCTACGCCGGCGACGTCTGGGTCGCTCCGAAGGCCGGCGGGGTCGCGCAGCGGCTCTCCACACCGCCGGGCGAGGAGTCGTTCCCGCGCTTCTCGCCGGACGGCTCGCTGATCGCCTTCACGGGGAACTACGACGGCAACGAGGACATCTACATGGTTCCGGCGGGCGGTGGCCTCCCGAAGCGCCTGACCCACCACCCGATGCCCGACCGGATGCTGTACTGGTACCCGGACGGAAAGGCGATCCTGTACGCCTCGCCGATGGCCAGCGGTAGCCAGAGGTTCAACCAGCTCTACAAGCTTTCCGTCGAGGGCGGGCTGCCGGAGAAGCTGTCGGTTCCGTACGGTGAGTTCGGCGAGGTGTCTTCGGACGGGAAGACCCTCGCGTTCGTGCTGAACAGCCAGGACTTTCGCACCTGGAAGCGGTACCGCGGTGGGTGGGTGTCCCGCATCTGGCTGTTCGACCTGACGACCCACGCCTCCAAGCGGGTGGGTGACGACGGCGCCAGCTACAGCCAGCCGATGTGGCACGGCTCCACGCTGTACCTCCTCAGCGACCGCGACGCCAACAAGCGCAACAACGTCTGGGCGCTCGACACCCGCTCGGGCAAGATGCGGCAGGTGACATCATTCGAAGAGTACGACGTCAAGTTCCCGTCGATCGGGCCCTCGGACATCGTGTTCGAGAACGGTGGCCGTCTCTACCTGCTCGACTTCGCGACCGAGAAGGCGCACGAGGTCAAGATCGAGGTCGTGACCGACCGCGCCACGCTCAAGCCCCAGCTGGAGAAGGTCGTTGACCTGATCGCCTCTGCCGACATCTCTCCCTCCGGCAAGCGCGCGGTGTTCGAGGCGCGCGGGGACATCTTCAGCGTCCCCGCCGAGCACGGCCCCATCTACGACATCACCCGTACCTCGGGGTTCGCCGAGCGCACCCCCGCCTGGTCCCCCGACGGCAAGCTGATCGCCTACTGGAGCGACAGGACCGGCGAGTACGAGCTCACGGTCCGCAACGCGGACGGCTCGGGGGAGGAGCGCACCGTGACGAAACTCGGCCCCGGCTTCCGCTACCGCATCTTCTGGTCCCCGGATTCCACCAAGCTGGTTTTTGCCGACCAGGCGATGAACATCAACCTGTGTGACGTGGCCACTGGGGCGGTCACCAGGATGGACAAGGGGCTGTACATGTTCGAGGGGGCGCTCGAGGCGTTCACCGCGAGCTGGTCCGCTGACTCGCGGTGGGTCGCGTACGGGCGCGGCATCGAGACCCGGAACGAAGCGATCTTCCTCTACGACACGCAGGAGAAGAAGCTCACCCGGGTCACCTCCGGTTTCTACGACGACGGCAGCCCGGTCTTCGACCCCGAGGGCAAGTACTTCTACTACGTCTCCTCCCGCACGTTTCAGCCCGTCTACGGCGACGTGGACAACACCTGGATCTACTCCAACATGGGGAACATCGTGGCGGTCACCCTGAGGGTGGACGTGCCCTCGCCGCTTGCGCCGCGAAACGACGTCGAGGAGGGCAAGAAGGACGAGGCGAAGAAGGACGAGAAGAAGGACGAGGGCAAGACCGAGGACGCGAAGAAACCCGAGGGCGGCAAGGACGAGGCCGCGAAGACCGACAAGGGCGAAAAGAAGGCCGAGAAGCCCGCCAAGCCCGAGCCGGTCAAGATCGACCTCGCCGGCTTCGAGGAGCGCGCGGTGGTCCTGCCGCCCAAGGCGGGCCGGTACGCCGACCTCCAGGGCCTCGCGGGCAAGCTGTTCTTCCGGCGGCCGGCGCGCACGGGATCGGATGAGGAGAAGAGCCCGATCGTCTTTTACGACCTCAAGGAGCGTGAGGAGAAGACCGTGCTCGCCGACGCGGACGCGTACAAGATCGCGGCCGGGGGCGAGAAGATCCTGGTCGCCAAGAAGAAGGATTTCGCGATCATCGACCCCAAGCCCGACCAGAAGATGGAGAAGAAGCTCGCCACCTCTGAGCTCGAGATAACCGTGGATCCGGTCGCCGAGTGGCACCAGATCTTCAATGACTCGTGGCGCTTCGAGCGCGACTTCTTCTACGATCCCAACCTGCACGGTGTGAACTGGAACGAGATGCGCACCCGCTACGGCGCCCTGCTCGACGAGTGCGTCACCCGCTACGACGTGAACTTCGTGCTCGGCGAGATGATCGCGGAGCTCAACTCCTCCCACACCTACCGTGGCGGGGGCGATCTGGAGAAGGCCGAGAAGCGGGGCGTGGGCCTGCTCGGCGTGGACTTCTCGCTCGAGAACGGGGCGTACCGCATCAAGAAGATCTACGACGGGGCGCCGTGGGACGCCGAGGTCCGCTCGCCCCTCCTCGAGCCCGGGCTGAAGGTCAAGGAGGGCGACTATCTGCTCGCGGTGGACGGCGCCAGGGTTGACACGAGCCAGGATCCGTGGGCGGCGTTCGACGGCCTCGCGGGCAAGGACGTGATGCTGACCGTCAACGACAAACCCACGACGGAAGGCTCGCGGAAGGTGCTGGTCAAGACGCTGGACAGCGAGGTGCGGCTGCGCAACCTGGCGTGGATCAACGGCAACCGCCTCAAGGTCGAGAAGGCGACCGGAGGGCGGATCGCCTACATCTACGTGCCCGACACTGCCAGAGACGGCCAGAACGAGCTGTACCGCCAGTTCATGGGGCAGCTCCGGAAGGAAGGCGCGATCATCGACGAGCGCTTCAACTCCGGCGGCCAGATCCCCGACCGCTTCATCGAGCTCCTCAACCGCCCGATCACCAACTACTGGGCCGTACGGGATGGCATGGACTGGCAGTGGCCCCCTGCGTCCATCCCCGGTCCCAGGGTGATGCTTATCAACGGCTGGAGCGGGTCGGGCGGCGACTGCTTCCCGCTCTACTTCAGGATGGCCGGGCTCGGGCCGCTGATCGGACGGCGCACCTGGGGCGGACTGATCGGCATCTCGGGCGCCCCCGACCTGATCGACGGCGGCAACGTGACCGTGCCCACCTTCGGTATCTACTCCACGGACGGCAAGTGGATCGTGGAGGGGCACGGCGTGGACCCGGACATCGACGTGGTGGACGACCCCGCCAAGATGTGGGACGGTGGCGACCCGCAGCTCGACCGGGCGATCGACGAGGTGATGCGCCTGTACAAGGAGAAACCGCCCGTGGTGCCCAAGCGGCCGGCGTACGAGAACCGGGCAGGGAAGTAGCGCTCTCGCGGTGTAGCTCTCGGCGCATCGAAGCGGGCGGCTCCGGCCGCCCGCTTCGCGTTCCGTGTGTCTTTCTGTTCCGCACGGCCCGCGCCCCGCACGAAACAAGAATCCCGAGCCCTGCAACACGAATATGGGGCCGGCACGCCGTGCCGGCTGTCGTTTCATCCTCCGGAAAGACCGCGAGCATGGCATGCGCGCCCCACATTCAGTCGCTGGTGTGGGAACGGCCTCCCGCCGCAGGTAGGACGGGCACCGCAACTCGTTGACCGGGGGCGGGAGCCGGGCTATAAGCGGGGCGTGCCCTTCGTGAAGGACTTTCTCGCGCGTCTCCGGTTCACGCTCACGGCGCTGGTCGTGAGCACTTTCCCGGAGAGCGTCAAGCGCAGCGGGTGGCCGTCGGCCTACGCCTCGGCGGCCGCGCACGCCTTCGGCGGCTGGGTCGAGGCGCTCGCCTCAGCGGGTCTTTTCGGCATCGGGTTCCTGCGCTACGTCAGCGATTTCGTCCAATCTACCGGGTGGACCTACCTCATGCAGAAGCCTGGCAGCCTGACCTATGGCGATTTCTTCGGGATGGGTGCACTTGGCTACGTGAGCTATCTCGTGACGCCGGTGGCCTGGGTCACGCTCTACTGCTTCGCTGAGGGGATCCTCCGTGCGCTCGACGCGGCGTACTCGGAGCGGATGCTGGGGATGGCGTTCGTCGCTCTCCCGTGGCGCGGTGCGCTGGCGCTCAGCAAGGCCGTCGGGCGCAGACGGCTCGAGAGCCGGCTGGGCCCCGAGCGCCCGGACGAGGTGGTCGTGGGGAAAGCCGGCGCGTCAGTTGCGTTGACGATCTTCGCCGCTCGGGAGAAGCCCTGGGCCGACTACCAGGTGATCGAGTACGCAGGCGACTTCTACGAGGCCGTCGGGAAACGCCTCGTCGTCCGCGGTGGCCACCACGCCTACCGGTACGAGTTTCGTCACCTGAAGCCCGGAGACATCATCCGCGGGACGCTCGTGCGCTACCCGCCCGAGGAAAAGGCCCCGCCGCCAGAGAGCGCTCGAGGTGCAGACCACGGTGATCTCGGGAAACCTGCGCGCTGAGGCATCAGCATCAGCGGGGCTCGCGCCTACCCTGGAAAGAAGGAGAACGCACTGCGCGAGAGGTGCCGGCTTTGCAACCCTCGCAGGAGGAGGGCCACGTCGCACACTCGAACCCCACGCCCGAGAACGCTCAGGGGGAATGACCCCGCTGGACCACGGACGCCAAAACCCTCACGGGGCTCGGCTACTCCGTGCGGGAGCAATGCTCCTCGCGGATGCCCCCGGCTACAACGGCTTGCGCGGGTCGTTCGATCGATGAGACCTACGTGATGAGATCACCGTGGCGACACCTTCTGTCGTCGAGATACGCTGCAGGTGCTGTTTCACGGCTCGCGCGAAGACGTCGAAGTGGTCGCGCATGGCCCGCTGGGCGACGCGAGGGTCGTGCGCGGCCACGGCCTGGGCAAGACGGAGGTGAGCCGGGTATGACGAGGTCCCCGTGACGATGTTGGCCTCGTACCAGAGGTCCTGGAGAGCGCGATTGACGTCCCACAGCATCCTTTTTGCCAGCTGCAGGAAGCGATTACCGGATGCGTTGCCGAGAAGGTGGTGGAAGTCCGTCCCCTGCTGGGCGCCACGCATGGGGTTCTCGAGGTTCTTGCGCTGCTCCTCGACGACCGCTTGCATCTCCTTGATCTGTTCATCGGTGGCCCGTCCGGCGGCGAGTCGTGCGATCTCCCCCTCGATGAGGGCAAGCGCCTCCAGGATGGGGAGGAAGTCGGCGCGGCTCGGGGGGGCCACGTTCCTCAACAGCCCCTCGGCCCACTGGTGGCGCGTGTTTTCGAACCGGAGGAGCTCGAGCCGTGCACGTCCCTTTTCGGTGAGTACCCGCCCCCGGTTGCTGACCTTCACGGTGAGCCCGTCATGGTCCAGTTCCCTGAGGATGCGCCCCACGGTGGGCTGGCTCGCCGAGATGCCGTGGTCCCGCAGGTAGAGCTGAAGAGTCCCCGATCCGACGCCATCCGCGGCACCGTCGAGGCGCTCGAGTACGAGAGACACACTTGGCGGTACCGTGACTCGAGGTGTGATGGGACGCGGGTCACCCGGAGGACGTAGGTGGTAGGGTTGAACTTCCAGCTGAGGCGGGTGTCCGTTTCCGGTCCGTTGTGCCATACGCTTGCCTCCGAATCCCACAGTCCGCGCGGCCGCGTTACTTCCCGGGCGTCGGCCGCCAAGGTCCCTTCTTCCCGTCAAAGGTCCATCATCGTACATCGTCTCTACTCCGGTGTACTGACCTGGTCCGTCAACTCCCCGGCGCGTGCAATGAGCCGAAGGCGTGGGGCGTTGGTGAGAACCCCAGGGGTTCCCGCCCAATCCCAGGCTGCCCGAGCTGACAACGCGTGCACTTTCGGTCGCTGTACGACCGGTCCATTTTGAGACTGCATCTGTGGTGGGCACCCCCTTGACAAGTCCATGGTCGAGCCCGTATTTTTCCTCCTGAGTAATCATACCTGATGAGTGGTCTCCGGGGGGCGTCCAATCCCGGTCGCCTCGACGGTGCCACTGGAGAGGAGGAGGAATGGCTCGAAAACGGTTTGTAACACTCTTTCTGGTCGCCATTGTACTGGCGGCCGGCCCCCTCTGGGCGGACGTCAAGACGCGGGGCCAGGTCGAGGGCGCGGTACGAACCGAGGACGGCGCCACCCTGCCGAACGCCACCGTCACGCTAAGCGGCCAGGGCCTGATCCAGGAGGCCGTCTCGTACACGACCGGGCCCTCCGGCGTGTTCCGCTTCCTGAACCTCAACCCCGGAAAGTACAAGCTGCTCCTCGCCGCGCAGGGGTTCGAGAGCAAGGAGTACGGCGTCGACGTCTTGGTGGGCAAGACGGCCACCGTCGACGTTACGCTCAAGGTCGCCGGGGTTACCGAGACCGTTGCCGTTCGGGTCCAGGCGCCCTTGTTTGACAAGACGACGCCGAGCTACGGAACGAACCTGCCGCTTCAACAGCTCGAGAAGCTGCCCACAACCCGCAACTTCATCGACATCGTCGACAGCACCGCAGGGATGGACAACCGGATGGCCTTCGGCGCCGGCGGCAACGTGGACGGGTACGACACGTTCGGCTATGGAGCCGCCACCAACTCCTACCTCTTCAACGGCGTGAGCGTGTCGAACCTCGAGTTCGGCAACTCATGGGTGAACCCAAACGTCGACACGATCCAGGAGATCCAGATCGTCGGGCCCGGGGGTTCGGCCGAGTACTCGAACTACAGCGGCGCGGTCGTGAACGTGATCACCAAGGCGGGCACGAACCAGTACAAAGGCACTCTCGGCGTATACTTCACGAACCACAGCCTGACCGGCGACAACTCGGAAGGGATCAAGGACCTCGATCAGGGCAAAATCAAGCGCAACGCCGAGTACAGCGCCACGTTGGGCGGGCCGATCGTACGCGACAAGCTCACGTTCTTCGCCAGCGCGGGCCTCCACGACTCGGCGACGGCGCCGCCCGGAACCGAGTTTTACGACAGCCTGAACCGGAAGCAGTACCAGCTTCGTCTGGACTACCTTGCAAACCAGAGCCACACGTTCTCGGGTTCGATCAACTACGAGCCGATCCTCGACGAGGATCTGGGCCTCCAGGCTGAGACCGGACCGGAGACCGGCTTCTACCGCGAGCAGCACACCACGACAAGCTACCTGAGCTGGGTTGGGCAGTGGGGGGACAACACCCTCTCTGAGGTACGCTACGCGAAGGTCACGGGGTTCAACGACCGCATCCCGAACTCGGGCCTGGGCATCCCCAGCGTGTACGACGGGAGCAACGGGGTTCGTTACAACTCGGTAGGGTTTCAGCGCCAGCAGCCCAACGGCCGGTACGAAGGCCGGGCCGCCGTGACCCACTTCGCGGACGCCTTCCTCGGCGGCAGCCACGAGATCAAGGGAGGCCTCGAGTACGAGGACGCGTGGCAGAGGACGAACTTCATCACGTCCGGCAACGCGTTCTTGTACTTGTTCCCGGTAGGGGCGATGACCTACGTCCAGGGCATTACCGGCTACAACACGCGTGTCGCCGCCGGCCTGAAACGGACCGGTGTATACATTCAGGATCGCGTGCGCTTTGGCCGCACAACGGTCTCGCTTGGCGTCCGCTACGACAAACCCAATACGTACGACCTGAACACCGACAAGACCCTGCTCGAGTTCACTCAGGTCGCACCGCGGCTGGGCCTCGTGCATGACTTCGCCGGCAACGGCCGCAGCATCGGACGCGTCTCGCTGGGCCGCTACTTCGACAAGGTGCCGACCTACGGCCCCGGCACCTACGCCGGCACCGGCTTCGACCCGATCACCTACTACGGTGTCTTCACCGACCAGGTTTTCGATCCCAGGGACTGGCAGGCGATCAAGGACTTTGTCATCCGACCCGAGAACATCACGTCCGTCTTCGACAGCCAGGCGATCCCCGTGGAGAAGGGGATCAAGGGGCCGCACACCGACATCGCCAACGTGGGGTTCGACCAGGAGCTCGGTCGCGGCTGGGCGCTGTCGGCGAACTACATCTACCGTAAGACGACCGACTACGTCGTGTTGACCCAGTACGCCAACCAGGTCACCTACGAGCCGGTCACATATACTTCAAGCTTCACGGGACGCACTTTCACCTACTACAAGGTTACCGGGGGTGGACCGCGCGCGTTCGCCCTCGGCAACCGTGACTTCAACTACCAGAAGACGAACATGTTCATCATCGAGCTTCGCGGCCAACCGACCGCGCGCCTGTTCCTCGACGCTTCGCTCACCCTCGAGCGCACCGTCGGGACGAAGGACAACAACGAGTGCGGGATCTTGAGCTTGTGCAGCAACGGCGTCGACACCGACCCCAACTGGGAGAAGAACCCGTTCTTCACCAAGGGCAACCTGAGCCAGAACCGCCCCTGGAACTTCAAGGTGCGGGGCAGCTACACGTTCCCGTTCAACCTCACCGCCTCAGCCGACGTGCGCTGGTTCGCGGGACGGGCCTACGGCGCGCAGGATTACTGCTACCAACTCCCCGGGTTTTCGTGCAGCGACCCGTACTATTCCTACGGGGTCTATCTCGAGCCCAAAGATGCCCGCAGGGAGGACAGCCACGCCCTGGTCAACCTCAGGCTTGCGCAGGACTTCAAGCTCGGCGGGACGATCCTCACCGCCTCGGTCGACGTAACCAACGCCCTCAACGCAGCCATCGACTTCAACACGAACATCCAGAACACCGTCAGCGCGCGCTACTCGAAGGAATCCGCGGAACAGGGCGAGGTGGTGTCGGCGTTCGGCAAGCCGTACGCCGTCACCACGCCGCGGCAGATCAGGCTCGGACTCCGCTTGAGCTTCTAGGGTCGCGGCGCGGGCCAAGTCCCACGCCGCAATCTGACCGGCCGGGCGGCCGCCAGGCCTCCCGGCCTTTGTTCACTGGACGGAGGTGGCGAAGTGAGAAAACAAGTAATCGCACTTCTAACGTGCGTTGTGACGGCCTCGGCGGTTTTCGCTGGGGCGCCCGGGCCGAGGATTGTGCTTGGCCCTGACTACCTCGTGAGCCGTGACGGCGACATCCCCCACGTTGAAACACACATTGCCGCCAACCCCCTCGACCGCAAGAACCTGGTCGGGGCCTCGATCACGGCCGCGCGACCTGAGGGTGGGTGGGCGAACCGCGTTTTCGTGACCCACGATGGCGGAATCACCTGGCATTGGGTGGACTTTTCCGAGCAGTTCCAGTTCGGCAGCGCTGACCCACAGGTGGCCTTCACTCCCCACGGCACCGCGTTGTTCATCGGCCTAGCCTCCGGTTCGGTCACAGACGAAAAGGACAGGCCCCGTGGCGGGATGCACATCTACCGCTCCACCGACGGTGGGAAATCGTGGCAGCAAACCCAGGTGGTTTGCTGCTCCCACGACCATGAGCAGGTGGTGGTTGACAACACCCTGGGCAGGTTCGCCGGCCGCATCTACATCTCGACGCTCTGGGATTACCCAGTCTACCGCGTCGGCGTGTTCCGCTCCGACGACGACGGACTGACGTTCACCGGCCCGGTTGAGGCCGCCAACGGAGGAGGCACGATCGGAATCAACAGCTACACGCCGGTGGTCCTCTCCGACGGCACCCTCATCGTTCCCTTCGGGGACTTCGAGTTTCTCCCGGAGAAGCGTAAGGAGAAGGGAAAGGTCGAAGCTAACAACTGGTTCGTCAGCTCCAACGACGGCGGCGTCACGTTCTCTGCGCGGCGGAAGATCCACACGCAGGTGTACGACCGCGACGACCCCGACTCGGGACGCGAGGGCACCTTCCCCTCCGTGGCCGCCGACGCGTCGGGCGGAAAGTATCGGGACCGGATTTATTTTGCGTGGACCGACTCGAGGTTCGGCAAGACCCGCCTTCTCTTCTCGCACTCGACGGACCGTGGCGTGACGTGGAGCCCTCCAAGGATTCTGGACCCCAACGTGCCAGCAGGCTCACGTCAGTTTCAACCCGTAGTCGCCGTCAACAAGGCGGGGGTCCTTGGAGCACTCTGGCTCGACACGAGGAACTCTCCCGACGGCAGTCGCTACGAGGCGTTCTTCACTGCCTCGCTGGACGGGGGCGAGACCTTCCTCCCGTCCCTGCCGGTATCCTCGGAGCCCTCGCTCCAGAAGGGTCCCGGCAACGTGGCCGTCCACGCGGACTCGTGGGAGCACGAGGGTGTGGGTCGCCTCGTCTTCCTCTCGGCCTACCTACGTTGGGGCGCCGGCGGCGACTACATCGGGATGACCGCCGACCCGGCTGGGACGTTCTTCCCGCTCTGGCCCGACTCCCGCAGCGGGACCTTCCAGCTCTACACCGCGCCGATCCGGGTCGAGGTGCCCGAACCGCCGCCGACGCCCGTGCCGGGCGTGCCGACACCGACCCCGGTTGCGACCGCCGCCAAGCCGCCTCAACGGGTGCAGACCAAGGTCCTCGACCGTGTTGACCTGGTCTTTGACCCTGCCCGGACTGATTGGCAGGCGGGCACCGTTGAGGTCTCCATCCGCCTCAAGAACAAATCGTCGAAACCCATCTACCCGCCGATCACGCTCGAGATCGTCGGTTTCGGCAGCGGCATGGGGGACGAACACAAGGAGTTGGCCCCTGCGGTTCTCAACGCGGCCAATGGCAAGACCGGCGTGGGCGCCGTCTTTTCCTTTGACGCCGCCCTTCGGGGTCTCGAGTCGCTGGCGCCCGGGGCACTCACGGCCCCCGTCGTCTTGCGGTTCAAGCTCGTGAATCCAACGAAGACCCCCGACACGCACTTTCACGTGTTCGGGATGTTGGAAGGGCAATAGCTCCGCCGTAGAGAACGTGCCGACGGCCGCACGAGGAGGATACGGCCACGAGATCGTCAACGACAGCGGTCGTGGCCGCCACACTCATTTGCCAGCCCGTTGTGACCGTTGGAGTGGGTGGTGATCACCCATCGAACGAGGAGGTGTTCCGTGACCTGTCGAGACCCGTACCTGCGTGCACTTGTGATCTCTGCAGCAGTGCTTGTGCTCCCGGCGGGGTTGCGAGCCCAGCAGTCCGCGATTCAGGTTTCGCCGAATGTCCAGGTGAGCGCCGCGCACGGGAAGAGGCTGCACCATGAGCTTGTCGTCTCGGCAAGCCCCACCGATCCGAGCACGCTCCTGGCGTGCGCGATGATATTCGACGCCCGGGACGCCTCCCGGCACGTCATCGCGTACGGCTCGTTCGACGGCGGAAAGAGCTGGGCGCCCACCCTGGAGGTCGATCGCACGACCTTCGTTGGGGACCCGGACTGCATGTTCGGTCTGGGCGGGACGGCCTATCTCTCGGCGTTGCCACTTCATTACGAGTCTGCGGCGGAGCACGAGATGCTGGTCTACCGTTCCGCTGATTCGGGAAGGACGTGGTCGGCGCCGGTGGTGCTGCCGTTCATCGACCGCGAGTATCTGGCGGTGGACCGCACCTCGGGCCCGCGGCGGGGGCACCTCTACCTGCACGGCAACGCCGTCCGCGACCCCACCGTGGACGGGGACGAGCGCATCGTCTTCACCTTCTTCCGTTCGACCGACGGCGGCGTGACGTTCTCCTCGCCGAAGAAGCTCCTTCCCGACGGCGAGCACATGGCGTTCGGCACGGGCAACGGCGTGGTCCTCTCGGACGGCACCTACGTCGCTTCGTTCTACGAGTGGTACGACCGCAAGAACCTCTCGAACAAGGATTTCTCCAAGGCGGACGGGGCGTTGAAGCTGGTCCGTTCCACCGACGGCGGCGACACCTTCTCGAAAGCGGTCATCGTCAGCGAGTGGCACGGGTGCATCGGGTGGACGCCTGGCCTGCCCGTGCTCGCCGTTGACACCAGCGGCGGACCTTTCCGGGACCGCCTCTACCTGACCTGGCCGGACCGCCGATCCGGGCGGTGCGAGGTGCTGCTGTCGCACTCCTCGGACAAAGGCGATTCGTGGTCGAAACCGATCGTCGTGAACGACGACCAGTCCCCCTCGGATCGCGAGCGCCGACGGGACCACATGCTGCCGGCGGTCGCCGTCAACCGCTCGGGTGTGGTCGGTGTGGCCTGGTCCGACAGGCGCGAGAGCGCCGACAACCTCTCGGGGTGGCGCCTGCGCTTCTCCGCCTCCCTCGACGGCGACGAGACGTTCA
>Ga0315296_10002338_pt1 | contig 16212 bp, 13 predicted proteins | sample YL17G14_18_MG_FD_203921 | JGI IMG/M metagenome (GOLD analysis project Ga0315296, IMG submission 203921) | Sediment microbial communities from Yellowstone Lake, YNP, Wyoming, USA - YL17G14_18 | ecosystem: Environmental > Aquatic > Freshwater > Lake > Sediment | place: USA: Wyoming | collected... | reverse complement strand
AATCTTCTAGTAACTGGCTCATTCCTATAACTCTTATCCTGTTTCTGGACAAAAATTCAATTTCATGGGGATCTGAATTTCTCACTCCGACGAGAAGGATATTTTCGGCAGGAAAGCCAGCATCAATCAAAGCCCTCACCCATTCTTCGTGCGTTGGGGTTCTTGAATTGACAGAAGACATGCAGTCAGGATGCGCATCAAAAATAATTAAACACGGTTCTTTGCCAGAGCTTTTGCAATGCTCAAGAAATGCTTTTCCTAAGGGATAACTTATTGAATGATCTCCTCCAAGAAAAATCGTTTTTATTTTGGTTTCAAAAATCTCAATGGCATTTTTGGATATCAGGTTATTCGCTTTCTCCAAATTGGAATTATCCAGATGAATCTCTTCCAAATCCAACAGCCCCGCATCAACAGGTTTTCCCTGTTCATTGCTATAAATTTCCTTTAAAGCTTCAAGAATCGCATTTCCGGCTTTCTCGCATCCTCTTGTTTTTCCTAATCCGTTTATTCCGGGAACTTTGACTATGAGCATAAATTTCAAGAGAGGTAGATATTTTTAAATCTGGCTATTCAGGCACAAGGGCAAAAAAACTGTATTTCTTTATTTTTGCAAGCTTCTTGACATCTTTCAGTTTTACAGCCCTGATATTTTTTTCAAATTCGTAAAATTCCTTCACCTTTCCGTCAATTTCAGACAAGAGCAGCCGATTCATTTGTCCTTCAGAGCTTTCTATAGATATGCGATAATTTCCTATGAGCTGATTTTGGGTGGCCTCAAGTTCTTTTTTCGTCAATTTCTCAGACACTTTTTTGAATTCGTCGAGAATGATCTTTTTAATTTTTTCGAGATTTTCCTTCATAGCCCCGGCATAAACATAGCTAAAAGAAAACTCTTTGTTTGCAGTCACATCTCCCAAAACAGAATAAGCCAGATTCCTTTTAGCCCTTATCTCGCGAAAGAGCCGTGATGACATTCCGTCAGCCATTATGGCAATCAGAACTTTAGCAGCGTAGATTTTTTTATTAGTTGTTAGGGGGGAATGAAATGCGAGCACTATATTTGCCTGGTCTATGCCTCCCCTAGTTTCAATTTTATAGCCATTCTTCAAGGCTACCTTCTGTTTTTTTATTTTGCCTTTTTCTTTCCTGAAGTTTTTTTCCGCGAATTTCACCAGCCCTGCAAAATCTGCCTGACCAACAACACATAGGATCATGTTTCCTGGCCTGTAAACTTCTCTGAATTTTTTGAGCATTTTCTTTCTGTCAACAGAATTCATACTTTCATAGGTTCCTACAATAGGAGTTCCTAAAGGATTTTTGTATAAAAGACACTGGATTTCATCAAAAGCATATTGCATAGGATCGTCTTTACGCATTTTCATCTCTTCAAAAATAACTTTTCTTTCTTTCTCTAATTCTTTCGCGTCAAATAATGGACTTTTTACCATATCGCTTAAGACATCGAGAGCTATGTGCAGCTTGTCTGAAGGCATTTTACACCAAAAGGCTGTTATCTGCTCATCTGTAAATCCATTCATAACCCCTCCATTTTTTTCAATTTCCTGGGGAATTTGTTTAGATGTCCTGTTTTTTGTTCCTTTGTAAAGCATGTGCTCGATAAAATGAGCAATTCCCCTCTCTGACAGGGGTTCGTTAACTCCTCCGTATCGTACTGCAATACCGACGCTCACGATAGGCAGGTCTCTTTCTTCAAAAATCAGGGTCATTCCATTTTTCAGAATTTTCCTGTAAAATTTTTTATGCATTCATTAAAAGAGGTCCTGAAGTATTTAAAGATTAATTCGAAAATACGTTAAGAAGAAAGAAAATAAAATCCAAGGCCTACTGCAATTATTACAACTAAAATAATTATGATCCATATTTTCCAGTTCTCCGCTTTTTCCTGTTCTGGTTCAGGCTCTGTTGATTGCTGTATTGGCTGTTCTGGGAGTGGTTCCTGCATTTGAGGCTGAAATTGTGGTTGTTCTGCGGGCTGTGGATTTTGCTGGTCCATGTTATATTCACTTAAAATGAAAGTTCTATATAAATTTTACTTTCTAAAAACTAAGTATCTCTCTTTTCCAATCTCAAAATCATCAAGAACAGAAAAATTTTTCTCTAAAAAATCAAGGAACCAGGCTCTTTTGACCATGAATTTTTTTCTTTTTATCATGCTTTCTGTCGCAAAGCTTACAATTGTTCTGTCTGCAGGAGGGGAAATTACAGACAAAAGTTCTTTGGAATAGTCTCGTTTTAGCATCTCTAAAGAATCCAGCACCTTAAATAAAAAAATAACTCTTGGTCTTTCGGCTTCATTTATTATTTTTTTCAGCTTCTCAAGTTCAAATAGGCTGAGATGAAACGCCCTTCCCTTTATCCCTTCTCCTTTAAAATAATTATTTACAAGTTCAACCAACTGTCCAACTGCTTCTGCTGCTGTGTAATTAATGTTAAATCCTATTTCTTTAAAATATTTGTAGCTGAGGCCATTGACACCTGCGCCAAGATCAAGGATGCTTATTTTTCTCCCAAGTCCTTTAAGGATTCTTTCATAAATTTCCCTGTAATGCGGAAGCCTTTCTCTCGTTGAAAGATGTTTTCTCAAAACCCATTCCTCTGTTCTCTTTTTTGGAACTAGCAGTTTTCTGCTTCCGAATGCTCCGAAAACCTTATGGAGGAGCTCTTTTGTTAATCTTACTTTTTCCTCATCGCTCGTCTGTCTTTTTTCAAAATGTAAAAAGGCCATCTCAACATCTTTTTTGGGAAGCTGAGAGAATTCTTTTTTCTGGATTATTTTTTTCAGGATTTCTGCGCGATTCATAACTTTTTTAATCTGTTGGTATTTAAAATATATATGGCTTCAACAAACCAGTCCCCGCAATATCAAAAGGCAGAAGCAAGGTTTCTAAGAGCGCAGACAAATGAAGAAAAGTTGAAATGGCTGGAGGAAATGATTCGAGAGTGTCCTAAGCACAAATCAGCAGAAAAAATGCTGGCAAATTTGAAAACAAGATATATTAAATTAAAAGAGAAAATTGAAAAAATAAAAAAGGTTTCCAGAGGCTCTGGAAAACCAGGAATAAAGAAGGAAGAGATGCAGGCTGTAATTGTCGGGTTTACAAATTCAGGAAAATCCTCTCTTCTTTCTTTGCTGACAAATGCGTCTCCTGAAATTGCACCCCATTATTTTACGACAAAAACTCCTGCTATCGGAATAATGAAATATGCAGGAACAAACATCCAGCTGATTGAAATTCCTGCAATAGGCTCAGAGTATTATGATAGTGGCCTGGTCAATACTGCAGATGTAATCGTTATTATTATAACCAGCTTAGTTGATCTGGAAAAGATACTTCCTGAATTAGACAAAACTCGCGGGAAAAAATTGATAATTTTTAACATAAAAGACGAAGCACAGGATACAAGAAAAATAGAAGCAACTCTCAAAAGCAAAAAGCATGATTTTGTAATGATCTCCACAAAAACAGAACAGGGTATTGAAGAACTGAAAGAAAAAATATTCCGGAGTTTCGGAAAAATAAGAGTTTTTACAAAGGAACCTGGAAAACCCAAATCAGAAAAACCCTTCGTTTTGGAAGAGGACTCTAAAGTAAAGGATGTTGCATTAAAAATATTCAAAGATTCTTCAAAAATAAAAGAAACAAAAATCTGGGGCCCGAGTTCAAAATTTCCGGGGCAGATTGTTGGTTTGAACCATCAGTTAAAAGATATGGATATTGTTGAGTTTAAGACACGTTAAGAATATGCCCTCTTCGCCAGCACTTCCAACTCTTTCCTGTGCTTCCATATGGGCCTTAAAATCTCAATAATCTCGTCTGTGACAGCATTCTTGAGATCAAGGGGGTGAATTTTTTTATCCATAAAATCCTTCTCAATTTCTTTATAATTCCAGTAAACTAAATTCTCGCCATATTTTTTATCCCGATTGACAACAAATTTCTCTCTTTTATTTTGTTTTATTGTCATGATAACATATTTCAGGAAAGCCATTATTCCATTGTCAGGATTTCCTGCAACACATTCCGCATTCTGTATCTTACTTCTTATGGCTTTCTCATCGTCCAATAAATCTATCTTTGATTTCTCATCGGAGGCTGACATTTTTTTTCCAACAAGCCCCTGAATTAAGGGGGTCATGACTTCCACCCTTGGTTTATATCCTATCTTTTGATGGTATTCCCTAGCAAACATTAAAATTTTTCTCTGGTCAGCTCCTCCATACTGCACGTCTACCCCCAGATATTGCTCGTCAATCATCTGCATTATTGGATAAACAAGACCAGAGAATTTCGGATTATCCCCGAATTTAACAACCTCTGACGCTGCCTTCTTCAAATCATGAATTGATGCGAGAGAGGAAACCTGCAAGACATCGTACATATACTCTGGCTTTAATTCAAATTCGCTTCCCTTGACAAATTCCAGATTTTTTAGGTCAACTCCTATAGCCTCGAACATTAGGGGAATTATTTTTTCATAATAATCATATCTCTTATCAAGAATAACCCATGGTGTTCCATCCAAAGCGCCATGGAGATCTGCCAAGAGGATTTTAACCTTAAATCCTGCCTTAAGAAAATCCGAGAGTTTCAAAACCCACAGAAAATAAGCGAGATGCGGTTTTCCTGTTATTGCTGTTCCAAGGTAAACCACTGGTTTCTCCTTCTTTTTTAATAATTCTTTAAGTTCAGATTCTGTCACAATTTCCTCTGTATTTCTCTTAATCAGATTAAATTTTTCCTCAACGCTTAAAGCCATGCCAGACAGAAAGATTGATGATTATTAAATTTAACGAAAATTTAATATTTAATTAAAAAACACCGTATAATTTAAAATATTGTTTCTTGTAACTAAATACTTTTAACAATAAGAGTAATCTAACTTCATGCTGGCAGAACTCTTATTTTTTCTGTTATTGGGAATTCTTGCCGGAACTTTCACAGGCCTCATGCCGGGAATCCACATAAATCTCATAGGCGCCTTGCTGGTTTCTGCATCTGCCTCTTTTTTATTTTTTATGCCTTCCTTATACTTCGTTGTTTTCATAACCTCTATGGCAATAACCCACACTTTTGTAGATTTCATTCCTTCGGTTTTTCTGGGATGCCCTGACACAGACACAGAGCTTTCCATATTGCCTGGGCACGAGCTTCTCAAAGAAGGAAAAGGTCACGCCGCAGTGCTACTAACTGCTTACGGAGGACTGGCAGCAATCATATTAACAATGATTCTTGCATTTCCTTTGATACTTCTTGTAAAAAAGATATATCCTCTGATTCAGATATTTATTCCATGGATTCTTATATTTGTCTCACTGATAATGATTTTTTCGGAAAAGAAAAAATTTTCCTCATTACTGGTTTATTCCCTGGCAGGAATTCTTGGCCTTATAGTCTTGAATCTTGAAAATCTGAATCAGCCTCTTCTTCCTCTGCTCACAGGTCTGTTTGGTGCTTCTAATTTGCTTCTTTCCATAAAAACTAAAACCCAGATTCCTGAACAGACTCTCGAACAAGAAAAAACCAGCTTCAAAAAGCCCCTCTTAGGAGCACTGATTGCCTCTCCCCTATGCGGTTTTCTTCCAGGACTCGGAAGCGGGCAGGCTGCAATTCTTGGAAACACGATTTCAAAAACAGACAGAAAGGGCTTCCTCGTGTTGATGGGTGCCACAAATACACTTGTTATGGCTTTTTCCTTCATGTCTCTCTATGCAATCTTAAAAACGAGGACAGGAGCTGCCGCAGCAATAAAAGGCCTGATAGGAATTCCCTCAGAAAAAATTTTGGTCCTGATTTTAATAGTGGTATTAATCTCCGGGATAATTTCTTTTTTCCTTACTAAAAAAATTTCTGTTTTCTTCTCTAAAAAGATAAACAAGATAAATTATACAAAACTCTCGATATTTACCTTGGCTGTTCTCATAGCTGTAGTATTTTTGATTTCTGGCTTTCTTGGCCTCCTGGCTTTTGCAATTTCTGCATTCACAGGAGTTTACTGCATCTCTCTTGGCGTAAGAAGGACGCAGATGATGGGCTGCCTGCTTCTGCCAACGATAGTGCTTTATTTGGTTTAGGCAGCCCAGCATTCTAAACAGAGTTTATCTCTTGGGTAACCAATTGCTTCTTCTAAATCTTCTATAGTTGCATAACCCAAACTGTCTAATCCTCTTGTTTTCCTTATTTCTTCAATACTCATTCGTCTTGCAATGCATTCTTCATCTGTTCTTGTAGTTTTTCCATATTTGCATGCAGCCATCAAAGGGGGGCAAGCAATTCTTGCATGCACCTCTTTAGCCCCCCTTTCTCTTAACTTTTTAGTTTGTTTTTCTGTTTGTGTGCCTCTAACAATGCTGTCATCAACAAGAACAATTCTTTTCCCATTAACAATTTCTTCAAGAACAATTAATTTTCTATCCCCCTCTTCTGTCCTATTTTCTTTTTCTTGGGGCGTGAAACTTCTGTCAGAATAATCAAACCTCACAAATACTTCTTCATAAGAAATTCCCGATTCTTCTGCGTAACCAATACCATGCCACCTTCCAGAATTTGGAATTCCTGAGATAATATCAGCCGCAATAGGATATCTTCTTGCTAAAGCTCTCCCCAGATTCTTCCGGACTAATACAACACTTTTTTTGTCAATGACAGAAGCAGGATGGGCTGTGTAAACCCATTCAAAAGTTCCGAATTTTATGGGAGACAGATTTAATTTAGTTATAGTATGAATTCCTTTTTTGTCTAACAAAACAATTTCTCCCGGCTCAACATCCCTTATTATTTTAAACCCAGTATTAACAAAAGAATTACTCTCTGAAGAAATAGCATAAGCCCCTTCTTTGTCACCTAATATTAAAGGTTTTCTTCCCCAACCACGAGCAGCATAAATTCCTTTTTCTGTTAAAGCAATAATTGCAAAATCTCCCTGAATATCATTGACAAGTCTTTCTATTCCTTCTTCAAAAGTTAATTCAGAGGAAACAATTTTAGAAACAATTACTGTATCTTTTACATCCTCGGGGTCATGATAGCCATCAAAACTTACTCCTTCCCTAAGTAACTTGTCTTTTAATGTTGGGTAATTAACGAGATTCCCGTCAAAACCAAGAAAAATTCCTCCTGCTCTTGACAATTCTGAAACAGGCTGCCTATCGCTTGAAACAACACCTATTGCAGAGTACGCTAAAAGGTTATTCCTCGTACTCTTAGGGAACTGCTGTTTTATCAGACCCCTGTGGGTTATATTCTGAAAAGTTTTTCCATTATTTAGGCCAATCCCGCAATAATCCTGCGCTCTATGCTGTAAATAAAATGTCCCATAAAAAACATCTTCGACACAATTTTCTTCTGAAACAACACCAAAAATTCCAGCCATAAATTAAAAATCAAAGAATTATTTTTAAAGTTGATTGTAATAGAAAATATAACTAGACCCACCTGGATAGACCTTCTTGTTTTTCGATTTCTTTTCCGAATACAGAATCTATATGCCTTTTTGTAAGCTCAAGGCTCTGCTTTATGTATGAGGAAAGGTTATATTTTTTTGCGAGTTCTAGCGCTGGCTCCAGGTATTTTTTAATCCCCCCTTCATTTGTGGTGAAGATTATTTTTCCGCCGCATCTCTGGCAAACTCCTGAGAGAGGAGGACGCCTCATTATCTCGTTGCAGGCAACACAGCGAAATTCCTGCATCGCAAACTTTCTGAGATTTCCTCTCAGGTCCTTGAGGAAGTGTCTCTCTATGATAAGCCTGGCTGTTTCAGAGGTATTGGCTGCCCTTATTTTTTCCACGAGCTCCATCTGATGTTTTACTTTGTCCTGCATAGTTTCCAGAAGTTTGTAACTGGAACATGTAACTCCATCATTAAAATTTTCGGTATTATGTGTGAACATCAGGCCTGTGAATGGATCTTTTCCCTCTTTCAACACAGTTCTTACATCCCTAATCTGGATTTCAGAAGAATGTCTTCTTTGCTCTGCAAGCCTGTACAATTCCAGAGGGTATTCATCGACGAGTTCAAAATCCATGATCTGATCATCAACTTCTCCGGCATCAATCCTTGCATTCAAAACCAGAGGGCAATCTTGGGTTCCTCCCCTGTGTTGCGGAATAAATTCCCGTGAAAAATTTAGAAGAACGTCTCCAAGGAGCATTATGGCTGCTTCGTCTCCGTCACAGTCCCTCCTTATTGCAGCATGCATGAAAGGGCTCGCAAACATCCCCAGAGTATTTGAAAATCCGATTATTCTGCAGACAACTCCTGCACAGTTATGGGGAGCTATGCAAACTCCGAGCTTTCCAACCAAGTCTTCCCGCTTTCTTACATTATATATAGGTTTCATATCATAAAATTTTACAAGCATGTCATCTATGAAGTGGCATATCCTCATGAAGATGTCGTCTGCCCTTCCATCTGGAGATTCCGGAGAACTCGGAAGCAGGATATCGTGCGGCATTAATTCAAGAATCTGGTCTTCTCTCTTTAATTCTTCTCCATAAATGTCCCTGTCATACCCTATCTCCCTTAATTTTTCCATGCTCACGCCTATCTCTTTTGGCTTAAAAGAGACTAGGGGCATTTCGGTTGCATCAAACCTTATTGTTCCGTCTTTGTTCACATGAAGGTCAAACATCGCTCTCAGTATTCCTTTGGAGAGATGCTCAACGATGTGGTCTGCAGAGCTGGTTCCGCGAACCCCTTTTATTAAAGGAGGAATTTCTCCATCTGAAAGTCCTAGTTTTTCCTTTGCTTTTTCGAAATAATGATTTATATCAATGGTTTTGTTGGAATAAGGGAGAGACATCCTGTGTTCCTTACACCTCTCTAGGGAGGTCTTTCCACACTCAGGACAATAAAACATCTTTCTGGTTTTAGAACCGCAGGTTTCGCATCTCCTGTAAATTGTTTCCATCCTGCATTCCTCACAATAAAATATAGAGAATGCACTTGCGACACTTCCGTTTTCAAGGGCTGACTGAAAACTTCTTAGTCTCCCGCCTTCGCTTCCTACAGGAAAAAGAACATTAGGGCTTCCTGTTAATTTTCTTAATTTCGCTTTCTCCGGCCTTCCCATCCTGGCTCCTATAAAATCTCCTGCCTTGTCTCTTATGTTGAATTTTGAAAGAGAATTTATAATCTTTAAAATAAAATCTTTTTTATTATCCGAATCATCCGAGCTTTTAGTAGGGGTCATTTCCTTAATTCTTACTTCATAATTATTGATATTCTCTCTTAATCCTCTTTCCTCTAAGATGACGTCGGTAGGAAGAGTTCCCTCATTCAAGATTTCAAAATCAATTCCGAGGTTTGCAAATAAGGCCCTGCTGTTTTCAAAATTTATGACCACGTGTTCTGTGGTTACCTCGTGCTCAACCCCTAAAAGTTCCAAGGCTCTTTTTCCTAATTTGAATTTTTCCTGATCTGTTTTTGTATAAGGAAGGATTATTTTTTTGCTGACTTTCCCGTATTTCAGCCATTCTATCAAACCAAAGAATTCTTCTTTTGAAATTTCTGTCCAGTAAAAAATGTATTTTGGATGAAGGGAGATTTTTTCCTTGAGACTTATCTCAACTGCTTTTTCAAAGTTTATTTTCCAGGGGTCAATGCTCTTTTCCAGTTCAGGATTTTTTTCTCTGAGCTCCAGCTTCCAGATCTCCTCTACATATCCCGGCTTCAGGAGATTAGAGTTCCTGTTTGTAACATCGCTGAAAGGAAAAAGAATATCCCCAAGATAAATTATCTCTTCCACATCAGGATAAAGTGCCTTCGCTTCCTCTCTCGCTTTTATTTTTCTGACTGTTCCATTGAACAGCTTGACTATCGGTCCGTCTATAGAATCGCAGACAGTGACCACGCATCCTTTCGTTGGTTTTTCTATTTTGAGCTGGGTCCCTATCGCAATAAAACCATCTGTAATCTCCATAGTTGCGGGATGTACCGAGGCTGCACTGAACCCTGAAACTCTTCCTCGTCCGTATCTGAACCTGAAGGCTCCTGATTCAGAAGGGTGCCCGAACACAGGCCTCCCGGCAACCAAGTCTTGGATATATGTCGGAGCATCCCCTACTTTTCCTGTCTCTCTCTTTTCGTGAAGTTTGACATATTCCCCCAGAAAATCCCAGTCGCTCAGCCTGAACCCTTTTTTCCTCAAAGAGGAGATATATTTGGAAATTTTTTTTGCTTTTTGAGCTATCCCTTCTCCGAGAACAAGACAGAATCCGCCTCGCACAAAATTAGTTTCTATCCTTTCCAGGTTTTTGTAATTGGAAGCCTCGAGAGTTTCAGAAGGATCTCCATTGACTTGTACAGGAAGATGTCTTGCCAAAAATTTGATCTCGTCGTCTGTCGGCATATACTGCAGATTGGTAACTCTTTCATGATAATCGTGCAACTCAACAACACTCCTCTTTATTTCCTCTTCTCTCGGGTCATATTTTACATATCCGAAAAGTTCCCTCAGATAATCGATTATGACTAAGGAAAATGCGGCGCTTGTTCCTCCTGCGCTCCTTATCGGTCCTGAAAAATAGGGACTGAAATACTCTCTTCCCTCTGCCGTCTTTACTATTTTTATCTCTGTCAGTCCTTCTATAGGGCTTGACACTACACCTAAAGTTATATATGCCATGCCCGTCCTTGCTCCTGCCTCTATAGCTTCCTTCAGGCTCGGAAACTTGCAGAATTTTTGTTTTGCGATTTCCTCTGCGATTTGCAAACAAATCGCCGGATCCAGTTTTCCGAATTTTTTCTCCAGCTCGATGATTCTTTCCACTATCTTTGAGTCTATCATCTGAGGATAAATCGTTGAAACTAAACCAACAACTTTTTCAGCCAGGCTTCTCGCCAGAGGGATTTCAACTTTGTCCGCAGGATCCAGGCCCTTGCTCCTCGCTTCCTCTGCTACAGCATATACCTCTTTGGTTCTTTTCTCTATTTCTTTAAAATATTGATATGTGTTCATTTTTCAATTATCAAAAATTCTTCTTTAATTAAAGCATGCTGTTTTTCTTTTTCCAAAATTTTTTTATAATCATTTAAAACTTCAGATAGACGAACAATTTTATTGTTATAAATAAGTTCAGGATCTATATACCTGAATTTCTTTTGTAAAATAACACCATTCTTCTTTGTTTTCTTCAAAGAAAAACCATTTCTTAATAATTTCAATCCAAACAAGATTTCGTTATTATTGCTGTTATTTAATAGGTTAATAACATCCATGTCTGTTTTCATCAAATCTTCAAAGGAGATTATTTTCTGGTTCAAAGCTTTTTCCAGTATACTTGCCAAGATATGATAACGGGCTTTTGCTTCTTTCCCTGCCCAATGATTTCTGTTAAAAGAAGTGTAGTATTTTGCCAGTAAATCTGCAGATTCTAAGGAGACTAAAATAATCTTTCCGGCGACATTTTTCAAATCTTTAAAAATTTTTACAGCATCTTGTTTGTTATATAAAAGCGCAATTTCTCTTAATGTATAATCGACTCTATCAGCACACAAATTAGGAGCAGGCTGTTCTGATAATGAAAAAGAATTATGATCAATCATTTCTTTATAATCATAACCATATTTTGCCAAAATTTTAGAAATATCTGAATTTTTGATAAATTCACCCATTATTTTATCTTGATAATCTTCTTTCAGCGGGTCTCCTATAAACCAATCAATAGCATGAGAAAAAGCTGTATGTGAAACATCATGAATCAAACCTGCAATTTGTTCCTTTAGACCAGCATTTAATTTTCTCAACAAAATTAAAACTCCCACAGAGTGCTCATAACGGGAAAAACTAGGCATATGATAATACTCATGAGGTAAACCAAATTGAGAAATGCCTTTTAATCTTTGTAAAGGCTGAGAGCTGATTAAATCAATTAAAACTTTCTCATTAATTTCTTCATATCCATAAATTCTATCTTTTATCTTCATTTTAATTTTTCAGATTCCTGTAGCAATCTCGCATGTTCCTCCTTAATGTCAAAGTCGAGGATTTTTACCCCCCTGGTTTTTAAATTGAACATCGGGACTTTGCAGAAGTCAGGCTGGTTCCCTTTTCTTTTCTGGTACTCGGTCTCTTCTTCCCATCCTGAACCTGAAATAATCAGAATATTGTTATAATAAGAAACAGCGCACTTGTGGGTATGCCCTGAAACAAAGATATCTGGAACCTTTTTTATTACTAACTCATCTTTTTCAGAAGGATAAGTCTGAATCGAAGAATATGTCGGTGCCAGATGCCTGTTTTTTAAAAGATAAGCCATTATCTTATCTGGCTCGTTCAGGGCTTTTTCAACAAGGACTGGAACACTGTTTGCATAAAATGGATAAGAAAATCCGTGATAGGTAAGAACATCAAAACCTGAAAAATTTTTTCTTGCGCCAATGTTCACATAAGAAGGATTTGCCGTGAGGGTAACATTCTTCATGTTATAGAGGGGCCACGCATATTTTTCATCGAGAAGGGGTTGCGGCTCCATCAATCTTACTCCGTCGTGGTTTCCCGGAGAAATTATTATTTGGATTCCTCTCCTTATCTTGCCAAGAAGCTCTGCAAGTCCCTGAAACTGTGCCTCTAAATCCTCCACCTTAAGGTCTTTTTTTTGGCCAGGATAAACTCCAACCCCTGAAACCAGGTCCCCAATCATAAAGAGATATTTTATTTTTTCAACCTCGCTCGCTTTTCCGTGTTTCCCGTTAAGGTAATCTATAAATTTCAGGAAGCTCTCTTCCATGAAAAATTTGCTTCCATAATGCATGTCTCCTATGAAAAGGGCGCTCTCTTCAAAAGGGGATTTTTTTCTTTCAGAAATCATGGCATCTGGAAAAACGATGTTATTTGCAAAAAGTATCTCTCTGTCCCCAAATCCTGTAAATCCGACAACGCTGTCGAGAGAAAGCTCTTCTGCCTTTTTGTAAAGCTCTGATTTATTCTGGTTCACTAGAATTCTTATCTTTCCTGTAAGATCCTCCACATCCAGAAGAATATTTTTGTTTTTTGTCAGTTTTTTATAAGAGACTATGCCTATGATTGAGATTTTCTGCCTTGACTTTGAAAGTTTATTTATAGAAACTAGCCCTTCCAGTTCAGGATGCTCCTGCAGGATTTCTTTTATATCCAGAAACCTACTTCTGAAATTCTTTACAAAGTCTTCTATCTCTATTTTTTTTCTGAAAGAGGGAGTTTTCGAGAGAACTCTCACCTGCGGTTCTGAGAAATCTTCTAAGGAAAAAGTTTTTACCAGAGGACTTGTAATAATAGAACTTTCTTTGGAAATTTCTATCTGGAGCCCGAGTTTGATTTTTAGCCTCTCGAGTTTTTCCTGGTTTTCCTTTGGAAGCTCAAGAAAAAATTCGCTGACCTGCTCTTTGTTTTTTTCAAAGAGCTCTCTAGTTATTATTTTTTTATGGGTATAATTTCCTATTTTCTCTATTATCAGTTTTACAGAATCCTCATCTGCAGTCTCGCTGAAGAGGTTCAGGACTTCCGGATCTAAGAGCATCCCTCTTTCAATGCAATATCTAAGGACTTCTTTTGGATCCATTTTTGTTTTTTAAGAGTATTTATTATTTGTAATCTAAAGCTTCCTGAATTATTTCCTTCGCCTTCTCGGCTATCGGTTTTGCTATTGCAAGCTTTATTTCCCTCATCCTTCCGCCCCTTCCTTTTGAAACAACCCTTACATTGATTATTCCGAGCATATCAAACTCCTGTATGATATCAGATACCCTTCTCTGTGTCAGGACCTCTGCCTTATTTTTCAGACAGACTTCTTCATATAAATTGTAAACATCCCCAGTGAACACCGGGCTGCCTTTGCTCTTTTCTGAAAGGGTTATTATCGAATGAAGGACGTACTGGAATTGTTTCGGCTCTGTTTTGATGACATCTAGAATCTTATCCCTCTCAATTTTCGTGTTAGCTTCATCTAGATGCTTCATTAAAATTTTTTTTGAGTTGTCTCTCTCTGCTATCTCTCCTGCTATCCTCAGCAAATCTAGGGCTCTCCTTGCATCCCCGTGTTCTCTCGCTGCAAAGGCCGCACATTTAGCAATCACTCCTTCCTGAACCACTCTTTCCTTAAATGCCCCTTCTGATCTCTTGTTCAGAATTTCCTGGAGCTGAATTGCATTATATGGAGGAAAAACTATCTCTTCTTCTGACAGACTGCTTCTTACTCTTGGATCCAGGCCCTCGAGGAAGGTCAGGTCGTTGCTTATTCCGACCAGGCATATCTGCGTCTTTGACAGCTCGGAGTTTAACCTCGTGAGGTTGTAAAGAAAATCGCTGGAAATTTTTTTTACTGCCTGGTCTATTTCATCTAGAATCAAAACTAAGAACTGTTTTTCCTTGTCTATCAACTCTATAAATTTGCTGTAAACTGTCTGTGTCGGAAGCCCTGTATTTGGGACTTGCCCGCCAAGCTTTTTTATCATCTCTGCAAGTATCCTGTATTCGGTATCTGAAACTTTTTTCAGTTTACAGTTGATATACTCTATCTTGAGGTTGAAATCCCGATCCTTTTTTGCCCTTTTGAGAAGCTGGTCCTTCATATACAATACTGAAAGGGTTTTTCCTGTTCCTGTTTTCCCGTAAAGAAAAAGGTTGCTGGTCTTTTCCCCCCTCAAGACAGGGGCAAGGACAGACGCAATCTGTTTTATCTGTTCTTCTCTGTGTGGGATTTCCTCTGGTCTGTAGTTGGATTGCAGTATGGATTTGTCCTTGAAAATTCTATTGTCGTCAAAAGATTCAAAAATTTTGTCAAGTTCTGATTTCATTCAGCTTACCTTCTTCTTGTATTCTCACACGTTTGTTTCTTGTGGAAAATACACAAAAAAACAAAACAGTATCGGCAAAAAATTTATCTTTTATATAAAGACTTATGACCACTAATCAAGAAGAACACCTCAATTTCTTGTGGAAACCTGATTTTTACGAGTTTTTTATCTTTATAGTTGGGTATTAATTAAAATTAATAGAAATTGTTTAATTTACTGATTTTTTATTAATGTATATACTATATAATATATAATATATAATATAAATTTTTTTAAATAAATAATAAATAATAAATAATCTTTGATTTTATTTTTAAAGGTTTCTACTGGAAAAGTAGGGGTGTGTGGAAAAAGTAGGAGATTTTGTTCCCCTTTCATATTCTCTGAAATCTATTTAGATTTACAGAAAAGTTTATATATTATTTCTATCTAACTTTCATATGCAAGGAGAAAAAAATCCATTCACCTCTATTGTTGGGAAGATGATAGTGACTAAAGAGGGGAAAAGACTCGGATTCGTCAAGGACGTAACCTTCGAAACTAGATCCGGAGAGCTCATAAGCGTTGTGGTGAAGGACTCAACGCCTTACACCAGAAACCTAAACCTAGAGAGAACCTCTTCGAACGAGCTGCTGATTCCCCACAATTCCATCATAGCTATAGGAGATTTTGTCATAGTTTCAGAAGAGGACCTGGTCTAAAAACTGGCGTTTTAGGATAAGATTTCTATCCCATATATCAAAATATAAAAATTTAAAAGTCTCCCTTCCCTTTTTGTTGTCATGAGAGTCATCGGTTTTAACTTTGACAAGATAAGCGCGGAAAAACTCAAAGACAGGACAGAAAAACTCAACATAAAAACAAACATAGACATTTCCGAAATCAAACAGATAAAATCAGACATTTTGAAGACAAAGGAGGACATAGTACAAGCCAAGTTCTCTTACACGGTCAGGTATGAGCCCGGATACGCAAACATAGATTTGAAAGGAACAGTTCTCCTTTCTTTAGAGGAAAAACAAACCAAAGAAGTACTGAAAGAATGGAAAAAAAAGCAAATGCCGGAAGGGTTCAGAACAGTTCTTTTCAATATTATCATGAGAAAAGCCTCCCTTAGGTCGTTACATCTAGAAGACGAGCTGAACCTTCCCCTACATCTTCCCCTTCCAACCCTAAAGCCCCAAAAAGAAAAATAATTTAAAAGAGAGAATCAGACTTTTTCTATGAAGATCTCTGACAAAAAGAAGGATAAAATTTCTGAGCAGATTCTAGCCTTTCTTTATTCTTTATCAATGAGACCTGCCTTCACCTCCCATATAGCCACGGAAGTTGCCAGGGATGAGGAATTTGTGAAAGACCTTCTTAGAGAGCTAAAGAAAAAAAACCTCGTAGCAGAAATCAGGAAAAACCCAAACG
>Ga0315296_10002337_pt1 | contig 16213 bp, 12 predicted proteins | sample YL17G14_18_MG_FD_203921 | JGI IMG/M metagenome (GOLD analysis project Ga0315296, IMG submission 203921) | Sediment microbial communities from Yellowstone Lake, YNP, Wyoming, USA - YL17G14_18 | ecosystem: Environmental > Aquatic > Freshwater > Lake > Sediment | place: USA: Wyoming | collected... | reverse complement strand
GTATCATCAACCTCAACAATGGTGGGGTGCACCCGGCTCCAAAAATCGTGATGGATGCAGTCCACCGATACCTGGATTTTTCCAACGGATGCCCCACTTATAACATGTGGGAGATCCTTCGACCACAAAAAGAGTTAATCCGTAAAGAACTGGCGGATACCTTTGGCTGCTCACCCGAGGAGATCGCCATAACCAGGAATGTAACCGAAGCACTCCAGATAGCCCTGCTCGGGCTGGAACTTGAGCCGGGCGATGAGGTTCTGACAACCACCCACGACTATCCCTCCATGAAAAGCGCATTACATCAGAGGGAGAAAAGGGATGGCATCAGAGTCAGAATGTTCCCTTTCCCATATCCTCCTGAAAATTTGAAGGTACTTGCCAATCTCTTTGAGAAAAACATCACCCCACGAACCAAGCTCATCCTCGTCTCCCACATCACCTTTCTTACCGGCCAGATCTTCCCGATCAGAGAAATCTGTCAAGTGGCTCGAAAAAGGGACGTCGAAGTCGTTGTGGACGGCGCCCACGCCTTCGGTCACTTCGATTTCAAACGGGAAGATCTGGACTGTGACATCTACGGAGCCAACCTGCACAAGTGGATGATGGCGCCCATCGGGACAGGATTCCTCTACGTGAAGAAAGAGAAAATCAGGAAAATCTGGCCCCTTTTTCCTTCTCGTGACCCGTTGAGCGATGACATCAGAAAATTCGAACACATGGGGACCAGGCCGGAGTACTTGGAGTGTGCCGTAGGTGAGGCACTCGCGTTTCATCGCGGGATAGGCGCGAAAAGGAAAGAGGAAAGGTTACGTTACCTCAGGAACTATTGGGCGAAGGCTCTGGAGAAGCTACCGGTGGTAAAGATCTTAACTTCATACGACCCGGAACAGTCGTGCGGTATAGGAACCTTCACAGTCGAAAAAATAAACATGAGAAAGTTGAGTGATGTCCTCTTCGAGAAGCACAAAATCCATACCGTCCCCATGGAAATCCCTGCTACCGATGTGAATGGTGAAGAGATTATGGGAATCCGTGTAACGCCCAGCATCTACACGACCCTTCAAGAGTTGGACGTGTTCATCGAGGCGGTCTCCAATTACATCAAAAATGGCTTACCCACCTGACTTCTTTTCGCATGCGAGAATCAAGGATCAATGGATCATAAGGGGAAAGCGAAAGAGAATACTAGTAAGTTTAGGGTTTTGGAGGTAGAATTACTCCCCAACCAAACGCCTATCGATCGATATGGGACAAGGCTAACTGGCAGTTGGTAACTAGCTGCCCGCGCTGGAGAAATGTGTGGTTTCGCCTAGCTCTTTGGCTAAGGTTACTTCTTCTAGTCTGCTCGCTGATGCTTTTGATGGGTCTATCCGATTCCTAAGGATTGACGCGTATTCTTTAGATAGCAATTTCTTCAAAGGTAGGCTTGGGTTCCATTGTGGGTCACCAAGATAGTTAACTCGGTCTAACTGGGATAGTCGCATCACCTCAGTTAAGATGTGCAGATATTTGGCTGTATTATGTCCCATTCCGGCTAGATCGTAGCCTTCCAGCATGTTCATCATCTCCAGAAGTGTGCACCCAGAGCTTGGTGGGCCGATGGTGTATACATCGTATCCTCTATAACTGCCGGACAAAGGCTCACGCTCCAAAGCGAAACAGCCCTCCTACCAGCCGAAACACTCAGCTAAACACGCATAACCATACAAGGAAACATCCAAGAACACACCAGCCACAACCCCATCCCCAACGCCAACATACTCATCCTAAAAAGAGTCACCATAAGAAAATCCCAATCAAAAGGATAACCCGCCACTCCTTGATCAAAATCAAAAAGGTTTATTGCACAGCCCAGCGCTCAGACAATCAAGGTCAGCATCATGAAAGTCATCGCAATCCAGTCAAGCTCAAACACAGATGGGCTAACGTCAACCCTCGCCCAAGCTGTGCTCAAAGGCGCTGAAAGCGAAGGCGGAAAAACAGAACTCGTTCACCTCAACAAACTCAACATAAAACAATGCATCGCCTGCGAGACAGGATGGGGAAGATGCAGACAAGAAGGAATATGCATACTAGTCGACGACTTTGAAAACCTGAGACAGAAGATAGCAGAATCAGACGCCCTCATCTTCGCCACCCCCGTCTACTTCGGAGACCTGAGCGAGTCAGCAAGAACCTTCTTAGACCGGCTTAGACGAACCGAAGCTTTCAGCAAGAGGAACTCCTTCAACGAAAAGAAAGCCATAGGAATAGCCTCAGCAGGAGGAAGCGGCCAAGGCGCCGTAAGAGCCCTCTCAAACCTCGAAACCTACCTCAGAAGACTGGGATTCGACATCTTGGACCTAGTCCCCGTCACAAGATTCACAAAGGACAACATACTCCCAATGCTGGAAACAGCGGGCAAACACCTTGCAAAGATGTGAGAAGGGGTGTCACCTAAGTCCGAGAAGAAGGTTCCACCAGGCCAAGAACCTATCAGGGCCATACTGCGGTGGGGCATAGACCACCATGGCATAAGCAATGAGATCCCACGCATTAGTCCAGAGAAATGGGCACTGACAGTAGAGGGGCAAGTCGAGAACCCCTTCAAACTTAACTGGAAAGAGTTCCTCGAGCTTCCCCACGTAGAATCCTCCAACGACTTTCACTGCGTGGAAGGATGGAGCGTTCTAGACTGCCACTGGAAGGGCGTTCTCTTCAAAACGATTGCGGAGCGGGCAGAACCGAAAAAGGGATCGGATTATGTCAACTTCGAATGCTCGGATGAATACACAACAAGCTTGGAGATGGCCGATCTCATGGGAGAAGAGACCATGCTCGCATACCAGCTTAATGGCAAACCCTTGGCCCCTGAACTCGGCGGACCTGTAAGACTCATCGTCCCGAGCAAATATGCCTACAAAAGCCCAATGTGGGTCACAAAAATAGTAATAGCTTCTTGGAAGCTGTTAGGCTTCTGGGAACTCCGAGGTTACAATGACAGAGCAGAAGCTTGGAAAAACATGAGATTCGACAGACGATTGAGACAGTAGTGCTCTAACCCTTTTTTCAATCAGATCAGAGTTGCAGCCATGCAAAAACACATGAATTCAAAAAGAAGACATGTGAGGAAGATTCTTCAGTCGTTTCCTGCGTATTCTTGAAGAGAAAAGGTTTTGGTATCTGAGTTTTATTCTTGTCTTTGAGGAGCTGGGCCTCGCCGACCTCTACCCGCTCTTGACATTGCTCCTACGGCTGCTGGCACTCCAGTCTTGACGGGTATCTTCGCTTCTTCTTTCTCAGGCTCCTCTCTGAACTGCCTCATGTACAGGTTCTCGTAGATACCTCCCTTATCCAAAAGCTCGTCGTGCTTCCCCGTTTCCAGGATTTCTCCATGATCTATTACTACAATCTTGTCAGAGTTTCTAACTGTTGAAAGCCGATGAGCGATGATGATGCTAGTTCTGTTCTCCAAGAGCTTCTCAAGACCTTTCTGAATTATCAGCTCCGTGTATGGGTCGACGCTCGATGTCGCCTCATCCAGTATCAGTATTTTCGGATTCACCAAGAGTGCTCTAGCGAAAGTTATTAGCTGCCTCTGACCGATAGAAATATTGGTTGAGCCCTCCCTGATAACCGTGTCATAGCCCTGAGGAAGCCTCAGTATGAACTCGTGAGCCTTTACTGCTTGAGCAGCCTCCACGATCTCCCCATCTGTCGCGTCAGGTTTACCGTACTTTATGTTGTCTTTCACGGTTCCTTGGAAGAGGAAAGTGTCCTGAAGCACAATGCCCATGCGGCTTCTCAGAGACTTTAGCGAGAGCTTCTTCAAGTCTACGCCATCAAGAGTGATCGTTCCCTGCTGAGGATCATAGAAACGGCATAGAAGATTGATCATCGTCGTCTTTCCAGCTCCCGTCGGCCCTACGAGTGCAACTTTCTCGTTCGGTCTTATCTGCAGATTCACATCTTTGAGGACAGGATTCTCCCGGTCGTATCCGAAGGTTACATTAAAGTAATTGATCTCGCCCATAACATCACCTAGGTCTGCTCTCTCGTTCTCAGAGGCTTCCTTCACCTCTTGCTCGGTGTCGAGAAGATCGAATATTCTCTCAGTGCAAGCCATGGCGCTTTGGAAATCATTGTAGAAGTTTGCGACCATCATCATAGGCTGCCAGAAGTTCATGATAAGTGACTGGAAAGCTACATAGGTTCCGAAGGTGATCTCCCCATTGACCATCATTGTGGTACCGAACCAGAGAAGAACAACCGTACCGAGAACCTGTGTAAGTCCCACGCCTATTCCAAAAACTCCTGAGATGAGCGTGGCTCTCAGCCGTGCCCTTGTGGTCTCCTTATTCGCAACATTGAAGACTTCAGCATCTCGATTCTCCTGAGTGAAAGCTTGGACAACGCGCATTCCAGAGACGCTTTCTTGAACAACCGAAGTCAAACCAGCCATCTTCACCCTCGTCTGTCTCCAAGCTCTTCTCATGTATCTCCGCATCAGGTAAGGCATAATGAACATCAAAGGTATCGTTGATAGCGATATCAGTGTCAGTGATGGACTGAAAGTGACCATTAGGAACAATGCACCAACGACAATAATGAGTTCACTCATCACACTGACCACATGCAGACCTAAGAAGTGAGTCAACTCTTCAACATCGCTTGTAACCCTCGACGTGATTCGCCCAGTCTCGCCTTCTGCAAAGTACCTTATCGACATCGACTGAAGCTGTGAAGTCATGTCTCTGCGCAGGTCATAGACGATCTTACTTCCAACCCAGGCAATCAAGTATTCTCTGCTGTAGTTCAACCCGAACTGCAACACAACGATTCCAGCCATGGCAGCAAGCCAGAGATTCAGCGGAGACGTGTCACCGCTCGTCATTCCTGGAACGATGAAGTTGTCCAGAACCATTTTCGTCATTAGTGGAGTAACTAGACTCATAATAGAGCTGCCAACCATTACACCCAACAGAAGTGTGACTCTCATTTTGTACGTACCGAGATAAGTCATCAACCTCTTCAGCAGAACGACGTCAGAGACCTTTCTCTCCATCTTCTCTTCTTCTTCTCTTGAGAAACGGCCACCCGGACCACCAGGTCCGCCTCCCCCACCTCCAAAGCCTCCGCCGAAGCCTCCTCCCATACCTCCGCCATGCATACCCATGTTCACTTACCTCCTCCTATTCCCCTAGCCAATATCTCCTCTCTTGGAGCAAACTGAGTCTGATAGATAGCTGTATAGATACCATTGTCGGCCAGAAGCGCCTCGTGAGTCCCCTTTTCAACAATGCTCCCTTCCCTTAGAACAATGATTTCGTCAGCCCCCTTTATCGTGGAAAGCCTCTGAGTGACTATGAACGCAGTTCTGTCCTTAAGAAGAGCCTCCATCGCCTGTTGGATTCTATGCTCCGTCTCCGTGTCTACGAAAGACGTTGTGTCATCAAAGATCAGTATCTTCGGGTCTTTGAGAAGTGTTCTAGCTATGGTTAGCCTCTGCTTCTGACCACCTGAGAGCGTTATTCCTCTCTCCCCCACATACGTCTCGTAGCCATCTGGCAGAGACATTATGAAGTCGTGTATCTGCGCCGCCTGTGCCGCTTTCACTACTTCTTCGTCAGTGGCCTCAGGTCTTCCATACTTAATGTTCTCCTTTAGCGTCGCTGAGAAGAGGAAAGACTCTTGTAGTGCGATCCCAATCTGCTCCCTCAAGCTTTTCAACTGAACATCTCTGACATCATGGCCATCTATCAACAGTCTTCCCGAAGTGACATCATAGAACCTCGGAATCATGAAGAGAAGAGTGCTCTTACCCGACCCCGTAGGACCAAGAATAGCTATCGTCTCTCCAGGCTTCACTTTGAGATCGACGTTCTTCAAAACTGGTTTGTTAGGGTCATATCCGAACGAGATATTTTCAAAGACCACTTCACCTTTAACAGACGGAAGTGGAATCGCGTCAGGCCTATCCTTGATATCAGGCTTTGCATCTAGAATCTCGAATATCCGAGCAGAGGCAGCCATAGCCTCATTGTACGTGTTAGCTATTGTGCTAAGGAATCTGAGTGGAGCCATAAGGCTTGCCATGCCTTGCACGAAGATCACTAAGTCTCCCCACCTGAACTCTGCGGGTGTACCATAAGTGCCGATAATCAAGCCACCTCCAAACCAGTAGATCAGCGCTGTTACCATTCCCATAACAAGCGTGTTCAAGCCGGGGTAGAAAGCGCGTATTCTAACCATTCTTAATTGCAGCTTGAAGTAGTCCTCGTTTACCTTCGAGAAGCGTTCTTTTTCATCCTCTTCTTGCCCGAAGATTCGAACAACCCTCGTTCCCACTATATTCTGCTGGAGAAATATGTTGAAATCCGAAAACACTTTCCGTTGCTCAGTGAATATGGGACCTGATAACCTACTGTACCGACTTGTGATGAGAAGGATTATTGGTGTGGCGCCAAGACACATCAACGTCATGGACGCATTGATTGAGAACAATATGCCTATCCATATTGCAAATTGAGCTACGATGCTAGCTAATTCATTAAACCATGTCGAAGTCATCATCTGAACACGGTCAACATCAGAAGTAACCCTTGAGACGATGTCGCCGACACGGCTTCTATCGTAGAAGCTGAAGGACTTCTCAGTTAACGCATTGAAAAGCCCATTTCTTAGATCGTAAACTACCTTCTGGCTGATGTAAGACTGTGAGTATCTTTGAACAAAGTTTAGTACACTGTTCGTAATACTCGCACCAACGATTATGAGGCAGGCTTGAGGCAGAATTGCAAAGACTTTGTTAGCATCAATCGGAGGAGTCAGAACGTTCAGGACGTCTCTCGTCATCAATCCGGGGACGGCTTTAAGATAGCTACCAACAGCTATGAGACCAAGTCCAAAGAGGAATAGATGCCAGTACTTAGCGACATAGCTCATTAACCTAATGAATTTGTGCCTACTTGGAGGTTTCGTGTGCACTTCATTATCTACCTCTTTCGCGACGGAGACAGCAATAGTTTCGCTCATCTCAGATCATTGCTCCCTTGTGTTCCCCAATGTCCTTTTTTAAGGCTTCGATTTCGTCGCTCGCTTTGAGAATGACTGAACGCACTTTGTCATGTGCATCCTTTGCTTCTGGCCCCTTAAGATATGGTGTAATACCTTCGATCGCCTCGAATAGCTTCATGTTGGCTTGATAGAGATCTTCATCCATTTCTCTGTATATTTTCAGCCAGATCCTCCTTATCGAGTGAAACTTCGTTCTGAAAAGCTCAGCTCTTGCTTCGTATTCTTTCAGGAGCTCCTTGCCTTTCGCTGTCAGAACAAACCGTTTTAGACCTGGTTCCCCCGACTCAACCTCTTCAGCGTACGCGTTGCCCTTCAGCTTTGAGAGAAGCGGGTATATAGACCCAGGACTCGGTCTCCATCCCGATTCCTTTTCCATATCTTCTGCAATTTCCGAGCCAGACATCGGTGTGGCACTCAGCAACCTGAGCACGCTGTAGAAAAGAAAGCCCTTAGGAATGCCTACTGAGCGTTTGCTTAAGCCATGATGTCGTTCCATGGATATCAACGTTGATATCAACATTGACCTTAAAAGGATTGCTGTTCAAAGACAGGTTATACTCTAGTAGTAGTCTTCGAAGTAGCATAGATCAACAAACAAGTCATGATTGCAGACTGCCAAAAACAAGAGATGAGAAGAAAATTAGTGTTTAAGAGCCCTGAGGCGTTCAATAGCTTCATCAAGTGTCCTTCTGGCGCTTGCATCACCACTGCGTAGAGTGCCGATCAGCTTCATCCCAAGCTCCTTGAACTCACTGATGTTGAAGCCCTCTGATTGCTTTTCCCGTAGCAGTCTCGTGAACTCCATCATCTTCATCCTTGTCTCTTCTGACCCTGCACCCACGGACGGTCCTCGCATTCCCTCCATGGCCATTCCTGGCATACTCCTTCCAGACATGCTTCTCATTCCTCCAGCCATCATAGGTGGAGCCATGCGTTGCTTCACTTCTTCTTCAGGTTCTTCTCTGAACTGCTTCAAGTAAAGGTTGCTGTATACACCGCCTTTCGCTAGGAGTTCATCATGAGTTCCCATTTCAACGATCTTACCATGGTCTATCACAACAATCTTGTCGGAGTTCCTGACGGTTGAGAGTCTGTGGGCGATTATGATAGATGTCCTGTTCTCTAGGAGCCTCTCAAGTCCCTGCTGTATGATGAGCTCAGTGTAGGGGTCCACACTCGAAGTTGCTTCATCCAGTATCAGTATTCTAGGATTGACTATGAGCGCTCTAGCGAAAGTGATGAGCTGCCTCTGTCCGATTGAGATGTTTGATGCTCCTTCTCGGATCTCGGTTTCGTAGCCTTCAAGAAGCCTCATGATGAATTCGTGCCCATTCACTGCCTTAGCTGCTGCTACGATTTCTTCGTCAGTGGCGTCTGGTCTACCGTATCTTATGTTTTCCTTGACAGTTCCTTGGAAGAGGAAGGCGTCTTGAAGGACTATGCCCATGTTCTTCCTAAGCGATTGAAGAGAGATCTCTCTGAGGTCGTATCCGTCTAGAGTTATGTAGCCGCTTTGTGGGTCGTAGAATCGTGACAGAAGATTTATCATTGTGGTCTTACCCGCTCCAGTTGGGCCTACAAGTGCAACCTTTTCATTGGGGAGAATATTCAAGCTGACATCGTTAAGTGCAAGATTGTCTTTCTCGTATCCAAATACGACATGGCTGTATACGATTTCTCCCCTTGCTTCCTCAAGTGTGACTCTTTCTCCTTCAGGAGCCTCTTTTATTTCTTGCTCGGTGTCAAGAAGTTCGAAGATTCTCTCGGTTGCAGCCATAGCGCTTTCGAACTCGTTGTAGAACTGCATAATCTGCATTAGTGGCATCTGGAAGTTCATCACAAGCGACTGGAAAGCCACGAGTGTTCCGAACGTAAGAGTTCCGTCTACAATATGCATTGCGCCGTACCAAAGGAGGGCAACAGTACCGACAACTTGTCCGAGGCCAACAGTAGCCATCATTACCCCTGAAAGCACCGTAGCCCAAAGCCGGGCCTTAACAGTCTCCTGACTGGCTATGTTGAAGCTCTCCATGTCTCTGCCTTCCTGAGCGAAAGCTTGAATGACTCTCATTCCAGCGATTGACTCTTGAGCAACAGAAGTCATGCCTGCCATCTTGACTCTAGTTCGCATCCAAGCTTTGCCAATGTATCGTCGCATGATGAAGGGTATCAGGAACATCACTGGTAGAACTACTAAGGATATAAGTGTTAGCCCTAAGTCCATGGTAAACATTAGCAGAAGACTACCTACCAATGCAACTGTGTCACCTACTACACTCACAAAGGCTAGGCTGAAGAAGTAGCTCAGTTCCTCTGCATCATTCGTTGCCCTTGACATTATTCTTCCCGTCTCGCTTTCCGAGAAGTATCGAAGAGACATGTCTTGAAGCTGCGAAACGGTGCTATCTCTAAGCTTGAACACAACGTTGTTACCAAGCCAAGCAATGAGATTCTCTCTACCATACGTCAGTCCGAATTGGACTAAGACAAGACCAATTAAAGCAAGCAGCCAGAAATCTAGCCCCGACGTTTGACCTGTGGTCATCCCGGGGATTATGTGTGAGTCCAGCACAATTCTCGTCAGAATGGGTGATGCTAGACCAACCAGAGCCGCTCCGACCATTAGTACCATGAGAGCTGCAAGCCTTACTTTGTAAGGAGTAAGGTAGGTCAAGAGTCTCTTAATGAGAACTGAGTCCGATATCTTTCTTTCGACTTTTTGTTCTTCGCTTTGCGTGGAGAAGGGCCCGTGGATTCCGCCAGGGCCTCCTCCCATAGGCCCACCGTGAAATCCCATTATTGTTTACCTCCTGTTACTTCCTTTGCTACAAGCTCCTCTTTGGGAGCGAACTGAGTGCGGTATATAGAAGCATAGATTCCGTTCTTTGCCAGCAATTCCTCATGACTCCCGTGTTCTGCGATCTCACCGTCCTTGAGAACGACTATTGTATGGGCATTCTTTATCGTCGACAACCTCTGAGTGACTATGAACGCAGTTCTCTCTTTCAGCAATGCTTCCATTGCCTGCTGGATCTTGTGCTCTGTCTCCGTATCGACGAATGAAGTCGTATCATCGAATATCAGTATCTTTGGGTCCTTGAGAAGTGTTCTCGCTATAGTGATTCTCTGCTTCTGTCCCCCCGACAGGGTAACACCTCTTTCACCGACGATTGTGTCATAGCCATTCGGAAGAGACGTGATGAAATCATCTATTTGAGCGGCTTTGGCAGCAGCAACAATCTCCTCCATTGTAGCTGTAGGCTTTCCGTAAGCTATATTCTCCTTAAGAGTAGCAGAGAAGAGGAAGACTTCTTGAAGCGCTATTCCAATCTGTTCTCGAAGAGACTTCAGTTTTAGGTCTCTCACATCATGACCATCAATTGTGATTCTCCCCTCCGTAACGTCATAGAACCTAGGTATCAACCATAGAAGTGAACTCTTGCCTGAACCTGTTGGACCGAGTATTGCAATCGTTTCACCTGGTTTTACTCGAAGATTAATGTTCTTCAGTATGGGCTTCTCGTGATTGTATCCAAAAGACACGTTCTCGAAAACTACTTCTCCCTTCATCACAGGAAGAACTATAGCGTCAGGCTTTTCTTCCACCTCAGGCTTAGTGTCCAGCACCTCAAAGATTCTTGCTGTTGCAGCCATCGACTCACTGTAGCCTTGGGCTATGAAGCTCAGAAACCTTAGCGGCGCCATCAGGCTCATCATGCCCTGGACAAATATCATCAAATCCCCCCACTGGAACACAGCCGCTGTTCCATGTGTCTGTATGATCAGCTTTCCACCATACCAGTAGATCAACCCCGTGACTATGCCCATGGTTAGAGTGCTCAATCCAGGATAGAAAGCGCGAATCCTCACCAGCTTCATTTGCAGATTGAAGTATCCCTTGTTGATTACTGAAAATCTTTCTTTCTCCCTTTTCTCTTGCCTAAAGACTCGAACAACACGCGTTCCAATCACATTCTGCTGAAGGAAAGTATTCATTTCTGAAATACTCGTTCGCTGACCCCGATAGATGGGAGCAGAAAGCTTCTGGTATCTGTATGTAACAACCAGTATAATAGGCACCGTTGCGAGACAGATGATCGTCATAACCACATTAATAGATAAAAGTACACCGAGCCATATTGCGAACGCAGCGACCAGTCCGGCGACTTGGTTGACCCACATTGAAGTCATTGATTGAACTCGGTCCGCGTCGCTCGTCACTCTGGAAACCATGTCACCAACACGGCTTTTATCGTAGAAACTAAAGGACTCTTGAGTGAAGGCTCTAAACAGATCGTTTCTCAGATCATAGATGGCTCTCTGACTCACATATTGCTGTATGTAGTTTTGTACAAAGTTTATTAGACTCATCAGCAAAGTGGCGCCGACTATCGTCAAAACAACTGTCGGCAGCATATTATAGACTTTTTCGGCATTTACTGGAGGTGTAAGGGCATTGAGAACTGTTCTAGTCATCAGACTTGGAACTACTGACAAGTACCGGGAAACCACAACAAGACTTAGCCCTATTGCGAAGAGGTACCAATACTTTGTCACGTATTTCATCAATCTTGCGAAGTTGTTCACGTACAATCACTGCTCCATCTCTTACTGCATCAATATCATTGTTGATATCGAGATTGATGCATGTCCCACTTATAAATATTACCCAGAGACAAGGCAATAAGCTTGCTAGCCCGATTTGGTTGAATCCTCTTCTGCGTCTTCTCTTAGTTACAGAGCTTCTTTCTCCTGCTTTTTCATGTATCTGGGATCCTTAACGAATTTACCGAAGACCAGAGTTGAAACCAGTCCAAGAATGATCTGTGTCCAGAAGGTTTTCTCCGGACCTATTGATGGGATTTCCCACATGTTTGCGCCGATAAAAGGAGCTGGAAAGGCCACAATTCCATTGAAGGTTGACATTAGCCCTGAGAACCGCCCTCTCTTCTCAGATGGCACGAGGTCCGCCATGAGTGAGTTCCACGAGGATCCGCCTATAATTCCCTGTTCTGCAGCTCCACTTAGACCCATACCTATCCCGGCAATCATACGTGTACCCAAGACTAGCCAGAAGCTTCTCCAAGTCATGTATCCAAGAGTCGTCAGCGGATAGATTGACCTTGCAACTACATTGAGTTTGACTCTGTCATACTTGTCGGCCATCATTCCACCTGGCAGCGATGTTATGAGGCTTACCGTTGACATCGTTGTCAATATCAGACCCCATTCTGTAGATGTCAGACCGATGTAGTCAATAACATATATTATCAGAAGTTCAGAGGTCAGTCCAGCCGCGAACTGGTAGATGGCTGAGGTCACTTGCATGTATTTGAGAGAGCCTTGAAACATGGGTATTACTTCCTTTAGGTCGTCTCTGAGGCTTCTTCTCTCTGCCTTGGTTCTTCTAAGAGTCTCTGTAAGGAAGAAGAATCTGGAGAAGAACATCACGATACCCCCGATGAGACCACTCAAAAAGAAGATGTGCATTGCATAAGTCAAACCTAAGTAATCTATAAGGAAGCCTCCCGTAATTCCTGTGAAAACAAGCGGAACCCTTCTCATCATTTCGAAAACACCATAACCTGTTCCCATCTGGTCTCTAGGGAGCGATTCCGCTACCATCGCAGAGAAGGCCGAATTTGAGATCGATTGAAGGGCACTTATTGTTGTTCCTATGAGGAGCAGTTGATAATCGCCAGCAAATAAATAGATTGCAGATGTGCCAATGCGAGCGATTGCTCCCATCAGACTGACTTTCTTCCTCCCAATTCTGTCAGCCAATATACCTCCGGGAAATGTGAAAAGCAAATTCTGCGATCGCTGAAGAGAACGCAAAAGACCTATTTGCCACAATTCAAGGCCTAGGGAGTCTTGGAGGTATAGAGCCCAATAGGGCATATAGATCTGATTGAAAAAAGTCGCTATGGCATTCGTGAGAGAAATGACTAGAACATTTCGGTTGGAGAACACTCTCTTCATTCCCGGTCTGGCCACGGAGCTCTTCATCTATTACGAGCATTCCATATAAAAATGCTTACGACGTGTAAAGTCAAGTTTCCAACGTTACACTTTTCTATAGGTGAAGCTTGCAACTGTTTGCTGGGGTGGCGTGTTGAGGGTGGACCCCGGCATCAGGGGATTGTTCGGGAAGCTCCTCAAGAAAGGGCTGACGGTGACCCGAATTGCAGAGCTGTTCGACACCACGAGGCAGACTGTGCACCGATGGCTGAAACGAGCCAGACATGTCGGCAGAGAGTACTACAAGGATAAGCCGAGGCAACCGAAACCAGGCAAGGTAACAGACGAGGTTGAATTATCCATCCTCGCGCTGAGAAACACGATGAAGTGGGGAACAGCCCGCATACAGCAAGGCCTCCTCGAGCTTCCAGGCTTCATCTAGGAGGCGGTACGCTGCGTGCAGGGAATCCGTCTGTCCAGAGAATCCATAAACAACGTCCTCGCAAGGCACGGCTTGAACGGGTACCCACGCGACTACAAGCGGTGGAGGTTCTTCAGGGCGAAGGAGCCTGACGAGCTGTGGCAACTCGACTTCAAGGGCCCGTTTGCGGTTCAGGGCAAGAGGTACTGGTTCCTCGTATGCATCGACGATTACAGCCGTTTCCTGGTGCTGGCTGAGCAGTTTGACCATGAGCCGAGAACCGAGGAGGTGACGGCTCTGCTGGAGAGGCAGAGGAGGCATCCGAAGGCGATTCTGTCCGATCACGGCTCGCAGTTCAGGGAGCAGTGGGAGAAGTGGTGCAGGCGGAACGGCGTCGAGCCGCATTTCGCTCATCCGTCTTATCCTCAGATCAAGGGCAAGGTGGAGAGGTGCATTCAAAGCCTGAACCGGGAGTTTGTCAACCACCTCAGGGAGTTTCCGGGATGGCTGAAGGGAAGGCTGCAGGAATATAGGGAGTGGTTCAACCATTCACGTTTCCACAGAGGCATAAAGACATTACCAGCAGACCTCTACGAGTGTAACGTTAGAAACTTGACATGACACGACGCTACTACTTGCCAAAAAGGCATGAGCGTCTGCATCAACACACTCAGCTCAGCCATTTGGGTAAACCTAAGTTACAGAGGCTTAGGTATTCGTCGCCAGTGCGAAGCTATTTCGTTATGCCTTCATGTCTTAAGTGGCGGGTATCTGTCTCTTGAGAAGGAGGCTAGGATTTAGGAAGCACATTCACTTCTTGTTCTAAGCTTTCTTCTTTGAACTGCATCTTATAGAAGGAGCTATAGATTCTACCATTCTTCATGAGTTCTGTGTGAGTTCCCCTTTGGACTACTTCGCACGCGAGATGGAAAGGCGAGCATCTTTGTTAGCAGAGTCTGAAGGACAGCAATTGGGCTCTGTTACGTCTTATTCTCCTCTTCTCAGCTCCGTCTCTTCTTCCTCTTTTCTTTTAGCTTTCTGAAACTTCGGGTCCTTCACAAAAATACCGAATACACCTGTAGAGAGTAGGCCGATGAGAATGGTGGCCCACATCGCATTCACAGGACCTACGCTGGGCGAATCCCACATGTATGCGCCGATATAGGGTGAAGGAAAACCGACCAGCCCGCTGAAAGTAGACATCAAACCATTGACCCGGCCACGTTTCTCTGTGGGGACTAAGTCCATGATCAGCGAAGACCAAGCTGGACCACCTAGAAAACCGATCTCGGCTCCACTCAAACCCATTCCAACTCCTGCAACCATACGGACACTGAGTATCTGATAGAAGTCTCTAAGGTAAATGTAGCCAATCGTTGTCACAGGCGAAACAATCCTTGCAAAGAAGTTTAGTTTAACCCGGTCATACCTATCTGCCATCATCCCACCCGGGATGGAGGTGATGAAACCTATCACGGACATGCAGGTGCTTATCAACCCCCATTCGGTATAGGAGAACCCGATATAGTCAATCACCCAGAGAATTATCAGCTGGGAAGTAAGACCAACAGAGAACTGGTAGATGGCTGAGGTCACCTGCATCGCTTGAAGGCTTCCTTTGAAGAGGGGTAGAACTTCTTTGAAGTCCTGTATGAGGCTTGAGTCTCGGTCCTCTTTGATCTTCAATGTCTCTGTGAGAAAGAGCCATCGACTCACCAAGACTATTCCGGCGCCGATGAAGACTCCGATGAAGCATATGGTCGAACCATAATGCACGCCGTAAGTGTCCATAAGAACGCCTCCTACTATTCCAGTGAAGAGCATGGGCACCCTTCTCATCATGCCCAATGCTCCGTATCCTGAGCCCATAAGATTCCTTGGCAGGGATTCTGCTATCATGGCGTCGTAGGCAGCCATCGAAATAGACTGCAAAGCGCTGAAGATTGTCCCAATGACAAGGAGTTCCCAAGCATTGTCAATCAATTGGCCAGCTAGGAGGTAGAATACAGGCGTAACCATGCTGGTACCTGCACCTATCAAAGTCACCTTCTTTCTCCCTATTCTGTCTGCCAGCAGACCTCCTGGAAGCGTGAAGAGAAGCATCTGAGATCTCTGAAGTGCAGAAAGCAGACCAATTTGTGGGAGGCTCATGCCCAAGCCCTCGAGGTAAATAGCCCAATACGGAAAGTATATCATGTTGAAGAAGGTGGTTATGGAGTTGGTTAATGACGTAACTAGGACGTTTCTGTTAGAGAAGACCCTCCTCATGTTCCCCGCAGTCATCAGTAATCTCTACATCTGACTCGGGGTGAATAAAAACTTTGCAATGTTATCACGAGTTCTATTCGTACGTTCGATTCTCCTTGCGCAGACATTCGTGGTGATTCCAAGCGCCCGCTCGACCATTTATATACTCCTATAGGATAGGTCGGTTCACACACACAAGACCCCCATAGCGAATCCACAGATACTCAGAGAGAATCCGGTTGTGTGCCTCTAGGTCATTCCTCTTATGAATAGAAAAAGCAGGGGGTTCGGCATCCACGCATCGATACAGATGCCAAAGACACACAGGATTCGGTTATATACCCCTATAGGTATAGGGGCCTTCACATACAGGACCCTCATAGCGAATCCTAGAATCAGACATAAAGCCACATGGCGAATTCGCTATGCCCTTTAAGTACTCCTTTTATAAACAAAAAAGAGCCGGCTTCCGCGAATATTCTCCTCTCAGATCCCCGCAAGATAGATCAAACCTACTCCTACACT
>Ga0315296_10002336_pt1 | contig 16213 bp, 16 predicted proteins | sample YL17G14_18_MG_FD_203921 | JGI IMG/M metagenome (GOLD analysis project Ga0315296, IMG submission 203921) | Sediment microbial communities from Yellowstone Lake, YNP, Wyoming, USA - YL17G14_18 | ecosystem: Environmental > Aquatic > Freshwater > Lake > Sediment | place: USA: Wyoming | collected... | reverse complement strand
CAGGCAGAAACCGCTGACAACGAGGGCAGTAGGGCTGCGACACGGTAGACTTATAGATATAGCCCTTATCTAGCAGGGTGAGGAATATATCGTGGGCTACCTTGGCATGATTAGCTGTGCCGGTAGAGGTAAATAAATCAAAGGAAATGCCAAGCCTCTGCCATGAGTCAAGAAATTGCTGGTGATATTTGGCAGCTACTTCGCCAGGCGTCTTCCCCTCCTCCTCAGCCTTGATGGTTATTGGCGTGCCATGCTGGTCTGAACCCGATACCATTAATACCTCATTCCCCTTAATGCGGTGGTAGCGGGCAAATATGTCCGCCGGCAGATATGCCCCGGCAATATGACCTAGATGTAGTGGGCCATCAGCATAAGGCCAGGCGACGGCAACAAGAATTCTCTCGCTCATTTTGGCTACCACTTTACCACAATCTGGTGTAATAATTAAGGCTTTTCCGGGAAGATGGTAAGTATTCGCTGGCCCTTTTCCTCGGAATAACGGGCATAGCCTTTGTCCACGCAGCAATTAATACATAAATGCAGTGTGCCCCCTGCCTCATCAATAATCAGATAACGCTCGGGATACGGAATAAGGCGGTGGCACTCATCGCACCAGACATCACCTAAAGATATGCAACCACAGCGCATCTACCAGCTCCTAAGATAACTTAAGCCACGCCCGATATAGCTCTTTTTTTGATACGCCGGTTTCCCCAGCCACCCTGGCTACTGCTTCTTTAGCTGCTGTCCCTGACCGGCGCAGAGCCTGTAACTGCCTCTTTATCGCCGGTGTCAACTGGGGTTTTTCCTGCTCTTTCTTGCCGTCAATAACCAGGGTAAACTCCCCCCTCGGCTCGGTGAAGTGAGCTATGGCTTGGCTTATCCTTCCCCGGAAGACCTCTTCATAAACCTTGGTTAGCTCGCGGCAAACTGCCACTTTTCTATCACCAAGAGCCGCCAACATATCGTTTAGTGCTGCCGGGAGACGGTGGGGCGACTCTAAAACTACAATGGTGGCATGCTCATCGGCAACAGACTTTAGAAGACGCCGCCGGGCACCAGCCTTATGGGGCAAAAAGCCAAGATAGATAAACTTCCCTGTATCCAGTCCGGAGACGGCAAGTGCAGTGATAACCACCGATGGTCCGGGAACGGGGACTACCGGAATCCCCCGCTGGGTGCAGGTGACGATAAGCTCGTAGCCGGGGTCGGATATGCCTGGCATTCCGGCGTCGGAAACAAGAGCCACATCCCCATCACTAAGGCGGTTCAAAATATAATCCAGCTTGGTCAGCTTATTTCGCTCATGATAGCTTGTTATCGGGGTCTTAATATCATAAGCAGCAAGGAGTTGCTTCGTCCTGCGGGTATCCTCGGCAGCAATAAGCTTTACCTCACGCAAAGTCCGCAGGGCACGCAGGGTGATATCCTCCAAATTACCAATGGGGGTAGCCACAATATAAAGAGCCGGCACTGTTTCCTATCTTTCCGATTTAGCTATTATAACTCACAGTTAATCGCCCGTCTACCTTGATTATTTATTGGCAGTGGGAATAACAAATCATATCTGGACAATTGAAGAAGTAGTTTCCCTTTATTGAATCGTGACTACGGGTGAGAAGTAATTGCGAAAATTGTGATTATACCCCTTGAAGGACCATAATACCAAAAGACTCTATAGGCTGCTGGTGTCTTCTGCTCTGCATATGCCTCAAAAACCTTTTCCCCATTTGGACCTTTAAGACTCATATATTCATGAGTCTGGAGGCTATTGTGCCGAGGGTCTATTGCTAGGAACTTAATGGTCTTCCTGACGGCTTTGTAGCGTTTCTTTTGGGATGCATCACCCTTAAGCAGGTTGTAAGTCTCGTCTGCTTCCGCCGTCCACTTTAACTCAAACAAAACAGTTGACCTTATAGAGTGTCAAGGTCAACTGTTGACACCCTGCCTTGTGCAGCATCGGAAAGACCCCGCCGAACTGATGCAAGAGCATCTGGGTTGTTGAATAACCATACTTCTGAAGCCGGAATGGTTACTTGTGGGTCTAGTACAATTTGCCCAAGGCTGTTCCTGTATATATGATAGGTGACACCTTCCAGCACTGGAATCTTAGTCAAAACTACTCGCTTTTTGGCATCTGGTTTTACGCTCTCAGCTACCCTTTGGAAATCCATATCCTTTATTATCATAACCTTCATGATGAAATCATAACACAGGTGGGATTATTTGTCAAGTGGGATAATCCCCCATTTTGTAACATATTTCAAATTGACCCACTACCTGTTTATTAACCTCACCCCCTTAATCCCCCTCGGTGGATTGGATGCAATTGCTCACCCAGAGGAATGATGGTTAAAATCTCAACACTTTGTCCATTATAGAATACTTTTTCTACAAGAAGCCTTAGCAGTTCTTGTTTGCTAGTAAAGTCCAAATTGTCTAATCCTATGCTAATCTTCTCCATCAGGCTTCTTATCTGGGCCTCGCTGTTTTGTGTCAGTAACCTTCCGGCAAGCTGCCTTTCCAGCTCAGCCTTCCGCCTCTCCAATTCACCTTGCTCTTTCTGGATACGTTCCATCTCCTCACGCATCATAAAATCGGCATACAGGCCCTTGCGGTAGCCTTCCACTAACCGCTTCTGCTCCTCTGGTATTGCCTTTAGCCTGGCCTCACAAAGTTGTAGTTCCCGTTCCAAGATTTCCTTTGTCTGTGAACTGTCAGCACTGCGGCAGCGAAGCTCCTGGATAAGAAAGTCCGGGTTCTTAATTAGCTCGCAAATTGTATTCCAAACTACCGGTTCTATTGCCTCAGTCTTAGTCTCAGGGCAGGAACAGGGCATGGGCTTACCATCTGAACTAAGTGGAACCCTATCGGGATTGCCTTTGCGGTAGCAACGGTAGTAGGGGATACCATGAATGGTATGCCCACCCATTCGCCCACCACATTGGGCGCAGTACAAAAGCCCAGATAGCAGGTACTCCCTCTTCGTGTTTCTCTTAGAGAATTCCGCATTAGCCTTAAGCTTCCTCTGCACGGTCTCAAACAGCTCTATCTGGATCAGAGAAGGTACCTTCACCGGTATCCATTCCTCTCTGGGGTGTAGAGCAGTGGAGGTCTTTTTGTTCTTGGCTGATGGCTTTAGCCTGACCTTGGGCTCAACATGATACTTCCTGAACTGGTACATTTTGCCGATATAGACTTCGTTCCTGAGCATAATGCCCAGGGTGCTGGCCCGCCATCTATCTCCACCTCTAGGAGTCGGTATACGCAAGCGGTTAAGCCTATCAGCGAGCTTTTGAAGGGATATATTTTCATTGGCAAAAGTATAAAAAATCAGTCTTACTGTCTGGGCTTTCTCCGGGTCCTCCTCCAGCGTAGCCCTTTCTTTGTTGTAGCGGAAGCCAAAGGATATAACTCCGGCGCTGACTACTTTCCCTTGCCTGGCCTTCTCCCGGCTGCCTCTCACGGTGCGCTCCCTTATCTTCTCCCGTTCATACTCTGCAATCAGTCCCCTCATATTGAAGAACATCCTGTCCTCAGGGGAGGTACCCATGTCTTGAGTGATGAACTCCAGCTTTATCCCCTGCTTTTCGAACTCTTCAGCCAGGATCATCTGGTGGTAGAGCTTGCGGGAGAGTCTATCAGGGTCGTAGACGAGGACCACATCAACTCTACCTTCCCTGGCTGCCTGGCGCAAGCGATTTAAGGCCGGCCTATCCAATTCCGTTCCGCTATAGCCATCATCAATAAAGGCATCCTTATCTCCATCAAATACCGGAGTCCAGCCCCTTTCCAGAATCCTTTTCCTTAATGCCTCAGTCTGGCTGGGGATACCGTATTTCTCTGCCTGTTTATCCGTGCTTACTCTGGCATAAGGTGCTGCTCTCATCGTTCCCTCCTCGCAGTTTCTATTTGCTCTTTTGTCGGCGGCTCGGCGCCAAGATATTTGATAACCTTTTGCCTTACTTTCTTACCCTCTCGCTTGCTTTCCACGAGATAGTAGTAGGTTCTATTCTTTATTCGCTTGGTTCTTACAAATGACATGCCTCCATTGTAATGCCTAACTGGAGCAATGTCAAGGGGGCTAAATCATGAGTTTTGTCAAAGACCTCTTCACCGATTGAGAATAAAACATAGCCGCATCGCGTTTTTGGTTATCTATAAGGTTTGGAAGCTCTTTATCATCAATTTACCGCGTTAGTTTCCCTGTCCCACCCCCTGTCTTTTCCGTGTCCACTCCTTGTCTCTATCCCTGTCATGTCCGTGTCGGATCCCTGTCTACATCCCTGTCTCATCCCTGTCCCACTCCCTGTCTTTTCCGTGTCCACGTCCGTGATTTCTCCGTGTCTAGTCCGTGTCCTAGAGACACGGAGAATAGCTTTAAGACACGGAGACACGGTACACCTTTGTTTTTCCGTGACGGTCACGGATAATAATAACCCGCTGGTGTCTCCGTGTCTCACTATCTTTTGATGGCTTCTACCGCTTTTTCACCCTAGCTGCTGCTGTCCTTGTCATCATCCCTGCCGCCGAGATATGGACAAGGACAGGGAGATAGTTCAGTGGACAAGGAGGCATGGACAGGACATGGGGGTATGGAAGCGGTCAAAGTAGGCCCTCTGGTGGATCTTGGTATTACACAGCAGGTTTCCTCAGAACACAGAGGTAGTCTTTAGTGTCTGTATAGGTTCAGGTCATTCGAGGATCTTTTTCAGGGCACCTTCCACGAAAGCAGTCCCGGAAACATCTCCACCCTTGTACAACATGACTCCTCTTGAAGCTGGTCTGATGGTAATCTTACCTTCCTCTGCTAGTCTATTCAGGATATCTCTGAGGTCAAGGCCAGGAAAGTGTCTTTTAAAAGCTGCGTCTAATCCAGAGTAAACACTATGGATGCCTTTATAGGGGCATTCTCTGAGTTTATCGATTGCTTTAAGGACAAATTCCTGAGGGGTCAAATCGGTGGAAGTTGAAATTGTTCCCATAGCACAATTATATAACACGGTCGGAGGTTTAACAAGGCTTTTTAAGTATCAGTATAGAAAATCAAACAAATCGATGAAAAGGGTCATCTGGGATGAGGAATCCTCAAGACATTGCGGAAAAAGTCTTGTATCCTTTGAGCGTCTATGTTTGACGCTAGAGGGTTTGATCTGCCATATGCCGTTGGCAATTCTTTTGGCTGCACTTTGCCCTCATAGTACAACCGCCAGAATTCGGTCTCGGTGATAGATTCAGTTACCCTAAATGCTTGGTAGTTTATCGGTAAATTTAGGTTGTCCAGGAGAAGTCCACAGCTTCTGAAATATCTCTTCATGTCTTCCGGCTCAATTTCTTCATTAAAGAAGTGCCACAGAGAGACCACCTTGAAGCCAAATCTCAGCAGGGCAAGTGCCTCATCAATGCCAGCATAGAATGGAAGGTTGATCTGCCCCTTGAGTGTCTTTCTGAAATACTTAAGTTCTGCTGCTAATAGCCATAAACTTCGGTCAACCATCAGGAGGTCTATCTGAGGCTGAGCAGAAGGTACAGGCTTCCCGTGCCATTTCTCCCAGTGGGGATAGAACTTATTGCTGGCTAGGTTAACGTTAGCGTAGACTTCTTTGAAATCTGGCCTAAGTTTATCTCGCAAGATAGCCGCTAATTGCAACTCGCCCCTCATCAATCACCTCTCGCACGTAGTTGAGTCTATTTTACCAGAATTGCCAGCGAGATGCCTCTTACATAGAGTCTTTAGGCATCAAGTTTACCCGACTATCTGAGATGAAGTAAGTAATAAGAGGCAACTTTTTGGCTTTTTGTTCAGGGTACGTTTCCTCGTGGTAGGATGGGCGTGTGCAATTAGATTCTTTGCTGCAACTATAGGCTGCTATAAGACGCTGCAACGAATGCTACTTGCGAGAACGTGCAAGCACAACGGCTGTACCGGGATTGAGGTAATTGGATTGGAATTACTTAGTGGTATAGGGTAGAGATGGTGTGCTGGGCGGGCAATTTATTTAGTCGTGCATTTTACCAGCTTGGGTCAGTGAATGCGTAGTGGGCGTCTATTTGTCCTGAATGGGCATCAACGTAAGCCCGACACTCTATACCTGTTAATACCCAAGTAGTGTCGGTATAGGTAATCTTCCAGTCTATAGGATAATAGCTTCTTATTGCTTCCCAAGTATCTTGGATGCCTTCTTCTTTAGCTTCTTGATAAGTCATACTAGCAATGTGTTGCTGCACAGCCATAATCAAAGTTTCCCTGTTTGGAACGAAATAGCCAGTTCTACTCTTAAAGGATAGAGATTTTGGCAAGGGTGGCATTAAGTTCTTTGGTGCCCCTGCTGCCTCATCATAGGGTTTTATCTCATTGCTTAGCCCCTCCTCTAGTTCAGATATTGATAACTCTTTAACTGACCAAGTGCCCATATAGGACTCGTCGACATTGTATGCTTTTACCAGCCACAGGCTATCACCAGCATACGAGGCAGTCCACATATCAACAGGAAAGATAGGAGTAGCCCACCAATCCCCTTCAAGATGCTTCTTAAGTATGCCTATGGTCTCTTCTTCTGTATAGACAGGTTTATCAGGTCTGGTTGGGGCGACTTCTTGAGCACAACCCATCACCAACCCTGAAATCAGCACCAAGACAATTAGGATTTGTATAAAGTATTGCTTCATTACTTCCACCCGATAGTAAGCTCTTGAGTTCTATTCTATCCCTATCCAACGCAATTCTCAAGGTGAAGTAATTTCTGAGAGCGGCGCATAGCGTTTCTGTGGACTGGGGCACTATCCGCAGAGTTCTCAAGGGTAAATACTGTTACAACGATGGTCACTTGGTGGTAAAATAGTGTTAGAAATCCCGGAGAAGGTAATTTTGAGGCTTATCCAAGCACTCCCCATAAGGTGAAATCTGTGAAAGATGACACAAGGTATATAGCCAGAGCCACTCTTGACAACATAGAACTGCCTGATGAACATGACGAGATTCAATTTTCCGATTTTGTGATACGGTTGTGCCCAAACCATGCCCAGCCCATTCCTGTTGAGGAGGAAGATGGCACGGTCACAGATGTGGACTGGCAATATCCTGCAAAACCTGATACCAGATTCCCGATATGTGACTACTATCTTGAAATACCATTTACACCTGTAAGCTCGAAAAGGTGGAAGGAAGCTGAAGATAAGCTCGTATGGGCTCTTAACCGATTGCGACTGTTCAAGAAAGGGCGACTGTGGGGCTCACTTTACAATGTTTTTAATGCTGGAAGCCCAGGCATACAAAAAGGGCTAGAGGACATTGAGGCTTTGATGCGCAGACGCCACACAAGAGCACCTTCAAAAGGACTGTGGCTGGGGGGCTTTCGTAATATTTACAGTGTCGAAGAAAATGAAGTCACACCTCTAACAGTATTTGTGGAAGAAATGAAAAATGTCCCTACAAAGTCCTTTGAAGTCGCCTTGCGTAGGTTTCACCAATCGTTTGATAGAGATTTACCTGACGACCAAGCGGTCGACCTGTTCATTGCTCTTGAGTCACTGTTTTCAGAAGACCGAGAGGCAATAGCCTACAAGATAGCATTGCGAGCTGCATGTCTGCTAGAGACAGAGCCCAAGGAAAGGAAGGCTTTGTTCGTGTTCCTCAAACAAGCCTATTCTGGTAGGAGCAAGGCTGTTCATGGCAAGTCTGCAACATCTTCTTGGTGGACTGAGGGAAACCTAGCTAGGCTCGAAGGCACTGTGAGGAAGGCTCTGCGGCAACTGCTCCAGCGGGCCAAGCATGGCATGGCTGTCAAAGCAGGGAGCTTGGACGATAGTTTGTTTTTTAGCTCATCAGAGCTGGCGTAAGCTACTTAGCCCAGCCGGCGGATTTGGAGGGGACAGGTGAGATGGTTACGTGGGCGTCTGTCCCGACCGGCATCTTAACAAGATGACGAAATGTGTTGTCCGTCTCTGCTATAGCTGGAGGGTTTCGCCCGACTTCTCCGGGTCCCCCATAGATACTGAGTCTTACGGTCAAACCGCACCTCAAGATGACCTATTCATGCCTTTATCCTAGCTGCTAATTCCTCTGTATTGAGAACTCTGTCGTATTTTTCCTTCCTCACTTCCTTACTTGAGAGGTCATTCCTGACCCTCAGAATGAAATCTCTAAAGTCAGCGTTCTCCTCGGCGAGCTTATTGACGGTATCCCAGTCGAGTTCGCTCCTATACCTTGCGGGGAAAAGTACTTCTGTAGAATCAGGCTCTTCAATATCAAGCTTAATTATGCCGATGCCAAATGAGGTTGATAGCCGTTTCAACTCGCTTATAAATTCAGGATCTTGAGATATCCTCGCAGCTACAAGATATCCCTCATTGGCCCAGGAAGAATTGGAGACTGCCTGAAAAAATGCCTCTCTTATATTGGCGAATGTCAGTTCTCTTTTCATTTCAAAGGAATATAGCTTAATTAGTCTGCTTCCTACTGCTATACCAAAATCTATAACCTCAGATGTCCATTCCTCTATAGGAAAATACACGCCAACCAAGTCTGGATGAAGCCACTGAGCATACGACTTTCTGGCAGATTTCTCGTGCTGTATAGTTTTTGTATGGATTTGCATATACGTATACGCATAGTATGTAAGTATTGGATGCAAGTCCCGCTCAGAGTATGTAGTCTTTACAGGTGCCTCCACAACACCCTCTTCTCTTTCCCTGATCCTTTTAAGGCTCTCCTCGCTTGCAAGTTCCTTCAGAAAGAACTTCCTAGGCTTTGAGTCTATCTTAATGAAAGGCGACGAAGCGTTATCTCGCATATCCACATAGATTTGAGCTCCGATAGTCCTCCAGGGGGTTTTACCTTTCGTCGCCACCAGGGAGTCATAACCTTTGTTTTTGGCAAATTGCCAGATTTCCTCAACCGACATGGGGGTGTTTGCTTCTCTGAGGGCTTTTTGTGCGAGTTCCAGAAATGTCAATTTTCTCATTATGAACTTCCTAACATAGGCGGTTTCTTCTTGATTATCCGTCTAATTTTATCTTAAGGGCAAAAGCAGTCATGGTTCTAGCCTGAATCACTAGCTAGCTAGTAGACTCCTTTCTGAATATGAGTATATATTGGTGCATTTGATTCATGACAAAGGCGTAGGGATAACCAAATGGGTAGAGGTCTGTTGCTTGGTCATGCCAGATACGCATACCACGATATCTGATACCCGGAATTTCGCCAATCTTATGCACAACATCTGCGTGAATGAGATTGGGCTTATCCCCCGTTGGCTGCAAGTCACGGCAGAATACAATCAAATAGCGCTTACGACGCAGTAGTTTAGTTGCTGAAGCTAATATTTCACGGAGCGTATCAAGGAACTCGTCGTACGGCAAATTGGATATGTCTTCCTTTAGGTTAGAAAATGGAGATGCCTCGTCGATGCCGTAGAGTTTTTTCTTCTGCCCAGGCTTACGCCTATTCATCATATCATAGTAGGGCGGATCGGTCAGAATTAAGTCAAATTCCCGGTCATATTTCTGAGTCAGGCTCTCTATGTTCCTAGCGTCTCCACAGATCATATCTTGACTTTCCAGCCCTAATCGCTTAACTGCCTCATTATAGGCATCAACGTATTGCTGAACGATCTCAATCCCGACAGCTCGTCGCGGCGGTTCTGCCAAGCTAGCTCCAACCAGTGTCCCACCAACCCCGGCAAATGGATCCAATACCCACTCGTTACCCTTAGTGAAAAAGTGGATAATGTCCCGCATTAATTGCGGCGGCTTTGGCGAAGGGTGGATCCGCCGCACATCGAACCCGAAGGTATCTGCTATAGGAGGATAAGCTGTTACCCAAACGCTATTTAGAAAATATGTCCATTCACGACCTGTAAGGTCATTCAGTGTGTTGCGTTTGTCATATACTCCCCTATCTCCAAGGTCAACGCCGTTTACACCAACCCTAGGTCTCCTACCATTGCTCTTCATAGCGCGCCAGTAAGGCAATATCTTATTATCGACATCAAGTTGATTAGTTCTCAAAAGAGACATAATAAAGACGCTCCTTGACAGTGTGATTATCGCTGCCACCAAATGAACTAATGTAGCGAGGTAAGACCACCGTTTCAACCTCTGGTTCCCCTACACTACTAAGGATATCCATTATCTCTTCGTGTGTAACAAGTCCATCTGCGTTATAGCTTAAAAGAATAGCGCGTGCGTTAATCGTGTTTATTATTTCTGCTAGCGCATTACAGGCATCCTTCCGGTAAGAATATCTCGAGCGTTGCTCACCCCAGGGACGCAACCCACTTTTCCCAGAGACCTGTGGGGAATCATATTTGGCTATTGTCTCAAGAACATGGTAATAAGCAGCGTATTGGCGCCAGTTATATGGAGGATCTAGATAAGCCACATCAACGGTAATCTCTTGGGCGAGTTCATTCGCGTCCCTATTGAAAATGAGGTGGTCTGTGCGTCCTGGAACGATTCTTGAACGCTTCAGCGTTATTCCCTTAAGTGCCCGCGGCTCAAGATGTTTGAGGAAAAAACCATACGTGCCTGCAGTATTTGACACACTTACCGTAGCATCGAGCAAATCTGTCAAAAGTAGACACTTCTCGTCATAAGTTATGGCATTAACCTTATACCACTCTTCAATTTGGGAGCGAATAGCATCTATTCTACCCGCGTTTTCCCCAGTGAAATAGTTCCGCTCGTTTTGTTGGCCCTTTGTTCCCTCCCGACTGTAGTTATTGTAGATAAAACCTTTAATGGGCGGGAGTTTGTTCAAGTAATCCAAAACGTCGTCGTAGACGGAAAACACCAATTTGGTTTGAGCATTTGTTAGATTCCCAAGTCCAGAGAATTCAGGTTCTTCACTGATTAGAAGCATAGCTCGAGCCATTACGGTGCAGAAGAATAAGTTATCGTTAGCGATAACCCGATATCCCATCTGTTTGAGAAAAGCAGACACCATAGCAGTACCGCAGAATAAATCACCTACCAAGCTGCCCTCTCCAAAACGGCTCCGGAGTATTCTGCCAATTGACGACACTAATCGTTCTTTAGAACCAATAAAACGCATCTTCCGTTCCTACTATTCTAGTTTACATGGCACTCCCATGTCCATTTACAAAGGTAATTGCCCAGACAGGATAATACGACGCATTTCTTGGGGAGGTATACCGAATACCTTTGCTAAACTTCGAATTGTGGAGAGACTGGGCTTAACCTTTCCATTCTCTATTCTCGATAGAGTTGTCACAGTTACGTTTGCATTTACTGCTACCTCACGTTGTGTCATCAAATGTTGCTCTCGCATTTGTCGTAGGCCGTTCATGATGTCAACCCTAGTATAATACTAATACAATAATTCTACATTAATTATACAACATCATGTCAATACCCTTCCTCAGTGGCTAAATCCCGGTATCCGTGACCTCTAAATATGTGTTAAAATATTACAAATGAGTCTTGCTGAGATATTTATACATTTATTTGATGACCCGGAAGCACAGCAGCAAGTACGGGCATATCGCCCACACACGAGGCTTCGAACCTTTAATCTGGCAACAACTAGCCTGCGTCACATTCAAAAATGGTATGACCGACTTTCGGATATTGATTGTGGGGTTCATCGTACGCACGGGAATTACTACTCTGATCCACAATCACTCGGTTTGATAAACACTACGGGTCCAGCCTCAGCAGTGCTTACATTGGCTGGTCATGAGTTCCTCGATACGGCTCAATTCTATTATGACGACCCAGCCCGGGCCGAATACGCTCTGAACAAGATTCTCTACTACGGAGGTCATACACTGAGTCGTCATGCTGGTATTTTCCTTGATAGCAAGCGCCACAATCTAAATGAATTTCTCCGTAAGTGTCGCCCTACACCTAACACTCGTCTGGTGTTAGACGATGACCGACTGCTAACTATAGCTGAAATACTCTCATCCTTTGGGTTAGCACTTGAATCATTCCTTCTGCTCGATCAGACATACTTAGTAGCCTTCGCTGAATTGGGCGAACGAGGTTTCAATTTGCTTTTGCAGGGGGTGAGCGTAAGCCAAGGATTTGTAAACCTAGCGAGGAGAATCGCTGGAGACTACACCCGAGCCTCTGTTAGACGGCGTAATTATCTACTAGCGCACCTTTTCCTCTCACTTAGAAGTCAACTCGTTTCTAGCGGGTCACAGTATCTTCAGCTTGCGATTCCATATCCATATGCTAACCTTTTAACTGAGAGAACCGCTTACGAAGAAGTTAGTCGCTTTACCGACGACATAACAATTGAACCCGAGGCAGGCGGATTTATTGTATTCTTACGAGAAATTGTTTCTACTCAACCCATGCCAATTGCGCCATCAATACGCACAATTCAATTGGCTGCACGCCGTCCGAGAACTCGTATTCCGCGAACTACCGCACCCGCAGGTACTCGTCCAAGAGCAGCTGAACCTTATTATGTAGAAGCCCCACTCACCATTGAGGCCGAAAACTATGTGGAGAGGACTTTGAGGGCTGACTATGGAGATGCAGTGTGGCGGGTGGGTCATACTCAGGCAGAGACCGTACCCTTGTCCGATGGACTATTGCCTGGCGCGGATATTATTGTTCGAGATCAAACGGGCGAGGCTACTCGCTACGTGGAAGTAAAGTCGGCCCGCGGCGATTTACCACCTAGTATCCGACTTACAGCCGCCGAATATACTCGGGCTCTAAAATGTAGTGCTGACAATATACCTTACGATCTATACGTAGTATCGTTTCCGGAACGTCAATTGGCCCCTAGTGTTTCTCTTCTCTCGGACTTCCAAGTTGCTATTTCTGGACTCACGATCAATGAATTGCTGAGCATGGAGATTCGAATTGAAGAAGCGCAGAGAAGTTAACTACACAGTGTAGTGCTTTGGTTGATGCGCTGAATTGTAGTTGCACATTCCTGACATTTGTGCAATCCTCCTCCGTCTTAGGAGTGAGTCTAATCTTATATAGCCGGAGCCCCTTGTTAGTGAACAATCGCACGTGTATGATATCATACAGCCGATGTCATAAACGAAGTCCAAGTCGAGTGGACAAGAAAGGAGGTGGCTATGGCGCGAGTAACACAGCCAAATGTACTCTTCGTGAATATTGGGTGGGCAGCGAAATACGATGGAAAGCAGCAAATCTATGGAAATCATAAGGATATTAAAAAACAGGGAGGCAAACCGTCGAAGCTCAGTGAGGGGAAAGCCTTTCTTCCGGACAGCAACGGCTTTGTCCAATGTGGAGCAGGAATCGGGCGGGTAATCCCTAGCTCATCTATTGACCTCGTGTTTGTCGCCCGCAACCCAGTTGGATATCAACACGAAATAGTAGGAATCTACTTTGAACCTAATTTTTCCTATCATCCTTGGACAAATCCCAAGGGTAACACAGTAACTTGGGCTGATGCTTCTACCAATTCCTTTCGAGAACTGTTGGGCAACGAACGTCCGAGTGTCGTGTGGCCGCCCGGAAGGAGCATGCGCCGCTGGGTAAGGATGTTAGGCACCATCTACTACCCGGCGTTATTTAACCAATACGTCGCGCTGATTTGAAGCTTTTACCCAACAATCCTCGGTTTTGTTCAATGGGCGATGTGCCGCATAAACTATTTCAGACTGAGTGACTAGCACATTTACCCACAGCATTGACAGGGAACTTGGTAAGAAATACTATAAAGTCAACAATGTTCTTGTTGGACCAGCAATTTAGGCTTATTATGAGCGAAGATGGACATAATCATTGATACTAACATACTTCGACAAGACCACCTACTAAGATCACCCAAATTTCAGGTAATACTTGATTACCTGCAGAAGACAAACTCGCATCTCATAATACCTTCGGTGGTTAAGGAAGAGATAGTTGCCATATTTCGGAGACAGCTTATCGAACTGGTCAACCAAGCGAGAAATGTGGCTACCAAGATAGACAGCTGGTGCTATGATAATACTCCCAGAACCGATTTTCACATTGATATTGATAGGGAAGTTTCTACTTACGAATCTTTCCTAAATAACTTAACTCAAGGCGGTGGGGCACTTGAATTGCCGCATCAGGACAAATTTCTGGATGAAGTAATCCGTAGGCAAATAAATCGAACAAAACCGGCCAGTGAAAAAGGTGAGGAATTTCGAGATATTGTCATATGGTTGAGTATAAAAGAGTTTCTGAGGCAGTCCAAAAGAGAGGCCGTCTTCATTTCGCAAAATACCAAACAATTTGCCGCTAAGGACTCCAGAGAGCTCCATCCAGACTTAGCTGCAGAGTTATCAGTTGAGAATCTGCATCTGAGGTATTTCTGTTCACTGGACGAATTCATCCATCAACATAGCAGCAAGGCAGATTTCATAACCCGGGAATGGATAAAGCATACTATCTCCCAAGCAGATATCGAAAGTGTATCTTCAAAAGTAATCGGGAGCAGCGAACGATCGTGGCAGCGATACGCAGACCAGAAAGGGGTTGACTGGACTGGGTATGTAGAAGTTATTGGCTTTATAAATATTGAATTAAACGATTTCTACGTTTACGAACTAAGTGGGGAAGATTTCTATTTGCACGCATCCTATTATGGTGAGGTAGAAGTAGAAATGGAATTAGAGGAGTCGCACACAGGATTAGGCAGACGTATTGAAGTTGAAGTGGTGGCTGTTGAAGTGCTCTTGGAGGTTGAATGTAAAGTTCATAACCGTAAGATTGAAGACCTTAAGCTTGAGAGTTGGGACTTTGCATGATGTCACATATACTCAGAATGTGTAACAGCTAAGGAAGTGGCTTTTTGCATTACAGAACCCCCAGCTCAGTTAGGGGCTACTGACCTATTGCACCTGAGCTCTGTTACCATCCGGACAACTTTGTGTCAGGCACTTCCTAGTTCGCCTTCAGATGCGGTCACAGAAGTCCCGGAGTAGGTCGAGGTAACCCAGCAATAGTCGAGTCGGTGGAAGACAGAACAGACTGACGGCGGGTTCACATTGACAATTCCCGATTAGTTGCCCCGCCTTCGCTTTAGCAAGTGTATAAGCAGGACTTCCTGAAGATTTAACCCCTAGATATGCTTCTTTTTGGAAGGCGATAACGGCACCATTCGGAGAGACGAAATCCCTAATGATTCTGTCTACGCGCTCTTTCTCACGCTCACCTATTTTGGCAAGAGCCTCTTTCCCGAAAAGTCTATGAAGGCCGGCCACTCCTGCCCATGGGTAGCCGGTGGCTGGACTCGGCATCGTGTAAAAGACAGCCAAGCCAATCCGAAACCGAGAGCCGTAGCTCAGCTCTAATAGCTTTGATTTTCTTAACTGATTGCGTTCGTTCAGATGCTTCGGCGAGTCGGCCTTGGGAAAAGACGGAAACGAAAGGATATCGGCTTTGCTTAGGATTTTCCAGAAACGATGCTCTTGCCCCTTTCTTTCGCAAGAGAAAAACATTCCTGATGCCACAGAATGCGAAGCGGGATTACCAAAAAGGAGCAGAAGCGAAGGCCGTTTGTCCTTCTTCTTCGGGATAATGCACTCTGTTCGGTAAATAACTCTATTATTTCCCCGTTCAAAAATCCTTGAATGAACCCGATCCGACTTTAGGAACTGAAGGAACTTCTTTTCAAATTGTTCCCTCTCCTTTGGATGCAAATAGAGAGAGCTCACATCCAGGGTTACCTTCTGAATGCCGGGCTCGACATCTTCAGCGGTGATGAAACCGAAACCTCGTTCCCGGATGAGCCTCTTTATCTTCCCTTCCAAGCGCTTCACCTCCTTTTTGAAACAAAACTTCCACAAAGCCTCGCAGGGCTTGCAAGATTGAAAAGCTCTAAATAAGTTGCTTTGTTTTTAGCCAGAAGGTATTCATATTTCTGTTATCAAGTATATTCTAACAGCTGATGGAGTCAGATACAAGGATATGTACTCGTCCAGTACATTAGTGACACAAAACCTCCTTCCCTTGATTTTCTTGTCGCTGCTCTAGTGGGATTAGATAGCCCAAAGCCTTGGGCACAATTGGACAAAAGCTTGCTCTGCATTCCCTAATCACTATCAAGATTCTTACCTACTAGATTGGGCTGATGGCACTGTGTTGGCTCTCTATTTCATAGAGCAAGTTAACATTAAGCCAGATAGTATAACCGCAACTTGATTAAAGGCGTATGCTGAGCGGGGGACTTAGGCTTGATGGGAAACCCACTAAGAAGAGCGGCTACTGGCCTCGTCCCCTT
>Ga0315296_10002334_pt1 | contig 16240 bp, 13 predicted proteins | sample YL17G14_18_MG_FD_203921 | JGI IMG/M metagenome (GOLD analysis project Ga0315296, IMG submission 203921) | Sediment microbial communities from Yellowstone Lake, YNP, Wyoming, USA - YL17G14_18 | ecosystem: Environmental > Aquatic > Freshwater > Lake > Sediment | place: USA: Wyoming | collected... | reverse complement strand
ACGGTGAATGGGACAGCGGGGCTGGGGAAAATCAGGCAATTAGCCCATCAGCTTCTGAGGAGAGGCACTGTGGCGAAGGGATGTCGCAGTATGCCCTTGTGCGAAAAAAGCGTGTTCTTCATTGCTGTTCACCTTCGCTCGCAATCAGAATGCGGGGCTCTATCAGGTTGTGACCGGGCTGAAGCCGGGCGCAACCGTACAACTTTCGGCCTACGCCCACAGTTGGAGTTGCGACTCCATGGACGGGGACAACGGTTGGGCCACCAGTTGCGGCGACCCATGGAACATGTCGCTCCAGGTCGGCATCGAACCGCATGGTCTGGCGGACCCGTTTGCCTCGAGCATCATCTGGAGCCCAGAACAGTACGCCCCTGACGTCTATCAATTTATCGGCCCGGCCACGGCCCAGGTAGGGGCCAGCGGCTCTGTCGTCGTCTACCTGCGCGCCATGACCAAATGGCCCGTCCGGCAGAACGATGCCTACTGGGACGACGTTGCGCTGGTCTACGCGACCCCACAGGCAGCGGCAACGAGCACCCCGCAACCGCCATTGGCCACGGCAACCGTTGGCGCTTTACCCACAGCGACGGCTGGTCCCTCACCCACACCGCGTGCCACTCCTACTCCCCGTTCCGATGGCGCGCTGGTCCACGTCGTTGAGCCTGGCGACACACTCTCCGGCATCGCACAGATGTACGGCGTAGAGGTGGATGAGATTCGCCAACTCAACGCTGGATCTATTGGCGATGGTGACTTGATCATCGTGGGTCAGGAACTGGTGATCTCAGCACCTACCCCGACACCCAGTCCGGCGCCCCCCCCGACGTCCACGCCAACGTCTACCCCGACGTCCACTCCCACGTCTACTCCTACTCCACCCCCCGCTTCTCCTACGCCTGAGACCAACCCGACCTCGACGCCAACCGTACCAGCGGAGGTAGCCACCAGCCAGACACCCACGTCCGCGCCGGAGGTTGCAGGAGAGAACGAAGGAGCGGGCAGCCAATCGAGTGCCAGCAGTACTTTTTCCATCGTTGCCAAAATCAGCGGCGCATTCGCGTTAATCCTGGTTGTAGGGATCGCCGTATTCTTTTTCCTTACCCGTCGGAAGAGGTAAGGCGTCCTGTCAAAGTGTTTGACAAGCACTTGCATTGTGTTATAATGCGCCCGGCCTGGCAAGTTCGACTACTTTCGCGGCCATCGTTTGGCCGCGAACCCTTGTTTGCTACAGTCATTGCCGTGCATGAAACAGTGAACGAACCACGCTCACCGTTCATCTTGGAGGGAGGGACCCAATGATGCAAAAACATACCTGGATCGGCATCCTTCTGGCGGCCGTGCTGCTGGCTGCAGTGCCGGTCTCTTCGCTGGCCGCGCCTGATCCCTCGTGGCCAATGCAGGCGGGGCAAAACCTGCTGAAGAACCCGGGGTTCGAGGGCATCACCTGCGCTTCAGGTTCGCAACCCGGCTGGTGTGATGACAACTGGACACGTGATACCTTTACTGGCGCTACCTACGGGGAAATCTTTACTCCCCAGGGATGGGTTACCTACTGGAGCGAGGGAGTGAACCCCTTAGACGGGCGGCACTTCGGCCGGCCAGAGTGCAAAGTCATCAGAAACGAGCCACCTCACATAGGACCGCCTGCCCGCATCCACAGCGGTAATTACGCGATTATGCAGTTTGGCTTTTCCCGCTCGATTGACTCGGGCGTTTACCAGGTCGTCACCGGCCTGAGCCCCAATGCCACCGTCCAGTTCTCTGCCTATGCCCATGCTTGGAGCTGCGACTCCATGGAAGGGGACAGTGGTTGGGCCACCAGTTGTGGTGATCTGAGTAATATGCTTTTCCGTGTGGGTATTGACCCTAACGGAGGCACCGACCCCTGGAGCCCGAACATCGTGTGGGCCAGCGGTTACTCTAACGACACGTTCCGCCTGATCGGCCCGCTCCAGGCGCAAGTCGGGGCCGCGGGTACCGTCACCGTCTTCCTGCGGGCCACCGCCAAGTGGGCCGTCCAGCACAACGACGCCTACTGGGATGACGCTTCCCTCGTCTACACCACCCCGCCCGCAACGCCGACGGACACCCCACCACCTGCACCGCCGACCCCCACGTATGGTCCCTCGCCCACGCCGCGTCCGACGTCTACCCCTCGCCCTGATGGGGCCATCGTCCACGTCGTCGAACCCGGCGATACGATCTTTGGGATCGCGCTGGAGTACGGCGTGGAGGCGGACCAGATTCGCCGGCTCAACGCCGGCTCGATTGGCCAGGGTGACTTGATCGTCGTGGGGCAGGAACTGGTGATCTCGATGCCCAGCCAGGCACCCACGCCCACGCCGCCGCCCGCGCCCCCCACGTCAGTGCCGACGCTTGCGCCAGAGATCGCCGCGACAGCAGGGAGTGTCGGCGGGGCTTCCATCTGCGTGCTGGCCTATCACGACCGCAACGGTGACACGTTCCGGGCCGCCGATACGGAAGAACTGCTGCCCAATGCCGAGTTTACGCTTGCCGATGCCTCCGGCGTGATAAACCGGTATACTTCTGACGGCATCAGTGAACCCTACTGCTTCACCGGGCTGGCTCCGGGGGCCTACCGGGTGATCCAGAGTGCGCCTCCGGGCTACACGCCCAGCGGCCAGGCCGAGTGGCCGGTGGGTGTGACAGAGGGGGCCAGCATTGACGTTCAGTTTGGTAACGTGCGAAGTGAGAGCCCGGCCACCCCTGGCGAGGCCACCGAGCCCACGCCAACGGGTGAGGAAGGCAACAAACCAGCCGGTGGTTCGACCACGAGCGGCATCTTTGCGACCGTGGCCAAAGTGAGCGGGATATTGGTGCTGATCCTGGCCGCCGGTGTCGCGGCACTCTTTTTCCTCAATCGGCGGAGAATGTAATCTCGTGCCAGCAGGTTCGTAGTGGCGACTTTAGTCGCTTCCCCACTGTAACAACGACTAAAGTCGTCACTACGGGCTAAACCCTCGTGCCTCAGTATGCGTTTGGCGGTTCGACCAGGTTGAAGAGCGTGCGGATCAGAATCTTGACGTCCAGCAGCAGTGACCAGTTCTCGATGTACCACAGGTCGTATTTGGTCCGCTCGACGATCGAGGTATCGCCACGCAACCCATTGACCTGCGCCCAGCCGGTCATGCCAGCCTTTTCCCAGTGGCGGTCCATGTAGCGCGGGATCGAGCGACGAAACTGGTTGACGTAGACGGGGCGCTCAGGCCGCGGTCCCACCAGGCTCATCTCCCCAAGCAGCACGTTGATCAACTGGGGCAATTCGTCTACGTTGAAGTGGCGGATGAGGCGACCCAGACGGGTGGCGCGAGGATCGTTCTCCACCGTCCAGCCGGGACCGTGCGCCTCGGCATCTTGCCGCATCGAGCGGAACTTGAGCACCTGGAAGGAGTGAGCGTCGAGCCCCATGCGCTCCTGGGCATAGAACACCGACCCGCGCGAATCTAGTTTGATCAGCAGCGCCATGAGCATCATCAGCGGCGAGACCAAGACCAATCCACAGGCCGCCCCGACGATGTCCATCAAGCGCTTGGCTGTACGCCTCCAACCGCGCAGCGCGATGTCGCGCACGGTCAACAGCGGCAGTCCTCCCAGGTCGCCGATGCTCACCTGGCTGGCCATGATCTGGAATACGTCCGGGAAGACCTTGATCGTCACCTTGCCCCGCTCGCACTCGGAAATCAGCATCAGGATCTCCTGATGCGTTGCCTCCGGCAGGGCAATGATGACCTCGTCAACCTGATGTTCGTTAATGATAGGTGCCAGGTCGCCTGCCTGGCCGAGGATGGGAGCCGCCAGTGGAGTCCCGTCCTGGCCGTTGGTGGTGACGAAGCCCACGACTTCGTATCCCAGGCCGGGGTTCGATTGGATTTTCTGGACGATCATCCGTCCCACGTCGCCTGTGCCGACGATGAGCACCCGGTCGCGTCCCCACCCCTGTCTCCGCAGCCTGGTACGGACCTGCCCGTGTACGACCCGACCGAGGGTGACGCACACAATCGTGAGTCCCCAACCGTAGAGGAGCATCCCCCGTGAGTAGTCCAGTTCCAGGGGACTGTTCTTGAAGGCCAACGAGGCCAGCGCCACCCCCATCAGTGTGCCCACGGTCGTGAACGCAGAAATGGAGTAGAACTCGTCGATGCGTGAGGGGCCGCGGGTCAGGCGATAAAGGCGAGAGAAGGCAAACACCCCCAGGACAGATACGGCCTGGACCACCACGATGCCGGCATAGTAGGAGAAACTCTCCATGTCCTGGGCCTTTTCCGGCCAGGGAATCCACCGGCGCATCCAATAGGCCATAACGAAGGCCCAGGCAACCATCACCACGTCGGTGAGAGCCAGCGTGAGCACGAAGACAACCTGCATCTGCGTCTTCGACTTCATGATCCGGCCTCCGGCCGCTGTTTCCATACGAACGCCTGCCGCCACTGTTCGAGCCTCTGTCGCACTGCAATGGCACTGACGATGAGCGCGTGGAGCCACCAGCGAGTCTGCGCCGCATAGTGCTTGCGGTAGAAAACATCCATCGCGCGGTAGAACTCGACCTGTGCGCGCGGGCTATAGCGGCTGGCGGCCCGCTTGACGTGCCGCACCACTACCGCCGGGTTATAGTAAATCTTCCATCCGGCCGCCTGGATGCGGTAGGCCCAGTCGAGGTCTTCGCCGTACATGAAAAACTGACCGTCCATCAGCCCCGCCTGCAGGATAGCCGCTGCCCGCACCAGCATAAACGCGCCCACGACAGAGCCGACTTCGGCAACCTGATCGGGGTCGAGGTAGGTGAGGTTGTAGCGGCCAAAGCGCTCGCTGCGAGGGAAGAGGCGCGAAAGGCCCATCAGTTTGTACAGGCAGACCTCTGGCGTGGGCAGTGAACGCCGGCAGGCCAGGTCGAGTGACCCATCGAAGAGCACCAACTTGGGGCCTGCGGCACCGGCAGCGGGATGCCTGGCCATAAAGTCCAACATCTGCGCCAGTGCATCTGGCGGTACTTCGGTGTCGGGGTTCAGGAGCAAAGCGAAGGTGGGTGGGGTGGGGGTTGGCTGGTTGGGTAGTGGGGTAGTGGGTCGGTGATCGGTGAAGCCAAAAGCGCGCAGACCCTGGTTGTTGGCACTGGGATAGCCGACGTTCTTCGCATTGACGATCAGGTGCGCCTGGGGGAATTCGGCGGCGACCATCTCGGCGCTGTCGTCGGGCGAGGCGTTGTCCACGACGCACACCTCGAACGTAAAACCGCCCCGACTGGCGTACACCGAGCGCAGGCACGTTCGCAGCAGGTCGCGGGTGTTGTAATTGACGATCACGATTCCCAGGTCAGGCATCGTTCACCGTAGAAACGCCCCGCCGGGAGGCAACGCTCCCGGAGGGGCTGGGTTGCCCCCAAGAGGCTAAAGTATTCTAACACAAAGAAACCAGATGGTCAAATTTAGGCTCTCACGTCTAACTCGTATACCCGATACCGCTTGTCCAACTGTGCTCCCATGTGCGTCGCCAGTTTGTTCGTCATCGGGTTGTCCTCGCCGGTGAGCGACATATCCATCCACCGGTAGCCCTTGCGCAGCGTGGCGCGGGCCATCTCCAGGTAAATCAGCGCATCCAGGCCCCGCCCCCAATACTCAGGCAAGAGCGCCATGATCTTGAAACTCACACCCCGGATACGGCGGCTGTGCCACCACAACTGGAGGTAATTCCAGGGATGACGCAGGCCGTTGCAGTGGAGCAGCGCCTGGTTGATGTCGGCCAGCCCCAGCCCGAAACCCACCTCGCGCCCATCCACCTGCGCGAAAATGGCAAAGTCAGGGTCGATCAACGGTCGCAGTTTCTCGGCCTGCTGGCTCCATTCGCGCTCCTCCATCGGCGTGAATTCCGGCAGGACCGCCAGCGACCCGTTGTAGATCTGGCGCGCGATCTCCATGTCGCTGTCCCAATCCTCGAGACTGGCATGGCGCACCGTGTAGCCATACCGCCGGCGGGCATACTCGGCGACGCGCACCAACCTGGCTGGCAGCACGGCGTCGTCTGTGCCAGCCGGCAGGTCGTCCCGGTACATCCGGTAGGCCAGCGAGTCCATCCACTTATGGAAGCCGTACCGTTCGACCAGGTCCACGTAATAGGGCGGGTTCCAGCCCATCAGGAGCACCGGCGGAGTGCGCCGGCCTTCGATCAGCAGACCCGGCTCATCGTTGGCACTGAAACTCTGAGGGCCACGCAACGTAGTAAGTCCCCGCGCCCGAGTCCACGCGACCGCCTGGTCAAACAAAGCCTGCGCTACGGCGTGGTCATCCACGCACTCGAAGAAGCCAAAGATGGCAATTTTCCCGTTGCACAGTTGATTCATGCGGTGATCCACTGCCAGCGCGATCGTCCCCACAGCCCGACCGTTGCGCATAGCGACGAAGGGCTCTACGTCGCCGTGTTGAAACAGGGGGTTTTGGCGCGGATCGAGCCGCGCAGCACGCTCGCTCAAAATAGGAGGCACCCAGTTGGCATCGCCCTGGTAAATCTGCCACGGGAACAGCAAGAAGGCGCGCCGCTGGCGTGGAGTGACGACTGGCTCGATGCTGAGTGCTGAGGGCATACTCCTCCTCCGACGACAGAAATCTCAACCGCGCTGATTATAGCACACTCGCTCCGAAATGAGTATCAGGCTATTGACTTGGGACGATTTCCACTTGACGAATGAGCCATTTTAGCCTACAATCTCGTTACGAGAACGAGACCACGAACACGAAAGCGATCATGAGCATACTCAAACTAAGCCCCCAGGAGCAGGTTGATCTGTTGGGTTTCCTGCGCGATCTGGTTCAGACGCCCAGCCCCTCGACCCAGGAGAGCGCGGTCGCAGAGCGCATCGTCGCAGAGATGAAGCGCCTGGGCTTTCGCCACGTGTGTACTGACCGCATCGGCAACGTCGTTGGCCGGATCGGGCCGGGCCACGGCTCATTGCTGATGTTCAACGGCCACATGGATACGGTGCGAGCCAGTGATCCCGCAGCCTGGCACCACAGCCCCTTTGGAGCCGAGATCGAGGACGGTGTACTCTACGGTGTGGGTACCTGCGACATGAAAGGTGGCCTGGCGGCGATGATCTACGGTGCCAAACTTCTGCGCGATGCGAGGATGACCCTGCCGGGCGACGTCGTCGTCGCCTGCGTGGTGCAGGAGGAACCTTGCGAGGGGTTGGGGTCCAGCGTGCTGATCGAGGAGGATGGGACACGTCCAGACTGGGTGGTGCTGGGCGAGCCGACCGGTTTAGACGTCAGCCGTGGGCACCGGGGGCGGCTGGAGATGCGCCTGGTCACCCACGGGCGCTCGGCCCACGCCGCCTGTCCCGACCTGGGCGAAAACGCCATTTACACTTCTGCGCGGCTGCTGTTTGGCCTGGAACTGCTGGCCGGCCAGTTGGCCAGTGACGACTTCCTTGGCCCCGGCACCCTGGCAGTGACCGACATCGCGTCCAGCGCCAGCGGTCACAACGTCGTCCCTGACCGTTGCGAGTTGGTCATTGACCGCCGGCTGACGTTGGGCGAGAACGAAACGAAGGCATTGGCCGAAGTGCGACGGATCATTGCCCGCGAGGGTGTGCGCGCGGAGGTAGAAGTGACCGAATACCACGCTACCAGTTACACCGGCTACGCCTGCCATGCCCGTGTGTCCTACCCTGCCTGGGTCATCGCGGAGGATCATCCCCTGGTGGCGAGCGCCGTGCGCGCCGTGCGGGAGCAGTTGAAACGCCGCCCTCGCGTAACCCGCTGGGACTTTTCGACCAGTGGGGTCTACACGGCAGGGACGGCGGGCATCCCCACTATAGGCTTCGGACCAGGTGACCCTCACCATGCCCACACTACCGACGAGCACGTGCGATTGGCCGACGTCTACGCTGCGGCAGAAGTGTACGCACGGCTGGCGACGGAACTGCTGGGGACGTAGTGTAGGACAAGATGCCATCTTGTCCACGAGAGGAGAATCTTATGGTATCGGAGAACATTCCCGCTGGAGCAACGCAAGACGAGTGCATCCTGGCCGCGCTGGCTCACGCCAGTGTCATCCTCCCCTTCTGGGGACTCATCGGCGCCATCGTCATCTGGGCGACGCAACGGGAGAAATCGCGCTTCGTCGGTTTCCAGGCCCTGCAGGCGTTAGTCTATCAGCTTGCCCTCATCGTGGGCGGTTTTCTTGGCGTGGCCTGCTATATGTGCTCCTTCTTCCTGATCATATTCCTGGTACTGCCGGTAGGAGCCTACGCTCTAGCAGCCTTCGCTACGGAGGGTGCAGCCAACTCCGACCTCCTCGGCGGGTTGCTGGGCATTGTGATGACTACCTTCCCCTTCTGTATCATGGGCGTACTGGCGCTGGTTGGACTCGCTTACGTGCTCTACGGCCTGTATGGCGCGGTGCGGGTGCTGCAGGGCCACGACTTCCGCTACGCCATCGTCGGGCGCCGGCTGGAACAGTACCTGCAGCGGGAAGCGCCGGCCGCATGAGGGAAAGGCTGTACGTCACTCCCGAGATTGCCCGCGCACTTCAGAGAGATGCGCCGGTGGTGGCGCTGGAATCGGCCCTCATCACCCACGGCTTTGCCCCCCCGGCCAACCTGGAGATCGCGCGGCGCATGGAAGCAGCCGTGCGCCAGGAGGGGGCACAGCCGGCCACCATCGCCGTGCTGGCGGGGGAGGTGCGGGTAGGGCTCGCTGACGAGGAACTGGTACGGCTGGCCTCTGACCGGGCCGCTCGCAAGGTCAGCCTGCGCGACCTGCCCCTCGTGCTGGCCCAGGGTATGAACGGTGGCACGACCGTCGCCGCAACGATACACCTGGCCCACCGCGCCGGTGTCCGTGTCTTCGCCACCGGTGGTATCGGCGGTGTACACCGCGGCCACCCTGAGGACGTCTCGGCCGACCTGCCTGTGCTGGCATCTACTCCTCTCGTCGTCGTCTGCGCCGGGGCCAAGGCTATCCTCGACCTGCCGCGCACGCTGGAATACCTGGAGACGCATGGTGTGCCGGTGATTGGCTACGGTACCGACGAGTTCCCCGCCTTCTACAGTTGCCGCTCGGGGTTGACGGTGGACGCGCGGGTCGAGACGCCAGAGCAAGTTGCACAGATGGCGCAGGCGCGGGCAGTGCTGGGCCTGCCGGCGGCGCTCCTGGTCTGCGTTCCTGTCCCTGAGGCCGGCGAACTCCCGGCCGGCGAGGCCGAAGCGGCTATCGCGCGGGCGGTAGAGGAGGCCGAGGCAACTGGCGTGGGTGGCAAGGCACTGACGCCGTTCTTGCTGGCGCGGCTGGTCGAACTGACCGGCGGGCGAGCGCGCCGCGCCAATGAAGCGCTCCTGCTCAACAACGCCCGCGTGGCCGCCCGCATCGCGCAGGCACTGGCAGGTACCAATGAACAATGAATCAATGAACAATGAACAATGGGCGTGGCTGCTGCGTAATCCAGGATTGTTCCGCACGCTCGAAGCAACTGCCGTCCTGCTCTTTATCGTCCAGGCCGTGCGCGTCCTCTTCTCCGTCCTCTTCGGCCTGATCTACGATGCCGTCTTCTCCGAGACAGTCGCGCTCAGCACGCTGGGCCTCATCGTGCTCTTCGTCATCGTCGCATTTCTGGCCCCGCTCGCTGCCCCACGCCGCAACCTTCGTCCTGTGATGTTTGCTGTGGCCCTCGTCGCGGCGATCGCCCGCATTCCCCTGACGCTCAACCTGCCAGTGGTACGTCTATGGAGCAGCATCGTCATCGTCGGGGCGGCCGGGATATACACGGCCGCCCTGCTGCGCGGGCAGCCGCGCGCCTTCCCGACTGCACTTCTGTTGGCCTTTGCCGCCGACCAGTTCCTCCGCGCCGCCGGCTACACTTACGACCTGGCGCTGCACAGTGGGTGGCTGCCCGTGCAGGTAGCGCTGTCGCTGGCGACGTGCATCGTGGCCTGGCGGGCTTTCTCCCGCCCCCAGTCTGGACCCCCGGCTGAGGAGAGCATCAGCCTCGCGGGCGGCCTGGCCGTGGGGGCGCTCCTGTTCTTGGAGACTTCGCTGCTGGGCTTTCCCAACGTGCTGGCCCGCTGGAGTGGGGTGGGCTACGCCATCGTCGCGCCGCTCCTGATGCTGGTCACGCTCCTGCCAGTCTTGCCCCCGGTGCGGCGTGTGGCTTTCCGCGTTCTGCGCGGGCCGTTGGGGGGCCTGAGCCTCCTGTTCCTGGCGCTGGCCGGGCTGGCGGCGGGCCGCACCGTGGGCGGAGCGATAGGGCTGGCCGGCATGCTCGTCGCCCAGTTCCTGCTTCTCCTCGTGCCTTTCGGCCTGCTGATGCCACGCCGTCGCGAGCGCACCGGGCTGGCACTGGCGCTGGGATTCCTCCTGTTTCTGCTCGTCAACTTTGCCTTCGCCTTCACCTTCACCTACCCTTACACCATCCCGGCCTTCCGCGGCCTGGGACTGCCCGTCGCCCTGCTTGCCGCGCTCATTGCTGCCTTCCCCGCTCTCTCCCCCTCCAATCGCAAATCGCAGATCGCAAATCGCCAGTCGCCAGCATGGCTGTCCGTTGCTCTCGTGGTACTCCTGACTGTGATCTTCTCCTGGCCTTTGGCGCCCATCCTGAAGGAGGCTGGCCCCATCCGCGTCGCTACCTACAACGTGCATTATGGCTACAACACCCCCTGGCAGTTCAGCCTGGAGGGAATCGCCGATACCATCGAGGAGAGCGGGGCCGACGTCGTGACGTTGCAGGAAGTGGACGCTGGCCGCATCACGAGTTACGGCGTAGACGACGCGCTGTGGCTGGCGCGCCGCCTGCGCATGCAGGCGGTCTACGGGCCGGCGCTGGAGGGGCTGTCCGGTGTGGCGCTGCTGACGCGCTTCCCCATCGCCGAGGCCAGCACGCAGTTGCTGACGAGCCAGTTGGAGCAGACCGCCATCGTGCATGCCCGCGTGCAGGTTGGCGGCAAAGCGCTGGACGCTTACGGCGTCTGGATGGGGCTGGAGCCCGAGGAGCGGGCGCGCCAGTTGGACGACGCGCTGGCCTTCATCGGCGCAGCATCGCCGGCCGTCCTGGGCGGCGACTTTAACTCTACTCCCGACTCGCCCACCTACGCCCGCATCCACGCCGCCGGGTTCGACGATCCGTTCATCGCCGGGGGCTTCGATCCGCTCCCCACCGATCCGGCCATTCGCCCAGATCAGCGCATTGACTTCGTCTGGGCGCGCAGGCTGGAGGTGCGGGACGCGCAGGTGCTCGATTCACTCGCCTCCGACCACCGCTGCGTCGTGGTGGAATTGGCATTGCCGTGAGGAGAGATTTGAGGGCTGTCCGGACGCCCCGCTTCAGCGGGGTTTTCCCAGCCCAAAACAGGTCGCTCGACAAAGAAGCACAGCTGCTCGGCAGCCACACGTGGCTTACGCATAAGCAGGTGGTTGAATCTCCAACTCGTCCATCAGGACGGTGAGCGGCTTTTTGCGAATGCGAGCAAGCCCGGCCAGATATTCTATGCGTTTTGCATCTAACATCTCAATCTGGTCAGTCAACTGCAGGAGCTCGCTGTATTCGTCCGCCGTAAGTATCATCTCCTGCCGTTTAGCGATGAGTTCGTCATACCTGCGCTGAAGTTCAGCGGGGATCCCCTGGTTGATTTTTGACAGCAACTCAGATTCAGTCTGAGACGATACATGTCCTTCGTGCTGGTGGTGCATCGCCATCACCTGCTGACCGTATTAAGCCGCTATCCGCTGAAGGCTCCGCGAGAACGAATCTGTTACAATCCGCTCCTCATCGCGGGGCAAGTCAACCAAGACAAAGCACCTGGCGGGGTAGAGATAATCTTCGCCACTCTCATCAATGATGCGCAAGTCCCCGTCTAGAGCAGCATCGTCATCCGGCAACACCCAATAGAGTTTGTGTAACTCCAGAGACACGGGGTGCTCCGAATTATCAATACAGACTGCAAACCCAGGGGTAAAGTCCTTACGCCGTTTAATGCCCACTGTGCTTGACTGCTCTGTGTTTCTGAGGGATCAGGGCAATCAGAGAACGTAGCGCCCGGTTTGCGGCTTCCGCATCAGGAAAATACTCCCGTACGTCAGGCTCCAGCATCACTGCGCCGTCCTCAAGCGTAAAGTATTGGACAACAGTGGTTCCATCGGCTTTGTGGATCTTGACCGTATGCCCTGCACGATAGGCTTTGTAATGTTTACCCCGAACGCCACCCTGCATGCTGGCAAAGTCATATTCAGTGCGCATGTCGTCACGCTCCAGGTCTACGTCCACCGGCCTAAAACTCCCTTTACTACACTGCCACTGGCACATACAGACTCAGGGGTATCTGGCTCAAACTGGTTTCCTGCCGGGACTTAATCCGCACAAACACGACAGGTTTGCCCTCGCTGCCGTAGGTGTCCAGCAATTCCAGGTTGTATAGTCGCATCTCGGGGTCATCGTCGGGTAAGATGACCAACTCAAAGTTATCTGGCAACGAATCAAACACTTGCGGGTGCTTCAGCAGATAACCCATCAACTTGCCTACCAAGGTGATATTCCGCTCTACAACGGTCCTGGGGACAGCATTTACCTTTGTGCTAACCATTCCTCGTATCTCCGTTGGTATGCGCTCCAATTGTCAACTAGATCTCTAATCGCGAATGTCAAAGCCTCGTTATAATCCCGTATAGGTAACTCAGTCTTCACGGTTGTTGCATAGGGATGAAGCCTGTCGCGGTGCACGAAATTGTGAGCTGTGTCATATCGTACAACGGGTGTCCATTCGTCGTCGAAACGACATTCAAGTTGTACCACGAACTTGATGACCTGTCCTCGCTCCAATTCAAACCGGACTCGCAGAGCGTCGGTGCCATCCAGTAGGCGACGAAACTCGACTGTTCGCATTTCCTGATTTTGCGGCTAGCAGGCCAAAATCGCACTGACCTTATGTGACTGTGTGTCCATATAGGTGCGGCTATATTGTACGGCTTTCAGGCCACAAGTCAACTTCTATTTGCCCAGCAGGATATAAAGCAGCACAGCTAACCAAGCAATAGCCGTCACGATTGGTGTGCCCAATAGATAGTATTTGGAAGGCACCCGACCCCAAACCGGGGGGCTTATCTGCAGGCTATGAATTTGGAACATAGTATTGTCGGCATACTCTGCCTTTAGGTTTTCCATTTGTGAGCGCCAGTGCTGTTGAAAACTCACAGTACGACCGATTGACAATACCCAGACCAAGGAAAACAGGAAACCAACTAAGGCTAACCAGGAAGGCTGTCCTGCCAGGAAGAATGCTGAAACCAGAATTGAATTCGTTACCATTAGCATTTCCAGCTTGCTGGTCTTCACTGGGTTTTCAGACATCCAGAGGTCAAAAAGAAGCTTGTATTTCTCAATGGCAAGTTGTTCTTCTGTTTCCATTTGTTTTCCTCCATCTAACTCATATCAACCATTTAGCCACTCCGCCGCCACCTGCGGCAGCAGCGCCAGCGACCCCTCCCGCACCGTCGGGTCGGGCAGCGACTCGATGAACGACGTCCCATACTTTTTCGTCAACAGCCGCCGGTCAAAGATCGCCACGATGCCCCGGTCGGTGCGCGTGCGGATCAGCCGCCCAAATCCCTGCAGGAACAGCAGGATCGCCTCCGGCACCGCGTACTCCAGGAACGGCTGGTCGAACGTCTCGGCCCGCGCGGCGAAGATGGGGTCGCTGGGCACGCTGAAGGGCAGTTTCGCAATCGCCAGGCAACTGAGCGCCTTGCCCGGCACGTCTACCCCCTCCCAGAAACTGCGCGTACCCAGCAGTACGCGCCGCTCGCCCGTGCGGAAATCCTCCAGCAGTTGCTCCCGCGAGATGCCCTCCCCCTGCGCCTCGACCGTGATACCCGCCCGCGCCAATGGTGCCCGGATGGCCCGCAGCGTCGTCCGCAGTTGATTGTACGAGGTGAAGAGCGCCAACGCCCGCCCCTGCGTTGCCCGAAATAGCGCGATCATGCCCTGCTCGACCGCCGGTTGGTAGCCTGGTTGGTTTGGCTCAGGGACGTCGTCCACCAGGTAGACCAGCGTCGAACTCTTGTAGTCGAACGGTGAACCGACGGCGAGTTCTTCGGCCTCCCATGCGTTCAGCCGCTCGCGCAAGAAGTCGAACGTGCCGCCGGTGCGCAGCGTCGCCGACGTCAACACCAGCGCCTCCTTCTTGTGAAAGAGGTGTTCCTCCACCAGCGGCCCGATGTGCAGCGGGGCGGCGTGCAGGCTCAGGCGGTTATTGTTGGTGTCCGATTGCAGCCAGTAGATCAGTGACGGCGAAGGGTTGCTGATCATCTGGCCCACCTGGCTCCTGGCCTCCCCCAGCCGCCGCGTCACACCTAGCAACTGCACCTGCAAATCCTCGGCGTCGGACACGTTGAAGGCGGCCAGGTCTTCCAGCCCACCCGCCAGCCGCTCCAGCCCATCCCCGACCGCCACCAGCGGCCCGTCCGCGTTGTCCCACGCGATCTCGACCCCCTCCCAGGCCGGCTGCACGCGCAGGCCCGACGTGACGCGCAGGTGGAAGGAGTACTGGCTCTGCTGATCCTGTTTCTGTTCCTCGACGAACTCCTCCAGCCGCTCGAAGAAGGCATCCATTTGGCCGATGGCCCGCTCGACCGCCAGCCCGATCTTGCCGACGAAGAGTTCGACCTGCTCCATGGTTTCGTGCGGCAGGCGCGCCTGCTGGCAGCGCCCGACCACCTCAGACAGCAGCCCGGTCACCCGGCCGGCCGGCCTGACCTGCCCGATCTCGTCCAACAGCCGCCGCATGTGCAAGCGGTCGGTTTCGAAACTCAGCCCGTTGGTTGTCGCCGCTTCCAGGTGGTGTGCCTCGTCCACGATGAGGTACTTGTACTCAGGCAGCACGCGGTTCTGTACCGCGACGTCCGACAGGAGCAGCGCGTGGTTGACGATGACCAGGTGGGCGGATTCCGCCGCGTGCCGGGCGCGGTAGAAGTAGCAATCGCCTTCGAGGAAACGTTGGCACCGTTCCGGTTGGCAGCCCTCGTGCTCGGCCGAAAGTTGTCCCCAGATGGAGCGCTCGACCGGGTTGGGCAGGAAGAGCCCATCGCCGTCGCCGTCCGTCGTCTCGGGCAGCCAGACGAGGATCTTGGCCAGCACGCGCGCCTCGTCGGAGGTGCTGGCCCCCCGCCGGCGCAGCGCCTGCAGGCGGGCTGGGCAGAGATAGTGCGAGCGGCCCTTGAGCACCGCGGCGCGAAACTCGGATGGCAACACGTGCGCCAGGTCGGGCAGGTCCTTGTGGTACAGTTGCTCCTGCAGGTTGATCGTGTTGGTCGAGACGACCACCCGCTCGCCGTTCTGCATCCCCCAGTGGACGGCCGGGATGAGGTAGGCCAACGACTTTCCGACGCCGGTGGGGGCCTCGACCAGCAGGTGCTCGCTCCGGTTGAACGCCTGTGCCACGCCGCGCAGCATCGCCACCTGTTGGGGGCGGTACTCGTAGCCGGGAAAGTGCGCCTCGAAGGCCCCACCTTCCTCCAGGAGCGCCGCCAATTGGTCCACGTCCAGCGGCCTCCGCTCGACGGCTGGCTGTGGGAGACGCGCCTTTTCCAGCGCAGCGAACAGCGGCCCCGCCGGGGTAGTCTCCACTCTGGGCCTGGCAGGCCGTTCGGGCGGATGAAGTCCCGCCTCCTCGATTGCAGCGCGGAAGAACATCGTGGCGGGCCACCTGGCCCGTTCGCCGTGACTCACGATCTCCTTCAGCGTGCGGGGAGGCAGGCTCGTCGCCTGGTGGAAGAGGATGCGGAAGAGGCGGTGGGTGGCCTGCGCGTCGTCCAGCGCCCGGTGTGCCCGTTCCATTTCGACCCCCAGCATCTTTGCCAGCATCCCCAGGCTGTACCGCTCGGCGTGCGGCAGGAGGATGCTGGCCAACTCGAACGTGTCGAGCAGTGCGTTCTCGAACGCGCGGGAATGACGGCGCAAGAACCCCAGGTCGAACTCGATGCTGTGGCCCACGATGGGCCACGCGCCGACGAAGTGGGCCAGCCGTGACAATACGTCGTGTATGCCGGGTGCGCCGGCCACGTCGTCGTCGGAGATGCCGGTCAATTCGATGATTAGGGCAGGGATCGGACGGCCGGGGTCTACAAACGTGGAGAAGGTATCCAGGACCTCGTCGTCGCGGAACTTGACCGCGCCGACTTCGATGATGGCGTCGCGCTCAGCGTCGAGGCCGGTCGTCTCCAGGTCAAGCGCGACACAGGTTTGA
>Ga0315296_10002333_pt1 | contig 16243 bp, 16 predicted proteins | sample YL17G14_18_MG_FD_203921 | JGI IMG/M metagenome (GOLD analysis project Ga0315296, IMG submission 203921) | Sediment microbial communities from Yellowstone Lake, YNP, Wyoming, USA - YL17G14_18 | ecosystem: Environmental > Aquatic > Freshwater > Lake > Sediment | place: USA: Wyoming | collected... | reverse complement strand
CGGGCAGACAAATATCCGGGACAAACCATGTGGGTGACCTCCTGTCACCCAAGCTTCTCGGCGCAGCCTCCACGACAATGGGATTATTGCCGTCGGCAATTAAAATAACGAATTATTCGACAAACTCTATTCTACTGGATCACAAGATTGCTTTCACTCCTGTAATAACGAACTCGACTGCGACCGCCACCAGTAAAATACCTGTCACCTTCGAGGCGATATCAACCCCATACTTTCCCAGCACTTTGACAAGATAGCGTGAACACCACAAGGTTATCCAGCTCGATGTCAGTGCAGCCAACGCGGCAATAATGGTGATGATATAGCCGTATTCTTCCACAAAGATCACGGTTGTGACGATGACCCCCGGGCCTGTTAGAAGCGGAGTTCCAAGGAGCACGATTGCTGGTGAGTACTTGTACCTCCTGCGGATGAATGAAAGGTCCAGTACTAGCTCAATTTTCGGTCTTCAGGATGGCCTGACCGAAGAACAGGAACGCAAATAGCACTATCGCAGCAATCCCAACGGCATAGGATATGGTGCGTGCCCTTTGCCCCTTATCCATTCCTTTTGTAACCGAGAGAAAGACAGGTATGCTCGTGAAAGGACTCATTATGACAAACAACGACAGGGCCGCCTTCAGAACCTCTTCCAGCATGTTTTCATCCATGGAGCTTCATCAGCGATTTATAAATGCTGAACGGTGAGGAGTGGGTAACCGGTATTGTTCATATCTCTAAGGTGACCTCTCAGCTTGCTGAATCTGTTGTTTGAGATTGGAGTTTGAAAACCCTTTTAAGCATGTTGGGTATCCATTACAAGAGATAAAAAACAATCAATCACAATAGAAAAAGGAGTTGTCTGTCATGGCGTACAAATTCAATTTCGACTTGACGGGGGCATCTAGGTCTTTCTTTATTGAACTAGCAAAATTCTCAGATCAGAATGGTTTACATAGAAGAATCGGGAGCACTGTGAGGAGCGTGATAAAGAAGTTCAAGATTGAGAACGTGACCGGGCTACCCCTCTCGGAAGCTGTGACGGTTATCGAAGATTTGGTGGATATTTACGCTAAAAATCTTTCCATGGAGAAGAAGTTTGAAAAGACGGATAATCGGGTCTTGTTTTTGCCCCACTGTTCAAGAAAGTATATGGATCGCAGGTGCCAAGCAGAGTTCGATCCAGAATTATCGACGTACAAGTGTCAGCATTGCTCTGAGGATTGTTCGATTAACGAAGCGACTAAAATCGGGGAGAGTGTGGGATACGATGTGTACACTGTACCGGGTGGTTCCTGCATCTTCAAGATTTTGAGTAAAAACAACTACGGTGGGGCAGTTGGAGTCGCCTGCCCTCATGAAATACAACTTGGTATAAAATTAGCAATGGTTGAAAAAATCAGAGTGCCATACCAGGCCATCCCCCTGCTTAGAAATGGTTGTTCAAACACGGAGTTCAGTATGGAGACTCTCAAACAAACTCTTCTGAAGCACAGCTGAACGTCCCAACAGATAAAAAACTTTTGGTGATCTCGCCCCGTAAAATGGTGCGGGGGCAGTCCATGAACCACTTTTAGAACCCCCTTTGCTGTTTCGGCAGCGTCAACCTTTAATAGTTCAAGGGGTAGAACTAGTTCAAGGGGTAGAACTATGTTGTTTGACCCAGAGCCGAAAAAGAAGAAGAGAGATTTCTACAATAGAGAGGCTGAGCTGCGCGAGCTACTTGAATCGATCGAAAAGGAGAAACTTGTAGTGATCCAGGGGATCCGGAGGCTCGGCAAATCTTCGTTACTGAATGTCGCGCTGGCCGAATCCAAGCGTCCCTTTGTGAAGCTAGACTTGCGAGAGGTTTACTTCGCCCATGGGTCTGTTTCAAAGTTTCATCTCTATCGCGCACTTTCTCAAGAACTCTCAAGATTAAGTAGAGCTCATCGCTTTACATCTTGGTTGGAAAAGGTGAGAGGAGTCAAAATTGCTGGATTTGAGGTTCAGCTCGACTGGAGGGAAAAAGGCGCATCACTCCCAAATCTCTTTAGAGCCATGGACGGATGGGCTTCGGTACATAAAGAAAAATTAATCATAGCTGTGGATGAAGCACAGTACTTTAGGCTAGCGGGTAGAACTAGGTACGATGGACTATTAGCATGGGCCGTAGACAACTTGGACAATTTGGTATTTGTATTAACAGGATCTCAAGTTGGCGTGCTACAGGACTTTCTAGGGATAGAAAATCCAAGCTCTCCCCTCTATGGCAGATATGCGAAGACCATCAAGCTTGGGAGGCTCAGCCGAGAACAGGCGATGGATTTCTTAAAAAAGGGATTCAAAGAGGCGAGGGTAAAACAACCTGACCTGGAAGAAGTGGTGGGTGCTCTTGATGGATTGATAGGATGGCTGACTCTCTATGGTCACACTTGCGTTTCTGAGGAGAAAGCCGATGTTGGCATGTTTTTGAAAACGGCGGCGAAGTTAGCTGTCGAGGAAAGCAAAAAAATTCTCGAGTGGAGTGATCGATATCAAGTCGTGCTAAAAGCAATCGCGAGTGGTGCGATTAGATGGTCCGAGATATACGATAGAACCAGCATGAAGTTAGGGCCCATTTCCAAATCCAATCTGACTTACTTGTTGAATAATCTAGTTCGATATGGTTACCTTGAAAGATCAGAGGATGGTTCCTTCGTTATTCTGGATCCAGTAGTTAAATACATGGCAACCAAATTCTGACTTTTTCAAGCTATGGTGCGATATTAAGGATTTGCACCCTCCAGAAGATTTCGGGAAAATCTACCCTAAAACTGGTCGATTTGCCTCATGATTCCTATGGTGCGGGGGATAGCCCATGAACCACCTTTAGAACCCCGCACAATTAGTCATTAAACTCGAATTTTCCCCTTATAAAGAACTTCCACTCAAAGCCTCGGCGGGTGAAGCATGGCGACTAATCACGGGGTGCCGAGCGAATCCTCGCGCAAAACTTTTAATACATCGATAGGAAAAATGTATTACGGAATTGATATGGATACCGTAACCGTATCCCCAAAATTTCAGGTAGTCATCCCTCAAAGTGTTAGGGAGAGTGTGGGAGTCAAGCCAGGTGACCGTATGGTAGTGCTCCAGAAGGGTGACGTGATTTACCTCGTGCGGGTTGGAGACATCAGAAGCATGAAAGGTTTCGCGAAGGGTGTTTCGTCGAAAGGCGTGAGGGATGAAAGTGAACGTTTTGGTTGACTCATGTGGGTGGATCGAGTACTTCGGTGGGGGGCCGCTGGCGGACAAATATGAACCGTATGCGGCCAAAGCCAATCGGGGGACTCATTACACTCCGGCGATCATCCTTTACGAGGTGTTCAAGAGGATGAGCAAACTAGACGATAAGAAAGCGCTCAAGGCGTGTGCGTCCATCATATCCTCTACAAAGGTTATACCGGTGGACGAAAACGTCGCACTTTTGGCCGCTGACATGAGCATGAAATACGGGCTTTCCATGGCAGACGCAATTATCAAAGCAACCGCCGATTTGTGCCAAGCAAAAATCGTGACTAGCGACGAGCATTTGGGGAAACTGAAAGGTGTCCAGTTAATCAAGTAAAAAATTCTTTCAATGGCGTATTGCTTAAGCGGGGAGATGGGTTCAATGGGCTGCGATGTGAAAACCCTACCGATGATCGGGGTGGTGCCTGCTCTAATAATTCACCTTGGTGGTGCGGGGGAATATGTTTATACTACCGTTTAAATCTACCGAAATGAAATTTTCATGCCTAAAATATGCCTAAATTTTGCTCTTTTGGCATTTGAAGAGTGGTGCGGGGGAGGGGATTTGAACCCCTACGGGACCAGACCCTGAATCTTGTGTTTTGTTTGGCTGTTCTCGCATGGAATCCACAAATGAGGGTACAGGGAGTATCTAGAAAACCTTAAATATAACTTTATGCAATAATCTTATCTAATGAATAAGAAAGATGTAAAAAATTATAAAAGCTTAGGGAAGCTTGAAGCAGCACTTTTGTCGGAGCTAGTGGCAGAAGAGCTATCGATTTTCTCCGCGGCGGAGGTTTGTAGGTTCTTGGGTTGCAGCAAAAATTCAGCATATCATATGCTTTACTCCCTCAACCGAAAGGGCTGGATACGGAGAGTAACGGGCGGGAAATACCAGCTTTTAACCTTAACTGGACACCCGATTGAGGACGTGCTTGTGCTTGCGTGCAACCTCATATGGCCCTCCTACATCAGTTTTTGGACAGCCCTAAACTATTACAAACTCACAGAGCAGGCGCCAAGAACACTTTTTCTGGCCACCACTGGAAGAAAGAGAGAAATAAAAACGGGCAACGTGGCAGTTCAGTTCGTGCAGCTCAGTCCCAAGCGATTTTTTGGTTACACAAAGGTTGATCACGTCTGCATAGCGGAGAAAGAAAAGGCAATCGTTGATAGTCTTCTTTTTCCCAGATATGTGGCGTTGAGCGAAGTGTGCAAGGCGCTCGACGCTGCAGAGGTGTCGTTTGAGAAACTAGTCGAATACGCGACGAGAATGGGAAATGCCGCCCTCAACAAAAGGCTTGGTTTTTTGCTAGAGATCCTAAACATAAAATTGCCTCCGAAACTGCTGAAGAGGCTTAGGACGAGCGTTGGCAGGGGGTACTCCCTTCTAGATCCCACTAAGGGGCCGTCAAAAAATTATAACAAGAGATGGATGTTGAATGTCAACGTGACGATCGATGATCTCCTTTACTGGAGGAAGGTTGGATGATAACACGCGAACAACTGCAAGGGTTTGCCAATGCCGCCGGCGTGCCACTCTTCACCCAAGAGAGAGATTATACTCAAGCGCTTCTGCTTTCAAGACTCTACAAGCTCGAGGCGCCGCTCATTTTCAAGGGGGGTACTTGCCTTAAGCTGATACACGACTTGCCACGTTTTTCAGAAGATTTGGACTTCACCGCGACACGCGAACTGGTCGAAGTTAAATCGGCTCTAAAAGCGGCTGCAGAAGAGCTGCATTTGGTCGGCGTGGAGGCAAAGATAAATCAAGTGCGGGCGAGGGGAGATGGATACCAGTGCAGGCTGAAATATTATGGGCCACTTTACACGGGCGAGGAGCGCACGGCTGGAAGTGTAACGATAGATGTGAGCCTCAGACGGGACGTGGCCCTCAGACCAGAGTGGAGGGCTGTTCGTTCCATTTATCCTGATGTTCCACCATTTACTGCCCGGTGCATGCAGATTCAGGAGATACTCGCGGAGAAGGTTAGAGCGCTATTGGTAAGAGCAGCCCCCAGGGACCTCTACGATATCTGGTTTTTGTTAAGCAGGGGCATAAAACCAAGCTTGAAGATCATCAATCGGAAGCTTTCCTTGTATAGTAAGATGTTCAGTATCGAAAAGTTCTCCGATTCCACTGCGCATGTCAAGTTAGGATGGAAGCGTGACCTCGCCCCCTTGCTGAATTCAATCCCGAGGTTCGAGGCCGTAAATAGAGAGGTTATTGCTGGGCTGGAAGCAATTTTGTGAAACATAGTTGCGACAGAAATGCGTGTGCGTTGTGAACTACCCCGCCCTAAACTGAAGGAAAGGGTCTTCTCGCGGGAGGTTAGATAAATAATGAAAGGAGCCCGATTTGACCTTTTCAGCCTATGGCGCGGGGATAGCCCATAAACCACCTTTAGAACCCCTTGAATTTCGGCATTGAGGTACATGTGGCGTGTATGGGGCAGAAGTGGTTCTATGAAGACGAACTAAGCATTGCGCTGCTAATATATGCTCAGTTTCCGGAGAAGGAAGTTTCTAAACAATGGTAGTGCGAAACTGTATTTGCCTTTCCTCGCTTTGTAAATCAAGTTCTTGTCGACGAGTCTGTTAAGAGAACTTATCATTGTTTGATAATCCTACCGAAACCCCTCTGTATTTTTTTCGACAGGATTTAGGCAGAGCTCACGCATATTTTCTGCTTGAATCAGCAAGGGTAGGATACAGCTTGATAGCCTCTTCTATGCGCTTAGTCAACTCATCTAAAGTCCTGGCTTGGGTGCGGCACCCAGGCAGCTCAGGTACCGAGGCCACATAATACCCGTCTTCATCTTTTTCGACTACGACATTGAATTTCTTTCTCACTTTTCAACCCCAACCCATATTCTCTTTCTGTCCTAATAAATATCCCCACACCGGAAATGATGATGTTCCACACCAACCCGAGCGGGGATCTCAAAATAGTCCTGTGGTGCGGGGGAGGGGATTTGAACCCCTGAACCCCTACGGGACCAGCCCCTCAAGCTGGCACCTTTGGTCGGCCATCTGACCTTTGACCTGACTCGGCCACCCCCGCACTGATTCCATAGATGGTTTGCATGAAGCGTATTAAGTTTTATAGACGTTTCGCCGCCGATGATCTCCAGTACAGGCACGGGCACCACGGACTGCTTGAAGGTGCCCGTAATATTGCTCAAATGAGCGGTTTCAGGGGGGTTGGAGATAGTCTATATAGATTAAATAGGATACTTAGATTCTCTCTAAGGCTAAAAATCGATGAGAAAAATTGGTCGTTTTGAGAATGAGCTTCACGTTTTGATTTTTGAAGCGATTTTGGCCCTTTTTTTGTTATACGTCAATAGTCGATATTGCTGTTAACGTTCAACGTATCATCGGAGTTTTTTAAATCCCTTTCAGCGAAGTTGGAGGATTTGCAATGCTCAAAACCCTTAAATACGTACCAATAAAGAGTATAGCCCGTAAAAATAAAGGAGATGTGAAAGTGAAAGATAAAGCAGCAATAGTGATTGCAGCCTTAATGATAACTTCAATGGCAGTTTCGTTTTCGACAACCACCGTTAGCGCAACTCACACGCGAACTGCGGAAATCTCAATCATCCGCGTCAAGGGAACTGGCGTTACCTATCCAGGGGTAGACAACGTTATCATAGTCAATGCTCTTGGTGACAATGATCTAGCGCCTTATGCTATCACGGATAACATCTGGGAAGAGAATGCCGCGGGCATCCAAATCACGGAGAACAATTTGTGGGCAGAAGTATACAAAGAGAACATAAAGGTGGAGGGCGCGTCGTATGATTCAATACGGGATCGCGCGCTAGCCATAGGAGCGGTACTACCATGGGAAAACAGCGCAGCTGACAACATATGGGCGTTTGCAAACGCAGAAAACGCCTACGCGGAAGCGATTCAAACCCTCATAATGGGCGTATTCAATCCGGTACCCTCCGACAACATAGTTGAGAACGCCACGCTTCTCAAGACGGCAGCCACGAACGCAAAGGCATACGCTGACAACGCAATTGCCACTGGCCAATTCATCAAGACTAAGGCTCTAGAGATATACGGTATTGCTACCGACATTAGCAAACCTTTCATCCAGGCCAACGCCACAGCTGAGAATCATGCAGCCGACAACATGATCGCGAGCGCAACCGTAGTCAAGGGTGCGTGCGACAACATCATCGCCCAGGCGAACCTGATCATAACTGCAGCGACGGCTTTCCCAGGACCGGTACTCACCATAACGAACTCTGGACCAGCCGGGATCATCAAAGTAGCATTGACGCGCCCAACCGCTAGCTGGACTTTGGACAACATAGTTGGCGGGTGGCCAGCCGGCTGGACGGAGAACGCTAACGGCGAGGCACTTGGTTCCGAAAACCGCATATGGTCAGCGGCAGCAGAGAACGCGATAACCATCGGCACCAGCGAAACCTTCCAGTTCCAAGTTAAAGTGCCCACCCTCACAACAGCTACCGAGGAGACCCACGACTTCATAATAATGACAGAAGACACCACGGGCATGAGGACGTACTCGACCTTCAGGATGGTGGTCGACAACCTGGCCCCAACCGTGACGGTCGCGACTTCACCTGTGACGGCGAAGGCGGGGAACGTCACCATCACCGTGACCGCGGGCGAGCCTCTGTCCAAGATGGACAAGGTCACCGTGCAGCAGAAGGGCACAACCGTTGATAACACGACCGTTACGATGAGCCCGAACGCGACGAGGGATGTATGGACGGGCACGTATAGTGTGATACCAGCGACTGCAACAGCCAACTACGACAACACGGCCACAGTGACGGTTAAAGCGGCATACACCGTCGACACCGTTGGCATTTACATGGCCGCAGATGCAACAGGAACCTTCTGGGTGGACACGATCGCGCCGATAGTGCCGGACCTCGCAACATGTGGCTTGACCACACTTCCGGAGAACGACAACCAGCCGTCCAGACTCATAACTGGAACAGCTTACGACAACATAGGCGTTGGCGTGAATCCGACGGCGGAAGCCAACATGACGGTGACAATCAGGGTCGACAACACAACCTATACCGTGCTCTCTGGCTCTGACAATAAGTTCAGCCAGGCGGTATTGCTGAACGAGGGAACCAACACGGTCGGAGTGAAGTTCACGGACAACGCGGGCAACGTGGGTGCGGAGAACGTGCAGACGATCACCATCGACACGGTCAAGCCGACCATCACCCTGACCTCGATCGGAGGGGTGAGCGCGGCCAACTTGGCCACGGTACCAACGAAGGACAGCACGCCGAGCATCGTGCTGACGATAACCGATGCCACCCTTGGTGTGAGGAACCTAGGGTATGTCGCCGCTAAAAAGGGAGGTTACACGGTCCAGCTGCGCAGCGCAGACAACGCAACGATAATCACAACGATGGTCAATTCCGCGGCGTACACGAACAAGAACTCGATTTCGTTCGAGAACACATACACCACGGCACTTGCGGACAACTGGTACAACGTCAACATCGCGGCGGGCGACAACTTCCAGGACGACAACGTCTACTTCAGGTTCCAGGTCGACGCCACAGCGCCAACCGTTACGGCACCAGGAGCAGAGAACCCGTTATTGAACAAGACCATCATCAACCCATACGAGCAGAGATCGACGACGCTTACGTTGACTGGTACCGGCGCCCCAGCAGATGCGGTGACCGTCAATGCCTACCTTAACGACGCTACGACAGCGGCAGCTACTGCGACTATCCGCTCCGATCTCGGGTGGACAATTAGCATCCCACTGACCGAAGGAACAACGACAAAAGTTGAACTGACAATGACCGACGTAGCGGGTAACGAGGGCGCAAAGCGTCTCTACGGCTATGTGTGGGCGGATGCGACTGCTCCAGTAGTGATACTGGATGATTTGCCAGAGACGACGGACGCTGCCAGCTTAACCATCAGCGGAAGAGTGACTATGAACACATGGGAGAGCTACTCTGACATAACCCTGACCGTACAGGTTGGAACATACGCGACTATACCGTTTGAGGTTCCATTGAACGAGGATAATACCTACACTTACAGCTTGGCTCTGTCACTAGGGTGGAACACGATTATCGTGAAGGCGACCGACCCTGCCCTTAACGTGAGTGTCCCCAAGGTCGCAGTGATCAACCGAATACAGACAGTAGACACCACACCCCCGACCGTCACCATCACAGCACCGGCCACGAGCACCGAGACAGAGGAGGCGTCGATAGTCGTCACGGGTACGTCCAGCGAGTCTGGGACTTGGACGATCGTCGCCTCATCGGGCATGCTCACTGGCGCGACTGATAGTGCAGGGAACTTCACGGTTCCAGTGCCCCTGGTCGAGGGCTGGAACACCATCGTAGTGAGCGCGAAGGACGCAGCGAGCAACTCCTCGGCGGTTAAGAGCATCGAGGTAAAGCGAGTAATACCTGAGGTTCCAGTGGACACCACTGCTCCGACCGTGACGATATCCAAAGTGGAAGCAGCTGGAGTGACTTTGACGAGCCCCTACTCAACTGACCAAGCGACTGTATTAGTTACCGGAGCCGTGACTAAGGATGAAACGGAGAGCTACTCAGACATAACAGTGAAAGTTCAGGGCGGCGGGTTAACATCCACGGTGGAAACGACACCGTCCGCCACTGGCAGCTTCAGCGTTAGTGTCGTGCTGGTAGAAGGTTCGAACGCGATTACAGTACAGGCAGTCGACCAAGCTAGTAATACGAGCACAGCGACCGCAACAATAACGCGCACAGTGACACCATGGGCGACCTACGCGATTGTCATAGTGATAATCACGTTGGTATTGGCTGCAATTGCGATATTCCGAAAGAGGTAAGGGGAAAACGCCAAACAATCCCCTTACTTTTTTATTTTTTTGTTTTCTTTTTAGACGAATTTCGTCAATTTCAACTTGCGACTAAATATTTAGACAATAAAGTTTAAATAATTAGACAAATGTACATCTAGTTGATATTTATGGTTCAATCGCTCGAAATTGTTTTTGGAAATCGGATTTGCTGGCGAATTCTAAAGCTTTTCTTAGATAATTCACGCAGGGAATTTTATGGGCGCGAGGTTCAGCAAAAAGTTGGCGCGGCGAGGGCAAGCACTTGCAAATGGCTGCGTACGCTGGAGCAACTCGGTTTTATTTCGACCACTAGGCGAGGCAGGCTGAAGCTACATAGACTAAATCGCGAAAATCCGCTTGTTAAGCAGCTGAAGGTCTTGAGCATGATGGGCTCGCTCCTCCCGAAGCTGGAAATACTAAAATACGAAGGGGAGATTTACCTGTACGGCTCGGAAGCACGCGGCGAGGGACTCGAGGACTCAGACTTGGACATTCTAGTGATAGGCCGCGAACGAGCTGTGATCAACAAGATCGAGGCAATTGATAAGCGTGTAAAAGTTAGCTTTTTCACCCCACTCGAATGGGCAAAAATTGCTAGAGAAGACCCGGCATTTTACGAGAGGGTTGAGCGGGACAAAATAAGGCTGGTATAAATGGACATCGAAAGTTGCTTGCAGGAGGGTTTCTTGCAGCGAATAAAGGTAGAGCGAGACCTCATCGAAAAAGAACTCGAAGAAGCAAAATACGATTTAGAGAGAGCCAAGCACGCAATCGAAGAGGACGACTTTAAGTGGTCTATTGTTAAAAGTTATTACTCGATGTTTCACGCCGCTCGCGCGGTATTGTTTTCGCTTGGACTCAAGGAGCGGCGGCACTTTGCGATCAGGGTCGTGTTGGAAAACTTGAATATGGAAGGGAAGTTGGAAAGTAAGTTCATCTCAGATTTTTCCGCCGCGCTTGGGGCTAGGGAGGATGCCGATTATAGGTACACCTATTCACAAGAAACCGCCGCTTATCTTTCGAGAGCCGCAGGAGATTTTTTAGCAGGGATGAAAAGACTAACAAAAGAATTGTAGCTATTACAGTTTTTTTCGAAGCTGCTTTAGTCGAGCCAATGCGACCTCGTTATACGTTTTGTCACCTCAGTAAGCTTGGACGACCATTATGCGGGCGGCGTGATCACGATATACCATAAGCAGAAGGGATATGCCAAACAACTTCCTTGCTTTCGATTCTAACGCCTCTGCCTGAGATATAAGTTGCCCCCATGAGTGTCAATAGCGACCACGAGCGGCCCGAAGTCCTTAACCCTGAGCACCCAAAGGGCCTCCGCGGAGCCTAAGTCGCCCCAGTAAACTTTCTCGATTTTCTCGATGGCATTGGCTGCCAGAACTCCCGCGCCTCCGGTGAAGGCGAGATAAACGCATCCAAGCCGCGCGAGCTGGACCGCCACCTCTTCATCTACACCTCCCTTCCCCACGAGTGCTCGGACCCCGGTGCGCCTGATAAATTCCGTCTGTACCCGATCTAGGCGGGCGCTGGTAGTTGGGCCAGCTGAGATGATGTGCCAGCCCTTTGGTGTTCGTTTGGCGAGAGGCCCACAATGGTAGATTACCCCACCTTGAAGTTTCACCGGTAGTTTCGCCCCAGAGATAACTCGGGCATATGCTTTGTCTCGGGCGGTCACGATTTTTCCTGTTATACTGACTATGCCACCGGCTCGTAGCTTCCGCACCTCACGCTCGCTCATGGGCAGGGTCAATCGGTTAATCTTCAAGGCTCTACCACCTTTAACCGGCCGCCCACCAGCTTTGCGTTGGCTCTTCTGGCAGGCCAGCACTGTAGGGCGATCGCTACTGGGAGGCTCGCGGTGTGACAGGCGGCTTTCTCGATGTGCACGCCGAGGACGGTAGTTTTTCCGCCCAAGCCCATGGGCCCTATTTGGAGTCGGTTGGCCGCTCTCTCCATCTGGTGCTCCAGCCTCGCGAGCTCTGGGTCTGGATTTGACTTATCGAGTGGGCGGAGGAGCGCATGTTTTGCCATCAATGGGGCGGTTTCCATCGAACCTCCTATCCCGACACCTACTGTAACGGGTGGGCAGGGTCTCCCCCATGCTTCTGTTAAAGCCGACATCACGGTCCGCTCGATTGCCGTCATGCCTTCAACTGGCCTTAGCATGAAAAGCTTGCCACAGTTTTCTGCCCCGGCCCCCCTGACCAAAAGGTCGATTTGGAACTTTCCCCCTTCGACCAGCTCGATGTGGATTGTGGGCTGTCCCCTTCCGGTATTAGATTTGATGGGTTTGCGTGTCAAGGGGTCTACAACATTAACCCTGAGCGGCACTCTCTGTGTCGCCGACGATACGGCTTCGCTGATGGCTGCTTCGAGATCAAAGTTTAGGTTAATATCTCGTCCCAGTTGGATGAAGAACGTGAAGGTTCCGGTGTCCTGACAGATCGGGGCAAAAAATGTTTTCGCAAGCTCCAAGTTTTTCAGCATCAGTTCGAACTGGAGTTTGGGGATGGTGTCCCGTTCACGTTTCATGTGTTGCCTGAGTGCGTTCACGACATCCGCAGGCAAAGTTGTTTCGGCGCGTTGAAGCATCTCAACCACAACATCGCGGAGGTTGTCTTCGGTGAGCATACGACCGAGTTCAGATAAGTTTCATGCGTAATAAATTTTCGGGCCACAGTTGAGATTAAGAAAATTTATTCGGTTCAATCCACTTCGCCAGCCAAACGGTCTCCTTGCTTATCCCCTCGAATGGATCCGTTTTTGGTAATTCTCGGATTAGCCTCCCCGCAAGCTGCTTGGCCCCCTCGACCACTCACCATCCGACTCGGTTTGTGCTTTTTGGAGGGTGTAAAGTGGGCGGAGGGTAATTGTGGATGAAAAAGGGCAGGCGATGATGGCGAAATGGAAGGCCCTCCTTGAGAGCAAGGAAGTCGAATCTTACACGTTACTGAACTTTGGCAAATCTAGACTTTAAAACCGCTGATGAGGGCTTTCAGGTCGAAAGACGGAGCTCGCCCGCGGCCGGGTCCCCCTCGAAAGACGGGGACCGACCTCCCTCCAAGCCTCCGTCACCACGCTCCGCTCGCCTCGCTCCTCGCAAAAACATTCGCCACTAAAAACCGGGTGTTGGAAGTGGGCTTTTTGCACCAAGATCGCCGGGGGGCTCGCCCGCTGCCGGGGCCCCCCTGTGCTGCATGAAACAAAAGATAAAGCACATCTTTTTAACGGGGTTTTTTTGTTTTTAATTATAGGCGGATACTTTAAAGAATAACCAGTTCTCCTTTCTTTCCCTCGTTCTGAACTTGATCAAGCAATATTTCCCCTTAAGCTTTCTTCCACTAAGGATGAACACAAGTTTGCCTTCCTCCACTTCAGTTAATTCGCATTCTCCCTTATCCCATATTTCAACGGTGCCTGCTCCATAGAAACCTTTCGGGATTATCCCCTCAAAGTCGGCATAGGAGAGAGCGTGGTCTTTGACTTGAATGGCCAGCCTCTTTACTCCTTTCTCACGGGGCGGCTCCTTCGGGACTGCCCAGCTCTTCAGCACGCCATCCATCTCGATCCTTAAATCCCAGTGGAGCTTGTGGGCCGAATGTTTGTGTACCACAAAGATAGGCAAAATTGTTTTCCTCCTCAAGAGTTAATTTCGCACTTTTAGAATAGAAGGGTACCTAGACATGCTATACTGGTTCATGATCGGGTAGATGGTCGGGTGGGTTTTGTGAACTACGCTCGACCCGTTCGAGGGATTCAGCGGGGACACGGTGTGGCTTGCGAAATTGATGGCGAGGGCGAAGTGGGTTGATTTTGATGAGTTTTCTTGAACGGGGAAAGATATCAAACGAGCAAGGGCAGTTTGAGGAAGTGAAACTTCTGATTTTAATATTCGTTGTATTTGGTATAGTTTTACCGCTCCTTATCAAAGCAACTGGCGACACTTACAACATCGCACCTTACATTCCAATTATCATGGCTTTACTGCTGACAAGTATTGGCATTTCAAGGCGGAAGTGAAGTGGGGTGATGCGGGCGGGCTTTTGCGGATGAAAAGAAAAGGAGATTAATCCACTTTTAAAATAAAGCCATGATAAGTAAAACAGATGCAGATCTAAGCCATGGAGGAACATCAAAGATATTTTCGAATACTTGGGATATTTGATATACGGTGGTAGGAAAAAATGAAAAACTTCAATAAAATAGTTGATGTGATATTGCTTCTCCCTGCTGTAGTATGGTCTCTCATTGGAATAATCGATATTCTAAAAAACGGTTTATACAGCTACACATTTCTACTCCCGTTCCCCTTGAAAATCCATACATTTACCCTCCTCCCCATTACCACCTTCTACCTGACTACGTTCCTCATCATCAAACCTCGCAAACCAGTCAAAAACTTCTTGATTCCTTTCTCATTCCTCTTCCTTTCTATCGCAGCCTACGAGTTCGTTTATGGAATTTTTATGATCAACACCTTAATGCCCGCTCCGCAGTTCGGCGGCCCAACCCCGCCGCATCCACCGCTCGTGTTCGAAGGAAGTATACTGGCTCTCCTCGGTGGAATACCCTTACTATTCTTCCTCAACAGACGATTCCACTTTCTGACCAACGACAAAAGAAAGATTTTTCTCTTCCTCATGTGCTTCTCCGGTTTCATTGCGGTCATGCTCGTCCTCAATTATATGGGCTTCTTCGCACAAATGCACCTTTACCTCAGTGAACAAGCCACAAACGATCCGCACAATCCACTATGGATTCTATCAAAAATCCTCTGTATATGGATGTTCTTTCCACTCCTCGATTTTTATTCTAACCCTTCCCGGAAAAGGAAAAGAGCTAGAAGTTTAAAAATGCCCTCGGAGTAAAAAAAGAGGGATAAGTTAACGGCAACATGGAGCCGGGGGCCAGATGATGCACCGTGGGTTCAGGTTTGATGGCCCAAGCGTAAGGATACTGTGCTCCCGTCCGACCTCTAGCTTCTGCCCTAAGTCGGACTCGAAACAAAGACCAGCTCCCTTCTGCCGGTGTTGTAAATCAGGATTTTGGCGCTTTCCTGGATCGACATCGAGCCAGATCTCGTGTGAATGGCACCCAACTGAAGGCCGAACATAGTATCGAAATGATATGCATCGCTGAATACTCTTTCCATGGAGTTTTCGGACGCATCCTCGACATAGCGGGGAACATCTCTCGCATCGACGAACCCGAACCAATCTGAAGCCGGTCCAAAATCAAATTCCATGGGGCCGGTATGATAGCGTAACAAAAGCGTTATATCGACGGGTATCCATTTTCCGCTATCGTAGAACTCTGCCCAAACATGACCACCGATTTCGTCCGTTTTGGAAAAATAGTCTCCATAGACCAATCGCGCCGGAACACCAGCCGCTCGACACAACGACACATACAACATAGAGAGTTCACCACATTCACCTTCGCCGCTGTCCAAAACCTCAGGAGGTGTCTTTGAGAACGGGACGGTTCCACCGGCGTAGTTCAGGCGCTCCAACATCCAGAGGGCGACATTTTTCGCCACCTCGTAGGGGGAGTCGCTTTCACTGCAGATATCCGCGGCTATATTTTTTATCACCTCATTTTCAGTATCGATGAAGAGCCTGCCTTGGCACCACCTGCTGCCAAGCCACCCGAAGTTTTCATCCACAAAAGAGCCATTCGAGTCATCATAAAGCGCGGCTCGCTGCACCCCCGATTTGCTGACGTAGGCTTCGCCGGTTCCAAAATTCCACTCAGCGTATTCGTAATTATACATGGTTGTAACTGTTCCGGTGTTGTATGTCACTCCTTCTCCGTTGTCCCACAATCTAATGCGGAATGGGGGCGTATAGTTCGAAAGGTCGTAGTCGTGTCTGATAGTATAGTTAATTTCACCGAACACAAGCGGGGATTTTGTCCCGGAATATATCCCAGCAAGATACTCCTTTATCACGTATTCCGACGCATTCTCGGTGGTTGTCGTGCCTGTGGTCGTGCTCGTGCCCGTGGTTGTCGTGGTTGAAGTCGTGGTTGGCGCGGTGGTTGTTGTGGGTATGGTCGTGGTTGTTGTGGGTGTTGGGGTCGTGGTCGTTGTTGTTGGGGTCCCAGTAG
>Ga0315296_10002330_pt1 | contig 16248 bp, 15 predicted proteins | sample YL17G14_18_MG_FD_203921 | JGI IMG/M metagenome (GOLD analysis project Ga0315296, IMG submission 203921) | Sediment microbial communities from Yellowstone Lake, YNP, Wyoming, USA - YL17G14_18 | ecosystem: Environmental > Aquatic > Freshwater > Lake > Sediment | place: USA: Wyoming | collected... | reverse complement strand
TCTCGACCTTCATCCTATTCTCCCTCCATTTTCTTTAAGAAATCTAAAGACCATTGTTTCCTCTCCTCGGTTACCTCCACGATCACTATGCCCTCCTTCGGCTGCCCATAAACTACTACGGAGCCTGTGGGCGCCAGAACGATCACTGGAAGTGTCAAGAGGTCCTCCTCTCCCTCAACAATCACCACGGCTCCTCTATTAAGACTTATCGCCTCCTCTAACGCCACCCAGACCTTCGCCTTTATCGTAGCTGGGGGGTTCTCAACTTGGAGCCTTTTCCACCCTGAGGGAAACCAGGGGGCTATTTCTCTTCTCATCACCTTGTTGTCGATGATAGCTACTTTCAACGGGAGCCCTGCTTCTAAGGTGTTCTTTGATACAAAATCTCCGACAGATATAAGGATCTTAGACCTCTTTTCCTCAAGAAACTTCCTCAGGTTCTCCATTGTTTCTTGGGGGGTTCCCCTCACTAGGATGCCGAGGGGCTTCTTCAACTCATCCCTGAGCCCCTCTGGAAGCCTTAGATCCCTCTTTCTCACAGCCATGATGGCTTCTCCCTATCTCACCCGCAGGGCGTAGTGTCCCTTCTTCTTGATCTGCGCTTTCTTAGCCAGCTCCGATCTCTCCGGATCCAGAACTATGAGCAGACCCGTGTATTCCTCACTGAGATCGGAGCTCCTGCAGTTCGGACAGGTCTTCTCCCTTGAAACAAGGCGACAGTTTCTACAAGCTCTCTCGCTCATCCCCCTCACCGGCACATAGGGTGCATTTAGGCTTTACCACCGCTCCTCTTCAGCTCTTCCTCAATCCACTCCTGCTTCCCCAGAAAGGGCTGTCGGGCAGTAACACCCGTCTTACCAGTGCTTCGACCTGAGGGAAAGGAGACGGCCACGATCCTCACCCGTAGGATGTCGCCTCTCTTCACGATCCTGCCTGTCTCCTTGCCGAGCAGGACTCCCTGCTTCTCGTCGTAGGAGATGAAATCGTCCATGAGCTGAGAGACATGGAGAAGGGCATCTAGGGGACCTATCCTGAGGAAGGTTCCGAAATCGGCCACCTCAACGACCTCCCCCTCCGCCACCTCCTGAAGCTCGGGATAGTAGGTGAGGATTGAAAATCCAGTGGAATGATAGGTTGCTCCATCTCCGGGGATGATGTGCCCCATGGGGTTGACGTTGACGTCGATGACCATGATCACGTATCCGATCTCATCGTTCACCAGGCCCTCGTACTTCGTCTTCAGCTCCTGCTTAGCGGCATCCTCCAGGGGTTTTCCGAAGTTGGAGGGGGGGATACGGATCGTGTCCCTTAGAACGATTACCTGGAACATAGTGACTCTTCCTTAGCCTCAAACCAAACTATTGGATAAAAACCTTTATGTAACATAACTATTTCTACTTTCCGCTTTCACTGACCTGTATCAGGGACTCTATGGGGCAGGTGCCTGCGATTTCCTCCAACTCCTTTTTCCATTCGTCTCCCACTGAGACAAGGACGAAGATGCCTGCCAAGTCTGGGCCGATCCTCTTCTCCAGGGTCTTCCTCTTTATCTTCATCTTCAGCACCATGTTGGCTAGTGCTCTGAGGGTCTCGCCGGTTCTGACAATGTCGTCGATGATGAGGATGCTGTCCCTCGGCCTGATCGCCATTCTGGGAACGTAGAGCGTTTTCCTCACCGCCATTCCCCTTGGGATGTAGGTCTCCTCCAGAAACTTGTCGACGCCGACTTCCTTATTCTCCTTTGCGATAATTACGTCGACATCAAGTTGGCTTGCAACCATCGTTGATATGGGTATTCCATCCACTGCAGCTGTGAGGATCTTCGTTACGCGTGTTCCTGCGAACTTCTCCACGATGTAGTTTGCCATCAGCTTCAGCCAGGTTATGTCCGAGACGAGGGGTGTGTTATCGAAGAAACCCTCCTCATCGAACCTTAGGCGATTTCTCAGCTCCTCCTTGATGTTTATGATCTTCAGGAGCTTCTCATAGAGCCACTGGGCTCTGCTGTAGCTGGGTAGGACGTGGCCTCGGGTGTAGCGGCTGAGGATCGGGGGACTCAGCCCCAGAAGATCCTTCAACTCCTGGTATTTGTATTTCTCGCTAGCCACCTTCAGGAGCTCCGTGATCATCATCCTATACTTCAAACTTCTCATACGAGTCTCCATTCTCTCCCCTCGGAAATACGGGCCTGAGGGGAATTGAACCCCTGACCACCGGGTCTCCTCGATGGACCTCTTAAAAGCCCGATGCTCTGCCTTACTGAGCTACAGGCCCTCAGCGCATTGTAATGTTTAACCTAATTTTATTTAAGTCTTGTTGAGCAAATTGCATTGAACATTTAATCATGTCTTAAGAATTGGTCCCGCCCCCAGGATTTGAACCTGGAACACTCCGGTGTCTGCTCAATGGGCTGGGCGATCTCGCCTAACCAGGCGGGAACTACAGCCGGAAGCTCTACCATTGAGCTAGGGCGGGAGCCAATACATCTACTCAAGGGGCATGACTTAAATTTTCCGTTTCCCTTTACCGAAGTCCTCTTTTAGATTCCCCTCGTATGGTGGACAGATGATCCCCCTCTCCGTGATGAAGGCCGTGACGTACCTAGCTGGGGTGATGTCGAAGGCAGGATTAAGCGCAGGGGAATCCTCCGGCGTGATCTGCACCTTGCTCTCTGTGCCCTTCTCATCCATGCCCCAGACCCATCGAACCTCCTCCTCGCTCCGCTCCTCTATCGGTATGTCTTCTCCGCTCCTCGCCTCCAGGTCGAAGGTCATAGCAGGGGCTGCAACGTAGAAGGGTATACGGTTCTCCTTGGCCAGAACAGCCTTCTCGTAGGTCCCTATCTTGTTCGCCGTGTCACCATTGGAGGCTATCCTGTCGGCGCCCACGATGACCAGCTGGACGTCGCCGCGCCTCATGTAGTAGCCTGCGGCGTTGTCCACTATAACGGCGTGGTCTATGCCCTCCTGAAGAAGTTCCCAAGCGGTAAGCCGCGCCCCTTGACACCTCGGCCTGGTCTCATCGACGAAGACCCTGATCCGCTTCCCTGCCTCATGCGCGAACCTTATGGGACTGAGGGCTGTCCCGTAGTCGATGAAGGCGAGGGCTCCGGCATTACAGTGGGTGAGGATGCCGTCACCGTCCTTGATGAGGCTGTTCCCATACTCGCCGATCCTCTTTGAAGCCTGCAGGTCTTCTTCTGCGATTTTTTCAGCCTCTTCCGCGACTTGCTTCCTTCCCTCGGCGACGCTCCTGCACCCCTCTAGGGCGTTGAGGCACCTATCCACAGCGTGGGAGAGGTTCACAGCCGTTGGCCTCGTCGCCTTCAGGCTCCTGGCTGCCTCCTCCACATAGGTTCTGAACTCCTCGAAGCGTTCTTCAGGCGCCTGGAGCGCCGCTTGGGTGACTCCGTAGGCTGCTGTCACGCCTATGGCGCCGGCGCCCCGCACCGTCATGTTCCTTATCGCCTCGGCGGTTTCCCTGTGGTCTCGGGTCTCAAATATCTCGAATCTATGCGGCAGCAGACTCTGATCGATCATGTGGATGTTCTGTTCTTCCATCCAAACGGTTCTGTACTCCCTCGTCTCGCCGTTGATTCTCACCCTCAACCTCCGATTCCCCCTCCTACGATCATGCGTAATTGTTTGAATAACTTTCCTATTGAGGCTTCACCAGCCTTGATCAGATAGAGGTGTGTCGATCTCTGGATCTAGGCCTAGTTTCAAAAAATCTAGTTGGAGCCCTCTCTCCCTGCAAAACGTCAGGATGGCATCACTGATCCATGGTTTACGGGCTGATTCGTCCTTGAGTTTGGCTGCCAGGTCCTCCTTTCCCTCAACCTCCCCGATCCCTTGGTCCTCGATGAAGATGGCCAGGGCATCAGCGGCTATCAGCGATCTGTCCATTTGACTTCGCGGGGCGAATCCTGCTCTGTGGTCGTGGGACTTTATAGCGTACAAGCCCGCTTCTGATAGTCTTCCCTCCAGGTTTCTTGCCGCTACGACGCCATGTCTGCTCATGTCGCCCTTGACGATGTCGTGATCCAGGTCGTGTAGCAGTCCGACAAGTTCCCATTCTGCTGCGTCTTCCCCTAGCCTCTCTGCAAGCCCCTTCATTATCCTGGACACCAAAAGAGAGTGGTCATACTTAGTCGAGCCCTCGATGAGGTTGAGAGCCTCCTCCTTTGAGATCAAGTATTCTCGCATCAAAGAGGACGTTAGGCTTCTTTAAAAATGCTCTTCGCTCCTACAGCCTAGACGTGATGCTCCTATTTTTATGGGTGTACCTACCATCGTTCTATGCGTTGGTCAAGCCCGATTCACGCCCATCGCTCCTCACGGCAGAGGTGGTGGAGAAGATACTCAGAGGCGAGGACAGGGTCTCCCTCGACCTAGGACTCTCCGAAGCCGTGGTCAGCCCACAGGGAGGCTCTGTCATCTTTCCCGACGGAAGCAGAGTAGATCTTGAGAGCCTGCGAGACATCCTGAAGCGCCCTGACACCGTCTTCATGCTTCTCGACTCTGAACTCAGCCCTGTCTCACTCAGCAACAGCCACTACTACAAGCTCGTCCCCACCTCGGGAGCGCCTACGCTGGAGATAGACGGCGTGAGGATGCATAGGACGAAGGGAACCACCCCAGAGGCTGACGCTATGGAGAAGGTCAGAGCCCTGGGCATCAGAGGTGGATTGGTCCTAGAGATCGGAACAGGGCTTGGCTACACCGCTCAGGCAGCCGTCAAAGCGGGCGCGGGCTCTGTCGTCTCTGTGGAGCTGAGTCCAGCGGTGCTGAAGATCGCCGTGATGAATCCTTGGTCGCGTGGGATATTCATTGACGAGAGGATACACGTCGTGTTGGGAGACGCCTACGATATTGTGAGATCTTTGCGTTCTGGGCTCTTCGACTACATGATTCATGATCCTCCTCGGCTCTCCCTCGCGGGCCACCTATACGGTGCATCCTTCTACGCTGAGTTGTTCAGGGTTTTGAAAAAAGGAGGGCAGATCTTCCACTACGTCGGTGAGCCTGGGTCTAGGTACAGGGGACGAAACCTCAGAGAGGGTGTGGCGAATCGCCTGCGGGAGACAGGCTTCGTTAAGGTTTTCTATCATGAGGGCATTAGGGGGTTAACCTGCGTGAAGCTGGATCGCTGATCCACGGATGATCCCCCTCCTTGAAGGATTTAATACAACCTTTGTTATAGTATTGAGGGGGATGCCTTTGTTGGAGAACCTGCTCTTCGAGTTCGACAACGTCTCCGTGAGGATAGTTGCTTTAAGGAAGATCCCGAAGATGGAGACCTCGGGGCTGATCCTGAAGGGGTATGAAGAGAACGAGGAGTTCACCGTCAACCTCTGGATCGGGAAAGAGATCGTCGAATCGGGTCTAGCCCGTTTCGCAGGGGAGGAGATAGCGGTCTCGGAACTGAGCAAGATCCATTACAACGAGCGGATGCAGCCCCTGGATAGGCTGGCTGTTCTCCCCGAGAGGTTCTACCCGAGGATCTACCTCTCCCTCTCAGATATGAGACGAGGGGTGAAAGGCGACATCGCTCGCATCGAAGCCTACAACAGGTTCCTCGGAATGTTCAGGGACATACTGGAGGGCAGGATTAGGAAGATCGTCAGATTGGCATCCCTTGGGACATCCACGGACCAGATTAAGAACCTCACCCCTGAGGAGAAGACGCTTTACGACGAGCTTTTCTCCCTCCTCTCGGGCTGGAGGTCTACTATGATGAGCCTCGTTGGTGAGTAGTTATGGAAACGGAACTAATTAACGCTGAGGAGCGGTTCACGAAGTTCATAGAGAACTTCAGAGATGAGAAGGGAACCTATGTCTACGAGCAGAGGCTCGGTGATATGGCTGCGAAGGGGGAGTCCTCCCTCATCGTTGACTTCAACAACCTCTACACCTCCGACATGGAGCTAGCGGAAGCCGTCTTAAGGGACCCAGATGAATACCTGCCCCACTTCGGCGAGGCGGTCCTGAACAAGTTCAGGAGCAGGGACAGGGAGTACGCAGAGAAGATCGGGACGGCTAACGTCCGCCTCAGAGGCCTCCTTGAGGTGGTTCCGCTCAGGAAGATCGGGTCGAGGCACATGGGACACCTCATCATGGTGAACGGCATCATAGTCCGCGCATCGCCCACCACCTCCCTCCTGACGAGGGCGGCCTTCAGATGCTCAAACTGCGGCGAGATGAGCTACGCGATCCAAGACGGGCAGATGCTGAAGACTCCTACTAGGTGCGAGAGCTGCGGGAAAAAAGTGGGATTCGACCTCGTAGCAGAGGAGTCCACCTTCATCGACACCCAGCACATAACCATCCAAGAGCGCCCAGAGGAGCTACCGCCGGGGCAGCTCCCGAGATCAGTAGCCATCGAGATCCGCGGCGACCTCGTCGATATAGCCCGTCCAGGCGACAGGGTCTGGATCATCGGTATCGTCAGGGCGAATCCAAGGGTCGGCCGAGGTGGAACCTCAAGGGTCTTCGACCTGTACTTAGACGCTAATTACATAGACGTAGGCGGGAGGGAGCTGGAGACCGTTGCGATCTCGCCGGAGGAAGAGGAGGAGATCAAGCTGCGCGCCAAGGACCCCTTTATACATGACGAGATCAAGATGTCCATAGTGCCGTCCATCTATGGCTATGATCACGTCAAGGAAGCGGTTATGTACCTCCTCTTCGGAGGCGTTACGAAGTTCCTACCCGATGTTAACATCCGCGGCGACATCAACGTCCTCCTCGTCGGGGACCCCGGCACCGGGAAAAGCCAGATCCTCCAATACACGTCGAAGATCGCGCCGCGAGGCCTCTACACAACTGGGAGGGGATCAACAGCGGCAGGTCTGACGGCCGCCGTGGTGAAGGAGAGTGGCGGGGGCTTCGTGTTGGAGGCTGGGGCTCTGGTTATTGGAGACAAGGGGATCTGCTGCATCGATGAGATAGATAAGATGAGAGACGAGGATCGAAACGCCATCCACCCCGCCATGGAGCAGCAGGTCGTCTCCGTCGCCAAGGGAGGCATCATAGCAACCCTCAACGCTCGAACTTCTATCCTTGCGGCTGCTAATCCTTCGCTGGGCCGTTATAACCCCTACCAGACCATAGGGCAGAACCTCAACCTTCCTATCACGATTCTCTCTCGCTTCGACCTCATCTTCGTCCTGAAAGACGAGCCGAACAAGGAGAGCGATTCCAGGATGTCCGAGCACATCCTTACCCTTCATAAATCTGGCAAGACGCCGGTGGAGCCTCCTCTTGAACCCGAGTTCCTGCGCAAGTACATTAGCTACGCCAAGCAGCTGAAGCCCTCGATCTCTCAGGAGGCAGCGGACAGGATAAAGGACTACTACCTGAAGATGCGGTCTGCCTCAAAGGAGGGGGCTGAAGGGGGGGCCGCCATCAGCATCACGCCGAGGCAGCTCGAGTCGCTGGTTCGATTGTCCGAGGCTAGGGCACGGCTTCACCTGAGGGGGGAGGTCTTGGCCGAGGACGCGGAGGCAGTGATTGCGTTGATGCGTAAGAGCCTCGAGCAGGTCGGGATAGACACCGAAACGGGCGAGATCGACATAGACATCATCATGACGGGTAAGCCCAAGAGCCTGCAGGACAAGCTCCAGAAGGTCCTCGCCGTCCTCACGGAGATGGAGCGCGCCACGGGAACAGTAAAGGACGAGGACCTGTTCCAGAGGCTGGAGGAGGACCACAACATAAGCCGAGGCGAAGCCGCAAGGCTCCTCGCAACCCTCTCCCGAGACGGAACGATCTTCTCACCCAGACCAGGATACTTCAAGAAGGTCTAAAGCTCCTTGGAACATCCCGAGGCTGCGTTGAGTTCCGCTGCTGGTTCAAAGGTTATTAGAGGGTGTTAACTACTTCAGAAGTGCTGTTGGTGGGCTGAAGGGTTTGAAGGTAGAGGAACTCGATGTCCCTCGGGAGGTGAGGGAGATCCTGCTCAAAGAGGGAATCGAGACACTGTACCCTCCGCAGGAGGATGCCATTAAGGCTGACGTCCTCAAGGGCAGAAACCTCGTCCTGGCTACGCCCACGGCCAGCGGCAAGACCCTCATCGCAGTTCTCTGCGCCCTCAAACACGTGATAGAGGAAGGGGGCAAAGTCCTCTACCTGACGCCTCTGAGGGCGCTGGCCTGGGAGAAGTACGAGGAGTTCCTCAAGTTCTCGCGGATCGAGAAGGAGAACGGCGGGAAGGTCTCAACAGCCCTCAGCACGGGCGACTACGACAGCTCCAGTCCCTGGCTCGGCAGGTACGACATCGTAGTGACTACGAACGAGAAGTGCGACTCCCTGCTCAGGCACAGGGCACCGTGGATCGAGGAGATCACCCTCGTGGTCGCCGATGAGATCCACCTCATAGGCTCGGACAGGGGGCCAACCCTCGAGGTGATCCTAGCCAGGTTGAGGCAGATCAAGCCTGATGTGCAGGTCCTCGCCCTCAGCGCCACCATCAGAAACGCCGACGAGATCTCGGAGTGGCTGGGCGCCGAAACGGTCTCAACGGAGTGGCGACCCGTCGAGCTGAAGGAGGGGGTCTACTACAAGAACGCCGTGATCTTCCGGGATGGCTCCTCCTACAAGCTCAAGCCACTGCACAGGGAGGTCCTAACGAACCTAGCCCTAAACACCGTGAGCTCCGGCGGACAAGCCCTCATCTTCCTCGAGTCCAGGAGGAGGGCGATGAGCGTAGCCAGAGACGTCGCAGCGGCGCTGAAGGACATGTTGCCCCGGAGGCAGCTCCAAGCCCTTCAGAAGGCGGCGGACGATGTACTGATCCGCGGGGAGAGGACGAGCATCAGCGAGCTCCTAGCCTCCTGCGTGAGCACGGGGGCAGCCTTCCACCATGCGGGCCTCAGAACGGAGCACAGGCGCATCGTGGAGGACTGCTTCCGCGAGGGGAAGATCAAGGTGATAGCTGCTACGCCAACCCTCGCTGCCGGCGTCAACCTGCCAGCCCGCCTCGTCATCATAGGGAACTATCGGCGCTTCGAGCCGGGCTACGGGATGCAGCCCATCTCCGTCATGGAGTACAAACAGATGAGCGGCAGGGCTGGGCGACCCCAATACGACACCGTGGGGGAGGCTCTCCTCATAGCCGAGTCCTCCGAGGAGCAGGACTATCTGATGGAGAGCTATGTCCTCGCGAAGCCCGAGAGGCTCTACTCCCGATTGGCCGCCGAGGCTGCTCTGAGGAGCCATGTTCTAGCTGCCATAGCTTCGGACTACGCCCATTCGGAGTCGGGACTCCTCGATTTCTTTTCAGGAACCTTCTATGCCTATCAGTATGACCCCAAAGGCATCAAGGAGACCGTGGGATCGATGCTCAGGTTCCTCTCGAAGGAGGAGATGATCAGGCCCGAGGGCGAGTACCTCTACGCCACCGAGTTCGGGAGGAGGGTCTCGGAGCTCTACATCGACCCCCTCTCCGCCGTCATCCTGAGGGATGGCCTGAAGAGGGAGGTGGAGCATCCGACCGACTTCACCTACCTCCACCTCGTCTGTCACACGCCGGATATGTCGCCGATCCTGAGACCAAGAAGGCAGGAGGCCGAGGCTGTTGAGGAGGAGCTCAACAATCACAAAGACGAGTTCGCCTGCAGTGTCCCCGAGGAGTGGGAGGATCTAATAGATTATGAGCAGTTCCTCGGGGAGGTGAAGACTACCATGGTTCTGGGGAGCTGGATAGAGGAGTTCTCCGAGAACGATATCCTGGAGAAATTCGCGGCTCAGCCCGGCGACCGTTATAGCGTAGTACAGAATGCGGATTGGCTCCTTTACGCAGCTGAGGAGCTCGCCACCATCTTCAAGATCAGGGGGCTGCATGGACGGCTCTCACGGCTCAGGGAACGGGTTAAGCACGGTGTGAAGGCGGAGCTCCTGCCGCTTGTGAGCCTCCGGGGCATCGGACGCGTGAGGGGGCGTGTCCTGTACAACTCAGGGCTAAGAACCTTGGACGACCTGAAGAAGGCGCCCCTGAGGAGGCTTGTGGAGACCCCTCTCATCGGGGCGGCGTTGGCGAAGAGCATAAAGGAGCAGGTCGGAGGGCTCGTGGAGGAGGAGGAGTGGAAGAGGCTGTCGGAGAAGGAGGCCGAGCAGAAGGCCATAACAGAGTTCATCGAAGAGGAACAGGAACCCGAGAAGCCCCCGCCAAACCAGGGGAAACAAGCTTCATGATGATCTCTGCAGAAGGTTCATCGCTCTCCCGTTTTTTCTTCAGGGATTCCGCTCAAAAGGTCTTAGTGAGAGGCGAAAAGTGAAATACTCTTTCATTCTAATAATGTTCATATCGAATTTTGGGTTGTGGGAGGAAGGGCGGTTGGATCATGGAGAGGTTGGGGGCTATATCCTTCGCCTAAGTAAGGAGGAGTGGCTCAGACAGGTCTTTGAGCTGAAGAAGTACTATCCCGGCGTCATGAGGGGCTGGACCCGCGGCATGACTATCCTGCTGGCTCGGAAGGCCGAGCAGGGTGACTCATTCATAGGCTACGGCGTCATAGATAGAATCGACATGCCATGGGAGCTCCAGGACAAGGAGCGGCAGTACTGTAGGGACAACGGCTGGAAGTGCGTCCTCGTCTTCAAGAACCTCATACGCTTCGAGGAGCCCCTCCCCCTGAAGAAGACCTTCCTGAAGGACGATAAGCGAAAGGGAAGGTTCCTCCACGCGATCCCCCTCACCGTCGACCAGATCGACTCGATACTGGAGGCAGCTGAAGACCTTCAAAGCTAAAGACGGTGCGAGGGAGACATCTCTCGATAAGGAAGACCAACTCTTTGAAAAGAGGATAAAGACCTACACGGACTCGAATAGCCATACATTCTTGCTAAGAACAGAGAACTCGTTGAAGAAAGGTGAGAGGCTTGTTATACAGTGTCCGCTTTGGACTGAGTTAGATAGATATAGCCTTTATCCGATGGAAGCAACTCTTCTTACATAGCCATGGCTGGTCTAGCCGCTGTCATCAGCAAAAACGGCGAAGTCGTCTCAGAGCCCTTGACGCGGATGCTCAGAGCTATGGAGCACAGAGGAGGAGACGGATACGGCGTCGCAGGCAAAGAAGGCACCATAGTCTCAGCTTCTCTTCCCAGGGCCGAGGAAGTCGCCGGAGAATTCATGCTAGGTTGCTGCAACAGAAGACTCCTCACCAACGACGTAGAGCAGCCCCTCGGAGAACGCGGCTATGCACTGGCGCTCGACGGTGGGCTGTATCCATCCCCAGATGTTTCAGACGCCTTTGCTGCGGCGGAGCATCTTGGGCATAGCCCCGAGAAGGGGATTGAATGGCTGTTAGCGAAGGCGAACGGCTCCTACGCTCTGGTCGTTCTCGAGGGCAGCCATCTGCTCTGCGCCAGAGATCCCTCGGGGACGGTGCCTCTCTATGTGGGAGAGAGCACAAAATACCTCGCCGTAGCCTCTGAGAGGAAAGCCCTCTGGAGCATCGGCATAGAGAACCCAAGTTCTCTTCCCCCAGGGCATCTAGCCAAAATCACAGGACAGGGCCTAACCCTGAAGCCCGTCAAGGTGTTAAAGCCGCCAGAACTCCGCCGACAGGGCGAGGAGGAAGCAGTTGAGAAGATCAGGTCGCTCCTTCTTCAGGCAGTGGATTTCAGGACTAGGGATATCGAGAGAGTCGCAGTAGGCTTCTCAGGAGGGCTCGACAGCAGCCTCCTTGCGTACTTCACCGACGCCTGCGGGGTAGAGGTCGACCTCATCTCGGTTGGAGTTGAGGGCTCAGGCCTCGGGGAGGCTGTTGAAGCAGCAGAGTCCTTGGGCTTGCCCTACTACGCTGAACTCTACAGCGAGAGGGCGGTGGAAGGGGCCGTTGACGAGGCGCTGCTCTGCGTGGAGGAGCCTAACCCCTTGAAGGTTGAGATCGCGGTGCCCCTCCTGTGGGTCGCGGAGAAGGCCGCTGAGCTTGGCGACAGGGTCCTCCTCCTGGGCCAGGGATGCGACGAGCTCTTCGGAGGCTACAGGAAACATCTGGACACGTATCTCCGAGGGGGAGCGGAAGCCGCCCGCAGCCTCATGTTCAGAGACGTCGCAGAAGCCTACGAGAGAAACTACGAGCCGAACAACAAGGTCATCGCCCACCGCGGTGTCGAGCTTAGGCTGCCCTTCGCCGACTGGGAGCTCACCCAGTTCGCGCTTTCGCTGCCCGTTGAACTTAAGCTCTCTGGGGAGAACCGCCTCGTGAAACGGATTTTGAGGACGCTTGCCGGGAACCTTGGGCTCCCCTTAGCGGTCACAGCGCGGAGAAAAAGGGCCATCCAGTACTCAACGGGGGTGGATAAGGTCATAAGGAAGATCGCGAAGAGGCAGGGGCTGACCCTCACGGGCTTCCTCCAGAGGAGATTCGCAGAGGCTCTATCAGGCTGCGAATCGCTGAATAAGCTGGTTTCAAGACAGGGAGCCTAGCACAGTCTGAACCCTAGGTTCGGCCTCCTATTTATGCGTCCCATGCTGATGAGGAGGAAGGTGAACTCCTCCACTATGTGGGCATTCGAGAGTGCGCCACCATCCACCGCCGTGAGCTTCGGGATCTGCTCCACCAGCGCCATCACCTTTCTCCTGGCCGCCCGGCTATCCCCGCAGACTATCACGTCCTTCTCGATGGGCTTCGCATATTCCGCGAGCAGGTTGGCCGAGACCGTGTGAAGAGTCGCGACCACCCCTGCTTGGGGGAGCCTCTCCGCTACGATCTCAGCGGCTGAACCCTTCTCGAGGCGGATGAGCTTAACCTCCTTCTCCTTGAACTCTATGGGCACCACGGGCGACACCACCAGCGTCCCAGGCTTAACTCTGTCCCTGAGCTTCTCCAAGGTCTGCTCCAAGCCCTCAAAGGGGATCGTGAGGACCACGGTGTCAGCCTCGCTTGCGACCTCCTCGTTCAAGCCGAAGCCTATCTTGGCATCGCATCCAAGGCTCTTCAGCGTCGCCTCCAGCTCCTCAGCCACAGACCGAGCCTTCTCAGGGGTTCTGGAGCCTATGAGCACCCTGTTACCCGCTAGGGCCCACCTCACGGCGAGTGGGGGACCCTGATTTCCTGTCCCACCCACAAGCGCGATGGTTCGGGGCTCTGTCTTCCTAGCCATGATCTCCATCACTTGATGAAGTCAGATTTCGCTTTACCCTAATAAATCTGGTGCGTTGATGGTTCTGCTTAGGCCCTGGCTGAACTTGGGTTTTCTGCTGGAGACGTTAACTCGACTGTTCAAGGAAAATTTCAACGGACAGCAACGTTGAGGAAGGTTTAATTAGAATCCTAATTAAAGTCTAGATCATATGGAGATCGATGATTTTTCGGTTATGATTGGGGGAGAGGCAGGGGATGGCATAAGCCGCTCGGGCCTAGTCCTCGCCAAGACCTTTCTCAGGGGCGGACTCCACATCTTCGGAACCAACGACTACCAGTCCCTCATAAGGGGAGGGCACAACTTCTACATCCTCAGAGTCGGAAGAGAGGAGGTTTACTCCCAGGGAGACTTCTCTGATATCCTGATAGCTTTCAATGATGACACGATCAGCCGCCATGAAGGCGACCTCGTCTCCGGAGGGGGAATAATCTACGATGGCGAAATATCGAAGATCGCCCTCAGGAGGAGCGACCTAAAACGGTACACTGTTCCCTTGAACAGGATCGTTGAGGAGCTGAAGGGCAGAACCATAATGAGGAACACCGTTGCCCTGGGCGCCCTAGTGGGACTCTTAAACTACGACCTGGCACTCCTCAACCAGGTTATAAAGGACTCCTTCGAGCCAAAGGTAGCGGATTTGAATATCGCTGCCGCCGAGAGAGGATACAAGTATGCAAAGGAGAACTACAGCGGCTTCGATTATCAATTGGGGAAACAGGAGCCCAAGCAGAAGATTGTTATCACCGGAAACGAGGCAGTCGGCCTCGGAGCCATAAAGGCTGGCTGCAAATTCTATGCAGCTTATCCCATGACACCCCTCACCGGGCTTCTTCAATTCATGGCGGAGAACGAGAGAAACCACGAGATGATCGTCCTGCAGGCGGAGGGCGAGATAGCTGCCATCAACATGGTCGTCGGCGCATCCTACGCGGGCGTAAGGGCCATGACAGGCACCTCTGGAGGAGGCTTCTGCCTCATGACTGAGGGCCTGGGACTAGCAGGGATGACGGAGATGCCCGTCGTCATCGTTCTGGGTCAGAGGCCTGGCCCAAGCACAGGTCTGCCAACGTATGGTGCCCAAGGGGATCTGAGGTTCGTTGTTCATGCCTCGCAGGGGGAATTTCCCAGGATCGTTGTGGCGCCGGGGGATGTGGAGCAATGCTTCTACGAGACTATGCGGGCCTTCAACCTGGCAGAGAAATATCAGTTGCCTGTCATCATCCTCGCGGACAAGTACGGTTTGGAAAGCTACTGCGAGGCCGACCCCTTTGACCTTCACAGGATAGGAATAGAGCGAGGAGACCTGATAATGAGCGAGTACCATGGGGAAGAGGAATATGAACGGTATGGGATCATGGAGACCGGCATCTCTCCGAGGGCTGTGCCCTCGACGAAAGGGGCGATCGTCCGAGCGAACAGCGACGAGCACGACGAGTACGGATACACCACGGAGGAGCCAGGCTTGACGAATACGATGAATGAGAAGCGGTTTAAGAAGCTCAGCCTTCTGCTGAAGGAACTCGATGGCATAGAGAGCACAAAGCTCTACGGCCCCAAGAGCGCCGAAGCGACGATCCTATCCTGGGGGTCCACGAAGGGTCCCATAAGGGAAGCCATGAAGATCCTCGAGGCAAGAGGCATCACCGCCAACTTTCTGCAGATCCTCTACTTGGAGCCCTTCCCAACGGGCGCCGTGAGGAGGGTCTTGGACGGCGCGAAGAAGACGGTGGTGGTGGAGAACAACGTGACCTCGCAGCTCTTAAGCCTCATCAAGGAGAAGCTCCTGAGGGACGTAGACCACAGTATACTGAAGTACGATGGGAGACCTTTCAACCCAGGTGATCTTTCCAAGAGGATAGAGGAGGCGATATGAGATATCTGCTCTCGCTCTGAAGGACTTGGCGACCCCTGTGCCGAATACTTGGTGCCCAGGCTGCGGGAACTTCGGAATCCTGATGGCCCTCAAAAATGCGCTTCTGGAGCTGGGCTTAAGCCGGGAGGAGACTGTGCTTGTCTCGGGGATAGGCTGCCACGGGAAGATGACGAACTATGTGAACACCTGCAACCTGCACGGCATACATGGGAGAACTCTGCCCGCGGCGACAGGCATAGCCCTTGCAAACCCCGACCTCACTGTGATCTGCCATGCCGGCGACTCCGACTGCTACGACGAGGGATGGGAGCACTTCACCCCCACCCTGAGGAGGAACATCGATATGACTCTGATCGTTCACGACAACATGGTTCTGGGCCTCACCACTGGGCAGGCAACCTCCACCAGCCAGGAGGGATTCCTGTCGAGGTCCACACCCCATGGCGTCATCGTCCCCCCGTTGAATCCGATAGCCCACGCCATCGTCAGCGGAGGCACCTTCGTTGCCCGTGGATTCGCTGGAGATCCGAAGCACCTTCAGAGGCTGATCGTGGAGGCCGTCAAGCACAGGGGCTTCGGCTACATAGACGTCTTCCAGCCCTGTGTGACCTTCAACTACCTGAACACCTACCAGTGGTTCAAGGAACGGGTCTACAAACTAGAGGAGACGGGGCACGACGCCACAGACAGGTGGAAGGCCCTGGAGAAGAGCTTCGAATGGGGCGACAAGATCCCGATTGGAATCTTTTATAGGGAGGATCGTCCAACCTACCGCGACAACCTCCCCCACATCAAGGGAAGACCGCTAACAGGACTCGACCTCAGCACAACCGATATATCTGGGCTCTTAAAGGACTTTATGTAAAAAAAGCCCTCTTTTTCTATTTTTAGGAACGAAATCTACCCTCTGAAGTTTTTGATTGCCTTTGAAACCCTTGTTAGGCATTCTAGGGCGCATTGGTAGGTGGGGAAACTCATTAAACCGCACTCGGGTCCTGCGTAGGGGATCCTCTCCTCTCCGAAGCGGTCAACGGTCTGGACGAGCCTCTTCAGCATCAGGTCGCTGCTCTCTATAAATTCCATCGGGTTGACTTCGCCTCGCTGTATGGTTCTCCAGACCTGGGCTAGCCTCTCCTCGAGGCTTTGCCCTCCGGCTGCGGGTCCTTCTGCTTGGAGGCGTTGCATTATGAGCTTGTCGAACTGTGTGACGCAGAGGCTTGC
>Ga0315296_10002328_pt1 | contig 16249 bp, 17 predicted proteins | sample YL17G14_18_MG_FD_203921 | JGI IMG/M metagenome (GOLD analysis project Ga0315296, IMG submission 203921) | Sediment microbial communities from Yellowstone Lake, YNP, Wyoming, USA - YL17G14_18 | ecosystem: Environmental > Aquatic > Freshwater > Lake > Sediment | place: USA: Wyoming | collected... | reverse complement strand
GATTCATTGCATGACGGCTCGATAGTCATAGCCGCAATAACCAGTTGCACCAACACTTCGAACCCAACAGTCATGGTCGGGGCGGGGTTGCTGGCGAAGAAGGCTGTGTCTCTGGGACTGAGGCCCAAGATATTTGTAAAGAGAAGTTTGGCCCCCGGTTCCACGGTAGTGACGGAATACCTCAGGAAATCTAATCTCCTACATTATCTTGAGCAATTGGGCTTCAACATTGTAGGTTATGGATGTACAACGTGCATTGGCAACAGCGGTCCACTGGCTCCTGAAGTTGAGAAGGAGATCAAGGAACGGGACCTATATTCGGTCGCCGTTCTCAGTGGTAACAGGAACTTCGACGGAAGAATACATCCGCTCGTCCGCGGTTCATTCCTTATGTCCCCAATGCTGGTGGTGGCGTACGCTTTGGTTGGCCGAATAGAATTCGACTTCTACAAGGAGCCGCTTGGGACGGCTGCAGATGGCTCTAAAATTTACCTGAAAGACCTCTGGCCTACGATGAGGGAGATTCGAGAGGTTGTCACCAAGTCGCTCTCATCTGAACTCTACGAGCGGCGATACGCAAACGCGCTGGAGGGTGATGAGAAGTGGCGCGGTCTGAGGTCAGCCACCGGAGACGTTTACGCTTGGGATGATAAGTCAACATACATTAGGGAACCTCCATGGTTTACGATGGAGAACCACAAAACAAAACTGATGGATGTCAAAGACGCGAAAGTATTGGCTGTTTTTGAAGACAAGGTGACTACAGATCACATTTCTCCAGCCGGATCGATAGCCGCAGACAGCCCAGCAGGCACCTACCTGCAGGAACATGGCGTAGGTCGAATCCAGTTCAGCACATATGGCAGCAGGAGAGGAAATCATGAAGTCATGGTTAGAGGTGGCTTCAGCAATATTCGACTGAAGAATATTCTCGCGAAAGGTAAGGAGGGTGGATGGACTACGCACTATCCATCTGAGGAGCTTATGACAATTTACGATGCTGCTGTTCGCTATGAAGCCGAACACGTACCACTAATAGTTCTTGCAGGCAAGCAGTACGGGGCTGGTAGTTCAAGGGATTGGGCGGCTAAGGCGGTGAAACTGCTCGGCGTCAGAGCCGTGATTGCAGAGAGTTTTGAAAGGATTCATCGAAGCAATCTAGTTGCTATGGGTGTCCTACCGCTTGAGTTCTCTCTAGGTCAAAGCTGGAAGATCCTGGGGCTGCAAGGAGATGAGCGATTCGACATTGTCGACATAGCTGAGATGAAGACACCGCAGGCTCACCTATATGTCGAAGCAAAATCGAAAGATAAGGAAAGAAAGTTCGAGGTCATTGCAAGATTGGACAATGAAGTTGAGCTGGAGTACTACCGAGACGGTGGCGTACTCCCATACGTGTTCGCGAAGTTGACGTCTTAGTGTTCCGTGTGATTAGTCCTTATGGAAAATAGGTGCGCCGCCTAGCTTTGGTAAATCCTTTAAGTGATTACATGGAATGGTTTAGAGGGCTTCGTGACAGAGGAAAAGCCGCAGGCAAGCGACGAGGAATTAGATGACGAATACCTACCAGCATGCTGCCGAAACGGCAAACCACACAACCATCCCGTCTAATCGCTCAAAGCGAAAGTGGACAAGCGCCTAGAGTACCTCATTTACTTTCATCGGTCCCTATGTCATTTTCCTGCAGATGTTGAGAGATCTATTTCTGTGGTTTCTTTAGCGGTTTCGAAGACCATGCAAGTGATGGTTTTGTCTATTCCTTTCACGGTGCGCAACTTTTCCGCCAAGAAATTCCCCACGCCTGCGACGTCCGGAGCCCTGATCTTGATGAGGAAGTCCCATTCCCCGCTTATCAAGTGCACTTCTTGGACTTCGGGAAAACGTGCCACTTGTTTTGCCACGTGGCGATCAAGATGGTACCGCTGGGCGCCGTAAGACACGCTTGCCAGTATGAAAGCCACGGTCCCAACCCCAAGACTCTTGGGATCAATCAATGCGCAGTAGCCTCGAATTATACCAGCCTTTTCAAGCCTTCTTATCTTCGAATAAACGGTCGTCACGGGAACCTGCAGTTCCCTTGCGAGCCTTGTGGTCGACCTGTTCGAGTCACCCTGTATTATTCCCAGAATCTTGAGATCTAAGGCGTCTAGTCTCAAACCATATCCTCTCGCAATTTCTACGCAACTCTTACGCTTAACCAGATGTATTATGTAAAAATTACGAAAACTTGTCGGATAGCCTTATCAATTTTCATTTCTAAGACTCGGAATGCGAAAGGACATGACTGCCTTGAAGAACCAAGTCGTTAATCTGCACGGATATAACGACACGATGCGTTGGCTGATGAAGAGACTTGACCTTACCAACGTTCGCATTTTTTCAGCTGTGCAAAAATTCGGCCCTCGCAACCTCTTGGAGGTTTCACGTCGGACAGGGATACCGTTTACATCGGTCTACAACAGGGTGAACAAGCTTGAGGCCACAGCAGGTCCTCTTGTTCACCTCAACCCGATGTTGAGCAAGCTTGGCCTTGTTTCCCTCACCGTTCTGACAAACGCGAAACCTGGATCGGAAGACGAAGTGACCCGAGCACTGAAGGCAACAGGCTACTGCCGTGCTATTGCGCGCTGCGAGGGGGGCTTCACCCACCACTCAGAGCACGCCGTACCATACGCCCACATCCCACAATATCGAAAATATCTCAAGCAAATCTCAAGCAAAGGCTTGGCTACCTCAAGCACAATCGTGGCCACAAATGATTACCGACAAAACCTGATCAACTTCCGCTATTACGACGCCAAGCTGAAAGAATGGAGATTCCGATGGGCGAGGTGGTTGAATGGCGTTTTGAAACAACGACCGGTCGGTTCTATCGATCAGCCTACGTTCCACACCATCAGCTTTGATTCTAAGGACCTCATTATTCTGAGAGAGCTTGAGAAGGATAATCGGAAGACATTCGCGGACCTTGCTCCGATCCTAGATATGACTCTTCAAGGCGTCAAATACAGATTTGACAAGAAGCTGGTCGCTAGCGGCGTGGTTGGTAACTTTCGGCTTGATGTTTTGCCATACCCAACCGAAATGTCAGCTCATTACGATCTCCATGTCGAATTTCAAAACCCTATGACCCTGAAACGATTCTATGCATATATTCCAGAGTTGTTCTTCATAGTCGGGTTCTCAAAAGTTCTAAACCACGACAGCATGTTGCTGAGAGTCTACATTCTAGAATCGCAGGTCACAAGCCTCTTTGAGTTTCTATCAGAATTATGCAGGAGAAGATTCATGAAAAGCTACTCTGCAGTGAGAGTGATAACAGGTACGGAGGAGAGGACGACGATCTCCTCGGAACTCTTCGTTGATAGGGAAGGATGGCGGTTCGCCTGCAACGACAGCGTCTCTAAACTCAGGCAACTGGCTTAGAACTTGAACATCATCTAAGGATCAGGCCTGCAGAAATATTCTATTTGGTTCTTAAGTGCTGATTTCAGTTAGGACATAGGTCCAGTTACCATTGGAAAGTTGAGTTGCCTTTAGGTGCATTTTCATTCCGAGTGAGATATGATCTTCAGCGACCGACCTGTCTATCCACGCGAAGGCTTTGGGTCCCTCGGTGAGTTCTGCCAATCCGAGGATGTAAGGTCCTTGCTCTTTGAATGCGGATGGAGTAGCCTCGACCTTGGTGTATGTTATCAGTGTGCAATTGCCCGAAAGGTGAAACCATTCGAAGTTGCTCGATAAACATCGAAGGCAATGCGCTCGTGGTGGGAATTGGAGGGCTTCGCATTCCTTGCATTTTGTCCCATAGACCTTGCCTTCCTGAAGGAAATCCATGAATTTTGCCACGCGCGTTTGACTCAGGTAAGATAACCATCCGAACTTTTCGAAACCCATTCCTTAGCCACCTCGGAAAAGACCCTCAGCTAACTCGCGCGAAGCACCGTGCAGACCCCGTACATTCCTATGCCGCCGATGTTGTGGGCAAGACCGATCTTCGCCTTTGACACCTGTAAGGGCCCGGCTTCGTTGCGTAGTTGTTTCGCGATTGAGATTATGTGTGACGCTCCCGTGGCTCCAACCGGATGACCCTTGGCGAGAAGCCCGCCATCAACGTTTACCGGTATCTTCCCCCCAATGTACGTTTGCCCATTTTCGATTAGTCTTCCACCTTCGCCTCGTCTGCAGAAGCCCAAATCCTCGTAGTTCATCACTTCGGCTGATGTGAAGCTGTCATGGACCTCTGCCACATCAAGATCGCGCGCCGTTATCTTTGCCATTTTGTATGCCTGCCTCACCGCCTTGACGCTACATTCGAAACTTGCGAACTCGCTGCGACTAGTAAGAGACATAGGACTGGAAGCTAGTCCTAGCCCTGCGATCCAAACAGGCGTGTCTGTGATTTTTCTGGCGATTTTCTCGCCTGCCATGATGATGCAAGCCGCTCCATCCGCATTCGCGCAGCAATCGTATAGTTTGAGAGGACTAGCGACAACACGGGATTTCAATACATCTTCGACTGTGAGTTCCTTCTGGAACATGGCGTATGGGTTCTTAGCGCCATATTTGTGGTTCTTAACAGAAACTAGAGCAAACTGCTCCTCAGTCGTGCCATACCGTTTCATATGCGCTCGAGCGTGCATTGCGTAATATGCAGGCATCGTCGGTCCGAATGGAGATTCCCACATTACATCCCCGGAGCGACTCATTACATCTTGGACCTCTGCGGCGTCAAGCTCCGTCATCTTTTGAAAACCGACCACGGCCACGATATCATGCAGGCCTGCTTGAATCATGGACCAACCTACCCTAACTCCCACTCCAGAGGAGGCGCAGGCCGCCTCAACATGAAAAGTGGGAGTCGGATTGACTCCAAGATACTCCGCCATAATGCGAGCAGGAGACCGCTGCTTATCGTAATGAGTTCCAGAACAGACAACAAGAACCGAAATGTCCTTCCTAGCCAATCCAGCGTCGGACAACGCCTCCCTAAAGGCATCAGCCACGAGCTCACGGCTCGATGAATCTGAAAGTTTCCCGAACTTGGTCTGGCCGACGCCGACTATACCAACTCGCATATCGTGCACCTTCGTACAGTCATTTTGAGACGCGATAAAGGGCTAACTTATTTTGTGTTGCCCAAAAAGCTAACAAGCCATCTCGTCTAGCTTCATGCCTCCGGATTCGGTCACCCTTGATAGTCAGCGATGAACCGGCAAAGCAACGAATACTCGCAGCACTATCTGACGAGTATTCAAGAAAGATCCTCACCGCGACTATCGAGGTGCCCATGAGCGCTCTTGAGCTTAGCAAGAAGTATGAAATACCCATCACAACCGTCTACCGACGAATAGAAGAGCTTGTAGAGGCAGGATTGATTGCGGCCGTTAAATCCGGCAGGACTTCAGACGGTAAATGGTACGATCTTTACCGGAGCCTGCTGCGGCGCATAGACGTAAGTTTCGAGAAGGGTGACGTTCGAATAGATGTCACTGTCAATGAGCATGTGGCAGACAAATTCACGAGAATGTGGACATCGATTCCGAGTGTTTAAGGGAGATGAGTGAAAGCATGAGTGAGCTGTTCTCGCAATTGTTTTGGTTTGCTACAGCTGCAAAAGTAGCAGCGTTGTTTCTCGGAGCATTCATCGTTTACTTGGCGTAAAGGGGCTACAGGAGAAATCGCAGCAGGCCACTGCTCTATGTCGCTATCGGATTTGCACTGATAACAGCAGGCACTATCGCAGAAGGGCTCCTCTATGTGATGCTGGGCTCAGCCCTACTCGCGGCGATCGCCACAGGAACTGTGGTTACCGTACTTGGCTTCATCGCGATCCTCTACTCGATATACTCTGTGAGAGACTGAAAGATCTAGGAGTTCGGATCTGTCGCTTTTCAGCCCTCAGTGTTCGCGATTACGCAAGGTCCTTTTCCGAAATCTGACAAAGAGAAGCGAAAAGGCGATTGCAAGTGAAAGCATCAAGAAATTTCGTGGAAATTCAGGTATCGCGGAGCTGGGCACGTAGTTGAAGGGTATGTTGCTAGGAAGTGTGATGGAATCGGGAACTTGTCCATCGGCCAAAATATGGACGGCATATAGGTCAAGCGTGGAGAGAAAGAAGGAATTCACTGTCCCATTCATGATATCGGGTATCTGTGGGTGGCCTAGACCTAGGACGTGGCCGAACTCATGAATCGCCAGAGCTGTCAACCAAGACATATACAGAGGCGAGGTGAAATTCGCGCCGCTGAAGGCGGTTGGGAGTTTCACTATCGCTCCTTCGATCACTTTTCCGCTTAGAGGCCATGGCATAAGCTGAGCTTCCCCAACACTCGTCTCGTTGGACATGTCAAGAAATTCCACTTCCACCACACCGTTTGTGGAGAGTGAGAATGTGTAGGCCGGGGCTCCAGTGAAGTATGTTTGTGTGAACCACAGCTGGCCGTTGTTCCATGAATCCATTGCATTGATGGTTGCATTGTATAGCGATCTCGGTGAAGTTGGGACTTGAACCGTGATCACATGGGACGCCCAACGTCCCCCGAGTAGTGGCATAATGTACGATTGATCGCCCAAAACGTTGTTCGGATTGCCGAAAAGCAGCACGATGCCTAGTAGGAGAAATCCCTGCAATCTGCGTGCCATTTTCGAATCCTCTGGGAGAAAGGCTCGGACACTTAAGAAGCGTCAGCCACGCCAGGTTCCGTCGTAGATTCCATCGTCCCTAGCCAGGCCGGTACTCTGATCTCATTCGTCTTCCCGACTCTTTTTACCTGTATTATTCCACGCTCGGCAAGTCTTGCAACGATTCTATGAGTCTTGAGTTTGCTCAGTCCGGTCTTGTACGTAATGTCCTTCTGTAGACAGACTCCACCGCTGTTCCTTAGAACCTCCAGGGCTGCCCGCTCATCGGGCCTTGTGACACGCATCACGATAGTCATTGGGTCAAGACTCGCAGCGGGGATCGCGAATTCCTGATTCGTCTCCGTGTCTGTGCTGTACTTTATGTTTGGAAACAGAATAACGTATGCCAACACGGTTACTATCACTGCTGTCGAACCCGTGAGAACCGTTGGCCACAGAAAGTTGCCCATCCCAAATCCCTCACCCATCATGTCGCTCATACCCGACATCATCATTTGGCGTGGAAGAAATGTTCCAACACTTGAAATCACGGCGAGCACGGCAACTAGAATGATTAGTAGGAACAGCGTTACACGTTGCATGACGTTGACTCTTCTTTGGTAGTGTATCTTTAGTCTTCGCTAGTAAGTTCGGTGTTCACGCATATGCACTCGTCTTGATAATGTCCGCAGTTGGGACATCTCAGTCGACCAGTTAGCACTTCGATTTTGGGGTTGTGGACGAGGGATCGTATCTCTGCGGGCATGTTTGGTTCGTAGAAGATGCGGAGAACCCATCGTGTAAGATCTTTCTCGGTGACCAAGCCAACCAATCTGCCGTTCTCAACGACAGGTAGCCGTCGGACGCCGAGTTTCAACATGAATTCGAAGGTGCGCCATATTTCCATGTCAGGTTGAACTGTCTGCAGAGGTCTAGACATCAAACTGCGTGCTGGAAGCCTGAGCATGCTGTCCCCGCGTAAAGCGGCCCTAGTTATGTCTCGTTCAGTTATTATTCCCACAGGCTTCTCTTTGTCCATCACGACGACGCTGCCAACGTCGTACTTGACCATCTGTCGTAGAGCCTCTTCGACTCGCTCACTGATTTCGACCGTTACGACTTTACTCGTCATTATCTCTGAAAGCTGTGCATGCTCGGGTTTGTCCATCTAAATCAGTAATGCTTCGTCCCAGGCCGTATAAGAGAGGAATCGGCAATTCCCAAGAGTGAGAACAAATATGCGAAAGAATTCAATCATATTGTGGAACATGGTTCTCGGTGTTCACGCCTGAAAACCATAGTTCCCGCTTAATTATGCGCGGGGGATTGCCGGAGTGATGAGACGAATTGGTCGACTCATGGCGCAACGACCCAATCGCCGATGCCATGACGGGAAACGTCATTCGGATACGGTCAGACGAATCCCTCTACGACGCCCTGAAGCTTCTCAACGAATCCAAACTCACTAGACTGGTCGTAGTTGGCAAGTCTGGGAAACTTCAAGGAGCCATCACTCGTCGAGATTTGGTTCGGTTTCTTAGTAGCGACAAGAGCGCGAGACCTCTCGACGCCGTATTGGTCAGGGAGGCAATGTCAACGCCCGTAATTACACTGCGTCCCAAGGACAAGCTCGTCGACGCTGCTCGCATGATGAACAAGAAGGGCATCAGTTCAATAGTGGTAAACGACGACGGAACCGAAATCCTAGGGATAATCACGAAGACCGACCTTTGCTTCCATTTCAGCCTCTTCACTTCGGAAGAGAAGGTCAGAGGGTACATGACTCGCAAAGTGTTCACAGTTCGACCCATGCATTCAATTTTCTTTGTTACCTCGCTTCTTGCAAGACAGGGCATCTCCCGGGTTCCCGTTGTTGACGACAGACTCCAAGGTATGATCACACTCTCTGACATTGTGAAAAGTGCACCAGTCATGCGACCTGAGACCGTTCCGAGCAAAGAAGGTCAGCGCATCAATGAAGCCATCCTCGCACCAACTGCCAAGCTTAGAGCCATGACAGCGACAGACGTGATGACACCGAACCCTGTCACCGTCACTCCAGACGACCTGCTGTCACGTGCAGCTGAACTCATGATCGAACATGGAATTAGTGGTCTGCCAGTATTAGATCCAAAAGGCAGGGTTCGAGGCATAATAACGAAGACTGACGTGGTCCGTGCGATCGCATCATGACCAACCAGAGGATAATCCGAAAGTGCGTCGGACAGTTATTTAGTAGTCAGCAACTTGTAGCACTGCATTAGTTTGAGCATGTGAGTAGTGTCCTTTGGAGCTCAGCCTATACAAGTCCGTCGCCAGACCGGCCCTATTTCTGACCTCTCCTGAAACAGCCCATGAGATCGCGAAATCGCTCTTCAAACGCGCTTGGCTTTGGGAACTACTCCAAGGCCGCTTTCGTGTAGCTAATCAGCAGCTCAGGGTGAGAGTAGGCGCTCTGAGCTTACCGAATCCCATTGGCCTCGCTGCTGGCTTCGACAAAAACTGTGAATTGTTCAGGTCATTATTCTGCATGGGTTTTGGGTATCTGACTCTAGGGACGGTCACGCTGGAACCTCGCGAGGGTAATCCGAAACCAAGAATGTGGCGCTATCCGAACAGCTCGATCGTTAATTCTATGGGACTGCCCAATGATGGTGCTGAACGAATCGGAGTCAACCTCTCGAAGAATAGAGAAGAGCGAGCAGGGCCCGTCATAGTGAGCGTTTCCGGCCTGACCGTAGCGGATTTTGCGAAGTGCTTCCGCCAAGTTGAACCCTTAGCCGACGGGATTGAACTGAACATAAGCACGCCGAACACTGAAGGGGTAAAAATCTTCCAAGACCCATCTGTGCTCAGCCAACTTCTAGACGAAATTGCGAAGGTAAGAACTGGTAGCAAACCTGCTTGGGTGAAGATCCCACCTTACTTCAACGACAAGGAAAGAGAGAACGTCCTGGATCTTGTCGAAGTCTGTGTCAAGAAAGGAATGGACGGGATTACGGCGATAAACACGAAACGAATCCAAGAACCTCGAGCAAGCATTGGGACAGGAGGACTTAGTGGACCGCTGATTTATGAGGACATGATCCGCATCGTAGCAGACATCTACAACCAGACTGCAGGAAAGATTCCGATCAACGCCTGCGGCGGCATCTCTTCAGGCATAAACGCTTGGCGAGCCTTCGAGATGGGTGCGTCGTCTGTCCAGCTCTACACGGTGTTCATCTATGAAGGACCCGGGATCGTCGCGCGGCTGCACCGAGAGCTTCTACAATTGCTTGAGAGCTCGAAATCAGATTCATTGAACGAGATAACGGGAACAGGTCTACGCTGAGACTTATAGGAAGAAATGTTCAGCAAAAGATAACTTGGGACGGCTCGTATTTCAGGTATAGATGAAAGCGTTGCAGGACAGTCACTCAACTCAAATTGCAGAGAAATTCGCTGCCGACTTCATCAACCAACTTCAACTCGACGCCGAAATAGAACAGAGATGCGAATGGTCTTGCATCCTTTGGTCAAAGGACCATTGGGCAGCCCAAGCCCAGAAAGCGAAGATAGATCTACATCAGACGAAAGACCGTCTGAGCAGCTCCCCGGACAGCTCGAAGACCCTAGAGACCCTATTCACGAACTCCCAGTTCCTAAATACGGTGGCCCAGGTTCACTCGAAACTCTTCGATGGAACTGAGAGATCCTGTGCAGTAAAGACCTTCTTGAACTGCCCGTACATGGGCCAACGCCAGGATTTACTTCGTAAAGGTACCTTGGCAAGCGTCTTCGTGACAATCCTCCACAAAGCAACACTCTACTCCATGCTCGATGAGCACCCACTCGACAGCGGGCTCCTCGATGAGGAATACAGAAACGTGTACGGAATCGACTTGACCAATTATCAGGATCTGGAGAATTCCTTGCGAGACGGACGATTCGCGAAGCTCTTCGAAGCTACAGTAAAACGGGCTAGGCAGCTAGCGGGATTACCGCAAAAGCCTGCATTCTAAGAGGATTCGTACTGGTACAGAAAACCAGCCAGCCACTGAACTAGCCAACTTCCAACCGATGCATTAGTTTTCACAAGGCTTGTCTCGCTAACGCTTCAGGGAGCCTGCTAGGATCACCATCAACGGGTATTCGGGCTGTTGACCATAAGAGCTAGAAGTATTTCCAGAGCCAGTACTTTTCGAACATGACTTTGCCCAGATGCCATGTGCGACTGGGCATCTTGAAGTTCAGCCTAGGTTTCGGCTCGGCCAAGAAGTCACCTGATACATAGGCGCCTTTTCCGTAGCCTATCTCTAGGAAACAGGCGCTCTTACCGTTCCATTTATCGGATGGTTGCTTGCCCTCAACCTTCATTGTGAGGTTTCTTGCGACTGTCTCAGCCTGCCCGTGTGCGAACACCCCTGCCTTCGGTAGGAATGGAACATAACCGTGAGGCGTGGCAAGAGAAGTCACGTCACCAACTGCAAAGACATCCTGCTGCTTGGTTTCCATCGTGCGAGGATTTACGGGGATCCATCCCGTCTGATCTGTTAGCCCACCGGAAATTGTTGGTTGTGGTGCTTTGTGTGGTGGGACGCAGCATAGCAGATCGAAGTCTATTGTCTTTCCGCTCTCGAAGTCACATCTTCCATCGTGAATTCTGCTCAGTTTCTCCTTTGGATTCCATTCGATTCCCCGCTGACTTAGCATGGTCACGACCTTACTGCCTATCTCGGGTCCGCTTGCAGGAAGCGGTTGCGTTTCAGGTGTGAAGAAGCTAATTGAGGACTTGTCTCGCAAGCCCCATTTCCTTAGTTTGTAATCTATTAGTAGCACGGATGAAAAAGAACGCGGTCATAGTCGTTGCGGTCGTAATCATCGTTTTAGCTGCGGGTGGATTCTATTTCGCCACACGACCAACAACGCATCAGATCACCCTGCAGGCCTTCGAGTACTTCTTCACCGAACCAGGCGTCTCGGGCAACAATCCAACAGTAACCGTCAATTCGGGTGACACAGTCGTACTAACGATACAGAACCTCGGGACCAAAGATCATGAGTTCTTCGTCCTAACACAGTCAGACTACAACAACTACATCAAAGCCATCCAGAACGGTCAGAGCGCGGAGGAACCTGCACCAGCCTTCAAAGAAGCATCGATAGAGGATGTGGGCGCGGGAGAATCAAAGACAGGAACATTCGTGGCCGGGGCAACTGGAACATATGTCTACGCTTGTCTGGACAAGTCTGGAACTGAGCCACTGCTCCACGCTCACAAAGGAATGTTCGGAACCTTTCAAGTCCAAAGCGGCGGCATCTTCAGCTTGGGAAGAACCATCGAGAGCATATTTAGTAGCGCGTTCAGTGTTGTACCAGGCATAGCGCTGTGGCAAGCTGCAATAGTCCTTTCATTGGCGGCTGTCATCAAGCATCAGTAAACTCACCCGTTTCCGCTGGTCCCGTCATCCCTTCCTCTTTCTTTCACAGTTCTAGCGCTTCTTTTGATCATCTTCAGTCATCCTAATATTGTAAGCAATCTTGACCGGGCTGCACGGAATGTGTGAGAGCCGTGCAAGGTCCTACCGCAGCTGTGGTTATGCAGCTGAGTTTGAAGTACGTGAAGGCCAGCCTGATCTACCTGGTTGCTGGAGCAACATTGATGCTTCTGGCCTTCACTCACGTCTTGGTCTTTGAGATGACTGCGTTCTACTTCATGCAGCTTTACGGCTTCGTGGCTATGATGATGTTCGGACTATCCTACCTCTTCGTGCCATCCTTCGCCCACTCATTCCTATACAGCGTCAAGCTTGCAAAAATGCAGTTTTGGCTGATGAACATAGGAGTCATCGGCTTGACAGTTTCATTCTCTGGCCTTTTGCCCTACAGCCCTGATATCAAATACCTAGTCATCGCCTCTCTTGCGATACAAGTCGTTGGACTATATCTGCACACTTTCAACCTCTGGCGGACGATGCGGGGTTGGAAGGGGTCGCCCGGCGAAAAATTGGCTCGCGAGACTGCCGCAGCGAAATCATAAAGCAACCCTGCTAATCTTTACACCGCGTGAGTTTGATGTCTGGTCATTTTGGAGGATTACTAAACAAGACTTTTGTCGCCGTATTGGTGGTTCTTGGAGTCATTGGACTTTCCCTTTTTGCCATATTCAACTTCGTGGCCGTTTCGCAGCTCAGCGTAGAAATGGGTTTGCTCTTCTTTGCTCTGGCTTCGATCCTGCTAATCCTAGGTTACATGTTTGGCATTATGGTTGTAGGGTTTCTGGCAATCTTCGTTCTGACTCGACTGTGGCAGAGAAAAAGAGAGAACCCGGCTAGCACAAAGTAGCGCTGTTGGTCTGCTTGCGGACAGAGGAAACTATCTGAGGCTATCGAAGCATTTTTCGACTTCTGGGCTCGCCGGTTTTTGGACCGGTTCATCTTCAGTTTGGGCCAAGCCTTCTATGGCCCGTCGGCTCATCCGCTTAGCGAAGAAAAATGAGCCGATGTTAATTGCTGCGTTCCAGTCTGCGTTGTATTGGAGTCCACAGTAGAGGCACCATAATTGTGATTGGCCGATCCTTTTTGTGTTTATAGAGCCACATCTGTGGCACTCTTTGCTTGTCCAACCTTCGAGCAAGGCTTGCACCCTGACGCCGCGTTCGGCACATTCTTCGTTGATACATCGCATTCTTCGTCCGTATGAGAAGCGCTTTTGTAATGTGTGTTGATTTTCTGACACAGTAGTATCTATATGCACCTTCAGTGGTTCTAGCCAGTCGATATTTCAGGTCGCGTAGTATAGATGACTGGTGGATGGTCTCCCCCTAAGAATGCGAAGATTTGGGGGCACCTATTCAATGAGGTAGTCCGCGCGAACCATTGCATGATGTGCGGTGCCTGCGTCGCATCGTGCCCCATCAACGTTCTCAACGTGAATGTAAACGAGGAACCAGTGATCAAAGGACCCTGCGCCGCCTGTCAGGTCTGCTACTACAGTTGTCCAAGACTTGAGCTGCCGCTTGATGAAATAGAGTACTATCTTTTCGGGAGGACAAGAAAACCGGAAGAGGAGGCGCTCGGCATTTACAGGAACATCTACTCTGCAAGGGCACTCGACGAGGAAATTTGGCGCGCAGGCCAAGATGGGGGGACCGTCATAGCCCTGATGACCCATGCCTTGCAAATTGGCATGATCAACTGTTTCGCCACATCTGACTTCACGAAATCCAACTCAGTCTTCGTACTGGGCAGCGGGATGACTCTGAAAACGGTCCCGGTGGTTGGCGATACCGCGGCGGACCTAATCCAGACAGCTGGCTCAAAGTACACTCACGGCGGTGTGCTGGGTGTTCTGTCCGACGCCGCCTCCTCCTATCCAGACGGCAAAGTTGGTCTAGTAGCCTTACCTTGCGAACTCCAAGGACTATGGCGAATGTATACGGCAATGCAAGCCACAGTGAAATTCGGTGGCTCTTGGATTAGAGGTGGACGACCGGTCTTAACGATCGGGCTTTTCTGCTCCAAGGTTTACACTCACGACAAGCTCGTGATCGAGTTCATCCAAAAGGAGCATGGAATCGACCCAGCAAAAGTCACCAGAACTGTGATCAAGCGCAACCGGTTCAAAGTCTACGTTGGCGCCGACATGGCACTTGATGTGCATGTGAAGGAACTTGAACCCTACATGAGCCCACCATGCCAGTATTGCATCGACTATGTGGCGGAACTCGCTGACATATCAGTGGGCGCGGTCGGTTCGCCTGATGGTTGGACAACTGTAATCGTACGTTCAGAATTTGGGCAGAAGCTCTTCGACAGCGCCGTCCGATCCAAGGCGGTCGAAGCCGCCCCAATCGAAACCGCCAAACCTGGACTCCCATTCGTAGTCAAGCTCTGTAACAAGAAGAAACGGGAACGCAACGCCTACTACCTACGGCGTGGATTACGAGATGGGTTCCTCGAGCACCGAAAGAATGAGCTTCTGCAAATAGCTCCCGCACCCGAGATCTTGTAACTCCAGCCTGTTGCTGGCGTTCTTATCGATGCTGAAGAGCTTCTGATGCTGGTGGCTCTCTCTTTGCAGTTCTATCCGTTCTTTCAGAGCCTAATTTGAGAAATGAGCGCCCCTCATGATGTGTTAACAGTTACAGCTTTAATTCGCGTGTAGTGACTGATCGCCTGCATTCCGTTCTCGGATCCTATCCCACTGTCCTTGTAACCACCGAAGGGAGTCTGCGGGTAAGCCACCAAGTAATCGTTCACCGCAACAACGCCTGATTGGAGTCTGTTAACCACTTGCTGTGCAAGTTTGAGATTGTTCGTCCACACTCCGGCGTACAGACCGAAATTGGTGTCATTGGCAATATGGATGATTTCGTCAACCGAGTTGAATTTGAAAACTGCTAGCACTGGTCCGAAGATTTCTTCGCAGCCTATTTTCATATCTGAGGTGGCATCCGCGAAAATCGTCGGTTTGACGAAGCATCCGTTCTTCAGGGCTGGATCTTCTGGAACGCTACCTCCCGTCACCAAACGTGCCCCCTCCTCTTGGCCAGACTTGATGTAGCCTACGATTCTTTCTTGCTGCTCTTTTGAAACCATGGGCCCTAACTCTGTTTTCTCATCGAGTCCAGGGCCGATTTTGAGCAATTCAGTCTGTCTCTTCAATTCGTTGAGAAACCTGTCATAGATCTCCGCATGGAGGAGCAAGCGCGAACCGGCCCAACACATCTGACCGGCGTTTGTGAAGATTGCAAATTTCGCCATCTGCACCGCCTTATCAAAGTCTGCGTCAGGCAACACAATGTTAGGGTTCTTTCCTCCAAGCTCCAGCAAGACAGGTGTGATGTTTTTCGCGGCGGCCTCCATGATTTGCTGTCCGGTTTCAGTTGAACCTGTGAAAGTTATACCGTCAATGTCAGGGTGGGACACTAGCGCTCTTCCGACCTGTGAACCGGAACCAGTCACAACATTCAGAACACCATCAGGAAGCCCTGTCTTCTGAGCGTACTCCGCGACCTTCAAGAGTGACAATGGCGTCAGCTCGGCCGGTTTAGCCACAACGGTGTTTCCAGCAGCGAGCGCAGGAGCGAGGCTTCTTGAGGCGAGAGCCAGAGGGTAATTCCAAGGGATGATGTGAGCTGTCACGCCTAGCGGCTCACGGATAGTGTACGTTAATCTGTTTGAGGTGACTGGAATTGTTTCGCCTTCGATCTTGTCGGCAAGTCCTCCCCAGTACTCGAATGCTCGTACTGTCCAAGCAACGTCGGCTTTTGACTCTCGAATCGGTTTTCCTTGATTCAGAGTTTCTGTTTTGGCTAGTTCCTCGAAGTTCTGACGGATCAGCGCTGCGAGTTGGAGCAGAATCTTTCCTCTTTTCGTTTGCTCCATGTCGCGCCATGCGGGAGCCTGAAAGGCCTTTCTCGCCGCATCAACTGCTTCGTACATGTCGTCCTTGGTTGCGCGAGGGACTCGCCCCAAAACTTCTCCAGTCGCAGGATTCCTCAAATCGAATGCTTCAGTAGCGGAACCCTCAGTCCATTTTCCGTTCACGAAGAACTTGTAGCCCTGAACCTGCATAGTCAATCCTCTACACCGAGCTGCTGAATTTCTCTCCTGAGAAGCTAGCTGCAGGTAATGTTTGT
>Ga0315296_10002327_pt1 | contig 16250 bp, 13 predicted proteins | sample YL17G14_18_MG_FD_203921 | JGI IMG/M metagenome (GOLD analysis project Ga0315296, IMG submission 203921) | Sediment microbial communities from Yellowstone Lake, YNP, Wyoming, USA - YL17G14_18 | ecosystem: Environmental > Aquatic > Freshwater > Lake > Sediment | place: USA: Wyoming | collected... | reverse complement strand
GGTGCTTTCAGCGATTTCTCTATAGCAGGGTGGTGTGCCCTACCCTACTCAATCAGCGGCCTACATGCGGTGAGCTTGTATGCATTGAACACCGGCCAAATCTCAATTTCGCGATTCTAGCACCGAGTTGAACCCCTTTCTTCTTTTCTTCCAGATGGTCTTTTCCTCAGTTGCATGCTATCGGATTTGAACCAACTACATATCCTGCTTGAGCTCTTCATCGAATCCCCACACAAAATCTTCCTGGAAGATGGCGGGGTGTAAACGCCTGATTGTGCGATTCGAAGGTAGCCTGGGCAGTCTAACGCGTGCCGCCGCGCCCCGAGTTGCTGTTCGACGAAGGCTTTTCCGGAAGACCGATTGTCGCCAAGATTAGAGTCCCGTTCTCGTGCTTTCTGAATATTTCGCGGACTCCCCACTCCGCATGGTCTACGAGTTTCTTCAGTCGTTCGTCAGGCGCAATGCTTGGATAAAGGCCGACCATTACGGCGGCAAAAATCTCTTCAGTGTCCAGACTGTTGACGTTCTGGAATGTTCCCCGGTTCCCCAATTCGTACGTCTGCCCTGTTGCGATGCCAAGAGCAGCTCCGAGCCTCCAGACGTCTCTCATCTCTTCAAAGATATCTGCCGTGACCAGCTGTTTCATGTATTTCTTCGCCAGGTCACTAGCCGGTATAGTCCGCGGATCTCCAAACGCAAGACTCATTCAGATTCCTCCGTGCTGACCGTTTCATAAATGCAGCAGCCCTCGATTTCACCTTTGTGATGCAGTGTAAGATCTGTCTTGACGCTGCCCTTTAGATGCCTCTCATCCCCTTTCCTGAGCTCTCTATCCGTCACGAGAAGGACGACCTGATCTGCAAGTTTTGGCAGAAAAGTCAGTATTCTCTTGCCGTGTTTGGTGTCTAGCCGACCGAATGGGGTGTCCATGAACACGGGAGCTCGAATCTGAGCACATCTGTTCAGAGCGGCTATCAGGGCAATTGCTACGATTTGCTCCTCTCCAGCGGAACGCCATTCTGCCCTATCCAGGACTGTCCCTGCATCCGTGATAATGTTCAGACCGAATTGCTCATTTATTTTCAGTCTGGCGAAGCTCTCCTTAGTTCGTATTTCTGTGAATATCTCGGTCGCCAGAGACTCAACGTGGGCACGTCTCTCGTTCCTGTAAACAGCTATCGCAGCTTCAAACACATCTGCTATCGATTTTGCCTTGTCAATTCTCTTCTCTAAGGCGTTCATTTCCTTCTGGTCGATTCCGGCAATTCTCTGATCCAGCACCTGTTTATCTTCAAGGTCTTGCAGGCGCAGCTTTGCTTCGGCTTCCTTTAGCCCCTGAAGTCTCCCTTTTTCGCTACTGAGTCTTTCGATTTCGTTTTCAATTCTACGAGGTTCTTCTTCATCGATGCCAGTTGACTTGATCTGTTCCCTTGTCTGGTCTAGCCTAGCGCTTTGAGCTGCACGCTCATGGTCAATCTTGAAGATTCTGTCATCCAATTTGGTGAATTCGTCACGATCAACTGCTTCGGAAAGCATGATGTTTAGCCGGTTGATGTGGTGCTCAAACTCGAGGTTTGGTTCGGGAATCTCAGTGAGATCCTTTATCTTCAGTCTGGCGCTCTCAAGCTCGGCATTAATCTCAGCCATTTTTGTCTCATTCAGCACAGTTCCACATAACTTGCACTTTTGACTGGCCAGTCCCTTCTCAAGTTCTTCGATATGGCCGAGAAGCTTCTGCTTTGTGTTGTACTTATCCATTCGCATGTTGTGTTCTTGCTGAAGCCCAGCGAGGATGTTTTGTGCTGTTCTGGAAAGGACCGATTTGTAGAGACTTGTTGTCAACTTCTTGAGTGACTCTTGTTCTCTGGACTTCTTTTGGTCAAGCAGGTCGATATCCTTCTCAATCTGAATCCTCTGCAGAGCAAGCTTCTTGACTGATTCAATGTCCGCTTGTTTTCGCTTCTGGTCGCTAATGTCCATGTCCAGCTTCGCAATGGAGCTCTCAAGATCCTTTATCCTATCTTCCCTGTCTTTGATTTGTTCGGATATAGTCTGGAAATCGTCCTGCAGTTGACTGTAATTCTCCCCTCCGAGTCGCCTGAGGATCTTTCCTCGTTCCATCTCAATTTTGCGCTGAACTTCGTGCAAATCGTTGCTGGCAATTCGAAGATAAGGGATGCCGAGAACGTGTTCAATCGAGTCTCTAAGAATTGTCATTGAGGTACTACTCTGGTCCAGAAGATCCTCGTAATCCCGCAGCATCTCCCCGTCGAAGAAGAAGAATCGTTTCACATCCGGGGGTAACATTCGTCTCAAGGCTTCTTCAGGATTTGGCTGAGGTTCAGAGTCCCTAGTGACGCTTATAGTCATGTTGTACTTCTTGTCTTGATGAACTCTTGCCTCCATTTTCCTTGATATAACCCACTTCTTGTCTTCGTGATTGGCGAAGAGTACCACTGCGAAATGATAAATGTCGTCTCGCGCTGCCGTTCGATTGAGAAGCGAAGTCGGTCTAATGTCTTCGCCCTTTCGATCTTGGACCTTGCCATACAAAGCCCAAAGAACAGCTCGTTGTATTGACGTCTTTCCTTGGCCGTTGTCGCCTCGGATTATGTGTACACCCCGTCCTCCATTGGCAAATACAATCTTGTGTTCTCCATAGAACGGGCCGAAATTGAGCATCCGAATCTCCTCGACTATCATTGTTCTTGGCCTCCGATGCTCTGACTCAGTATCATGTTTATTTGGTCCTGACACTTTGCTCTGTCTTCATCCAATGGGTTCAAGACCACGAGAGCAATAACCTGTTTCAGTATCTTCGGGTCAACCGGATTCTTCTGATTGGAGTTTATTCTATTCAAAACATCGACGAGTTCGTTCACGTCCATGACTATTCCTCCGCCTCATCTTCTTCCAGCGCGTAATACGGGTCAGAATCGAGCCTTACAGCATATTGCCTGCATACCTGCCAAAGCTTGTGGGTGATTTCCTTGTTCTCTGCATGACCAGCAAAAGTGTATGCCCGGGCCAGCTCACTTCGAATTATCGAAAAGGGAATATCGTTTTCATCACTCGATGAACTGGGCAAAACGATAACGTCGATTATCTTGGCATAGGTCTTCCCCTTTGCTTTTCTCAATAGTCGCCCTCTTCTCTGTATGTATTCCCGAGGATTGGTGGAAGAAGCCAGTATGATGGCACCATCGGCAGTCGGTATGTCAACGCCTTCATCAAGGCAGCGAATGCTAACTATTACGCTTGGATTGTTCTCGAAGTATGCCAGAGATCTTGCTCGTTCAAGGGCGTTCATCCTAGAATGGTACTCCAGGACAACAAGGTTCGGATTTGAACGCTTCAGCTCGTCTACAACGCTACGCAGCTGTACTTCGTCATCGCAGTATACTATCCACCGACCGTTGGAGGGATATTTGGTCGCAATGATTCTCGAGGCCGCCTCTACCTTTGACCTTGCTCCTTTGACTATTCTCGCCCTTTGTATGAAAAGCATCTTCAACCGGCTGCTTTCCAGCCCTGCGCCCAGGCCATCTTTTGCCAAATCAGGGTGTTTCGCAATCGTCCTCCCAATCTCTGATGAATAGGTCTGCCATTCTTGCTCCTCGTCTGGGCTGAGATTTACTACGTCGAAATCGTAGTAGTATCGGCTCAGAAAATGACCCAGGATAGGAACCTCCTTTTGGTCATTCGCTTCAAGTTGTACTTTTGCTTCTATCGGCAAATCGAAGATCGGATTCTTGCCAAATGCAGAAGCCAGTGCCTCAGAGCCTTCTTTGTCAAATAGCCTTTCAGGCGTCGCTGATAGTCCGAGCATACCCCTGAACTTCAACGAGAGTATCGTTCTGTGTTTTGCGCTTCCAAGTCTGTGCGCTTCATCGGCTATCAACACAGATCCCTCCGCCTGTGCGAAGAAATCAAGGAACTCCTTGGTGGCAGCTGTCTGCATTGTAGCTAGGACAATCCTTGAAAGGCCATGTGACGATACGTACATTCTCTTCGTTGGATCGGATTTCCAGTCGAAACCTCCACCTGCGAGGAGGATTGGGACATCAGGAAATACGCCTCTGATGTTTCTACGCCACTGGTCCAACAGAATCTTGCTCGGAACGACGACCAGAATTGGGTCTCCTTTCGCGACTAGATCTTTGACGGCAAAGAGCGCAGTAAGAGTCTTTCCAGTTCCGGTAGCCATCGATAGCATTCCAACTCTCCCGGCTTTCTCCCAGGCTTCGATTGCCTTCTGCTGATAGAAAAATGGCCCTAATGGTGCTTCTTCGATTCGTGAGGTGGACCTCGTGTGCGCTCCGGGTCTACAGTCCTCTAGTTCGGAATGCGAGCGAAATCTGTTGATTATCTCGCGTTCAACTTCGTTCAATGGCCGGACTCGCGTTCGTCTTGTTCCTGTTTCAAAAAGGTCTGTGAGATACTGAGCTTTCTTTCTAGCCTTCGTGCTCTCGAATTCGTCGCCCCAACTCCTGAACACATCAAAATCCTCGTCGTTCGACCAATCCTCAATTGAGCTGATTGCTTTCTGTGTCTCATTCCCGGATCCCGAGAATACCACGGTATCACTTGACGAATCGACGAACATACCGATCTTGCGGTGGTATATTCCCCCGGGTCTGGTAGCAACGTAAAGGTCCAGTGACCCCCTTTCAATAAGGAGACGGAGCATATCCAGGCAATCCTTCTCTTCTGGGTCTTCTGACATGGCCTTTATTACGTGGACGAGGGTCGCCTCTTGTTCCCTCGAAGAACGCGTTCCTCTAAGGGCATATCCCTCTCGGGCAGCTTCCTCGTCCGAAACCGGTATGTCAGGAGAACACACAATGCGAACCTTGCCCCCCTTGATAACAAAGTCCAGCAGTTCCTCCCCCAACTCCCTGTAGATGTTGGCTCTGAAGTAGCCGACTGCTCTGTCGTACTTGATGGATACCGCGAGGCAAGGACCGTAGAGATCTCTTATGATGTCATCGTCCTCTGTGTTGTACTCGGAGACTAGCCCCAGATGTCGAAGACCTTCAGTCGTCATGTTTCTATCGCCCAAGTTCATATTCACCTTTTCCTGCACGTACGTTGGTGAAAGCCTTCTTTGCTAATACTGTTCGAATTCCTCCGAGACGAGGTTCTTTTGAATCTCGACTTTGAGGAGATGGCATAACCGTACTTCTTCTCGATTGAGATCCATCTTCTGCCCAATTGATCCGAAACCGATCCAGTCATATTACTCCCTGCGAAAGGATCCAAGACGATATCGTTTGGGTCCGTCAGGAACTTGATAAAGAACTCGGGAATCTCTCTAGGCATTCGCGCTGGATGAGGTGCGATCCGTCTGCGTTTGCAGTGAATCACGTAGGGATCATTGGTATTCGTATTGCTGACAACCAGAACATTCGAGACAATTGCGCCCTTGTTGTCAGTAAGAAAGGATCGTTTACCGATTCTGTGCTCCGAAGGTCTCTTCCCCGAATTGTATTTCTTTGACTTCAGCAGGTCAACCATCGCCTCGCTGTATTCCTTCAGAACACGTGAGTTGTCTGCTTTCGGGCGATCCACCTTCGACATCCACCAGATGTGCGTATAGGAATCCTTGACCCTTATTCGCTCAATATTAACCCACTGCGCTGGGCTGGGTAATCTCGCCTTGTTGTACGCAATGAATTGTTGGCAGAGATTGAGCCCTCCCTTTTCAAGGAAACCTAGAAGCGATTTGAGAGCCAACGTTGACATAATTGGACGTCCACTCTCCCACGCATTGCCCAGCTCAATCACGATCGAACCATCCTTTGTGAGGAACTCGCAGAGGAGAGGAGCGAAATTAGCCAACCATTTCGCGTACAAGTCACCTGTTAGATTCCCATACCTCTTCTTTCGATTGAGTGGGAAAGGTGGCGAGGTGAAGATTAGCTGTGTCTTGCCTCTGTATCGTCTCATGAGCCTTGACTGCAGAACATCCTCTGCCGAACCACGAATCATCATTCCCTTTTTGGTTTGGTAGACCACACTGTAGGCTGGTCTCCCCTTCATTTCGACTGCCTTTCCACCCTTCGTTCTAGTTCCCAATTAATCTCACCAAAGCCATTATCGCTGCATTGCTTGGGCAGATTCTGTATTCGCTGCTCTCGTAGCCCTCGCTCACGATAGCAGGTGCCTTTCTATGTATTCGTTCTTCAGAGTTTCATTCGCGTAGAACCAGTCCGGTTCGTGCTTGCCAGCCCTTACCCTTATCGAGAAGTCTGGCTTCTCGGGATTCTCTTTGTCAAACAGGACAAGCCCTATGCCGAAGATTTCGCAAAGTGATTCGAGACGAGATAGGTCCGACTCCGAAGATTGTCGAGGGACGACCAAATAGGATCTGTGACTGAAGATTCTGTAGGCGCAAGCTTGGCCAAAAGCCGTCACCAGGCCCTGCGTTTCTAGTTTGATTTCCGCGGAAACAATTTCCAGAGGAGGCCGGAAGACATCATTTCTCTTGGGTTCAAGGATTCCGTAGACATCAGGAGTTCCCCATTTTGTACCGAAGTAGCTCTCTCCCAGTGGTATCGCTTTGGTAGCTTCCTCGAGGTCGTGCGTAAGCCACTCGGCGAAGGGGGTGTAGAAATGCTCCTCTTTGACCTTCTCCTCCTCTTCGATGTCAGGGGTTTGTGTTGGGATCTCCATGCCGTATTTCTTGTGAAGGAACAAGCCTCTCGCGGGCTTGATGACCTTTTCTTTTTCCTTCTTGTCGAGATCCCAGATATTCCCTATGATGGTATTCTCGGGAACTTCAGGTAGCCTAATCTTGATTCGGTTGGCAAGATCTTGGTATCTTATTCCGGAACTGTCCTCCTCGAGGAGTTTGATCGCCACTGCAATGATTCTCTCCCGCGCCGTTGCCATAATTGTTCCTCCAAACGGATACGAACCTTACTGCCACGATATGAATATTGTCGCACATCCAAGAGAAACTATCAGTCCTCGAGTGATTCTGGGGATTTGCAGTCGAAAGTGGTGAATTGTATCGGACATCGGTATCGGAGCCGTTTGCTCCTATATGTAGGTAGGTATGGGAGGGGACAAACTGGCACTAGGGCGGTCCTTTGGTCACGGTCTTCCCTTTATTCTGATCATATGGAACAGGATATGAACTCACCTTTCATGGGCAATCCTTCCTTTCGCTGTTTCCATTAATGGCTATGGATACAATCTACGAATTCCATCTAATCCGTTCTTTTGCAGACTCGAGTATGCTAGGAATCTTATCCCAGAATCCACCATGTACTTCGAGGGGATTTCAATAGAAGTCACGAAAATGGGCAGAACCTTATGTGCCGGTGAGACTCCGTATTCTTGTGGCAAGACTTCAAGGTTGTTCATCACCCAATCAGATCGCCTCTTGTGTTTCTGAATAGAACTGTCCCTGTCTGTCTCACTATTTCCGAAGACTCTCTCCAATTCCTGTGAAATCTCGTGGGGATTTCGAGCCGGCTGAAGTTTCTTGCATTCCACAAGAAGTATCACCTTGCTGTTGCGGTCAACTGCCAGTACATCGATATCTCCTAAGTTTGTCGGCGCGGGAACCTTGCCGCCCGGGGAGATTGTGACCCGTTTGCCGACGACATATACATTGTGCTCCACAAACCAGTCATACACGACATCTGTGAATCTATCTCCGGCCTCCCGGTTTATATTTCCGATCAGGGTGGCCATCTTTGAGTTCTTGTCACGAGAGACATACCTTCCAGTTTCCACCTGGAGGTCCAGGTATCTGATTGATTCCTCGACGTGACGAGGTCCGAACAAGAGGATCCGAGTTCCCTCGGCCGTGTGTCCGGTGATCAAAGGCCTGCTCATGAAGGACAGCTTCCTATTGAATTTCCAAGGCTGGATCTCCTTGGAATCGTAGCCTTCTGGCGGCTCCTCCCACTTGGTTCTTTGATGCAACGAGAAACTTGATAGCACAGTATCGACCTTATGAGCTGGCATGCCCAGTTGCAGACTGGCTTGATCCACGACCGAAGCGTATTCAAAGGATAGCTGACCTTGGTCCAGCCCCATCATCGTTATTGCCGCGAAGAGTCTGATTAGTTCAGAATACGTCAGGCCAAACTCATCCTCATAAGCTTCTTGTCTTTCTCCTTCTGTCACGGATGAGCTGGATGATGATCCGGGCTGGACACCATAGAACCTTTCAAGGTCTTCAGTTGACCTTACTCGGTAGAATTTCGACCACTGTTCTTCGATAGCGTCACGATCTATCTCGATGCGGCCCGATTTTAGAAGTCGGATTCTGGGCCTTGACATTCCAAGGTGTATGCGGTCACTGAGGTTAGCCCATGTCATGAGTTGATTTGATTCTGCTATCAACTCATCCAAATCAGTCAAGCTGGCGCGCTTGTAGCCCTTGCTGGGCTCAGCCGCACAGATCTCAATGAGCGTACGGACCGCAAGAGCAGTTGCGTCAAGTCGAGGGTTTTCTGAAACGTGGCTATCAACGATTTTCGCGCTGAACCCGTACAATTTGATGTACTGACCGATCGAGAGGACATTCTTCGCTCTGGTGTGGCAGATTACCTCATTCTGTTCAATTAGCCGTATTAACAGGTCCTTCCAGCGCACTGCCGACAGAGCGGTTCTTAGATCGGCAAGAATCAGTCCCACAGCTTGATTGCAGATTGCATTCGTGTCGGTTGTGCTCTCGTACGTCTCACCAAGTCTGAACTTGTGTGAGAGATCCCCAACGAGCTTTCGCATAACTACAGCTTGATCGTGTTTCTGCACTGGCCTTAGTTCCGGAAGTCCCTTTCCGATTAGACTCCCATGTCCTGTTACTGGCCCTTCGAAGACTCCGCTCTTTTCTGTCGCGGAGAAACGGCCCACCGCGATTCTCTTGCCTTCCTCTTCGGTAAGTGCATCAGAACCGAGCTCCTTCAGGAGCTCGCCAATGCAGTTTAAAAGATGTTCAACGAAATGTAAGTCGAAAGTGCCATCTCTCATAGACTGACCAATCTCGAATCCTGCCGAGACATGTACAGTTCCATGGCACCGGATGGTCAAGGGGATCTTCCTCGATTCCACCTCGACCCGGTCATCACGGTCGATCTCGGCCAAATCCACGAATTGGTCTGTGCCAACGGAGATCTCAAGAGGATAACCCTTTTGACACTCAAGGAATGGCCTTAGGTCATGCACTACTGCAGCCAGCCAGTGAGCGATGAGCTCCATGAATTCGATGTCCTTCCTGGACATCCCTCCCTCTTGCATCTTGGAAACCCATACTGGCTGCGGGAACCCTCCTACCATAAGTCCGAAAATATCGGAGTGTGGGTTGTCCGTCATGTAGATTGGCGCGCTGTCACTTTCGAACTGGAGAACGATGCTTGTGTAGCGCGTGGGATTGTCTCTCAATTCTGCATGACGGTCGGTTCCTACAAGTGCTTTGACTCGTAGAGCTCTATCAAGATTAGGCGGGATAACAAACGAATTGACCTTCCTCTCTCCGTAGTCGAAAGTCCGATTGCCAAGATAGTAGGCTGCGAATGTGTCGAGAGGGCCAAAAGAGAGAATCATCCGTCGGTCTCTAGCACTTGCATCCAGCAGGTTCGCGTATTTCCACAAAGTGAGAAAATTCACATCATTCATACTCGCGAGAATGTAAAGATCCTGACCAGTGAACGAAAGCGTCAAATCGCGATGAGACCCAAGGCTGCAGGAACGCCCAATTGTTCCAACAACTCTGAGGGTCAGGATTTTGGAATCGCTTTCTTTGGGGGAATTCTTCATTGCCTTCTCAAACAGTCCTTGTCTTTTCGAGCACTTCGAAATGATGCGCTTGGAATCCCACCTTGACAATGACACGCCCAGCCCGCTAAGGTCGTCCGAAACGAACTGAACGTAAAGCAGCTTGTCAATGTCAATCTTCATCGCTAGCTCCGCAACTTCGACATCCTCATTCAGGTTTGTGAGATCAGCCAGGATATGCGGATTTCCGTGAGAGAGGAGGGCTAGATTCTCAAAAGTAACGCTTCTCAGTCGATCATGATACGCCAGAGCTAGAACATCCGTCTCCTTCGAGACTAGACTCATTATGAGTATGAACTGTATTATCGCATCGACTATCATTGATGGCACGACAACGAATGAATTCTCTAGCTCGATAAGAGGGGATTTACAGATAATTGAGTTCTCGATCCTCTCGAAGGAAATCTTGATATCCATCGGCTTGCAGATGAACGGTTTGAGGGATTCTATCCCGAGTCCGTACTGCTTCAGAAGACCAATGAGCTCCGATTTCGTGAACGAGACGGCAGTCCCGAGCCTGTCAAGGTCTTCGTCACCTGGGACGAGTATCTGAGATGAGGTCTCATTGATGCCATCGACAAATCTCGGATGACCGGCTCGGTTCGCGATAGCATTTGAAATAGCAAGCAAACATGTAGAGCACGCTCCGATGGCGTTGAAATAGTTCTCGCTGAATCGTCCTTTATTCAAGAAGATTGACTCAAGAAGGGTAGTGAGAATAAATGATCCGCTGGGATAGAAACCCGTGAAAACGACATAATTACTGCCATTAAAGATGATATTCTCCGTGAATAGATTTGCCGGGGGGTCCTCAAGCTTGCCGACGAAAGTCTCGTTTAGAAGATGCTGATTGAGTGCCGTCGCAAGCCTGCTGGACGGCAGTAGAGAATCTACCTGAGTAGCACCTACAGTTGATGCAATTTCCAACGCCGCGATGAGCCCGACAACATGGTTCTGGTTTGCAGGAAGCAACAACAATCCCGATATCTTGCGAAGGAGGTCTGTTTGATTGCTGCCTGCGACCTCTTGGCGGAATTTGAGGAACTTCTCTTGTGAGGAGACGAGGGTAAGGCGCTTGGGTTGCACCACTTCCTTGCTCTTAGTCGCGTCTCTTCTCTTTGGCCTATGCGCCATCTAATCAGGGAATTCCCGCCACTTCGTGGCTGTAGTTGGTTCGTCAGTCAATCGCTAGTTCCTGGCCCTTTGGGTCCTATTGCGCTCAGTGAGCCCCACAAGGCATCATCTGCTTGCCAGTAGAAATGATTTGCCAAATGGGGGCGGTTCTCGGCTCGCCAGGATTCACTTGGTGATTAGATCCTGGTCCTTCAGAGCTGGTTCTTGCACTTGGGCGATTGAAGGGTCTACATGCATCAGGATTTGAACCTGACCTCTCGGAAGAGTTCTCACGGACGGATACGAAACCAGGATTGTGTTCCTCACCAAGAAGAGGGTACCGAACGGACTCAAGCGGGGGAACTAGACCAGGAGGTCGGGGGCGTGATGGAGCTTATGTCGTTAACCTGGCACTTATACGTTATGAAAGGACCACGACATGAATCCCTTGCTGTCACTGTCTCGTACAAATGAAGTGCTGCGAGCCACGAAGGACTCTTCTTTTCAGGTTGGACCACTGGGTGAGATCTTCCCTTGATCGTTCGATATCCTAATAGAGTCAGCAGAGATTACGACTTCTAATTGGAGTGGGCTGCTATCTCCGCGTCCCAGGAAGGCTTTCGTTATCCAGTTGTTAGGAAGGCGGGATTGACCGGACCATTCGACCTCAGACTCACAATAGAGGTCGCCGGTCCTTTGACCAAACCCGGTGAGGTTGGCTATGTCACAAAGGAGTGTTCCTGCGCAGGAACAAATGTGCATTTTGTGGTGTGGGTGTCGGGACGATGGCCTTTGCGGAAGCTGTGGTCACGATGCACTGGATTTCTTGTTTTGGACAAAGATGGATCCCCTATCACAGATATCCGGCGATACGATGAATTCTTCAAGGCGTTCGCTACATGGGAGGAGGCGTATCTACGCCCTGTGGTTGTGCAGTCTCTCTCCAAGGAGACGCTCGAACTGAAGGCAAGAATCCTCAGAGTCCTGGCTGAGTCGAGCAGAGAAGTCAAATTCAAGAAACCTACAAAGGAGTTGGATCGCCAGATTCTGTCCATGCACGAAGCACTCACAATAAGCGAGGTAACGCTCACACCGCTGCTAGAAGAGGAGCAACTCGTACTAACCCGAACCCACAATCTGTTGCTGAGAATCTCGGAGGACGGGGTTATACATCGTGAAGCCCTGCTGAACGAACTTTCGTCGCTCTCCAGGGTAGAGGATTCACTCACTAGCTTGATAGACAAACGAGCTGAGCAATATGAATACTGGCTGGCTCTTCTTGAGGCCAAAGGAATGAAGTTCAGATTCTCCTGGTCAGGCGCATTTCTGACTGTGGTCAGCTCATCAGTGTCGGCAGTTGTGATTGGAAACCCAACCCCGCTCTCACTCATATCGCTTCCATTTCTTCGTTATGTTCTGGACGCAGTGTCTGGTGTCCGATCACTGCGGCGTGAAGCCAGGAACCGTTCGAGAATGGCAGTGAAGATCCGGGATTACTTGCTAACTCTCGGACCGGAATTCAACTACACCCTGGCAAGATTCCCATCCTCTTCATGCTAGGTGGGCCAATGATGAAAACCAAAGTTGAATCGTCAAGTCGTGTCAACAAGAAGTTCAAGAATTGGACTCAAGAGCTACTGACGGTCTTCGGACCGGGGGTCACTTATGACAATGGACTAGGCTTTAGAAAGAGATACTTGTTTAGTAGACCTGTCACGCGCATTCGCCTGCTGGATGAGGTCGAATTTGATAGAGCGCTTTCACGGAATGGCTATGCCTTCCTTGAGAGAGGATATGAACCTCCCTGGGAGTCCTACGAAGCACTCGAAGAGGGAGAGGCTGTCAACTTCACAGAATTCTTCAGAGGCCTTAGGCAGATTACCCTAGAAATGAATCCAGGATGCTGGCGACCCATACTGCGCTACGGTAGGATTGGGCCAACACTTGATTATGATACTGAGATTCTGCTATGCCCCACAAGAATATCGAGCCTTGCAGACGAAATCCGGAATAGACTCCCGGAAGTGAAGCCAGAGGCGGTCGAGAGACTCCTGTTTAGGGTCGTTCTGACGCACGAAATAGGCCATCATTTCACTCTAGCGAACTATTCTGCGTTCGATGTTGTGACCATCATTAAGAACCGAGATTTGAATATTCTTGAAGGGCTAGCTAATTGGTTCGCTCACGCAGTTCTACCGAAAGAAGAAAGGTGGGTGCTAGCTGAACATGCCACTCGATTGGACATATCCCGCAGACACTACCTATATTTCAAACACTCAGACATCTCCGGTCTTCTTGATATCTTCTTCTCAGGAACTGACTACCGGAAAGCGCCAGCCGCTCTTCACAAGATTATTGGCGGAAAGATGAATCTCAACGGAAGCCGGTTGGTGGTCGAGACGAACTTCGATTCGGTGGCAATGGACTGGTCTGGAAAAGGGGGCATGATAATCGCAGGAGGAGAGATCAAAGGGCTCGCCACAATGAACCGAGGAGTCTTCATATCCCCGAGAATTCAATTGCTAATAGGGCGCTTCCCAAAGGAGGCGATTGTGGTGGCCAACGATATCTTGAACATCGCCGACTATGAACAGCTACCCGAAAATGTGAAGATACTACCCCGTGACTCGACAGATCTCGCTGAAATCATCCGTAGACACATGTCAAAGGACGTCAAGACACGAATTCGATCAATACTCGACGAAACTGGCCTTGAATCCGTAGCTGACTCGTAGATGTTGTCAGCCGGCATCCAGTTACCGAGGATTAGTAAGTGGGAACCGCAACCACCCCATTCTAGTCAATTCCTAATTCCTTGAGAGAGAGATCGTCTCGTCGCTTCATGACCTTTCCACATTTCGGGCAGGATGGCACCCTGCCGAGTACTGGCGCGTAATTGATGATTTTGCACTTCTTGCATTCCCATTCGACGACAGTTGCAAGTCCTTTCTCCATCTGCCTGGCCATCTTGACAAGCCCCTCCTGCCATTCCCCCTTGGATGAGGGAATAACGTAGAACTTGTCTTCTTCGTTGCTCTGGCTACTCCTCTTGATCTTCCGAGGCTTCTTCCTTGCAGGCTTGCCCATTTACTCAGACCGCCCACGATTCTCTTAGGGTCCAGTCAACATATCTGAATGATTGAGGCGGGACGAAGTTGGGATCCAGTTCCCAAGGATCGACGGGGTCTCCGAATTCTTGCGGGCTTCTTATCTCTATCGCGAACCCCTCATTCCGTCCACGGAAATACAGGAAGAAGTCTCTCTCTTCAATTCCAGCAGACTCTCGAAGCTGTCTCCACAGGTTCCTTGGATCATCACAGACAACCTTTCCTACTCTGAATGCCCCTACAATCTTCTGAACTGGTGATGTAGAGTAAACGAATGCATGCTTGACAGAGTCACTTCTGAACATGGATTTCCTGAACTCGTATCTCTTGGATTCATTCATTATGGCTTCAGCATATACTGGCCTAATGGATAACAAAACGTTCATCAATTCCGCCCATCCTCCGGATTGTTCCGAATTCTTTCTCACCAATTTGAGTTATCGACTGGGGGGCTCTCTGTATGCTCCCCGATTCGCCAAAGTCCTTAATAGCGATTTGCTGGGGCAGGAGAAAGTGCTGCATGAACAGGATAACCAAAGAGGCCTTCTTCGATGTCTCTAATATCTGAGCATGTGAATAGGCTGTCCTCTTGGCTACTAGCCTCCATATTGCGTCGACATCTCCAGCTGCCACCCGATGTACTTCTTCAACAACCCCGACATGCGTAATCCTTCGCCAATCTCTTGATCTGTAGAAGCAGACAATGTCTCCGGGGCGTATCCTATTGGTCGACGCATGACACACATATGCTTTCCTTATGGTGTTTCCTTCGATTATGAATTCGCCAGAGTGCTCCGGGATCGTTGTTTGCCTTCCCGGAAAGTCAGTGAAAAGCCTCTGATGATACTGGGGCAAGATTGGCACTATGAACTTCCTGATTTCGGGGTCGTCGCATAAGCTGGGAAAGAAGACCCTAGCAGTCTCTAGCGGCCCCAGATTCATGCATTCATTCTTCGTGGCCACAAGTTTCTTGAGAAAGATTGCTTCGCCCCGATGGTTCTTCCCAACCTCTCTGAACCCGTAGTTCGAAATCAACTGAACGAGGTGGTCCTCAGGAACAGTAACGAAATGGGTCAAAAAGACTTCATCCAGCGCCTTCTTCCTCGCAAAGTCTATGCTTAGTTTGACTAATAGTTCTCCTATTCGTTGGCCGAGCTGCGTGACTTTGAACAGTCGTATCTTCAGTCGCGGAATCTTCGGAAGAGGAGGCTGACAATCGATTAGTTCGTCTTCTTCCTTGTAAGCCAATAGAGCGCCGATTGCCCCATCTTCCTTGAGATATACCCAGCAAGGGCTTCCGTCTCTTGCTCTCCTCCTCAGCCAGTCATCAAACTCCTCGTACTCTTGCCGCAGTGTTTCGAAGATGGGGTCTCCAAAATCGAGGTTATGCATTGGGACTTGCTTGAGTGCGGGAGGATGAACGAGCTTGCCGTCCGCTGTGCCGCTGCCAAAGAGCGAAATCGCATCCGCGATAAGAAGCACTCGGTCAGATATTCCGAGCCGCTTCGCTTTCTTGTGAATCCCTCTGTCCTCGGTCACAAGGAAATCTATAGCGTTTCGAAACACAGCATACAGGATAGAAAGGTCAACCTCCTCGTTGGGAGTAGGCGTACCCGCTTGAGCCATGAACCGCTGGTCGATTCGATAGTCAGGCGGGAGATCTAATTGAGAGTAAGCCAAGATCTTGGATAGAACCACTCTCCTTCGAGCCTCGTCAGAGTCTCCATCGAGGTCTTTCAAGGACGCGGGGTGAACCAAGACTTTCGTAGCGCTCAGCGCTCTCATCAGTTCTTGAACACTCTTGTCGAGGACGCGGTCGTCTTCCCGATATATGAGTATGTTTGTATCGAGAAGCACCCTCATCGTCGAACCCCGAGGGATTTCGCCTATCCCTGCTCCTTATTATTCTGCAGCGCTATTATAATTATCGATTGATTGTAGTTTAGTGGATGCCGGACAACTCTAAGATCAAGAGGAGATAGCGTGGCGGGTTCAGATGCAATGGCATGCAAACCGCGCGATCTGGCTAGAAATCAATCCGTGCAGGGAGCCAGTTGCATGCTGGGAGATCGGGCTCCCTCAACTGGTCTCACTTTCCTTGGGTACGTAGAGTGTGAGTGTTAGGCATTCCTTGCACGTGGTCAGGTTCTCGAGCGTGCGTGTCTCCTTCAAGATGATCCATCCCTGATGGGGCTCGGCCCGTGGAACGTATGTCGTCAGGCATAAAGAATGCTG
>Ga0315296_10002326_pt1 | contig 16251 bp, 19 predicted proteins | sample YL17G14_18_MG_FD_203921 | JGI IMG/M metagenome (GOLD analysis project Ga0315296, IMG submission 203921) | Sediment microbial communities from Yellowstone Lake, YNP, Wyoming, USA - YL17G14_18 | ecosystem: Environmental > Aquatic > Freshwater > Lake > Sediment | place: USA: Wyoming | collected... | reverse complement strand
AATGTACTGGATTGCATATGGGTGAATGCGAATCCAGGGAAGGGCCCCAGAAGCCCCTACGCGGAAGCGACTGGACTGAATATGGTCCTAGCCAGCAAGGACCCATTCGCCTTGGACTACTGGGCGGCCAAGCATATTCTTATACAGGCCGCAAAGACCAGAGAACATCATGACCTCACCGCAATTGATCCTGATAATGTAAAGGACAGAGCATTTGGAAACTGGCTTAGACTTGCCCTTAAAGAGGTGCAGAAAGCGGGACACAGCTTCACAACAGACGAGGATCAGATCAGCGTGTTCATCTCCGACGCACGGTAGATTAATCGACTCGCTAGGTAAAACAAGAGGCGATTCATGTTTGGGCGGTTCTCAACGTCTTCTGAGCTTGAAGGTTCTTGACTTGAGCCGTGTGCTTGCCGGTCCCTTCTGCTCAATGATTCTGGCCGATATGGGTGCTGATGTGATCAAGCTGGAAATACCTGGTAGAGGCGATGATTCTAGGACGTTTCCTCCTTTCAAGGGAGACGAGAGTCTATATTTTGCTAATCTAAACCGGGGCAAGCGGGGAATTACTCTTAACTTGAAGCACGCAGAGGGCAAGCGCGTTTTCATTGAGTTGGTGAAGTGGTCTGATGTTCTTTTGGAGAATTTTAGGCCAGGGACCATGGAGGATCTTGGTTTGGGTTACGAGGTTCTAAAGGAGGTGAACCCCCGACTGATTTATGCTTCGATATCCGGTTTTGGCAGGACCGGCCATATCGAGAGCGTCCGGGCTACGATATTATTGGTCAGGCGATGGGTGGTCTTCTTAGCATCACTGGTTGGCCTGATTCTCCGCCTACCCGTGTGCGCACAGCCATAGGGGACATACTCAGCGCCCTGTTCTGCTGCATCGGGATTCTGGCTGGGCTCAGGGTGAGGGAGCAGACCGGATGTGGCCAGCTTGTTGATGTCGCTCTAGTTGATTCTGTATTTGCGTCTCTTGAGAATATTCCTCAGAAGTACTTTGTTGATGGTGAGGTTCCAACTCGCATCGGCAATCGCTACGAGTTCATCTATCCCTACGACTCGTTCGAGGCTGCGGAAGGTTGGGTGATCATCGGCGTCGCCAACGATGCTATTTGGCATCGCTTCATCGAGGCCACCATGTTGAAGCATCTGGATTCAGATGCGAGATTCTCAGCTAATCCTGAGCGAGTTAAGAACCATGCTGCTCTCAAAATGGAGATCGAGAAGTGGACCTCGATACGCAGTGTTGAGGAGATCGTGGATCTTCTTAATAGTCGAGGTGTGCCAGCAGCTCCGATCTACTCTGTCAAAGATGTCGTACAGGACCACCACATTGCTGGATCTAGGGAGATGATCGTTAAGATGGATCACCCTAGAGTGGGACTGGTCGAATTTCTCAATTCTCCCATCAAGATGTCGGAGACCAATCCAAGACCAAGAGGCCCATCCCCCGCTCTCGGGGAGGCCAACGAAGAAGTTCTCGCAACAGTTCTAGGAATGACGGAAAAGGAGATTAAAGCGTTGAGAGACAAAGAAGTAATCTAGGTTCGTCTAGGGACTTCTTTTCCCCGTCGATCGATCAGACAATCCTGTGGAATCTGTATGGGGGTCGTGTGTGTGGAGGCCCTTATACCTATAGGGGATATGCGACCAGATTCTTGCGGGCGTCGACTTCTGTATCACCCATCCATTTTATCATCCCTAACAGGTAGCAGTCAAGGAGATAATGAACCTGCACAACTCCCAGCAGCTTCCTTTGCTCCCGTCTCTATCAACTTATAAGTTTCCCATTGAATCAGACTCTGAGGAACGCAGGTGGCACGCATCTTCGCAGAGGCTTTCGGCTGCAGCTCAAACTTCGCTGACTATGAAATAGCATCAGGACTCTTGAAGCAGCATGGCTTCGAACTTGTCTACAGCCCAGAAGACGCTGATATAATCGTTATTCTTACCTGCGTGGTAAAGACCCCTACCGAGAACAAGATGATCCGGCGGATAAAGGAACACAAAGCGCTTAACAAGCCCCTTGTGGTTGCAGGATGCATGTCCAAGGCGGAGCAATGGTTGGTGGAGGACATCGCTCCTGATGCAAGTCTCCTAGGACCGGATGCCATATTCAAGGTTGCAGAAGTTGTAGACGAGACCTTAAAGGGAAGCAAAGTTCGATGCTTGGAAAACCTGCGAACTCCTAAGACGTGTCTGCCAAGGGTCCGAGTCAACCCCATTGTCCACATCGCTCCTATAGCGTCAGGATGCCTCGGCAACTGTAGCTACTGCATCGTCAAGCTGGCCAGAGGCAGAATCTTCTCCTATTCCTCTGACTCGATTGTCGAGGACACTTCCATGGCAATCTCCTCTGGTGCCAGAGAGATCTGGGTTACAGCCCAAGACACTGCTGCATATAATGCGGAGGGCGTGCTTTTGCCAGAGCTACTGAAGAGAGTCAGTGCTCTAGAAGGGCAGTTCCGAATCAGAGTTGGAATGATGACTCCAAATTTAGCATTACCGATTCTCGGCGATCTGATCAAGGCATTTCAGGCTGAGAACGTGTTCAAGTTTCTCCATGTGCCCGTTCAATCTGGGAACGATGAGATACTCGACCGCATGAACAGGCAATACACTGTTGATGATTTCATCAAGCTCGCAGCCCGGTTCAAAGAGCAGATTCCCGGTCTAAGTCTTTCCACGGATATCATATGCGGCTTCCCAGGAGAAACACAGGATCAGTTCCGGGATTCTATTCAGCTTGTGGAGGAGGTTGAGCCCGACGTCTTGAATATCTCGCGGTTCGGTGCGAGGCCTGGGACAGAGGCTGCACATCTGGGGTGGCAAGTGCCTGGCTGGGAGATCAAGAGAAGATCGACATTGCTGGCTGATCGGTGGCGGAAGATCGCTAGAGAACTGAATGAAAAGTGGCTTGGATGGAAAGGTGAGGTTCTGGTGGATGAGGAGGGGAAGGCGGGGTCTTGGGTTGGAAGGAACTATTCCTACAAGCCAGTTGTTCTCAAAGAGAAGCTCAGTCTTGGTTCCTTCGTAGAAGCTAAGGTCTATGGCATTCGTCCTCAATATCTTCTCGCCACAACCTTGTCATAGACAAGATTCCACCAAGAAAACGTCTCCACTCAAAACCGTTTTAACATCAATCAGAATCATAGTGAAATCAGAATGCATATCAGGCGAATGTGTTGACCGTCATAACCCTGATCACCGATTATGGAAGCAAGGACTCCTATGTTGCTGAGATGAAAGGGGCAATTCTCAAGATCTGTCCAGAGGTAACCATTGTCGACATATGTCATGAGGTTAGGAGCTATGATGTCGAAGAGGGCGCCTATAACCTCGTCCGCGCAGTCAAATACTTTCCTGAAGGAACCATTCACATAGGGGTTGTAGACCCCGGCGTAGGCGGACCCAGAAAACCTCTCATCTTCGACGTGAACAAAGCCACTCTCATAGGCCCTGACAACGGCTTGCTGGCTCCAGCTGCTGAAAGGCTGGGCGTCAGACTGGTCTACGAAATAACAAGGATGGACCTATTGCCCCCTCGGATCTCTGATGTCTTCCATGGCCGGGATATCTTTGGGCCTGCGGGTGCCTTGTTGGCAAAGGGTCTGAAGCCCCAAGACCTTGGTTCAGAGGTTTCTGAGTACCATCGCCTCCCTCTATTCACTTCCAAGATTGAAAAAGGACACATCGATTCGAAAGTCATTAAGGTCGATGCTTTTGGGAACCTAGTGACCTGCATAAGCTATGAGGACCTTGAAGCGGCCGGAATCGAAGCGGGTTCGCTTCTGAGAGTTCAAATACAAGGCGCAACCTACAGAATACCTCTGGTTCGTATGTTTTCCTCTGTTCCCGTTGGTGATCTGCTTCTACTGGTTGCTGGAGGAGGATACCTAGAGATATCCGTCAATCAGGGCAACGCGTCTGAGAGGATCAGTGCTGGCAAAGGAGCTGAAGTCTCGGTATCTGTCTACTGATCCTTTTCCTTAGAGGAATCTTGCGTAGTCTGATCAGTCTTCATTATGGGTGTCAATCTGATCAATCCCAGTGTCACCAGCCAGCCGACAGAGACGAAGATGGTTGCAGGAAGGAAGTGGAACGGAGTATTAAACAGTATGAGTTCGCCGAGCAGAAGAACCAGAGCGATGGACCCGCAGCAGATGTACCCATACCTTTTCCCCCACTTCTGCGCAGTCTGGTTCACGAACAGCCCTGTGAGCATGAGATCTCCGAGTCCCAGAGACACATAGCCCTGAAGCGGAAAGGTCGGCACCACGATGAGAAGGGGTAGAAGCATACTCGTAGCTTTCTCCGCCACGATGGCCATGTACTTTGTCCCAAATACCTGGACCACATCCATAACAGTCAAGAACCCGGCAAAAGCTAGAGTTGCCTTCCATGTGAAGACCGCGCTCGTGTACATTATCACTGAGAGTATCAACAGAACAGCGAAAACGTCCATGAGCCAGATGTTCCAATAGAAAAAGTAGAGCAGCAGAAAAACTCCGGGCAGAATAAAAGCAACAGGCCATTTCGCGGGAAATATGATGTATACAAGAAGGAAGAGAAGAGAAGAACACGAGAATAGGAAAAGGATTTGAAGAATATTCCCTGGTATGAAAACCACCGCAGTGACCATCGCGCCTAAGAAAAGCACGATCAGCAGAGCGTCTCTTACTCTGATCCGCTGCCCCTGAAATAGGGGTTCAAGTTTTCCAGCGAACTTTGAGAAAAACGTAAGGCCTGCAAGTGAGATGAGGAAAAGGGCAAGAGGAAGCAGCACATCAAAGTTCATAGTTACCCTCTAGTACAATCTAGACTCCACAGAAATAGTTTGTGTACCTTACTTCCAAGTATTTGTGCCTGCTGTAAACGACAACATCATGTCTGCCAGGTAAGACAACTCCCGTTAAATCGCATGCGCGTATGATTTCTCCTCGAAAAGAGAAGATCAGCGAGATTGAAGATTGTATCTGTGGTTCCAGTCGATACAGATATTCTCACAGAACTGTGGAAGCTCATGTGAGAGCGTTGCTGTGCGGAACAGATGCTTTAGGTTCACCCTCGGACAACACGATCGACATCGCCCAGGATATTGCATGATGCGGCTCAACCCGAGTGCTCCGAGCACATCATACTTTTCTTCAAGACGTCAATTCTGGATGTTGAATTGGGCAGACTCCCAGCGCCTAGGCACGTGCTCCTAGAGGGGAGCTAGCTATTTGATTATCTGCATTTCATGGATGTCTCGGTATTCAGAGACATTTTTGGCACCTTCTTTGCTGATTATGTAGGAATCTTCAGTATGGACCTGGCCTGTCCGATTGCAGAGCTTGGCTCAACTTGGAAGAACATGCCTTCCTTCAGCTCCCAGTTCGATCGATCCTAGGGAGTTTCTTGCATTCTGTGGTACAATGTGTATGGGAGTCTTCGAGTCAGCATCACGTTTCTTTCAGAGATCTCTGTCTCGCTTGAGAGAGCTGGCTGATGATCCTAGGTGGAGGATTAGAGAAGCAGTTGCCATGGCGCTTCGATCGATCGATCGGCCGTCTGCAACATGGGTCGTCCCATACCTTTCAGACCGCTATTAGACCTAACCTCGGGACAAAGCCTGTATGCTCTCAGAAGTTTAGCTTATCTCGGTTACCCGCGATCGAGAAAGGTGACGAAAGTAGTTAGGCCTAAAAGACATATGGTGCTTCCTGATCGATTCTGTACAATCCTAGTTTTCTTCTGCTCACCATAAAAGACTAGTCTGCTTTTAAGACAAGAAGAACACATACAGATTCAGAGAAAGGCAAGAAGGGGTTTTGAGTGTTCAGAGTCGGTACAGGCAAATTGTCTTACGAGCTTGATGAGGGCTGGGGCAAGCTTCCTGAAGGCTGGATGTTCACGCAGGTTGCTGGAGTAGCCGTAGACCAGCAGGATAGAGTCTACGTTTTCAACAGGAGCCCTCACCCAGTAATCATTCTTGACCAACAGGGCGATTTTTGCAGTTCATGGGGTGAAGGAATCTTCACGAGGCCTCATGGCATCCTCATTGACAGAAACAACGAAGTCTTGTGTGTCGATGATGCGGATCATACAGTGAGGAAATTCACCTTGGATGGCAAGCTATTGATGACACTTGGGACTAAGAGTAAGCCGGGGGAGAATGGGGCCCCCTTCAACAGGCCTACAAACCCAGCCGTCTCACCCAGAGGTGAGATCTACATCTCTGATGGCTACGGCAATTCAACAGTGCACAGGTTTTCAGCCGAAGGAAAGCTGCTACTCTCTTGGGGAACGCCCGGCAGTGATCCGGGACAGTTCAACATCCCCCACGGCGTCTGGATCGACAAAAACGAACGTGTCTACGTAGCTGATCGGCAGAACAACCGTATACAGATCTTCACGAACAAAGGTGAGTATCTTACTCAGTGGACCGGGTTCCAACAGCCCTGTGCCGTGTTCATGGACAAAGAGGAGAACGTGTATGTGCCTGAACTCAGGTCCAGAATGAGCATCCTGAACGTGAATGGAGAGGTACTACTGCGATGGGGAGCAGAAAAGAGCAAGGATCCGGGTCTATTCACCGCCCCACACTGTGCCTGTCTAGACTCTCATAGGGACCTATACATAGGAGAGGTCCTAGAAGGTCAGAGAATTCAGAAGTTCATCAGAAAAAGATGAGTAAGAACATTACTGGCAGAGTGAGAGACCATGCGGTGAAAACACAAGGCTACAGCGTCACCCTTGAAGGCGTGTACCATCATCGCGTGATGGACCCCTTGTTCGAGTGCGTCAGGGTTGTCATGTCACACCTAGGAGAACCATATTCACCCGCATATATACAAGGCATCTCAGGTGCAGCTTTCCGCATAGGCGGCATCTGTCCGTGCGCACCAACCTGTAGCTATGCAATGGAGACTAAAGACCTAGTCAAGCTCCTAGGCTATAAGGCAAGGTACCTGCCCCTAACAGGCAATGGAATCAACCCTGCGGCTGGAATCCATGAGGTACTGGCGGCTGTTAAGGATCAGATCCGAGAAGGCCGCCCAGCGATCTTGTGGCACGCCTTCACCAATTGCGAGTGGGATGTGGTCTGCGGCTTTGACGAGGAGAAAAGACAATTCATTCGTCGAGGCTCCAACTTAGGCCTACAAAATATGCCACTGCCGATGAGATGCGCACCGTCAAGTGCATCGACAATTGTCCAGCCTTGGGCGCGATTGTAATCCACGAGAAAACACGCCCGTTCAATGCCCATGAAGCAGAACTGAGTGCATTGCAGGAAGCGGTTCGTCACGCTTATTCCACGAAGGATAACGAGGCATTCAAGAGCGAGAAATGGGTTTTCCTCGAAGGCCTGCAATGCTACGACAGGTGGCTCAGCGACTTCACGAACCCATATAAGAAACGCAGCACAGGCGACTCATACTGTCTAGGAGTCTACCGCAGCACTCATCGCGCAGCTTCGGAGTTCATGCGCGAACTCGCTCCCAAGTATCCCAAGGCCGCTACACACTTCAAACTCGCCGCCGGTTGCTTCGCCAGCGAGGCAGACGCGCTAGACAGCTGCATTCCACTCTTTGGGTGGGGACCTCAGAAAGACCTGCCCCTGAACGTAATGCCCACATCGCACTTTTGGTAAGTAAGGCCAAAGAAAGCTATTTACACGCCATCGAAGAGATTCGAAAGGCATTGGGCGCGCTTGAACAAATGCCAATGGCGAACTGATTGATGGGGGACGATCCTATCTCTGGGTGGCTTATTGAAGGTGTGACACTACTGATGTAAGTTGCTCAGCGTTCGATCTCGTGCACATAAAAAGAGAAGAGGGAGGTACTACTTGTGAGGCTTGCTTAGAAGAGCCACAACATTCTCCTTTTTGAGGGCCTCAACGAACGCGCAGAGCTCTTTGAGAAAGGCTTCCATTATAGGCTTGATCTTTTCTGCAGAAGCAGGTGACGCATCCAGTTCTTGACCAGCGCCTCCGAGCAGCCCCGTCTCCGTTAGGTCAATGGTGTCCCAGGGGAACTGCGCCAGGCCAACTCTTCCCATTCCTATCATTGTGAGACCGCCGAGTTTCTCCTTTTGCTTGGTTTTGGGGGCGCGATCCATCTTGACCAGTTGCGGGTGCCAGTAAAGATTCGCGCTAGTCTCTCCAGCTCCAGCATGTCCTCCTCCGACCTCCATCATGCCTGGCGGGAATGCCATGACGACAGCGGCGAAGATGCTACATTCTCTCCTCAGATCTCCAGCAACTTCTAGTAGACTGGCTGTGTTTCCACCATGCCCGTTCACGATCACGACTTTCTTAGCCCCATGGCTCACAGCAGAGAGAGCCACCTCTTTCACATACTCACGAAACACCTTCGGAGAAACCCAGAGGGTTCCCGGGAACTGCCTGTGATGTTCAGAGACACCAACAGGGATGACAGGCAAGCTCACGGTATTTGTCCTGTTGCCCACTTCTCTGCTTACAGCTTCAGCGTTAAGATGGTCCGTCCCAAGTGGATTATGAGGCCCATGTTGCTCAGTACTCCCTACGGCGAGGATCACAACGTCGTTCTTTGAGAAAGCCTCCTTGGCATCAGACCAGCTTATCCTAGCTAGTTCAACCACAAGATTCACCGTTATAGAGATCTCTTCCAGTGATTATCACTTTTTCTATTGGGCCTTAACGCACCCGAGGATTGCGCACAGCTCGATCGATGGCGGCATGACAATGCCCGTTGATCTCGGCCTAGCAGGCTTCAAGATCAATCTTTTCGACTTCCCTGAGTTTGCCCAGAACCTGAAGGTTGTTGAAGAGCGTGAAAACGTGGAAGCTCACGGAGAACTTGAGGGCAGAATACAGCCAGACGTCATAACTACAAGTATGGCAGAGGCCATTGAAGGCGCAGATGCCATATTCCTGACAATCAGAGCCTATGGAGCATAGAGGTTCATTACAGAGGCGGCGAAGTACGTGCAGCAAGGGCATGTTATCCTTAATTGGTCATCATATCTGTCCGCTCTTAGGACCTACCCCTATTCAATCGATCCCGCGATCTAAGCCTAGACGCCTTCGCCGAAAAGACCGCTTTCGGGGAAGACATCACATACGGATACGTGTTCCTATCCGCCATAGGAGACCAGTTGGGCGTACCGACACCATGATAAACCTGGCCCAACTCGTCATAGGCAAAGACTATTGGAAAGAGGGAACCATACCAGAGAAACTCGCTCTCAAGGGACTAACATCTCTGCAATTACAAGCATATGTGACTACTGGGCAAACCTACATGATTCAAGCCTGAGTACGAGTCAGCATCGATAACGCGGCTCTCTCAAGTAATGAGCAGAGAACCGAATAATCGAGGTTCAGTTCCATGGAACTTGAACACTATGAAGTGAGGAATTCTGTTCGTGTCCTCCTATTCACTTGGGCTCAAGGTCTCATAGGCGTCATGAGTGCTCGCATGACCCGAGGTGCTGTCGAGACTGGCGAGAAGAGATAAGCTCTTGATTGGTGTGGGCACACAACCTTAATGCATCAAAGATAAAGAGTGAAGAGTGGAGTCCGTTTGATGTCGGAGAAACCAGTTGATATTGGCAGCATGTTCAAAGAGCTGCAGGAGATCTACCAGAAATATGGGTTGCCAAAAGGCATGGGATTCGTGCCGGACAGGCTGGAGATCACATTGCAGAGACGTGAAGGAGACAGATTCGAGTTAACGTACAGCGAGTTCTTCAGCTATCTTCCCTCAGAGGTCTTCAGCACTGCAAGAGAAAACGTAACCCAGTTCTTCGAGAAAATGGGCCTCCTCCCCGAAGCCATTGACCATCTGCCAGACGGCGTCAAGGTTCACATAAACGGGGATTTCCGAGTGGCCCTCTTCGTGATGCTTGAGACCCTCCTGCAGAACCGAAACATCAAATCAGAACTGCCGCACTACATGGGCTTGATCGGTACGTATCTGGACATATACTCCGATCTGTTTAGCTTCCACTGGGACTTTGAAGAAGAGACCCGGAGGAAATGGACTGATTACCTGACAATACTAGACCGGGTGGTGCAAGAGAACCCCTCAATCTCTTCCGAGATACAGGAGGTCCTGAAGAAGCACGCAGGTAGGCCAGTGTGAAATCGATCGCTATGGCGCCCGATAATATCAAGGTTCTGCACGCCCAGTGCGGCGACCAATTTCCCCCTTTTTGCGCGCAGGCAATTCCCTTTCTAAGCAAGGGGGAAGCACCGGTACTCGCTCACGGAGTTCCATTGGCTAATGGTATTACCGGAAAACCGGTCGATCACGCTTCAGCTTTGCGGGAATTCAACACTGTAACGCGAGGAACCCTCTCCCTGCCCTAACCTTCTCTGGGGTTCAATGTCCCATACGCTTCATTACGATAAGCTCGACCAGGCGGGTTAGCATTACCCCTATCCAGAAGGGATTCAAGATAAGTCTGCAATAGCCCATGGTAATACTCGAAAGTGACTGGTTCTCTCATCAAATCCTCCCAAGTTGCACCCAATTTCCTTTTCATAATCGATCGACCAAATCACACGAGTTTGATCGACAGGATTGAACCGCTTTGGAAGAATGGTCTGTTTAATAGAAAAGGAACCAGTTTCTCCTAGGAAAGGTTTCTTGCGACTGAACTCTTTTCACATGATGTCGTTTTTCGATCTTCGATAGAAAGGTCTTTACAGCTTTCTCAAATTCCGCTGGCTTATCCTGTGGGACCATATGGGTGGCACCTTGGATAGTCACTGTCTCCAAGTCGGGTATGCTCCTCCTCATCCTAGCGAGCTTCTCCGGCGTGACAAGCATGCTCCGATCGAGAGTTCCCTATTCTAAGGAACCCTTCTATTGGCTCGGACATTCACATCAATGATAGAAAGAGTCTAAGAGAGATTCAAGCTTTAGGGTGAGCGATCGCGAAATGGTCGATTAGTCAGATCAGATCGATGGATTCCCAAGAAAACCGTTTCTTCTCAAGTGATATGGCGGGCCCGGGGGGATTTGAACCCTCGATCTCCGGCTTAGAAGGCTTGCGCGTAGCTCTTCGTTGAGTCACTCGACGCCTTGTCCGGGCTAGGCCACGGGCCCTTATGGGATAGAGTCCTTAAGCCTCTAGATAAGATTTTCACAAAACAGAAGTGTGTGCTTCTGCAGCCTTAGCTTTAAGCTTCTTTCTCTACAATGACTGCGGTCCCTGTTGCAGAGACAACGATGACTGTTTGCAGTAGGTCCGCGGTTTCCATGTCTAACCCGACAATTGCGTTGGCTCCCAAGTTCCTCGCCTGCTCCTTAACTCGCTCTATAGTATCTGTTCTTGCCTTTTCGATCTCAGTTGTGAAAGCCACAACCTCACCGCCCAACGCCGACTGGATTCCTCCTATGATCTTACCCCCAACGCCCCGCGTCCTAGGAGTTAACCCAGTAACAACGCCCAACACTTTCGTAATCCGGTAGCCCGCTACAGTAGGAGTTGTCACTACGATTACGTCGCTTGGAGTGTAGACCGCTCTTTGGGCAGTTGCATCAACTGCTAGCGCTGCCCCACAACTCGGACAAAATTTTGAACCGTCTGGGATAGAAGCCCCACATGTCCTACAGAATACCATCTTTTCACTGAGGTCCGTGCGGGATGCTAAGAATAAAAACCTATTCCAGGCCTAGCGTTCATGAGAGGGTTCTAAGAAAGTCGACTTTACCCAGATAAGTCCCATCAAGCAAGTAGACCTCAAACCTGGAAGTGTCAACCGCGTTGGTGCGCATCAACGGTCCTAGCAGAGACTTAGGAGTATCAGAATTGACCGGGAAACCTCCTAAGAGATCGTTAAACGCAGGCATAAGAATCATCTGTGGATCTCCGAGACTTACATCATAAGCTTCACGGAACTTCTCGATGCGGTCATCTTCTACCTGACCCCTGTCTTTTCCCAAGTACGCTGCTGCAAGGCTTTTGCCGCTGCATGCGCCTTTGGCCCAAACCCGTCTAGAAAGCCGGATGCCAAGAGGGGTGCGCAGGACCACGGTTGGATGGTTGTGGGCCACTACAAGTAGATCCGCGGCCATTACCTTTGGACTCGGCCAGGCGTGCCCGTGAAAGACGCCCACCTTGAACGCATCTCCTAGTAAGATGCCTTTTGAGGAATGAACCTTTACATAATCAGGAACTAGGTTCTGCAGTCCCCCATCATGGTTCCCTCTTACAACCTCGACCATTTCCACTTTCTCCCTAAGGGTCTCAAAGAACTGTGGTATCTCTCTCTTCTCCTGAAAGGAGGCGAGGGGAACCCCATGTTTGAGGTCACCGACTATGACTAGCCTGCGTGCCTTAGACTCTGTCACCATCGCTAGGAGCTCGTTTAACAGCCTGTGGCTCTGGTAAGGGATGTTTATCCCCATTCTAGCTAATTCATATTCGAAGCCTATGTGAAGGTCAGCCACGAGAAGCACCTGTCCCTCTTCTAGTAGGAGAGCAGGCCAAGGGGTCAGCAGCCTTATCAAACTGTTCCCTAGATAATCCCCTCTGTGTCCCTAAAAAAGCTTAGAGTCTGAGCTTAGCTTTCCCTTGGATTGAGATGAAGTGGACTTTGACCTAAAGGCTATTTTACGACTTCCACTTGGACATCAATACCTTCTCGAACGCTCTGAGTTGCAACGCAGTACTGCTCAAAGATTTCAATGCACCTCTGCAACTGAGATTGATGTTGTTCATCCACCAACGGATGCAACCTGGCTTCGATCTTCTTAATCCTCCAGCGGCCCTTCTCGTTTCGCGCAAGAGTCCCTTCGATCTTGGTCTTCAGATCCTTCACCTCAACTCAAGACCTTCGAAGACAGAATACCAAGCTGGCACTGAGACAATTGCCGACGCCAGCTAGGACCACCATTGTAGCGTTTGGCCCTTTTCCTTCTCCGATAGGAATCAGCTCGTCCACTATAAGATCTTCAACTCCCTCCAAGTGGAAATCAACCTTGAACTCATAGTTCTGCAGTAGCTCCATACCTATAGAGACTTTCCTTTCCTCAGACATGTTCAGCTTCCACAAAGGAAGATATGTTTAAAGCTATTTCAACCATCCCAGACATATGATAAATCCGATGCTTCCAAATAGATGCTGAGACGCTGGTTGAAGCCCTATTTGTGAACAGTAAAGAAGGCGGTAAGTCCCATGAAAGAAGGGGAAATGGCTCTGAAAGAAGCGTGTCAGAACGCTGAGAGGCTAGGTGCCATTTCAGAGCAGGATCTAACGCGGCTCAGAGAGTTCTTTGGAGAACGTTTCGAAAAGGCTTTGAAACTGGTTGAAGAGCGCAGAGTGAAGCGTTACAGCTTCGAGCCTTCCGGTAGAGTGGTCTGGATTGTTGTGGGAAAGGAGAAAGAGTACCAGATCCTGCCTAAGGCGAGATACTGCTCCTGCGATGACTTCTACTTCCGCGTCATTGACGGCGAAGCAGGGCTGTGTTACCATCTAATAGCGCAATGCCTGGCTGAAGCATTAGGACAGCTTGAAGATGTTCGAGACGGAGACGAGTTCTACGAGCCTCTGATGGAGGAATGGCGCAGCCAGGCACGGCAATCGGGGATCGCCAGACCTTAAATATCTCGATGTAAACTAGTATTTTCAGCATGGACATAGAGAGCCTCTTCAGCATCTTGTGGGACGCTACGGTATTGATCGCCGTCCTAGCATTCGCATTAGGCTTCGTTTACATAGCCCTAGGACAAAGGGAACCAGTGAAGAAAGGATAAGCCAAAGAACATATCTGTCCTGACCTTCTCCAGTTTAGTGAAGCTAATGTCAACCATCGACGAAGTCATTAGAAGAATTCTCGCCATAAGACCAGAGCTCACAAAGGAGGCTGTTCAAATGATGATCGAAGAGGAAAAAGCAAGGTCGGGAGGCCTCCTCACAGAAGAAGCCGCCGCCCACATCGTAGCCTCCGTTCTCGGACTTCAGGCAGGCCAGAAAATAGAAGCCAAAACCAGAATCGGTAAGCTGACAACCGGGCTTGGCGACATCTCAGTAACAGGGAGAGTGATCTGCGTTTTTCCAGCTAGGAAGTTCCTGCGAAACGATGGCAGAGAGGGGAAGGTCGTTAAAATGCTCTTAGGTGACTCAACAGGGACCTCTGCAGTCGTCCTCTGGGACGAAAAAGCCGATCTCATATCAGCAGGAAGAGTTCAGGCAGGAAAGGTTGTCCGCATCCTTCACGGTTATACTCGAGAGCGGCAAGGAGAGATGGAGATAAACGTTGGCCGCCGCGGAGAGCTATACCTAGAACCCATGGACCTCACGTCCGAGGACCTCCCTGACATAGAGACCTTCTTCCTTAGACCCAGTGAAATAAGGACCCCTGGAAGAGTAAACCTGACAGGCGTCGTCATTGAAAAACACGTTCCATCACCCTTCAAGAGAGCGGACGGAACAGACGGCCAGGTAATGCGCATGCGAATCAGCGACTTGCAGAACGGAGAGCTCGCACTTGTGCTATGGGATGACATGGTCGAGAGCTTCGGAGGTATCGAAATAGGTACAAGGCTCAGAATCCTTGCTGGCAGAGCTCGCCAAGGAAACAATGGAAACATGGAGGTCCACCTCTCCAGATCCACATGGCTCGAAGCAGTGGAGACGGGAGTCGATGTCAGTGGAGCGCTGAGGGGCCATATTCTCAAAATCGGGGAGATTAGGGCGGGCATGAGAAACATCACCGTCCAAGCTCGTGTAGCAGCAACTGGAGAGGTTAGAGCATTCGATAGACGCGGGGCAGTTGAAGGTAAGGTCGCTTCTCTCCTTTTGCAGGATGAAACAGGCTCCATCAGGCTTAGCCTATGGGACCAAAATGTGAAAATGCTGGATACTATTAGACAAGGGGATCTAGTCACACTGGAGAAAGCCTACGCAAGAGAGGGGCTCGGTGGACTCAACCTCAGCCTAGGCTCTGATGGAAACATGACTGTTACCCCAGAAGAGTCCTCGTTGCCTCACTCGGTGCAAATAGTAAAGATTGAAGATCTGCGGGAAAACGCAAGCAATGTTAATGTAAGCGGGCGGATCGTTGAGGCTCCATCCGTCAGAGAAGTCACCACCCAGAGAGGTGACACCGTGCGAGTCGCATCTTTCGTAATTGATGACGGCACAGGCGAAGCAAGGGTTTCCGTTTGGAGAGGGCTCGCAGGCGAAGTGCAGGATCTGCTTCTCGGAGCAAACATTACAATCGAGAACTGCTATGTAAAATCATCATACGCCCAGAGAAAGGAACTGACCTCGGGAACCTTCACCAAGGTAAAGATATCCTGATCTTCTATTCGTAGCAGTATTTTCAAACGAGAAGCAACAATAGCAGAGACAGCCCTAAGGCGGGGAGCAGCCGGATGACTACGCCACGTTTGAAATGCTTGAAAGAAGCCTCCAAAATTTCGCCTAGGAACTGAAGACCCCTCTCTCCTATGATCTTGACACCTTCCACTTTTACCCTCACGTGCTTAACTGACGCGGGCTGCAGCTTCCTCCTTGCCTGATCTGCGGCCTTTCTTACATAGTCCCTCGTAGAGGTAGGGTCCACCCTTTCTCCTATAGGGTAGTAGCCTCTGGGGCTTATGCTTAGGCCATTTACGATGTGTGTATCACTCGTCGCCACCTCTGCTTCTTCGAATCCGGCCTCTTTGAGCGTCGAGATCAACTCCTCTCTTAGCCCGGAGATCATGTTGTTTCCATCAACAACTGCGACCGCTGAAGTCTGACCAGCGACCTCAACGACGAAGGCCCCGAACCCAGCCGGACCCATTCCATCTTTGGGAGTGAACTCAGATGGGGCTATGCTAGAAACGCCTACTTTGAATGCCCCTTTCGGACTTGCGGCCGCTTCCTTCATGGCTTCAACCGCGGCCTCGTATAGGTCAGTGTAATCCTCGTCGGCTAGCTTAAAGTCTCTATCTATGCTGTTATGAAGATCGACTACAATAGGCTCCAACCCAAGAGAACTCCCTGCTTCTCGAATCTTGTCCTCAAGGCTATGCGGTAGATCGTCAAAGCTCTTTGGAGATATGGTAAGCGTAACTAGCCCAACGCGGCCGAACATCTGACAAGTAGAGCTGGCACACCCCGCTTTTCTTCTTATCATTGTCGATGCCTCCACCGCCTTTGTTCCTGAACCCGCTACTTCAAGCACTGCTTTAACCACCTTCTCACTCTGTTTCTTTGAAGCAAGATCCCGTTCATGCGTTGAAATGCCGTGGAGTAGGAGGACCTCGCCG
>Ga0315296_10002324_pt1 | contig 16270 bp, 11 predicted proteins | sample YL17G14_18_MG_FD_203921 | JGI IMG/M metagenome (GOLD analysis project Ga0315296, IMG submission 203921) | Sediment microbial communities from Yellowstone Lake, YNP, Wyoming, USA - YL17G14_18 | ecosystem: Environmental > Aquatic > Freshwater > Lake > Sediment | place: USA: Wyoming | collected... | reverse complement strand
CAGAAGTGATTTGATGGCAGGCCGGTTGTAAACTTTCTTCTTCAAATAAAATCGCATGCGCCGATAATAGCCATGCACAGTCGGGTTTCTTAAATTTTCGGTACGATTATATACTTCAAACTTGTAAGACTCGTAGAATGCCGGGTCAATATCAACAAAACCGCATAGTTCCCGGAACACTTTTTGGGGATCCCTTGCAAGTTCCTCCATAAAAACCACGACAACACGTTCTTTTCCGAACGTTTCGAAATAGGGACGCAAGTAAAGCGCATACCGACCTTGTTCGACCGCGCGCATGTGCTGATCGAGCTTGTCCACATATTCATTTTTCACGTTTAATTGCAGGGCGACATATTCATCCAGCGACCTCGTTTCCAGAATTAGCTTGTTCTGCCTGGCAAAACGATACCATGAAACCACGCGCGCTATGGGCTCGCGTAAGATGAAAACAAGCGTGACATTTGCTAATGTTCCCTGGATCTTTGACGGGGTGCCTTTCGAATATAAATAATCCGGAGTCGCTTCAACCCACAACCGGGTCGCAGCATTGCTTTGGGTGAAAAACTCAGTGTATTTTTCCGCCCCATCCTCCAGCCGGTATTTGGAATCGAGGGGGTAGGTTCGATCCAGGAAGAAACGCGTCTCCTTCATATTCGACATGCACACTTGGGGATGCGCCCCCAGGTATGTAAAGAGGGAGGTGGTGGCGGCCTTGGTTGTCCCGCCAATGATCAGGTATGGGCGCTTGTTCCAGTCATCATGGAGCTTTCCTGCAGTGGGTATTGGATCAGGCGACATGAACAACCTACACTTTTCCAAACAAATCAAATGCCATGCTGTTGATGTTCAGCCTTCGACGCACTGCCAGCCATAATAGAATATTCCACGCAGTTAATGTGACTGTCGAGGCAATCGCCGCGCCGATAATACCCCATAATGGAACCAGGATCAGGTTCAAAAAGACATTGCCGATGGCGGCTACGGTCATGCCGCGCGCCGTTTCCTGCTCATGCCCGGTCATGTTCAAAAGTACTCCAACCGATCCGGTGGCTGAATTGGCCAGTTGCCCAATGGCTAGTATGCTCAGAGGCACATAGGCAGGTACAAACTCTGCCCCGAAAACAAGCCTCAGGAAAGGTTTGCCAAGCAGCAGAAATGCCGCCACCACCAGCAGCGTCAGGAAGAACACCACACGGGCGCTGGTGGTTGCCAGTTTTTGCAGGAGTTTTTTATCGCCAACAGCATAGAGACGGGCGAATTGCGGGGCTACCACCATGTTCATGGCTTGGAGACCGAGGGAAATCAACAGAGACATTTGGTCGGCCACCCGGAAAATACCCACCTGCCCGGAATCGGCGAACAGGCCCAGGATGAGGATGCTTGTGCGGTGGTTGATAAATTGCATCCCGCCGATGAAAGCCAGCGGCAATGTGCTGGCCAGCCAGCGCCGGCCTTCGTAAACTGCTTTGGCGCCGCGGACTTCCGCTGGCGTTGTCCGCCACAGAAGCCAGGCTCCGATGATAAAAGCTAAAGCCGCGGCCGTAGCCTGCAATGCCATGGCCATGGCCGGTGTGAAACTTCCTATCGGGAAAATAAAAACCGCGCCCAGAATAAACAAAAGAAAGAATCCCGGCAGTAACACCTGCTCTGGAAGTTGTCCCTGGACCACCCTGTGCAATCCGCGTAATGCGGCTCCGCGCAACTGACTCAGCGCAACCAGGGGCACCAGTGCCAGCCCCCAGATCATGGTGAGGAGTTGCTCGCGGCCGAATTGGTTTCCCCAGATCACCACCGCCACACCAGCCCCCAAAATCAGGATTGCCGTCAGGATGGCCGTTATCCTGCCGGCCCAGCGCCAGACGCCCTGGATCATCCCCCATTCCTGTTTGGCGAAGGCCTTTGCGGTTTCGCGTACCAGCAAGTTGGGAAGCCCGAATTCAGCGGGAATGGCAAGCATTGATACCAGGGCGTATACGTACGCGTATACGCCATAGCCGTCCGCACCCAGCGCTCGCGCTAACGTAACTGTAATGGCAAAAGATAACAGGACGTAGGCGACCTTGAGAACCAAACTACCTATCCCATTCCTGGTAAGTTCCGACCTAAGTCCCTTACCGGTGATCATATTAGTCAGACTGGAAAACATATCGGGGAAAAATTTCATTTTGGTACGCCAACCATCATGCCTGCTGCACCTAGCCAGGCTGATATTCTGCATCTATTCAAGAGAAGCGGTCCTAGGTAGAGCAGCTGCTTCTTTTTTTGCCAAGAGGGGAAAAAGATGTGAATCAAACTGGAGCGGGTCTACGCTTTTCTCCACCAATTTACAGCCAGCGCCCCGAAGATACTCAGCATCAACCCAAGCATCCCGACCACGCCAGTATTCACCAGCAGCCGTGGTGATGTGGCAGCCTGCGGCACCTTCGCCTCGGCGCTAACCTCAGCCACGCGCCCGCTTTTCTGGAGCACGCTTTCCATCACGGTCTGCTGAAAGGTCAACTGTTGATAGAGCGTTCGGGCTTGGTCGCGTAGGTGGTTGTATTCGGTGCGCTGATATTCCAGACGCTCTATTTCGACAGTTATTTTCTGCATATCTTCCTGCAACGCGTCCTGCTCACTTTGGGTATGCGCAATGCGCTGCTGGAGATTCTGGCGCAAACTGGCAATCACTTCCAACCCCCGAGATGAACTGAGGCCGGTAAACAACATGGGGGAGGCGGGCTGCAAAATTACCTGCGCTTTATCGCATGTTTCCAACGCGTCAATATCCTGCTCGATAGAAACCAGGAGAAGCGCGTCGGATAAGGAAAGGGGATCATCGGATTGAACCAGGTCCGTTTCCAGGTCTTCCAAGCGTTGCAGAAAGGCATTGGCGGCGCTATCCCGTCTCTCAAGACAGGCATAGATATCTCCACGCGAGTCCAACTGTCTCGTGAGGATGGGTGTCGGATCCTGCGCCAGGAAGGTTTCAAGGGCGGATTGGGCCTGGGCGTAGGCCTGCTGTGTCTGGGCGATCTGAGCGTCGAGAGTTGCGGTGAGCGCGCCTAGTCCGTAATTGATCTCGATCCACTCTGCCGCTTTCTCGGCCCAAACCGTCGCCAGGGTCGCTGCCCGCTGCGGGTCGGTATCGGTGACCTGAAAGCGGAGTTGAGAAACGCCGACTGCGGAAACCTGCGTTTTACCGGCCAGGCGATTATCGCCGGAGGCGAGCAGGGAAGCGACGCGAGGATCGCTCGCCACCTGTTCCATAATAGTTTCCGTATGCACCAATTCCGGCAACGCTTTGATATCAGGAGCAGTAGGGACAGCGGCCAATCCCTCCTGACCGGTAAGGTAGCGAACCGCTGGCTGGCTTACAGTCACATAAGCTACTGTTTGGTATTGTTTGGGTAAGAGCCAGGCGCTCACCGCGAAGGAAATCAGCGCGGCGGTCAGCGTCAGGACGAGGATCAGCCAGCGTCTCTTCCAGAGAGTAAGCGCAATTTCGCGCAGGTCAATTTCGTCATCATATGTTGTTAAAGAGGGGTTGGAGGTCATGGTGTTTTCTCTCATTGAGTTCTTGAAAAATAGTTGAATTTCTTTAACCTGATTATGGTATCATGTGGGCCTACTTTCGTCAAGAAACCTTGTTTTGAGACTGTTGAAAAACAACTTATTAATTGACCAATTTAACAGACCTTAATATAATCAGGTAAACCTTACACAGGAGCCTGACATGGAAAAAGAGCGCTCGTAAAGTGTACGATCTGCTTCATGCAATTGGATTGACGGGGATCAACAAAAGTCTTATATCGCCGATCTGCAAAACTATAGACGAAGTGATAGACGAATTCCGCAACTTGCCGCTGGAAGGGCAGTACCTGTACGGTGCGCACCGGTTACGAGTATGGGAGATATATCATGGGGTGGATCGAGTGGTCGGGTAGTTGTGTTCAATAGAACCCCGGGATGGCAAATATTTTTTCCACACCATAATAATTGGCGGCACAACGGTTGACCCAGTGACGCGCTCTCCGGTCCAGTTCTTTGATGCCGTCTATACCATGGAGCTCCTCAACTTTAAATCTTAATTTCCCTTCTGCCTTATATGCTCGTATCTGGGCGTCTCGGGCATCCCAGGCTGCCGCTCGTTCCCTGTAAACCGGGATCAGTTTGGATGTTTGAAAGGCTGCCCTTACTGGATAGAAGGCCAGGATAATTAGCAGGAAAGCCGCCAGACTGCTCATGAAAACCGGTTTGATCGACCTGTGACGGAACTGGGCAGCCAGAACACCGATAATTGCACCTTCCATCATCAAGGCTACAGTCATGAGAAAGCGTCCAAGAAAGCGGGCTCTTTCCACTGGATATGACTGTCCGTATACACTGGGAGCAAAGCTGGCTGATATCAAAACGTACATAAAGAGAGGGACGATCGCGATCACCAACCACATGCGCTGGCACAGTACCCTGGACAAAGGTTCCCGATCGGGATGGCTGAATAGGCTCCAAAAAGTAAACAGAGGGATGAGGAGGGATATCAATGTCGGCGTGATCATGGTCTTGATCGAATCCCAGATGAACTCCAGGGTGTAACGAATAGACCTTTCAACAAGGGTCAGAAAGCCTGGTGGTGGCGTTCCCAGGCGGAACTGATTGGCGGGGGAAAGGATCATCACCATCAAGGCCAGCAAAGCTCCCCCAAGAGCCCAGATTAGAATCGACAGTACATATTTCCTGGACAACCCTCTTCCCCGCCACCAGATTACCAGGATGACTATTATGAGCATAACAATCAGCACCACATCCGGCGGTTCTGAAAATCCGCCGACAATGAAGGCAAAGACCGTACAAACCGGGTATACCCACCAGGCAGTTCGACGCCGGTCAATCCGCCTCGTCCGCTGTAATACAAACGCAGCCAGAAAAGCCATGAACACAACTGGGGCAAAATGAGTTGCCATCCCCGAACGCCAATACAGGGTTTGATAGCGATTTGGTGCCTGTAAAATCGATAGAAAAGGGATCAATCCAGCCATAAAAATGTTTACGAGCCGGGGTATCTTCGCAGGTGTTGAAAGGGATACTTCGTGAAGCAACCAGATCAAGCCTATCAACCAAATAAAAATCATTAACGCTGGCAATATGATCACACTTTTTAACCCGATGATCTCACTCGCCCATATGAAAAGGATGTTCGAAAACCGGTTACCACCAGGGACTTCCGTATATCTTTTGATCAGATATTTTCCAAGATTGACTGACGCAAACTGACGAGCGTTGCAGAAATCGTCTGCCAGGTAGCGGGAAAATGTACCCAGGTAGGCATATATAATCAGTGCAGACAAGACCGTAGCGATGCCCAGGATCAATGCCAAATTAATAATCCCGTGCGAATCCTGGCGTTTCAACCAAACCATATAAGTCTCTTATCTCTCTTTAAAGATACAGGCTAAGGCTGACCAGCGCTCAACGGGCGATTCAGATCAAAAATGATATACCCGTCACCCTGGGCATAGATCGTATATCCCGTGTATAAACGTTCCTTCAGAAAAGGTTGGTAATCCAGCTCATCCATTTTCGTGACCAGGAAAAAGGCCTGGTCGAGTGCCTGTTTTTCGAACATGTTTTCAAAATCCTGTTTAGCGCCGCGCAGCTCAGCGTGGTACTGCAAATCGGATTGTGTTGGCCAAATGGAAGTGTTTTGCCAGCCCCAGTACGCCAGCCGGCTGCCGTAATCCTCTGTCAGGGCAATCACGGGTGCCTGGTGACCAAGAAGGGCACCGATCCCAGACCACCTGGCAGCCTCAGGGCGGTAGTCTGTCGTCTTCATATCGTTACGGATGTTCCAGATAAGCACAAATAAGGATCCGAATATGATCACTTTTACAGCCAGGCGTGCTGTAATATTGTTCCTCGTTACCTGGCGTAAATGGATGATGACCAGATCAGCCAGCGGAGCTAACGAAAGCCCCACGATGGAGATCAACGGCAGGCTGTAATAATCATGACTGGATATGTGGTAATCAAAGAACAATCCATAAACGACGTACGCTCCCCACAAGCTGAGTATAAAGATGCGCGAGAGCTTGCTCCGCATGAAGAACAGACCGATCCCTCCTAGAAACAGGATCAAAAGACCCATCACCGAGGTTATTATATTCACCCATCCAAGGTAGAAAAGGGGATCGATTAGCAGAGCCGGAAAGAATCTGCCCCCAAACTGTTTCGTTAGAAAACCCGAGACGAAAATCCCATAAATAACGTAAATTGCACCTGGCAAGCTACCCAATCCGATCAATCCCCAAACCCTGGGATTGCGTACCAGGTCTTTCAACTTATAACTCCCCAGCAACGCACCCATCGCCCCACCGGTGACGAAAAAAAACGCCGTCAACTTTATAAAAATCGCCAGACCGCCGCTTATCCCTGCCAGAACTGTCCAACCCCAAGAAGGGCGGTTTCTCCAATGAAAAATACTCCACCAAAAAAGCAAGACCAACATTACCATCAGGGGGTCTGGTTGGAAACTTCGGCTGGCGGTAACTGCGTAAGGCAGGAACAGGTAAAAGGCAGCCGCGATCACTGCACCATCAATTGAGATCAGGCTTTTAGTAAGCAGGTATAAAAAAATCCCTCCAACCAGCCAGGAGAGCGATGAATAAACGCGGGATACCCACAATTGCTCACCAGTGAAACGATAAGTAAAAGCGACGAGTCTTTCAAGCACCTCTGGTTCAACAGTCACCTTGAGCTTCCACTGCTGGATTGCCATGCGACGCTGCCAATCAGGAGCTCCATCTAATTGTTGATAGTACATACCTCTCGCTTTCAGGGCAGAGAATAGCTGGCGGGTGGGATGGAAATCCAAGGGCAGATCAGTTATATCGTAAAGGCGGATGGCCAATCCGAGGCTGAAGAGTAACACCAGGACAATAATCCGCTTTATGTGGGTTAGCGCGAAAAACGATTTGTCGCCGGTCGATTTTTTATTCTCACTCATTAATTAATCAAAACGTAGATGTCTATATGGAGTAACAATATGTCTTATTGTAACTTGAGTCTGATAGCTATTGGAATCAGCCCTTGAATTTGGAAATACGCTTTTGACGCCAGCGAAGCCAGACTGAACGCAAACCTCTCAGGCCAGCCAGGTTAAGCAGAGCTGAGGCGAGAAGGTTCAGGCGGGCAAGAGCTACCAGTGGGTGGATACAAAACGCCTGCCCCCACGCGATTACTGCCCGCCAGGACTGTCCACTATCCAACAGATAACGGGTATCCACGCGGTGCGCGCTGGCACGCGCACGACGTTCACAACCAGCCAGGATAGAAGCAAATTCGGTCTGCCCCTTTGCCCATTCCAGGATACGGAAGGCTTCCTTCCCAAAGTCAGCTGCATGGGTGAGGTTCTTGGCAGCAGGATGATAACGGGCAGCCGCCCAGAGGACTGGTACATGTTTCAGTTCTACTCGGCTGGCTACACGGATCCATAAATGGTGGTCGAGTAGAAAGTGGAATGAAGTATCCAGTCCGCCAGCCTGATCCAGCACAGAGCGGCGCAGGAATACTGCCGGCTGACCTATGATACTGAAAGCCAGCAGATCTTCAAGATTGACGTCCCGGTACTTGAGCATATTAATAGTGCGCCCACTCTCGTCTATCGCCAGCATATTGCCGAATACCATCCCGCTTTCCGGATTCGCCTGCAGGGTCGTGACCGCACTGTTGACCGCTCCTTGGAGGTATACATCATCTGAATTAAGCCAGGCAACGATTTCACCCCGGGCGTGGGCCAAGCCCTTATTGATGGCTTCAGCCTGCCCTGAGTCCGGTTCTGAAATCCACCAGGCCAGTTTCCCTGCGTAGCGCTGGATAATGTCCAGGCTGCCATCCGTGGAACCTCCATCCACGATGATATATTCAAGCTCGGGATAATCCTGGCTCAGCACCGATTGAATGGTCTCTTCCAGATAGGCAGCCTGATTAAAGGAGGGGGTAATGATCGAGACTAGGGTCATAGAACAACGGGTGTTAAAATCATTTGGGGTTGCGCAGATCGAACAAGATAAACCCATCCCCCTGAGCTGCCACAATATAATTCTCTTCCAGGATTTTTTGCAAGGCTGGTTGCTTGTCGTATTGCCCGAAAGCGGTGATGAGGAAGTAATCCTTGCCCGCGGTCATATCATAAAAGTCTGATTCGATATCTCTTTCTCCAGCACGGATCTCTGAAAGTTCAGAAGATCCTGGCCATAGAGTCACCTTGCGCCAGCCAAAGTACATCAACCGGTATCCATAATCCTGGGTCAAGGCAATGACTTTCCCATCCGCCGGAATGGCTTTTCCAATCTGCTCCCAGAAAACTGGTTCATTTCGAAAATCTTCAGCAACCAGTATGGAACGCGCCACCCAGGCCGGATAAACCAACGCGGCTATGGCAAGCAAGATAAACGATAGTTTCCAAAATAAACCCTGTCTGTTAACCTGATCCAGGAGTACCTTGGCAACCGGCGCAAGCCCAAGGGCAACCAGCGGCACGATTTGAATATGGTAATAACTGTGGGTATACATCTGGAAAGGCAGCGACATTCCATACAGGAAGTAACCCACCCACATACCGATCAACATTACCCTGATACGCGGCGTTGAGATTAACACACCAACCAAACCAAGCAAGATAATCGTCAAACTGAAGAGGCTGTGTAAAAAGCCCAACCAACGCGCATAAAAATCGGTACTGCAGAGCAATTCAAGCAGCCCGATTGTCCAACTGAAAAAGTATTCGGTCGAGCGGTCGGGGTGCCCAATTACATAATATGCCAGTGCCGGGATAATCATTAACAAGGCCATGCTCCATACCTGGGGAGATTTCCAGAAGCGCCGCCAGCCGTAGACACTCAATACAGCACCAATCGCGGCGCCAGCAACCATGAAGGCAATCACGACCTTGACCAGCACTGCAAAACCGAGGACAAGTCCAGCCAAAACAGCCCATATCCAGGTCTGTTTTTCCATCCAGCGGAAAAGAAAGTACACTCCGATAACAAAGGCGGAAGTCATGAGCGGATCGGGCTGGAATGAACGGCTGGCTTGAACCGCAAAAGGAAGGATCAGGTAATAGGCCAGTGCTACGAGGGCTGCCTCGGGTGAGGTGATGCGCCGCCCGAGGTCGAATAAAGCCAATCCAGCCAACAACCAGAAAAATGACTCATATACACGAGCCACCCAGACATGTTCACCCCCGCTCCAGGTGTAAGTCCAGGCGACCAGGCTTTCTATCACAGGTGGTTCATACTGTCCTACACTTTTCTTGAAAGCAGACGCCAAATCTCGAAGAACCGGATCGGCATTTGGCTGAGCCTCGTAATAAATGCCCCGGGCAACCAGGGCGTTTCGGAGCTGCCGGGTTGGATGAAAATCAAGGAGGGGATCAGAAATATCAACTAGACGAAGAATTGCCCCCAGGACAAACAATAAAGCCAGGAGGGGTTTCCAGATCTGATTATGGGGATCAAATACAAACGATTGGCGTCTGGAGGATGCACTCATTCGGAGACTTCAACCATTTCAAAATAGCGAGTCGTAAGGGACTTTTGGAAAAACGTCCAGCCTGCCGCCGACTGTCGCGTCCAGCACTTGCCTACCTGCCCTGGTATAAGCCTTACGTGCCATGTGATAAGCGAACTCGGAGGTTTCCAGGTCCGGCAACTGCCAGCGGAATCCTTTTCCGAAATATGCGGGGTGGAAGTGATCCGGATCATCCCCTCCGGATACAATCGTCTTGTTTGGCTCACCTTTGGTTTCAAAGTTATGGTCCACACCGATCAGAATAACCTGTTCGAAGCCCATGTGAAATGCCAGCTGCAATGCCACATAGGTTACCGTCGCACCTTCCCACACCCGGCCCCGCACATCTTGGGCAAATTTTGGACCAGAGTAGGTTGTATACAGGAATGACAGGTCATCGACCGGTTGGATGAACCGGCGAGCACGCCAAGAGATGAACCTGGGTATGCTTAGTGAACGAATTTCCCCGGCGCATTGTTCAATGACCAGGTCATTGACCAGGACGAAATAGGTTGTGAGAAAACCCAACTCAGGGAACATCAAATAGAAACGGTTCATGCCAAAGGTATATTCGGTCTTGAGCTTTTTCAGATCAGTATTCTTCAGGCTCGGACCGTTACCAATGATGAAAGCACGCTGACCATGATGTATGTTTTTCAGTGAGGCAATATGAGCCATGCTGGTTTTCCGCCATGGGTGGAAATATGCCCCGGGCACCTCGGGCAGGCGCGCAATGGCAGTGCGCGTATTACGGACAAGATTCCATAATGGAACCGGGGTGATTTGTTTAACAACGGCTTTCTTGATCATTCAGTACTCAACCTGGCTGTTGCTCCCCCGTCGACGATCAAGGCTTGACCTGTGATGAACGAGGATTGGGTCTCATCTGCCAGGAAGTAGATGGCATGGGCGATCTCTTCCGGTTGCCCAACGCGCCCATTGACAGTCCTGCGCGCCAGGTTCTCCAACCGCTCGTGGATGTTAAAACCACCAACATGCCCACGCTCCAAACCAGCACGCAACATGGGAGTGTCCACGGCACCCGGCAGGATGGCATTGACACGGATATTGTCGGGTGCGAATTCGATTGCCATGGCGCGCGTCAAAGCCAGCAGACCACCCTTGCTGGCAGCGTAGGCAGCAATGTTGGCAGAGGTCTGTACGGCATGGACAGATGAGACATTAACCACTGCTCCACCCCACCCCGCTTTCAATAAAGGGTAAGCCAGTTTCACACCCAGGAAGACAGAGCGCAGGTTGGAGGCCATGACCTCGTCCCACTCCTCAACGGTCGTCTCGAGAAGAGGCTTGGCTATCTGCATGGCAGCGTTGTTGATCAAAGCATCGATCTTCCCGGTAAAAACCTTGGTTTTAGAGAAAATTGTTTCAAGATCTTCGGGGTGGGAAATATCCGACTGGATGAACAATCCCTTGGCGGGAAAATCCCCACTAAAGGATGATCGGTCGACGCCAACTATGCGCCAGTCTCTTTGGGCAAATAATGTCACAGTGGCTCGACCGATGCCTCCAGCCGCGCCTGTGACCAGAACAGTCTTTGTTGGATATTCAGCCATAATCAAATCTTTATAGTGTCAGATGAGATCCCCAAACCATCCAGCAGATTCCGGATGGTATTGAGGTGCACACGCTCCCAGGCAGCTGGGCTGGAATTGGCATTGTGTGGCGCGAGCATCACGTTGTCCATCGATAAAAGCGGGCTGTCAGGTGGTAGTGGCTCACATTCAAAGACATCCAATGCCGCACCACCCAGTTTTCCGGACTGCAGCGCAGCGACCAAAGCCGGTTCGTCCACGACCGGTCCCCGGGCAGTGTTGATCATCACTGCGTCAGCTTTGACAACTGCTAGCGTCCCGCTGTTTATCAGGTGGTGACTGGTCGGGTTCAGGTCGCAGTTTAGACTTATGTAATCAGCCTGTGATAGCAATTCCCTGAGCGATGTCATCCTGACGTCATTCTCAACCAGGAAGGCAGGGTCAATTTCAATGATGTCATTGCCGGTTAGCTTCATGCCAAAGGAATGCGCCCGTCGTAGAATAGCCTTTCCAATGTTACCTACTCCGATCACACCGAGAGTGCATTCACTGAGTGATCTACAGGTGAGTTTATTCCATCTCCCGGCTTTCAGCTCTCGATCCATCCATGGCAGGCGCCGGGCAAATGTGAGAATGTACCCCATCACCGTATCAGCCACGGATTGCGTGAATGCATTCAACGTACGCCCAACCTGGATACCCAGGCGGATACATGCTTCCTGGTCAATCGAGTCGATGCCCGTACCCCATTTGGAAATCACTTTTAATCTGGGTGAGCAGGCATCCAGCACCCGGGCGGTAAAATAATCGTCACCACAAATGGCACCGTCGAACTGGCCAGCATATTTAAGCAGTTCATATTCTTCCATCCGCTCGTGAACTTCTGGAATGATCATGGCAATACCATGGTGTTCAAATATTGGGCGGAAGCGATCCACTATTGAGATCATATAAGGGGCAGAAAGCAGGATTGTGGTCATATCAACCGGGTTAGAGGTTTAATCATAATTCATTTCCCATCATCTTTACACTCGTTGGGTACTTCCTGAAACTGATATGCATAAGGGTAGGTCGAATAATATGTGACATCCTTGAGTAGATTAAATTGTGTTCCAAAATATGTGTTAAAAACCAGGCGGAAGGTATTGACGGGGGTGATCGTCGAATAAAAACCAGGATGGGCTTCCGGGAATAAGTATGCATTTAATATCCCAATTCTGTCAGATTCATCAAAATGGCTGGGACCGTGATCTCCTTGAATGATGATCACAGGAGGCGTTCGAGAATCTCGAACGATCCTGGTGACGACTGGTATGATTTGATTGCTGATATATATTGCCTGATCACGATAGCCATTCACATAATCTATATCATTATAATAGCCGGCATCGGTGCTGCCGGATTTCCGTACAACTACCGGTTCTCCATTTGGTCCAAACACAAAAGGTTGGTGGGGTATGACCAGATGAACAAAAACGAATTTTGGACCAGGCAATGCAGGCAGCTCTACCAATTTAGCAAGTATATACGAGATGTTGTCACGCTTTCGGTCTTCAACGGTTAAGTGATATTTTCTAAAGAGACCCGCATCATCCAGAATGACCGCAAGAGATGTTTTTAAGAGCAGACACTCAAATTCATTGAATCCTCTCCGGGGAGAAACGTAAAAGAGATCTGTATTTGCGAGCTGTGTGAAATCGAAACCCGTTTCAAATGCGACAATTCTATATCCCATTTTTTTGAGCTCTGCGGCAACAGCGCTGTTTTTTATCAAACGCCAGAGAGGCGAGCGATCAGTATTTTCAGGTGTAAATTCATCACCTAGTACATCAAGGTAATTAAAGTTTAGGGACGATGCCAATGAGAGATCTGTCTTCGAGTAATTGCTTTGACTGCAGGTTGCCACGTAAAAACCTTGTTGCCTAAGTTGATCTATAAAAGCGGAGTTGTCGTAGTTAAAATTCTTTAGAAGGATATCTGAGCGACCGTAGCCATCCAAAATAACGTAATAAACATCCGGCAGTGTTCTGTCTGCCGGCAGGCTGGTCTGGTACGCACTTTCGGGAGAAGAGGTCGGTTGATTGTTGGAGTTTAATAACTCAAAGCGAGCAGTCTGTATCAGCGGAAAGGCAAGCAGGATTAAAGACATAATATTCAGCGTGTTCATAAGGGATGAGGGGTATTTGATTTTTTTCAATATCCACCCCACCCCTAGTGAGGCTAATCCCAACCAGATTGGCGCCAAATAACGATGACGTCCGATGATGAAACCAGCAATTTGGACATTTTTAATAACATCATAAAACCGTCCATACGTGAAAAAAAGAATTGCCAGTAGAGTGACGATCAACCCGGCCTTCTGCCAATCCCGCAGCAGGTTCCCCAGTATTACCAGAAAGAGCAATGTCCCTGTTGCACTCAGCAGCAGGGAGCGGTTACCTGACTGGATCTCAACCTGCCCCAGGTTATGTGCCAATAATGCCATAGGAGCATAAATTGCGAAAAGCAGCGGATGCCAGGGGAATTTGGATATTTTTCCTAACATCATCTTCAGGTATCTCATGAGGCCTCTTTAGGTATTTATTGAGGGGGAGAAATTTACCAAGAACAGATCGAAACATGAAATATAAAAACAGCGCCTAGTCTGTCACACATAGGGTATTGTAAATAAATTCGTAATTATCCGGATTGGGAACAGGTTGCGACCTTGAAAGCTGTTCGCAAATGAAGAACCGTGCATTCTCATCCTTCTTTAAAAACCCGGAAATTTCTCGAGCACGATCAAGATCACCTGTATTTGCAAAGGCTTCAAAGACCGGCATCCACTCTGATCTATCTTCGGGTTTGAAACCCCCTTCCAGGGATTCAATGCCCAATCGCCCGGCTTCCGCCCAATTGCCCTCCTGTCCAGCCAACTCGATTTTCTGGTAATAGTAACACCAATCGTGTTCCGGTTCCTGGCCAAATATATCGAGAGGGGGTATCTTCGGTTGTTGCCCAATATCTATACGGTCAATCCGGGAATATTCGGCGACGTAGATAAGCTGGGCATCCAGATATCCAGGTAATTCCACTGCATGCCCATCGAGGACGTGCAGACATGACTGGTCGGTGGGGAATGTACTTATCAACGAATTTTTGTAATTTTTACGGATATAGTTCCCTCGGTCTGTATCACCTTTGACCTCCTGTTTAATTATCCTGGGAATGGTTATCGAATTAAGTACATCTGCAGATATGGCTATCTTTGATCCCGGGTTATAAATCATATTCACTGGTGCATATATCTCATAGTCTTCGGCGAATCCAAAGCGAGGTAGAACTACGAACATAACCGTGTTGTTTTCAATTCCTGGAGCACGCCAGGACATCTGCCACCACAAGTTACGCTCCTGGTTCCAAAAGTCCCGATAATAAGCAGCACTGTGATATTGTGTCACCACGCCAATCGCAACCAACGAGAATATAAAAATCCATCGGGGGAGCGCCTGCAGAGTGTGGAATATCAAGCCTGCGATGAACAAGGATACTCCCAGGGACGTCAGTATAGAATAGCGATCCCATTGTGATGTGAAAGTAACATTTCTTCCTGCCACTACGATCGGGAGCAATGCTGCAACCACCATGGGCGCGCCTAACGAAATAAATGCCAGGTCTTTATCGGATTGGTGATTGTTTCCATCAGGCAAATACCCCTGCCGCTTGGATAAGTATAAATATAACAGACAAAGAACAAAAACAACTGAAGCAATTAACAGAGAGATTAATAAATCCCAATAATTACCTTGCGACGTGAACTGGTAGGCTGGCACAACCCAGGCAAATACAGTTGTTTCGATAACATCCTTAACCAATTCGATCACGATCGATAAAATGCTATGCCATGGCGTCGTACTATAGCTGAACATGAGCCTGTCAACATTTGTTGCAGGTCGAGTGCTTTTAAAGATGAATAGGCGCCAGATTAAAAACGCGAGGGCGACCAGGATGTAAGGTATTGTTTGCTTAAATGTCCGGCCAAAGTTTGTTTTAAGGTTAGCGGGCGACTGTCGCTGTAGGAAAAATCCGCAGAATAATATTCTTGCGACCTCCAACCCGATCATGGATTCAAATATACCCAGATAAAACAGGGCAAGGGCTATCGCAAGAGCATTGAAGGTGAGTTTTGATAACCAGTTCTTGGATTTCAGTGAACGAATCGTTAAAGCGATCGAAAGAATGGCAGCATCGAGAGCTAAAAGTATCATTTTATATGTGGCAGCCTCTGGTTGCTGCAGGAAACCGGGGTAGACAAGAAACAATATCGCAATGAAGGCTGTTTTTATTTTCTTCTCAGGCCAGATCATGCGTAGGATCCAAAGGAAGGCTAACGCTCCCATTAACCTGATAAGTAAAGCGTAAATATGCCAGCCTGTTGGCGAGTCACCTAATATCAAATAGTCAAAAGCGTAGACCAAACCAACGAACGGTCTGTCGCTTTGAAATAGATCGATGAGGCCTGCTGATCCCTTTACCTGCCCGGTCCATATCATGTACCAGTCATCCCGGTAAAATCCCAACTTTGGGATAAGCACTCCATAAGTTAGAACGGTAACCAAGACGAGCAAACCTACGGCGATGAAGGTTTCCAAGGATGCCTTTGTTTTTACAGGCATATTTTTAGTCCTGGGAGGTTTTTCGTTCATCTCCATCCTCCAGGATACCCGATCTCCATTTGATTAATAATTCAGCCATGTCGAAATCGTTCTCCTCATCAATGTCCCAGGCTTCGTTGGCGTCGATCGATAACATCAACGGTCGTTCACCAAGCCGGTTTTGCCGAGCCAGCAGGATTTGTCGGGTGAATATATAGAGACAGGAATTCTCTTCATAAACGGGAGGCAGATCCTGGGTCTGGATCAGGATCGCTGGATCATGGTTGATGGCGCGCCCGTTTTGGTCCCACAATCTGGTCTTGAGAGGTGTCACTGAAAAAAGCGAGTCGTAGGACGGGTAACCAGCCAGGAAGGTCTGGATTGCGCGGGATATGGTTTCTTTCCTGATAAGCGGATTGGTGCTGTGCGTCTGGAGGTAGAAATCTGCCTCGACCTGGGTGGTGTCGTACATCAGGATCTCATTCATGGATATTGCATCGGCTCGAAGATGTTCAGGACGTTCGATCACCTTGACCG
>Ga0315296_10002323_pt1 | contig 16271 bp, 16 predicted proteins | sample YL17G14_18_MG_FD_203921 | JGI IMG/M metagenome (GOLD analysis project Ga0315296, IMG submission 203921) | Sediment microbial communities from Yellowstone Lake, YNP, Wyoming, USA - YL17G14_18 | ecosystem: Environmental > Aquatic > Freshwater > Lake > Sediment | place: USA: Wyoming | collected... | reverse complement strand
GAAATTCCGGAAATTCATCCAGAAATAAAACGCCCCGATGGGCTAAGGTTATTTCGCCTGGTCTCGGCGGGTTTCCCCCACCAACTAAAGCCACTTCCGAAGAGGTTAGCGTGTGCTCTCCTATTGAATTCACTGAAAAGTTAGAAGTTTGAATAAACATACTAACTCAATTGTACAATATAGATTCCGTTCCTAAAAGTTCTCTAAAATGATACAATAACCTATATATAGGTCACTGTCCGTAATCTCGAAAGACCATGTACAATGGTCTACTAATTATCTAAAATTTGAGTTAGAAATAATGGTTTAAAAGGTTTATCGTAAGAGGATTTTTCCAATAAGAAAGCTATTTAAAGTACAGCAAGGTATTGACATTATCTTTTGGAAAGAGAGATAATAAAATAAGAATATGAATACCTCACCAAAAAATAAAGGCGGAAATAAAGCTCTGGAGGTAGCTTATTATTTCGTTAAGAAAAATGAAAAAGACAAGAAAGATCTCAATAATAAGAAGTTGCAAAAACTTCTGTATTATGCTCAAGCCTGGAACCTTATATTAAATAAACAGCCACTCTTTTCAAACAAAATAGAAGCATGGATACATGGACCAGCGATTCTTGAGATTTGGCAAGCGTTTAAGGATTTTGATTTTAATATTCCTCATCCCGAAATAACAGAAAGCCTCTTTAATGATTTAAATGAAAAGGAAACAAAATTATTGGATGAGATATGGAGAATATATGGAAAGTATGATGGAAATTATCTAGAGGTTCTTGCCCATAACGAACTTCCTTGGCAGGAAGCAAGAAAAGGCGTATCAAATCTTGAACCTTCTCAAAATGAAATTTCCTTGAAGGTGATGGAGGCATATTATGAACAAAAGCTCAAATCAGCGATGGCAAAAAATCTGGAAAAAAATAAAGAGTAGATTCCCTCATCTTTCGGATGAGCAATTGTCTAAAATAGAAAGTGTTGCTTCTCAAAGAGATCAATTACCTCAAGATCAATTACTTCCATCAGCCGTCGGTATCAAGGAAGATATAGAAGAACCAGCAGAAAGAAAGCTGGTTTTAAAATTTGAATATTTTTGTGAAAAAGAATGTAATTGGAATAAGTTAGATTCCACTAAAATCAGAGCTCTACTCGGAATATTTAAACGAATCACATCTACAACCGTTCGTGAACTACCTAATTCAGGAATAATAAGAAAAAACCTAGAAGAAAAGAGTAAGTACAAATCTTATGAATCTCTTCTATCAAAAGTACCGCCAGATGTAGATTTAAAAGAAATAGAGCTCCCTGGTGGAGGAAGAATTTTTTGTTTCATTTCTGAAGAAAATGTTTTCATTGTTTCTATAGAAACAGTTCATAGGCATATTGATTAATCATAACCTGCTCTATAAACCAGAAACTGCCCAGCGATGGGCTTTTTTGATTTCAGAAAAACTAACTTATAATAGAGCTAATGAAAAACCGTCTCTACAATGGCCTAATCGCTTTCTTTGGCGGCTTATTAGGAGTCAGTGTCCTCTTTATCGTATTGCACTTAATTACCGTTAATGTAGGCTACCTTGAAAATGTTTTTCCACCCACTCCTCTAGGTAGGTTTCTGTTCATCCTGATTGTAGTCAGCTTCGTTGAAGAAGGCACAAAGTTCCTGCTCATCAAAAGAGATATAGGACAGTTCCCTTACGGCTTCCTGCTGGGCCTTGGCTTCGGAACAGGGGAGACTGTACTCAAATATCCTTTCTGGGAGTCTGAAGCTGTCCCTGCAAGCAGATCCGGTGCTGTTATACTCCACATTATTACCGCCGGGATTATCTGTTATTTTGTAAAAAAGAACAGGCCCGTTTTAGGGCTTGCGATAGCGATTGCAATCCATACTGGATTTGATTTGTTGGCCGATTGGACTATACAATAAATTAAAAACTGCCCAGTGATGGGGCTTTTTGATTTAGGTTTGTTCTAAGAAAGTTATTAGCCACCAGTTGAATTATCGTCTTTCGATCTCTGGATAGATTTCTTTATAAACTCCGGGAAATAGATCTTTTGTTCTCGCCAACTCTCCCGGGAAATCATTGAATATGAAAGATTGCATTGCCCAGTGTTTCTTTTCTAGGTCAAAAACTTTCTTTCTCATGAAATTGTTAATTCCGATCGAAGCGATTATTTGAATCATTTCTTCAAATTCCTCAACCGAGCAAATTGAATAAGGCATTTTTTCCAGCCAAGACTCATCCAAACTATATTTACCAAATTTCTCTTTAACCTTGGCGTTCAATGCATCTTCTAGTTGGTTTCCAAATACATACCAGTTTTCTAAAGTTAAAATAATTGGAAATATTTCCTTTTTGGGATCAAACTTATAATCTGGGTAATGGTTGTTCTGATAATCTCGAATTGTTTTATAAACTTGCACTACAAATTCGGCCATTTTATCCAGCTCCTCCATCAATACCTCTGTGGTAGTAATTTCAACCTTTGCCCTTAATCTCAACTTCTTTGTCTTTGTTTCAATGAAAAGTGCCGCATCTTTGCCATCAACAATCCAATCGGTTGTGTCCTTTCTTTCTTTGCCAACATAGTATTCTTTTTCTGGATAGATAGCGAAACTATCTTTGGAAACTGTTTTTACTATAACTTCTCCGACATAATTTTGAAAAGATTCTCCAAATGGTTCGCCGAAATCTCTTTCATTGCATATCTCATAATATACGCCTTCGGTGAAACGCCTGAAAAGAAAAGTCGGTATTGGGCAAATCAAAGCGTCTTTACCCTTAATACGCATTCTTATCAATGGGCACAATCTTAAAGGATTGAAGGTATACACATAATTTTCACTAAATTCCTGATTCTTAATCAGGTTTTCTCTCAAAGGTCCCAAATTATCAGAAAAATGACTTAGAAAACTGTCTAGTTTCCCCTTATTTATACTTCCGATTTGAATATTCGGCGGGTAGAATAAGATAAAATGTTTTAAATAAACTCCGGTTATGGCCAATCCTAAAGTGTATAATTCTTTTAAATTGAGACCGATAACCCTTTGGATAATTTCATCTAATTCTTTGTGGCCAAAAATTTTAAAGTACCTTGTTATCCAAATTGTATTCGGCCGTGATTGCCAGGGAAATTCGCGATGGGCAATCCTATATAGCTCCAAAAGAACATTTTTGGGAGGATAAAGCTTTGCTATGTTATTCTCTAGGTCTTTAAGCTTATTAACTGCATCAGAAAAATAAGACCATCTTTTCAAGGTCTTAGGAAATAATATCGAGTTTGATTCTGGGGAGTTTATAATTATTTCTCTTGCCAGCGTATCAAGTTCCCAGGGATAGAATTTTTTCTCAACCCAGTGTTTAGCCGTGAGAACATAAGAGGCTACCTCAATATCTTTTGGAATTTGCTCGCTAAATTGCAAATGTTGAACGTAAGCTCGAATTACGCTCAAAGACTCAATTAATTCCACCTGTCTAAGATAATTTCTAAGAGGTTTATAGTAATCAAAGACATTTGCCATCATTCTAAATATTAGTTATCAAATTTATTTCCTCTTCTCCCTCCTTTTCCTCTTAGCCTCTATCTGTTTTATAAGAATCTCCGCCAGCCTTTCAATGGCCAACTTCTTCATCTTTTCTGAATACTCTTCCTGCTCTCTGCAGATTCTCTTAAATTCTTTTTCATGCTCCTTCGGTATCGGCCTGTAAATCGCACTGAAAAGAGTTAAAAGATTTGTGGCCATTTCCAGGGCCTCCTGGTCGGAGATTTCTTTCCCGGACTCTTTCTTATAGATTTCTTTAAATTCTTCTATGGCCTCTTTTGGAAGCGACATATTTTACTAATTTTCCTATCATCCTTCTAAATTTGCTTCTAGTTTAGATCTAAAATCCTTATAATTCCCTTTTCTCAGTGAGTTAAAGAATTGATCATAACTTTCCGGAGACAGAAGTTTAAAATAATATTTCTGTTTATCTTGCAGTTTATTTACTCTTTCAAAATGTTGTCTAGTATATTTTAATTTTGCCGCATTTTCATCCGTAATAGCTTTGTCCTCTTTTATTTCCACCACTAGAATGTTTTGTCCTACTTTAATAAAGAAATCAGGATTAAAACTACCCTGCTTGGGATGTTCTCCTTTCCGCCAAGAGTATTCAATGCTATAGAATCCTACATCTCTTGATTTAATCCAGGCGTCTATTACCTTTGCGTTATCATCTTCAATTAATCTTTTAATAAATTTCCTTTCCGGTTCTTGCGTGGCGAAGGCTATATTTAATGGCGTTTTGAAATTATAAATATTTTTAACCTCCGAGTAAGCTGATATTAATAATGATTCGTCTTCTAATATTTCCTTTAGTAATTTTTTATCTTCATCTTCACTTAGTTTTTGAGTATAATCATCAAAAAATATTGTACTACCTCTTCTCAATGCTCCAACACCCAAACTATCTTTTTTGATCTGGGTAGTATTAATTTTTACTAAATTTTCAGCCTTGATTCTATATCTTAAAACTTTTGTCTTTCTCCGTTTAGCCACTCCAAAAGACTGAAGAGTCTTTTGAAGATTCTCTTCACTTACCCAACCTGTTTTGTCCTTAATTCTCTTGAGTGATTTTTTGACCACATCTTTTATTTTTTCTCTAGCAAATTTTTTCCTGTAGTTAGTACCCAACTCCATATCTATTGCCGCAATCACTCCCCATACTCTTTGAACTACTTCCTCAATGGGGCACATTTTCAATTCTATTATTGCTTTTCTTATTTCCTCATCTCCATAAATAGCTTTAGCGTATCTTATTTCTTTGGGTAGCTTTTTAGCTTGAGTAGAATAAGAAATCCCCTCTCTTTGGAGCCTAGCAAAATTAAATTCTTTTAATTGAGGAACTTCTGTTATTTCCTCTGCTTTCTTGTAATCAATGTTGTGAAGATTAAAATTGTAATTTTCCTTCTTGGGAATTATATAACTATGAATTCTTTTCTCTATTTCTAAGACTTCGTCTACTAAATATCTAATGTTCTTTGACCACCTATCATGGTTAAAAACTCTAACCACCGGCTGTTCTCCTTTATATGCCTGGGGAATCCGCAGTCCCCGGCCCAATACTTGAGCAATTAAAAGCTTCGAATTAAAAGCTCTTTCTTCATGAGGAACAATCTGAAACACATTTTCCACGTCCCAGCCTTCTGAAAGCATGCTCACAGAAGTAATCCATTCAGTCGGGCTCGTTTTTTCATCAACTTCCTTCAATTTTGGTATATTCTTTTCATGCTCTTTAGCAGAGGTTACAATTAGAACTTTACTTTCTGCTTCTTTCCGATTAATTTTTTCTTTTTCTGCTATGAACTTGATCCATTTCTCAGTTAATCGTTTACAGGCAGTAATATCTTTAGTAACTAAAATTGTTAATGGTTTAAGTTTACTGTATTTTTTCTTATTGTTTTTGTGATTGTCGTAAATCCATTGAAACTTTTCAGATTCACTTTTCGGCACGCCTTCAGTAGCATAGAAGAAAGATTTTACAAACTTTTCTTCAATGGATTCTCTTAAAGAAAATCTATAAACTACATCGGTAAAATAATCGTTCTGCAAATAGCAGGTTCCAGAATCTCCAATAATGTATCTAAAATTAAATTCCGGATCTAATAAGAATTCTTTCCATTTCTTCAAGTCTGATTTTGGACCGTTCACCATATGGTGGACCTCATCATTTAAAATTAGGGTTCTCTGGCCCTTCCCTTTCAGGCTGTCTCTAATGGCAGACTTTACGTGTTTATAAACTGCATGGATATTTTCCACACAGATATCGCCTTTTTTGATTGTTTCTGTGGCGTTAATAATGCCGGGATTTAAAATCTTAGCTCCAACGCCTTTTAATAAATCTCTTAGTGTTTTATCAGCAGAAAGAACATGAAACTTATCTAATAATCCATCCTCAATAGTGGTAGAAGGACAAAGCACTAGCGCTTGATCTACTGCTCCTTCCGCCAACATTATCCGGGCCAGACCATAAATAATAAAGCTTTTACCGGTTCCGGTAGCTAAATCTAAAGAACAGCAAAGTTTATCCGGCAATTGAAGATTTCTGTAAAAATCTTCCAAAGAAGAGTATTTTTCTTGAAGTATTGGGTTTTGGTGATAATTTTCTGCAGCTAAGTCTTTAAGATTTTTATATTGGCCGCCAAGTAAATACCTTAAAGTTATCCTGATTGCTTCTTTTTGATATTCCCGTTCTCTGCAAAGCGCATCTAAGAATGGTTCGTATTTATTAATATCAAAAACTTTCGGATCAACATTTTCCGAAACTTTCGAAACCAAATCTTGATTTCTAAATGTTTGTTTCTCAAGCATAATTATCTCTTAAAGTCTTTTAATGTTTTAATTTCCCTTTTCTCATTTCCAAAAATGTCGCAGTAAATTATCATCATCTGACCTTTAATTTTATTAAGGTCAAAACGGATTTCATAATTTTGATTTCTTAAATCTTCAGCGTAAAATACTTCGTCTAAATCAAAGACTTTACCATTATAATCGTAATCAATCATCACCATTGATAAAGATTCTAAATTTTTCAAATTTTGTGCTTCTTGAGATAATGTTTCACTTTCAAAGGTTTTAATTTTTGTTATTACCTCAATCTTTCCTTTACCGAGTTTTAATGGTCCGACTCCTTTGCTTTTTGATAAGGAATATTGGCACCTTACTTTCGGTACTTGAATAAAGTCGAAACCGACTGCTTCCATAATATCATTAACATCGTATACGCTTACCGGCTGCTTAATGGCAGAAAAACCCTTTTGATGGATTTCGGAAATTATGGAATACGGAATTCTTAGAATGAAATATTTTATTCCATCTCTTTCAACATAATCCTCTAAGAATTGAACGTTGGCTGCCGGCGTAATGATAAAGAACCATTTACCAATTTTATCTCCCAAAGATTTGTGTAAATCATCAATGAATCCATAATCCAAAGTTATATCTTTATATTTTTGATAGTTAAAAACTAAAACATCGTAGGATCCCAAATAACCATCTAAATCAATACCAGAAATTCTGTGTTTTTCATCTCGGCATTGAAAGAGTTTCAAAGCAAAATCCCGATATTGCTCCCAAGGAAGCTCTTTAATTTTTTGATAATCATAAAGACCAGCATTATAGAGAGTAAACGGTGTCGGGATTAACTTTTCACCTTTGTTACCGATCTCTTTTCTTAGATTCAAAAGTCGTTTCTGAATCGTATAAATCGCTAATTTAGAAGAATCAATCATAATCCACCTTCTTCCTAATTTTTCTGCTACTGCTCCAGTAGTCCCTGAACCGGCAAAAGCATCAAAAACTATATCACCTTCATTAGAGGAAGCTTTAATAATTCGTTCTAATAATTTCTCTGGTTTTTGCGTTGGAAAATCAGTTCGTTCTCTAGCCGTCATAGCAGTACCAAACGAAGGTATATCTTCCCACCAATCTCCTGCTATTTTACCTTCGTATTCGGTTTTATATTTTGGATTTTTATCTAATCTATCAGAGTGCCTACGTGGAATATATTGGATATTGAAAATCCATCTTGAGGGATTTTTCGAATAGAATAAAATAGTCTCATGAATTTTCTTAAATTGCTTCTCTGCTGGGTGAGCTCTCTCATAACACCAAATAATTTCATTTCTAAAATTCTGCTCTCCAAAAATTTCATCCATTAAAATTTTGGCATAATGAACTTTTTTCCAGTCCAAATGTACATAAATACTTCCATCGTCAGCTAAAACTTCACGCAAAAAGATTAACCGTTTTCTTAAAAATTCCAAAAACTTAGCGCCAGCAATTTTGTCTTGATAGGCTTTTTGGTCTTGACTACCTCTAAATTCCTGTTTAGTAGCAAAAGGCGGATCAATATAAACAAGCCGGACTTTTCCTTTAATTTCCGGATCATACATCGACTCTTTCAAAATCTGTAAATTGTCACCAAAAATCAGTTTATTAGTCCAACCATCCTTTACCTTAACGCCATTACAGAATGTCTTTACCGGCTGAAGCGGTACCCTCATTGTCTCTGCTAAAATATCCTCTTCCCTTTCTTTCTCATCATAGACTAGCTCGTATTCTTTTTTGCGCTCTGGAAAAAGAATATTCTTATAACCTTCAGGGAGAGGTTTTCCTTCTTTTAATAATTGTTCTAATTTTTTAATTACTCCTTTTGATAATTTTTTCATTTGAATTCCCTTTTAAAAATTTCTCTAAATCACTCTCTTTTATTCTCCATCGGCCAACTTTAGAGGCTTTCAGTTTCCCAGATTTAAGATAACGCATTATGGTGCGCTCGCTGACGCGGAGAATTTTAGCTGTTTCTTTGAGAGTCAATAACTTGTCCATATCCCTATTATACTCTCATTGTCATATTTTGTCACCTTCTAAATTAAAGACGAAACCGATAAGATTTCGCCTATAATGTTCATATGCTGACTTTATCATTTCACAGCCATATTTATCGGCCGAATCGTTTCTTTTTGAGAAAGAACCTGACAGTCCAAACCACCATGTAGAGAAAATACGATGCCGAAAGAACGAAAGACCAACCCCCAATATCTTTCATATCTGGAGACCAATAAACAGGGAAAAAAGAATTCAAAATATCCCCCAATAAAGGAAGTACAAAAAGCATTAAGAGAAGCGCCACAATCCATTTGCCTGCCAGCTTCCGAATGGTGTAGGGATTTGCTCCGGTGCTTTTTTCTGTTGTCTGTTCTGTTTCTTTAGTCATTGTCATGTAGCTATTTTAAAAATATAAGAATGAGAAGCAAAACTGCCGAACATATCAAAAGAAAAAGTATTCCTCCCCATCTTGAAACTTTATCGTTCTCTTCCTGTATAATTCCTGCTATTAAAAAAGTTATCGCAAAAATCAGGAACCCGGTCGCCTCATTCCTAATAACACTTACAGGCCAATTTCCTTCAATGAAGCGGTTAATCACAGGAAATAGGAAGGATATGGGAACCAAAAAGAAAGAAACAATGATTCCGAGAGGTCCCCACCAGGCCAAGAAGGCAAGCGTTTGAACTATAAGCAGATACAGGAAAGTACCGATAAGCGATAAATATCCTATTGACATTAGAAGTCCGAACATATTTTTCGTTTTGGTGGCAACAAAAAGCCCACCACGGGTAGTGGCCGAAGCCACTCATACCGGTTTCCCGATATGGCGTATGAGGCGACCCCGCGATGGGTTCTTTGTGCCTCATACGACTTTCTGCCATGCCTCTATTAGGAGGTTTAGGCAATTTAATTTTTAAATTTGATTTATCTATTCTCTGATGCTTTACCTTCTGGCAATAAATCTGCAAAGCCGAATTCTTTGGAAAGGTCTCGCGATCTCTCCGGTTCGGTCTTTGAAATGTTCATGATTACATTGAATGTTTGAGGATTAATAATTGTAAATTCGCCTCCTCTCAAATTAAGAATCTTAACCAAATGCCCTGCTGCTTGATTCGGGGTTAAACCTTCAACCTGTTTTCGGCCCATAACTACATTCCAAAGGAGTTCGGTAATTTCATTTAAAGCTAAAACTCTGTTCTTTTGAAATTCGAACAATACACTTTTCAGGTGTTCTTCAAGTTTTTGAAGAAAAGTTACTGAGGAGATAAAATTCCAAACAGTATTCTCTCGCCATTTAACTTCCTGAACGATCTCCGAAATAGCTTTCCCTTCTTTCATTAAACTTAAAATTTTATATGCGCCACGCCTTTTCCAAATCCAATTGTTCTGAATTATATTTTTTGCCATTCTGTTTTCATTATAGCTATTTTAAAGAATTTTTCAATTGAGATAGAGAGACTATCTGCTTACTCAAAAATACTTAAACCCTTACCTGTTTTAGCTTAAAACTCATTTTTCAAGGGTATTCCCTATGCCTTAAAAGTATCTTAAATTACCTTATTCCCAAAGGCGAATATGTATTCGTATTGAAGCGGGCTGAAGGGCCTGCTTTTTTGGTTTAACTGGGTTGATTGAGTATATTTCCAAAACTCCAAAAAGCCATTTGGGGGGAAGCGTTTATTCCAGACTGTATTTGTAAGTAACTATCTTCACCAACGATAGGAAAGCGTGTTTCTTTCAAAATTCCGAAAACTCTAGCCAGTTTATTAAAGGTCGAGGCCGGGGTTAAATCAAATAAAAGTTAATATCGCTAGATTTATGATTTTGCCAATTATTCCAATACTATACTCTGCAATGGATTATTTAATGGATCAGAAAGAACGAATAGAAGATCTGGAAAAGAAGTTAGAAAGAACCACGAATGAGAATCGAAAGGCCCTGATAAAGGCTCAGATAGAAATTTACTATGAACAAGGTTTAGAAGCTTTAGCAAGATTCGAATATGATACTCCCAAGTCAGTTAGAGATTACTTTCTGGGTTATCGTAAGACTAAACCTGATTTTAATGAAATCTCTATGGAAATGGCGAGAGAACATCCAGATATGAAGAAATTGGATAGTAAGATAGTTTATATCTCTATCTCAATAGCTTTAGGAATTTTGACGATACTTTGCTTTTTTGGACTTTAAGGCTAGCGATATACCTAATAAAACCATGGCATACAAAATTATTCTTCCACCAAAAATGATGAAGGATCTCTGGATGTTGCGTGAGTATTGCGGCGGCCCTTCTATAATCCAAGGAATCAGAGAAAGCGTTGCTGAATATCTTAAAAGAAAGGAGATAGAAATCGGGACTTCGATTGAAGATGCAGTACAAGCAATTGAGAAACACAAGCATGAACAAGAAAGCAATCAAGCATAATCTGAGACTTTACCGGAAATGGAAAGTGAAAATAGACAATCCGAGAAACTGGTACGGAGCTTTGGATCATTTCAGGTGCGTTGACTGCGGAGACTACTGTTCTTACATCAGTTTTAGGTTCTTTGGCAAAGATCCTGAAAAAGTTCTCTGTTACGAATGCCGGAAGAGATCAAAGTCTTAACGCGTTTTCTTGTGCGCGTACCAGCCGGGAGATAAAATAAACGGTCACTCCCGGCCTTTTAGTTTAAAGTTAATCAAAGTTATGGCAACAATAAATAATCTTGAAAATGGCTATAATAAAATCCAAATCAACTTCACTCAGGATAAAACAGCTGATGGTAAGATTATTAAAGAAGGCATAATGATCAATATCAGGGAAGATTCAGTCCAGAAAGCCTACACGCTGTACCAGGATTTATTACAGAAGATCAAAGGTAGGACAGGAAAACCAAAGAAGGTCGAGAAAGAGAAAGATGAGAAAGTGAAAGATGAAGTTAAGAAAGAGCCGGAAGGCATTGAAATGCCGATTTGTAAATGCGGAAGTCCAATGATTTTAAGAAATGGTAAATGGGGAAGCTTTTATTCTTGCTCCACCTACCCGCTCTGCCGACTGACTAAACCCTATCCAGAAAAGAAAGTCGAAGAAATTCCCTGCGACCAAGACCTCATTGATGTCCCGTTCTAGCCAACATGAGCGGGAGAAGATTTTATGATCCTCTCATTTGGCTGTGGATCTTGTTCGAATTATTGAGAGACATATTCAGGAAATAATTGAAAAAGTTTTTGCCTGTTCCTTGTCAGGCACGAGAAGAAGACCGGCAGTGGCCAAACGAAACGGCTGCTGCCGGTTTTTTCACTCCCCGGTTCTTAAATGAATCGTCTTTCACGATGGAGGCGAACTCAAGTTCGCGTAGCTTGACAATATTTCTTGCCTTGGTAAAATATAAACAGAAGTTCATTAAACTTTACTTACTGCTGTGTCTTATACGCACAGTGGCTAATCGCACTGCTGAGTTAGTAGTGAATATGCTGGTAAGATCTTACTAGGATAAGATACCGGTGACGCTCAGTGGCAAATTCATTTTCTCCAGTTAATGGAGAGGGTAATTTTGCTCCTGAAAGTTTGCCGGCATTTTTCTTTTAACCCTCTTCCTAATTGGAGGAGGGTTTTAAATTTCAGAAATATTAATTTTAAAAGTCAGGTGATCGAAAGGCTGATGGTCTCTCACCTGACTTCCATCAGCCTTTTGGTTTTTAGAAATAAAACATGTCTTACTACGGCAAATTTTTCATACCAAGGGAAATATTCGAAAGTGAGATTTGGGGAAAGCCTCCCTATTTTGTGAAAATTTTGCTTTGGCTTATTGGTCGAGCCAATTATAAGGAGATACGAAAGGGAGGAAAAATATACCATAGAGGAGAGTTTCTTACTTCTTTTGAAGAGACAATTGAGGCTAACAAATGGACTGAAGGGTGGATAACCAAGAAATTGACTAAGCGCCAGGTGTTCAGGGTTTATGAATTTCTTAGGAAGACTTTATGGATAACAACACGGAAGACAACACGGGGTCTATGGGTAAGGGTGCTGGATTACGATTATTTTTCGCCTCCTCCTGCCTCTGAAGGTAATACCGGAGGTAACACTGGAGGTAATAGATTGATAACAGTAAGGGAACAGGGAAAAGTAAAGAAAGATAAGAAAGAAAGAGAAGAGAGTACATCTTCGCTTCGCTCAGCCGGCCCTCCTTCTTCTCTGAAGGCTCAGCCTCCTTCGGAGGCTTCGCCCGATGACATAGAAGCGAAGGTCCACAAGGTTATAGATTTCTTTTACAAAACTTGTATTGAGATAAAGGGTTTTAAGCCAAGAGTATCTATAAACAAAGAGGGACCCATGATTAAAAATTTCTTGCAGGAGTACTCAGTTGATGAATTAGAACAGGAATTGAATTGGTTCTTAGGATCAAAAGAGAGTGATGAATTGAGTTGCACAATCAAGATCGCACTATGCAATTATGTATTTAATAAATGGCTGGCTCAAAGAGGAATTTATTAATGGATACTAAATTACCAAATATGCTTTTATCCTATCTTCAAGAGTCAAAAAGAAATACCAGATTCTTTCTAGAAAGTATAACTAGGCAATCAAACGATAAGTTTGAAGTTTATAATATTGAGGAGATCAAAAATACAATCATTTGCGGTGATTGCTTGGAAGAATTAAAGAAATTTCCTAGCGAGTGCATTGATACAATTATGACCAGCCCGCCTTACTGGGGACTCAGAGATTACGGAGTTGAAGGACAATTAGGACTTGAGAAGACCTTAGACGAATATCTTGAAAAGTTATTACAAATCACCGCTGAACTTAAAAGAGTATTAAAACCAACAGGGGTGATGTTCTGGAATCACGGGGATAATTATTCAAGTAAAACTGTGACAAACCGCCTTTTTATTCAAGAAGGGGGAAGGAGGTCTAATAATCCGTTAGTTGGAAAGTTTAATTTAAAAGTTCCAGAAAAATGTCTCGCTCTCCAAAACTACCGCCTAATCCTCAAAATGATAGATGAACAGGGTTGGATATTAAGAAATACAATAATCTGGCACAAGCCAAACCATATGCCTAGATCAGTAAGAGACAGATTTTCTAATGCTTATGAGTCGGTATTTATGTTAGTTAAAAAGAAAAAATATTGGTTTGATTTAGATGCGGTGAGGATACCGGCTAAGTATGATAGTTCTGGTGTCAGGGAATACAGAGAAGGCAATATTGATAATTCCTATAAACCAAAAGAGGTTAGGAAAATTCTAGAAGAATATAAAGGCAAAAATCCTGGTGATGTTTGGCAAATACCAACTCAGCCATCTCCATTTTCCGAATCTCATCATGCCACATATCCTGAGAAGCTCTGCGAAAAACCTATTTTAAGTAGCTGTCCTCAATGGGTTTGTAAGAAATGCGGGAAAGCAAGAGAAAGGATAGTGGAAACTATAACTGTAAAAAAGAAAGAGAGAGGTTCTAATCCATCAGATTCTAGAGCATTCGGGCCCCCTCAACAATCTGGAATTGTATCGTTACATGAAACCAAGGGCTGGACAAATTGCGGTTGTAATGCCGGCTGGAAAGCGGGAATAGTTTTAGATCCATTCGCTGGTAGCTGCACTACCGCGGTTGTAGCAAAAAAGCACAAAAGAAATTGGATTATGATTGAAATTAATCCTAAATACTGTGAAATGGGCCGGCAAAGATTAAATGCAATTCCTGAACCATTGCCATTATTTGAGTAGAACGACATGCTTTTATTCTACATTCGAAAAACCAAAGAGAAAAAACCTAAGATAATTTTTATATTTGAACCGGATGGAAACTTTAAATCCGAATTTAGTAATTTTGTGAGAGAAGTTTTAAATTTGGCGAAGCAAAAAGAAACTAAACCGAGGATTGGAAAAATAAGGAGTAATTTTAAAAAAGTTCAGTTAAAATAGTATAGAGCTATTGACATAAGTCTTTCGGTTGTATTATCCTAAAAGTAGTCGATAACTCGTGGCTCATTTTGTTTCCCAACAAACAATAATAGAAAGAGAAAGATGTGGGGACCGAGAGCCACGAGCTTAACGGTCCCCTTTTAATTAGCTAAAGGTCAAAAAGTGTGTCGATGCCCGACACGACATAAAAATCTTCCGGCAGGGCATCCTTTGTAGTTGGTCGGCCGGAAGATATAAACCTACTTTTTAAACTATGAAAAAATTAGTTTTCTATTGTCGGGTTTCAACCTCTGACCAAGAGAAATCTGAGACAATCCAAACCCAGGTAGCAAAGCTGAGGGAAGCTTATAAGGGCGGAAAGATAGTCAAAGAATACAGAGATGTTTGCTCTGGCGCTTATCTTCAGAGGCCGGGATTAAATCAGTTAAGAGAGGATGCTAAAAAAGGATTGTTTGATGTCGTTGCTATCTATTCTCTTGATAGATTGTCCAGAAAACTGGGGCATCAGATTGCCTTAATTGAAGAACTTGAAAAGCAAGGAGTGGAGGTTGAGGTATTGGGAGAAAAATATGAGAATTCTCCAGAAGGCATGTTGAACAGAAACATTAGAGGAGCTTTTAGCGAATATGAGAGATATAGAATTGCTCAGAGAATGAGAGATGGAAAATATAGGAAAGCAGAGAATGAGTATGTATGGGGAACTCCCTGTTATGGCTATAAAATAATAAAGAAAAGTGGGAAAAAGCGTTTAGAGATAAATGAACCAGAGGCTAAAGTTCTGAGACCGATGTTTAAAATCTACCTTGAAGAATATAGTTTAGGGAAGACGGCTCAGCGTCTTTATGATATGGGTTTTAGGGCCAGAACAAATAGGAATGGGAAGCACATCCCTCTTAGTAGCTTCATGATGAGTAAAATGTTAGAGAACGAAACTTATATTGGCAATTTCTGGTATGGAAAAAGTTATCCGGTTGAGCCGGAAAAACCCGTGAAGGAAAATAGAAAAACTCCTTTATCATCTAGAAGATATAGACCGAAGCAACAATGGAAACTTCTTAAAGTTCCACCAATAATTGATAAAGTAACCTTTGAGAGAGTCCAAGAGATTAAAAAAGAAATGGCAAAACAGTCTTTAAAACCCACCAGAAATTATCTTTTACAAGGATTGATTAAATGTATCCACTGTGGTTATAGATATATTGGTAAAATGAAATCAAAAAGCCATCGCGAAGAAGCTCCTAATGGTTGTCATTTTATCTATATCTGTCCTAAAAAGTCTCAGAGAAGACGCCCAGGCGAACCTCGTTGCCATTCGAGAGAGTTAAGCACAAATTGGGTAGATGAATATGTTTGGGAATATTTGAAATCCTTAATCCAAGATAAAGAGAAAGTTAAGAGAGCCGTTAAGGCCTTGAAAGAAAAAAGAGAGAGCGAGAGAAGTTTTAACCAGAAAATCTATGATAGTTTAATAATCCAAAAAGCAGAGATTAAACAGAAAAAGTCTAAGATTTTGGACTTATATGTTGATGAGAATTACCAGAAAGAGGATTTAGATGAAAAGATTTCAGAGCTCAATTCTCAACAGGAAAATTTGGAAAGGCAAATAAAAGAGGCCGAGAAAGAGCTTGCTAAAATCAATGAAATCAAGACAGTTGAAGAAGAAATTGAGCAATCTAGCCTGGAGTATCGAGGCATAGTTGAAAACGCAGATTTTGACCTTAAAAGGAGGATACTTAAAAAGTGGGTGAAAGAAATAAATTTACCTGATGGCGGTGGTATTGTAATAAAAGTTAGAATACCTCAACCGGAAAAACCCATTAAATTCAAGCTTTATCAGGGAGAGAAGCTTCAGCACAGATATACTGCTGTATCCGAGGAAGTGTGATGAGGCGAACGAAAAGGCCTTTGGTTAATGAGAGGTTTATCGCCTGGCAAAAGGCCGGCAATGCTATAAATTTTAGTTACTTCCAGGGATTCTTCAAACGATAATTTTGGCA
>Ga0315296_10002322_pt1 | contig 16272 bp, 23 predicted proteins | sample YL17G14_18_MG_FD_203921 | JGI IMG/M metagenome (GOLD analysis project Ga0315296, IMG submission 203921) | Sediment microbial communities from Yellowstone Lake, YNP, Wyoming, USA - YL17G14_18 | ecosystem: Environmental > Aquatic > Freshwater > Lake > Sediment | place: USA: Wyoming | collected... | reverse complement strand
GATGTCCACCAAGTCGAGGCACGAGACTTTGAACCTGTAGTTGTCTATCTCGAACTGGTTCAGCTCCTTGAGAAACTCGACATCCTTCAACTCTTTATCGCAGTTGTTGACGAAGGTGGCGTGTAGCTTCTCACGTGCGAGCACCTTGCCGACTTTCTTCCCTACACAGGTCTTTGCCACGATGTCGTTCAACATCTGAGCCAACGGTTCCGATTCGAACTGATACTCTATCTGCTCGATGACGAAGTCGCCAAGCTCCTCTTTGTCTATAAGGTCTTCCAACACCTTCTGACTGAAGATGCCTGGTCCCATCCAGTTCAAACAATAATCTGTCATAAACCGCTCCCGTTTCTGAAGATAGGGGACCGCCTTAACTCCTAGCTTATGAAGCTCGATGGTCTTTTGGATGCCCCTGTCCGCCTGAATGTGGGTTATGCCCTCCGTCTTGAACATCCCGATGGCTTTGCGGAAGCTAGGAGTACGAATCATCCCGACATACCGTATATCCTGCATCACACCAGCTCCTCAAGTGTATCCCCAGTCGTTTTCTTCTCTGGGCTGTGCTTATAGAAATGCACCTCGCACCGACCGTGTCCTGGCGATGCAGAAGAAGAGCAACCAGGGAAGTCGCATTTCGTGCTCTTCGTGGCTTTTGCGAGGTCCCTACTAACCTCTGTGCCTGGTAGCGCAGTAACTGCAACAGGTTTGTTATTACCCTCCAGAAATGCGATAGCTTTGTTCAGCTCGGCAATCTCCATCTCCTTTATCATCTTCTCGTCCTTCAGATGTTTCAGATGCTCCTCTCTGTCTCTAATTATGCCCAAGACAGTTCGAGCCTCTATTGTTCCGTTCATCATTCCATTCACTCCTTTCCTTTAGGCCAGCCAGCGGTATCCATCAGGTTGTCCAGAACTTCTGACTGGCTTATCTTCCTTCCGAGTTTGCCAATCATAGCGAACCAGCCTTTTCTGAATCGGTCTCCCGTCGATGGTCTGACCCCTATCGTTGTGTTTACCATAGATATCTCCTAGATATCACCTATACACCCCATATATCGTATTTACTACAAATACTTATCGAGAAAAGTAAAGCCAAAGAGTATCGCACATGCGATAGGTGAATATATATATCAACGGAGAATATCTTGGATTATGGGACACCGATTCAACGATAATCCTTCGAAAGAAATTGAACGTAGAAGAGAGTGGGGAAGGAAATACGCAGCAGAAATGTATTCAAAACATAAGGTGGAAATCAACCAGAAATGCATCAAACACGCACGGCGTCGCAAAGCAGTACTCAGAAAGGAATTGTTTTCAATCTATGGTGATGTTTGTGCGTGCTGTGGTGAAACCGAAAAACGTTTCCTAACTCTGGAGCACATAAATGGGAGTGGATTGCCTCAAAGTAATAGCAAGCGACTGAAGACGTTAGGTGTAGAAAAGGTGTGGAAAGAAGCTATTGAAGCTAACGACCCAACCAAATTCGAGATTCTCTGCTACAACTGTAATTGGGGAAGAAGAATAAACAATGGTGTTTGCCCGCATAGAGATTTAAGACCATCGGAAGAGTAAACCCAGTCGTATCTCTCACGTGAGAGAATTATATCCAGCCCGAAGGAGCCGTTCTTTAAATCATATATCGCACGTGCGATACAAACCGTCGGCAACGCTACTGCGACTTACCAGTCGAGGTGTGCGGGCATTTCTCTCACATGCGAGGAAACATACAAAGAAAGGACTGAACATCCCTTCCATCGCTTATGCAGCTGCATCATCCTTGTTTCTCGCACGTGCGATAGAAGCAAATTGCTTCCTATGTATGTGTCGCACGTGAGAGAATGAAGAAATCGAATTTTTAGCCAGAGCATTTGGAAGTGCAGGTTTTTGGTTAGAGTAAACTGCTTATACCTCAAACATCACATTGTTTGTCGTGGCTGAAGACGAATACGAACAGTTTCAGAGAAGAATCGTTGCTGCCGAGAAGGAAGCTAAGGAGTTGCGTCTTCCTCGTCACAGACAGATTATCCCCAGAGGCGGGCAGAGGAAGAAGGAACCACTCCGACCCGAGATGAGGCACAGACAGAAGGTCTTGCGTCCCGCAATCCGACCTCGGGGGGCAGGCGCACGAAAAATCTCAGGTGAGAGAGCAGTTACTGAGAACCTTCAGACTCTTCGAACAATATTACAGGACATCAAACACCTGAGAACCGTTGCAGGGAAACGTTTCGCATATGAGAAGCACCCAGTAACGGAGGCTATGGCGAAACAGTCGAGTTGGCTCACCGCCTACGAGGCAGGCATTGTCGCACGTGCGAGTATGCTCAAAAAGTACCGCAGAAGTCTTGCTTCCAAGAAATCCGAGAAAAAGCCAGAATATCAAATCAAGAGACTTGAAAAGAAGATAGACAAGATAGAAAACTATGCTACCCCATTCAATACCGTCTATCACGACTTCAAGGAGACAAGGAAGGAGTTTGGCAACTGCTTATGCCCACCCCAAGGTCAGACACTGGATGCCTGGATTCGGGAAAATGCCACAGAGCTTGGACTGGGATGTGTCGCACGTGAGATGCCCAGACATCGTGGCGCAGCAACCTTAGCTGAGAGAAGAAGACTGGCTGAGCTGAAAATGAGGGAACAGCTGGGTGCCAGGGTCCCTCCTACCTCTCCGTTGGCGAGACAGATGGAAATTGACAGATTCCGGTTGCAGAGAAGACAAGTCGAAGATAGACTCGAACGCCTTGAACGGCTCCAGCGGTTGCAAGGATAATATCGCACATGAGAGAAAACAAACCAGCAGTCGGTCGTCGCACGTGCGACTTGCATCCGAACCCTCGCTCCTATGGTCGCTCGGCTAGAAAAAGATTTGACACCCGAACTATCCCGTCAAATCTACCACGGAAAAGACTAAGAAGGAGAGGAACTATCTTTACTGTAAGTGCGTTATGACTGCGATGAAAGTCTCGTTGTGACTGCCCCTCGGGGTCGCCAACCCGAGAGGTTTTCTTCTTGGCGAATCAGCCCAGTCTAGGAACATCAAGGATAAGACAAATCGTAATGCGGTGCTCCGCGCTCTTCAGAAAATCCTGACTGCTGCTAGTATCGAGGACTACGAGGGTAAAGCATTCTATTCCGATGGTGAAGAAATCCTCATTGAGAACTATGAGGGTACTCAGCGTCGATACTTCTGCGGGCGCGAGTACGAGAGGCCCGTGAGCAAAGCTTTCGACCCGTATCTTCTCGTGGTCATTGACGCTCAGGAAGCCAGTATTGGTACTACCGATGGCGAGCGCATCAAGGTGCTGTGGACAGATACCTCGCTGGTTCCTGGCAAACATCGTCACGGCGGGATGAGTCAGGCGAGATTCCAACGAGGGCACGAGGAAGCTGTGAAGCAATGGCTCCGCAAGGTGCTGGACATTACCCAATCGCACTTCGAGGGACAGCGCATCATAGTCGGTGGCGCAGGTATGACCAAAGACCGCTTCCTGAACGAGATGCCTTCCTGACTGCGAGAGAAGGTCGTCCGAACGGACAGCGTGAGCTACACCAATGAGAACGGTCTCTGGGAACTTATGGGGAAGCCCCGATATCAGTAGGTGGGTCTAGCAGAATTTGAATCTGCATCTCTGCGTTCCAAGCGCAGAAGCGTAACCAGGTTAGCCCATAGACCCGATGGAGTTTATTCCACTTCGGGTTCCTTGGGTTCCTCGGTTTTCCCGACATTATACTTCTCGATAGCCAAGAGCATCGCGTTCTTGTTCTCGTAGAGCTTGATGTATTCGAGCACGCGCTCCGACCATCCGCCGATGAGTGAGACATCCATCTCGTCCTCTGGGAAGCTCGCAGTGCCGTAGTTGTTGACGTTGATGACGTAGAGCTTTGCATCTGGGGCGGTGCTTGACTTGTACTTCCTCCATTCGCTGACAACGTTCCCCCCAGTTCCATAACGTCCAGTCATGTAATCGTACAACATCTTATCGTGCTCGTTGTAGCATTCCTCATCTGTGACAATAATCACACGGTCGAACATATGCTTCGAAGTGTTGAGCCAAGTGAAAGCCTTGTATGCCATCGTGCTCCCGCCGACTTCCTTCTCGAATGCTTTCTTCGTGTTCGTCAGTATCGAATCCTTTTTCGACATAGGGATGGTGGCAAAGTTGTCGGCATAGACCCCGAACACCGCATTGTCCGAGAACGAGTGCGCCATCGCTCCGAAGAGCATGGCAATCTCTTTGATTGATACGCTGGAGTGCTCCGACACGGGATGTTCCATCGAACCAGAGCTGTCTACGAAGATGGCAGTGTTTCCGTCGAGCTTCGGAAGGTTCGCAACCGACAGTTCAAGAGCTGTGGCAAGAGCTTCGAGCACTCTGCCCTTCTGCAAGTCATCGTCCAAGTTCTCAATCTGCTTGTAGGCAGAGTAGAACCTGAAGGGAAGCTGTTTCGACTTCTTTACCTGCTTCTCGTCCGTGAGCATCTTGGTGACGGGAGTGACGTCTACATCCTTCTGCAGGAAGTTCCTGAGATTCCTGAGCCTCGCCATAAACGGCATATTCGGCAGAGCCTTCTCCCAGTTCTCCTTTGTAGAGCCTCCGACGGAAATGCGGGTCTCCCAAGTGTCGGGAACATCAAGAGTCCTCTCAAGAATCTTCTTGAAGAGGGCGGACTCCGCCTCGTTCCTCGGCTTCGGATGGACGATTCTCAGGACATCCCTGAGTTTGACCTCTCCGTCTCTGTCGTACTTGGCGAAGCTGTATTCATTGAAGTTGTGGAAGGTATCGGCAAGACCTCTCTTGAGCGGGTTGCAGAGCATACCCTTCTTCTTGGCGTTCCCGATGTCGCCGTTGACTGTCTTGTAGTACGCGATGACCTCTGCAAGCTCGTCAGCTCTCTTCACGACGCTCGGGGTGTAGTTCCTGACGTACTTCTTGGAAGGAGTGGAGCAGGAATCCACGAGCAGGGCGATTGGGAGGCTTCTGAGGTACAGCTCGTTCCGACAGAATGAAGCGAGCTTCGGGACGAACTCCGCGTCCTCGTTAGCCACCTGTTTCACGAGTTCGGTAATCCTGTTCTCGTTCGAGGTTGCGATATGCTTCAGAGGAGAAGTTACATCTGGCTTGTAGAACTTTCTCTCTCCAAACATAGTCGTAGCCGACCGAAGAAGTAGTTCCATCTTCGGGGTCAGGCTGAAGGCCAATCCGCCCTCAAAATTCACTGTCGCATCCTTATGCTGGCTCACCGCTCTCTCTACCGATGCTCTCGGGTTGTGCTTCATTTGAATCACGTGGGCGAGGAAAGTCGGTCGCAGTAACGCCCCCGAAGGGGCAAGATTCCAAGGTCATGAAGTAACTGCGCCCTACACTACGCCCGAAGAGGTTAATGTTATCGTGGTTAATGAATCTTTGCCTACTTGTACTGTATCGTATCTCAGGTGTATCTCAGGTGCGAATCAGAGCCAAGGGAACCATCGGTATCGCATGTGAGAGAGAAAAACGGACGAAAATGGAAGGAGACAGGAAAGGGTAAGGGATAGGATAAGAGGTAGGAGTCGATTTGGTTACGTTGAGAGAATGACGGGAATGAAGAGAGAGGAGAAGATTTAGAATGACGAGAACAGAACGGACGGCGACTTTCCAAACCCAAACAATTTATACCTAGCAACTCCAGTCTTCTCTTGATGATGATTTCTGCTGGCATAAGTGGCTTGGTGTGGCCGTCGGACTGGCCGTCTCTAATGGCCTCTCAGCTCTGCTGGATTCTTCCTATCGACGGCGTCAGCAAGTATGAGGGAGGCTACCAATTTCAGCATATGTGTAGTGAGAGCGGTAATGATTTCCTCGTCTCTCCAGGTATGGAGGTCGTTTTCTATGCTGTTCAGGACTTCGAGCTACTTTTTGAGTGTAGTCCTGGCGATACGGTCCTTGAGACCTGCTACGACGGGAGCGCTATTACGGTTAAGACTTGCCAGGATTACCGTTGGACTTCAACGACAGAAATTTGTTCTCTCCCAGAAGAACCTCCCCCAGAAATTGCAGAACCTTCAGCTACACAGACTACAAGTTCTGATATCGTCGTACCAGTAGCCGTGGTTGGCGGAGTTTTAGCTCTCATCGCTTGGTTCGCAACACAAAGATGAAGTATCCGAAGCCATCTTTGCTCCATCAAGCCGTCTAGCTTGTCCTTAAACCTAGGAAATAGGAAAGTTAGATATACCCCAGTATGACCATCTATTGCTAAAGGAAAGTGAATTGAATGGCTGACCGAGGAGGCTACCGTGGTGAGAAGGAACGGGAATACAAAGAAGGTCAGTACGAGAGATTGATTGGAAAACGGAAAGCAGATTATACTGGTCTGATTATCGCTGTGGTCATTATTGGTGGCATTGCTCTATTTGCTTCCGCCTTCGCCACTCCAGCTGCTTCCATTTCTCCACAGGTTTCTGAGTTCGCTCCAGAATACGATTCTGAAGTCTATGAAACCGTCTACGAGACGGGATACCGCTACTACTAGACATACTTCTTAGCCTGTTTCTTAGAGAAAAACGACATAGCCCTTTCAGCTCCGATGGCCCCAGCGCCAATACCAGCACCAATCATAAGTATATCGCTGGTCATACGGAAGTCATATTCATCCTGCAACAGTATTGCTAGTGAGGTCGTCTCGCAGTTGGCAAGCACCAGTAGCTGGGGATAATTACCTTCCCACTCTGGGGGAATGTACTCTGTCTTTATGCCACCCAGTTCATCCAATCTCCAGTTGCGCAAAGTGGATTCGTTTTCCTCTGTGACTTGGAACTGCGAGGCGGTCTCAAGCAGTTGCTTGACCAGATTCATATGATTATGCCTTATGGCACATAGGCCGAACAGCAGTAGCTTATAGGTTGTGTATGCCTCTTTCGGGGTTGCCATATCGTAAATGAAACCTATATGTTTCAGGCCATACATCTTGCCGAGTATCCCAAAGGAGAGATTTGCGCTTGGCGGTTCTTCCGTCGGGTTGAGATGCTGATATAGATACTGAAGCTCAACCAGGTCTGCATAGCGTAGATAATCAGGGAGCTTGGCAGGGATAAAGTTCGTCACGTCTCCGTCGAGAATACACCACCTGGGGTCAACATAATCCTTCAGTAATCCCTCGTCCAGAATAGCTGCTTTCTGGGGGTCGTACTTTCTCATTACCAACCGTGCCAACGTGTTGTCATTCTGATAGTACTTCTCGATGGTGGTCGCCTCCCTAAATGCTCCCACCTCGTCATTCCACAGCCCGTTGTTCAGGTACGAGAGTGCGGCCTTTACGTCAATCATTTCGTTCCTCCCCATTGTCTGATACTTAATGCTGCAGAGGCGAAAACGATGCCCGTGCCTAGAATTACTGGAGCCAAATTAAACACGGACCCTATCTCAGATATGACCTGTTCATCAGGCAAGGTGAAAGCAACGTCAATGCCCGACACGAAACTGTCTTTCCATACCCTGACTTCGAAGACGCCCGAACCATCCCATTCTATAATGAAGGCGGTGTCTTGAGTTATCTCTGTCCTCTCAGGTAGCAGGAAGCGTTGGTTGTCGGCATCGAACACTTCGACATAGCTCACTCCGTTCGTCAGAAAGGTCAACTCGACAGTCACAGGCATAGGCAGTATGCGGTAGATGTAGACGGAATCATGGTCGTGAACAAAGCTGGGGTTCAATGCCATCGGGTACGGACTCTTCAGAGTCTCCAAAGCATATCGGTACTGGTTCTCTATCACACCGACATAGACCTGCCACGTTGTCGAGTTCTGTAACGAATTGGCATCAGTCACGGTCAGCGTGATGATATAGCCACCGCTTTGCGCATATGTATGCGAGGTCGTCACACCAGTTCCAGTCAGCCCATCGCCCCAGTCCCAGTCGTAGCTGGTGATTTCAACATCGCTCACCGATGTAGAAGCGTTCACACTAACTGTGTAGAAGCTCGTATTCACAGTGAACGATGCTATTGGTGGCATTCGACCTCCTCACGGTATGAGTGCAGGTTGTCCCGCTGGTATCAGCGTGTTCAGTGCATAATAGGCATAGATTCTCAGTGCCTGTATCATCAATATAGTCGTTTCTGGGTTGGAGACGATAGGTCCAGAGTCCTCCGACGGCATATTCCACCTATCAGCTAAATCACTCATCCAGCTCGATGTTTTATCGACAGCCACCACGTTGATATGCGTGCAAGGTTGAACGTTCTCTGTGCCTCCTTCCCCATAGCACGGCGGACCATTGTAAGTTACCACGCCTCTTTTCCAGATATTGTAGAAGGCTCCGAAGTATGGCGGTCTCAACAGTTGTCCATCATCGGCAGTTTCTATCCAGCCAGGGGAGTACGGAAACACTCCCGCTTGAGGCGAGTTCCTTCCGTCCCCAAAGAAGTAGTTCCCTATCAGACTGTTATACATATGGTCGGCAATCCACTGCAAATCGCCAACACCGTATTTATAACACAAAAGCGTGGTCAGTATCGACCAGACCGCAGTTCTCACCCCGCTGACAACCGAAGCGTCGGATGGATGCAGGATGCCACCTTGGTAGTAGCTCCACATATTCTTTGCCTGTGGGTCTTGGTTGAACGGGCTTGGCACACATTCCCAAGCGATACTCGTTGGAGTCACGATATAGTCGAATGGGTTGGGAGGTCCTGCGTTCGTGTAATACTGGTGGTCGGAATTAGCATACTTGTTGAGAACGTGGATGGCTTGCAACATTCTGAGCAAAGAGTCGCCGTGACTCTGCATTATGTAAGCAGTTCGGGTTAAATCGCTTCTGTTCACTTTGCTTAAGTATGGGAAACGGTGCGGGTCTTTTCCTCTGGGTAGTCGGGTCCACACATTGAATGTGTCGGCATATGCTTGGTCCGTGAACATAAAACCATCCGCTTCCCCAGTACTTATTCCAAACACTGGGTCGTAGATGTCGTAGGTGAAGCCGTAGTCGCTCCGTATGTTCGACAATGTGGTCGCTTTCGTCATGTCTCCCCAAATCTGGTAAAGAAACTGCCCGAGTCTAGCGGCGTGTCTGACCGTGTACCGGTTGCAAGGGCGTCCTTGAAAATCGTGTTGCTTGAAGCTCCACTCCTTCGGCCAGGTTCCTCCAGAACCTCCCCACCGCCCTCTGTAAATCGAATAGCGACGTCCCCCGCTGATGGCAGACTCGGTGTATCCAGACCTGGGTCCAATATAGCTCGTTGGAGGTAGGGTTGTCGGTCCAGTAGGCGGATAGTGTCCGACATCAGGCCATAGAAGCATATCTCCTACGTAGACATCCACGTGGTTATTCCCTTGAAACTTTTCGAAGCGGATGGTATATGTTGTAACGCCAGGGTCGGCATAGGTTCTCCACACAGTAAGCACAGGCTCGTTGTAGTCTCCATCTGTTCCATCTTCCAAGCCTACCCCAGTGACATCGCTGAGTCTGTATAGCCCCAGCTTCGTAAGTCTTGACACAGGAATACTGTTGACGTCCTTTCGTATCCAGTCTCCAGAGAACCTGTATCCACTATTCTCACGGACATAGATGCCTAAGGGAAATGCTGGGAATTCTTTGATGTATCCGTAGCGACCGTCGGTCTGGTAAAGCGAATCTATCCAGTGCTTGGCATAGTTGCATCTCTCAGATACGGATGGAATCGTCATTGTTGTTAAATGGTTGTTTGTACCTATTAGATATTTTCGGACGGCAAAGACTTAAGAAGTCGAGAAACCTATCTCCAATAGACACCCGACATAACCGTCAAGTCAAGAGTACCGAAGGATGAGGCGGTACTCATCTTTTTTCTACCTATTGAAATAATAAAAGAACAGAGTGCGTAACCCTCTGCCCAAACACTAAATACGATATACTTTTTAATCGCCTTCACGCCCTTACTTAGCTTGCCTAGCACAGTCGGATGACAGGCACGATTTACTGGATTCTTTGTACTGACGAGCGAAACGCAAGTGGATAGCACCCCTATGGTAGAGGATGCCACAAGAGGTTACGCCTCTTGTCCACATCTTTCGCAACTCGCACCAAGATTCTTTCAATCTACGGACAGTTCCATCTATCCGCAATCGAGCATCCGTTCGGAGCGTAGTTTCAGGTAGAGTGAGAAACCTATTTATATCTTGCTTCGGGTGTTCTGTTATGCTATGATACTCTACGGGGTTGATTATCTTCTCGTCTTCATCGGTTACTTGGTTTTCGGGACGACCCTCGGATGGCTGATGTCACGGTAATTTCTTCTTGTGAACCTCTCGCTTGTGCCTCGCCCATTCGGTGCACGGTACTTGCGCTCCACAGCCACACTGGATAGTGCCTCGCATTCGGCCTCGTTGTCCCTTAGTCATAGGTGTCACTTACTTACGATTCGGTGACATCTCGACCCTCCAATGCGTGACTTCTCGCACGAGCTACAATCGTTGTTTTGCCTTATGTAGTTTCCCACAAATTATATCTACTCTAGCAAGCCCGTTATCTCTTGATGCAAGGCTATTGGAAAGCGAGTGTCGAAGGCGTCGAAGTGGCGCGTGGTCCCACACCAGAGGATGCGCAATTCGGTGCAGAAGCCCTCGGCTACGACCCCAACCTAGTCGTGCTGGAGTACTGTTATGACGACCCCAGAGGACCGTCTGGAATCCATCGACTGTAGAGACCTCATATTGAGGCATTTCTTCGCTGTCACAGCAGTCGCTTTCTTGGAGAAGGTGTCGAGGAGCTGCGCAGTCTCTTTCGACCCAGCGATTTTCAAGGATTATTTGAATTCGGAAGGGGATGATGACGATGGTGTGCTATCAGTACCTCTATGACGGGGACTGGCTCGGTCACCCGTACTACACGCCTGAGGTCCTTGTGTCTATACTGAAGTCCGATGGGTCTGGGCAGGTCAACTTCATTATGGAGGTCGATTCTGGCGCGGCCATATCGCTCCTGCCGTCTGGTGCAGCTACTATGCTCGGGCTTGACCTGACATCTGGGACTCGTGTCGATTTGGGAGGTGTTGGAGGAGCGGTCTTCTCCTGTTACGTTCACACGTGCGATGTAGTCATCGGGGAGAAGAGCCTGCGTATCCCCATCGCCTTCGGGACCACCCCAGACTTCCCGCCTCTGCTGGGCAGGTTAGGTCTCTATGACCAGACAGATATCTTTATGGACAATATGACTGAGAAAGCCACCTGCATCGGGCAGGTCGGGGATGTATTGTCCGCGCCTAACGCCTTCACGTGGCCGTGGGACGTCAATGCGTGGCTCTATCCCATCCTTCTCGTCGGTGGATTGTTCGCAGTAGTGATGCTGGTGAAATAAATGGGAAATGTGATGTTGAGGAAACTGTTGAAGCAGAGTCCGAAGAAGCTCTGGGAGATGTGCAGGCGTGGGAACAGTGATGCTTGTAGGGCATATAAGATGAAGCAGACCGCCAACCATAGCTTGGACTACTCGGCTCTGAGAAAACATGCCAAGAAGAGATTCTAGCCGAGAGGACCGACGGGCGCTCTATCGGCGTCGCATCGAGGATGCCTATGGCGGACATTATGTTGTTTCAGACCTGGCTCTCCGCTTCTTCTGCAACCAGCGGGATATGTTAGCTTGTGCTGAACTCGACAGGAGGGTGCGTGCTGGAAAGGCGGTGGGCCAGCGTCCTCGTATCGCACGTGAGATACAATTGACTACGAGGCAGCGGAGCAAACAGCGATTCGCAGAAGAGGTCGAAAGGATAAGTGCTCTACCTCCAGCCAAGAAGAAGAAGCTCGTAGCCGAATACAGAAAGGAACGGGAAGCCCATCCGACCCTTGCTGGCGACATAATCGCCCAGATAGCTAAGGACCATCTCAGGGAGTATGCTCAGAAGCATAAGCGCAAGCGGTGGAAACGGGTGACCAAGAGCAAGGAACCCGAACCAGTATCGCCTCCCACGCTCAGCGAATGGATGAAGACAATCGACCCCAGACAGCCAGACCCACACAGAAGACCTGTGGACTGGGCAAGACTGAGGAAGTTATAAGTATCGTAGGGCAAGATTTAGAGGCAATGAGAAAGAAGGCCAAACGGCCCGAGTGCTCGGGCGACACTTCCATACTTCGGAGGACACCAATGTGGAGAGCCGAGAGGAACAGGAACCTTCGCCCATCCGATGCAGGAATAGACGCTATCGTGAGGAAACGATACTGTAGGTGAAAACCGTGATACCAGAAAAGAAGAAACCATGTAACCCGTGTCAGGAGAACGCCGTGCTCCACGTCGGAGATGCGATATGCCATCGAATCGCTGGTCACGATGGTTCGCTCAACTGTCACGACCTTGTCGATAAGGTACGTAACAAACGTCTTACGTTAGATGAATACGTTCGGGAACTCGAACAGAGAGCATCCCCGCAGGAAAAGATGTACGTCGAGGAGTTGAGGAAACTGTATGGTTAGAACTGTTCCTCGGGTGCGTGTCCAGACTCGTAAACAGAAACGGTATTTCGCACGTCAGGAGAAGGAGCGTGAACGTGTATGGCGACAGTACCGTGAATGCGTTCATACACTCCGAAAGGAGGGGCTGGAACTGACGCTCTGCGAACTAGCGTGTAAGAGAGATTTCTTGTATAAGAGAAAGAGATAGACCTACCAAATCCTTCTCTTGCCTCTCGGTTGGTAGCGCCAGTCCATTCCCATCTTCTTCTTGAGGGCGTGACACGCCTTGCTGTCTCCGCGAAGGCATCTCTTCTTCAAGTTCTTGTTGGTCATCTTAGAATACTTCATATTCTCACCGCTATCTGGTTGGAGGAGAAGCATATAAGTAATTTACTACCCATCGGCTTCTCATAGATACCATTTCTTCCCATATTGACTGAGTTTCGTCTGTCGCTCCCGTACTGGTTTCGGTCCCTTCGGTTCACATCCAGGGTTCGGATGTAATATAAACTCATACGGTTTGTAGTGTTCGAACTTGTGTATCCATTCCTCATCTTCTGGGCGCAGATGCGCTGCTGCCCGAACATATCTATATTTTGGTTCTGTCCATTCTCCAGTATGACCGAATTCTTTCCACATCAAGGGAACGAAACCCAGACTCTCATAGAAGGCTTCAACATTACTAATAGCCTGTAAAGTGACTCTTTTCACGCATTTCTTCTTCTCCAAGAAATTCCGTATCTCCTTCCAGAACGCTTTACCATGCCCGCGCTTTTCTGGTGCGGTTGAAATCCAGTCGATGTAGGCACTCTTGTTGAAGTATCTTATCCTGAGTTCTTTCTTGCATCCACGTTTGCCATAGGCTTTTTCATCGTATGACGAAAGACGTTCTCCGCTGGGCGTCCCTCCTTTCCAGCTAGAGCAGTAGTACATAGCTGCATATTTCCCCTTCGGGTCTTCGCAGACGTGCACTCCGCTCCTGAGCAGGTAGCACCTCTCCATACGCAATCCTCTCTCTGGGGAGTGCAATATCTCTCTTGCGAGATGCAGGGCTGGAAGCTCCTTCGGCTTAAAAGTCTTGGCAACGTGCGACGGAAGGGAAGCTAGTATCTCTTCTGCCCGCTGGTCTATCGAACGAGGCACATAATTCACCCTCGTCTAGTAGACTCGAAACCTGTGAACACCTTGGGTCGGGGACGAGATGCCGATAGAGTATGTCGGTGTTGGTGCGTGTGTGATGTTGTAGCTTGGGTGATAGAGTTCGCCCATTGGTACTGGTTCTATCCGAGTCGGGCTTCTTATCTCAATTGCCTGTGCTGGAACTATTCGTGGCGCAATATAGTTAAAAAACCATGTGGCTACCAAAGCAACTCCCGCACCCACGATTATCCAGGGGAGATTAGCTTGCCAGCTCCTTGCGCTCGTTATCTCTTTCCAACCAGGAACAATCTTCATCCACTCACCTTCTCTTCATACAGACTGACACGCATTTTCGGAACTCACGCGCACTCCGTCCCTTGCAGTGCTTGGCACAGGTCCCGAACCTCGATGTATGCGACTTCTGTATAGAACTCATCCTTCGCGTCATATGAAGGACTACGCTCCTTGGGAGTATATCTAATTTGTGCGAGAGCGGGCCGATATGGGGAGGACAAAACATGAGTATCATCCGACCGAAGTAACGGGGGTTACGTGGTTTTTCGACCCGACTCGCATAGGTGAATCGGTCGCCATCCTAGAAATAATCTCGCTTCCTTGTCTTATAGGAAGTTATATGATATCTAATTCCTATTCTCCCTCGATATCCTTGAGACTGCAACCAGAGTACCGCTGCGCCAACTATACGAATTGTACCCTGCGCCAGCAATTTGGTGGTGACCGATGTGAATTTATGGGTCGCCGCTGTGAACATCTAAAAGCAAACTACAACCCTGTTGGTCGTGAGATAGAGGTCACCGCTATCTCAAGGGTCTGGGGGACGAGCTTAGGAATTGTGATACCCAAACGAACGGTCGAGAGACTCGACCTTCATCCAGGAGACGAAATTAGATTGCTTGTATCGAGACAGAGTGATATAGACGCCCGAAGGCATAGGGCGAGTATGCCAGCATAAGGAAACTTGATATCAATGGCAATCAAATTCATCTCGGAAGCCGAGAAACGGGGGGCGGTAGCTGCCAAGAAATACGGAGCCATGACTTATTCCGAGATTTTGTCCCGCATCATAATTTGGCTCCTTATTGGGTACATCGTCATCATCTTCACGTGCATCGGTCTGTACCTATCCCCAGTACCCGACCGTATGCTCTCTGCCGTGCTACTCGTGTTCGTCCTCGTGGAGATGGCTACTGAGTACGCCCTCTGGATGTTCACCTATCAGGGTATGAAGAAGACGGAAGGCCCGCTTTCCGACCTTCAGCAGTTCTCGACCATAACCAAGGAGGGCTGGAGAAGGGCCGAGCAGGTCCTCGATTGGACGGCCCCGTTATTCGCCTGGGCGGATGGGCTGGTCAAACGGTCAGGCTTAGACTGGAGGAACAAGAACCCCACAGAGGAGCATAAGGTTGAGGTCGAGGTGGTTCCCCCGCCCCCGACCGCCAAGGAACTGACAGAAGTAGTCGAAACATTCACACGTGCGATGCAGGAATTGACCGTCAAGCTAGACAAGATATCCGAGATGCAGCCTAAGAAAGAATGATATACTCTGGAGAGCAGTAGACGGCACGAGAATATGGTTTATCGTCCAGCTAACAGTCTGAGCAACAAGCGTTGGAAGGAGAGAAACCCGTTACTTGTTCAGCAGAGTATGAAGAGAAATACTTCATCAGGTTGGATGGGAGCAAGAAGAAGAAAAGATAAAAGGAAGTCGAACATTCTCGATGCAATCGGTTGCAGAAATTGTGCTCTTTGCGGGTTTCAACCACGGAGTCTCGCGCAGATTGATTTTCATGAAATTGATAATGGAAAGAAGATAGGTAAGAGTCCAGCTAACGTGCTGATGTATAAAGGGTCGGAGGAGTATTACCTTGGGTGTCTGGATAACATTGTTCCTCTTTGTAAGAATTGTCATGCTCTTGTTCATAACATAGATTTCAGGGATGAGATGGCAGGAAAACTTTTGGAATGGAAAGCTATATGTAAGTAGTAACCACCACTTACTCTCTATGGCACGGCAACAGCCCATCATTGTGATGTCTGAAAACGGTGGCAGGCGTGATGGTCGTCTAATCGGTGGTGTTCTTCTTATCGCAGGTGTAGGAGTCGGCGGGTACTTTCTATACGACTCATACACCAACTGCAAATGGCCGTTCGATGGGTCGATTGGTATTAAAGGAAACTGCGCTCCTGACGCAGGTTGTGCACCAGGTTCTGCTCCCCAATGTATTGATGGCACAATCAGAACATGCGGGTCTGATGGAAGATGGGTGGACACTGGAACTGCATGTAGCGTAGAGACGATAATCATAACATCGGTTACCGTTCGTATGAAGGATTCAGTAACAGGTCTGCCTGCCTCTGGTGTTACAGTGGACTGGGGTGAATATGGGAAGATAGTCACGAATACAACTGGTGAAGCAGTATTTTTCAACATCCCTGCAACGAACTATAACGTGTGGACAACGAAACCGAATTGGCATAATGATGAATATGCCAATCATGTTCCTTGGGGAGATTATGTACGAATGGATTTCACCAATGTTCTCAGCCCAGCAGCTAGAACCACACGTGAAATCTTGATGTTCCCAAATACCCCAGATTCTGGGCAATCGTCATTTACAATCTCTCCTTCTGCTGTAGCGGGTCATTCAGGAGGATGTACCTGCACCAGTTTGGTAGGATGCAACCATCAAAACGTGCAAGGGGTAG
>Ga0315296_10002321_pt1 | contig 16272 bp, 14 predicted proteins | sample YL17G14_18_MG_FD_203921 | JGI IMG/M metagenome (GOLD analysis project Ga0315296, IMG submission 203921) | Sediment microbial communities from Yellowstone Lake, YNP, Wyoming, USA - YL17G14_18 | ecosystem: Environmental > Aquatic > Freshwater > Lake > Sediment | place: USA: Wyoming | collected... | reverse complement strand
CGGGCCGAGCACGAGTGGGGCTGCCCGGCGGCAGGACCCGCTTGCTGGCTGCCGCAACCGACGCTCAACCGACCTGCCGTGCTACGCCAGATCCGTCTTCGGCGCCTTTCCGGCGGCGACAAGCACCCACCGCCGCACGGCCGAGACCAGGATGATGACCACGCACACCATCATGGTGACGGTCAGCGCGGAGTCCAGGTACCCCTGAAAATGCATCGCCGGATCGGGCCCGACGGCGAGCGGCCAGAAGTTGTCCCGGACGCTCAGGAACCCGGCGGTCAGCGTCGTCACCGAGAGAAAGCTCAGCGGCAGAAGCGTGATCCACGCGTAGCGGGCGCGGCCGATGTTGATGAGGATCGTCGAGCCAATCGCCAGCGCCACCGCGCCCAGCAACTGGTTGGCGATGCCGAACATCGGCCAGATGGTGCTGATGCTGCCGCCCCACAGGAAATACGACCACGCCAGCACCACGAGCGTTGTCGAGATGATGGTGCCGGGCAGCCAGTCGGTGCGCCCGAAGGGCTTGTAGAAGCGGCCGCCGAACTCCTGGACCAGGAACCGCGCCACGCGGGTGCCCGCGTCGATGGTTGTCAGAATGAAGAGCGCCTCGAACATGATAGCGAAGTGGTACCAGTAGTCCATCAGGCCCTTCATGCCCGGCAGGCCGCTGAAGATCTGCGCCATGCCCACGGCCAGCGACACGGCCCCGCCCGTCCGGCCCGTCACCACCTCGCCCACCGCCTGCTCGAGCTGCGGAAGGTGCGCGATGGGGATCCCGAGGGTCGCGAACTTGGCGGGCGGGACGTTGATGGCGAAGTAGTCGCCGGGGCTGAGGGCAGTCGCCGCGATGAGCGCCAGCACCCCGACGAGTCCCTCGATGAGCATCGCCCCATAGCCGATGGGCCGGATGTCGCTCTCCTTGTTGATCATCTTCGGCGTCGTGCCCGATCCGATCAGGCCGTGAAAGCCCGAGATGGCACCGCACGCGATGGTGATGAACACGAACGGGAAGAGCGGCCCCGGGATGATCGGCCCGCCGCCGCCGGCAAACTGCGTGATGGCGGGCATCTTCAGCTCCGGGTTGACGACGACCACGCCGATGACGAGGAGCGCGACGGTTCCGATCTTCATGAACGCGCTGAGATAGTCGCGCGGCGCGAGCAGCAGCCACACGGGCAGCACCGACGCCATGAACCCGTAGATGGCCATGGCCACGACGAGCTGATGGTGGGTGAGCTGGAACCAGCTGCCCGCCACCGTCGAGGCAAACGGCTTGCCGAGGATGACCGCGAGCAGCAGCCCGATGACGCCAATGACCGTGGCCTGCGCGATCTTCCCCTTCCGCCAGCGGTACATGTACATCCCCATGAAGAGCGCGAGCGGGATGGTCATGAAGATCGTGAAGGTGCCCCACGCGCTCTCGCTGAGCGCGTTGACGACGACGAGGCCGAGGCCGGCCAGGGCGATGACGATGATGAAGAGGACGGCGACGGCGGCCGTCGCGCCCGCGACTGGGCCAACCTGGCGCCTGGCGATCTCGGCCAGGGAGCAGCCGCCCATGCGCGTTGACGCCCAGAGCACCGTGACGTCGTGCACGGCGCCGGCCAGACAGACGCCCGCGACCAGCCAGAGGAACCCGGGCGCGAACCCGAACTGGGCCGCCAGGACCGGCCCGACCAGGGGGCCGGCCCCCGTGATGGCCGCGAAGTGGTGGCCGAAGAGGACCCAGCGCGTGGTCGGGTAGTAGTTGTGCCCGTCGTACTTCGTGTGCGCCGGCGTCACCCGCGAGTCATCGAGGACCAGCACGCGGGCGGCGATGAAGGCGCTGTAGTAGCGGTACGCGATGACGATGATCGCCAGGAACGGGCCGATGAGCCAGAGTGCGCGCATGGGACACGATTCTATACCAGTGGCCGGTGGTCAGTGGCCAGTGGTCAGGGGCCAGTGATCAGTGGCCGGTGGTCGGTGGCCGTGGCGGCTTCACCGTATACTAGGCGGGATGGGTTCCGCGTTCCGCCGGCTCCTGCCCTACGCGCTCCGCTACCGGCGCCCGTTCCTGACCGGCCTCGCGTGCGTGTTCATCACGACGGCGATCCAGCTGGTGTCGCCATGGGTGGTGAAGCACGCCATCGACGACCTCAACAGCGGCATCACGCACGGGAAGCTGCGCTTGTACGCGGGGCTCGTGCTCGGCATCGCCGTTGCAGGCGGCACCTTCCGCTTCCTGATGCGGAAGATCATCGTCGGGATCTCGCGGCACGTCGAGTACGACCTGCGCAACGATTTCTTCGCGCACCTGCAGAAGCTGCCGCTGGCGTACTTCCACGCGACGCGCACCGGCGATCTCATGTCGCGCGCGACGAACGACCTGGGCGCGGTTCGCATGATGGCTGGCCCGGCGGTCATGTACGCCGCGAACACGATCGTGCTGTTCATCGTCGCCCTGGCGATGATGCTGTCAATCGACCGGTGGCTGACCCTGATCGCCCTGATTCCGCTGCCCTTCGTGTCGGTCTCGGTCAAGTTCTTCGGGACCGCCATCCACAGGCGCTTTGAGCGGATTCAGGCGCAGCTCTCCGAGGTGAGCGCGGTTGTCCAGGAGGCGCTGTCGGGGGTGCGAGTCATCCGGGCCTACCGGCAGGAGGAAGCCGAGATCGAGCGGTTCCGGGCGTCGAACCAGGAGTATTTCGATCGCAACCGCGGGCTCATCCGGCTGCAGGGGTTTTTCTACCCGAGCCTGTCGCTCTTCCTGGGCCTGGGCGCGCTGCTTGTGCTCTGGCTCGGCAGCCGCGAGGTGATCCACCAGCGCATCACGCTCGGGGAGTTCGTGGCGTTCAACGCCTACCTCATGATGCTGTCGTGGCCCATGATCGCGTTCGGCTGGGTCACGAACATGATCCAGCGCGGGATGGCCTCGTGGAAGCGGATGCTGGAGGTGATGGACACCGAGCCGGCCATCTCCGACGCTGACGCGAGGCCGGAGGCGGTGCCGGCCGGCGGGCTCCAGGGCGCCATCGAGTTCCGCAACCTGACCTTCGCGTACGACGGCCGGCCGGTCCTGCAGGGAATCTCCGCCGCGATCGCGCCCGGCGAGACGGTCGCCGTCGTCGGCGCGACCGGGTCGGGGAAATCGACGCTCATCAACCTGCTGCCGCGCCTGCATGATCCGCCGCCGGGGACCGTCTTCGTCGACGGCGTGGACGTCCGCGCTCTTCCCCTGTCGGTGCTGCGGCAGGCCATCGGGTTCGTCCCGCAGGAGGCGTTCCTGTTCTCGGATTCGCTGGCCGCGAACGTCGCCTTTGGCGCGCCGGACCCTGACGGCCACGGTCCTGAGCCGGAGCGCGTGCAGTGGGCGTCGGCGATTGCGCGTCTCGACAAGGACGTCGGGGACTTCCCGAAGGGATACGACACGGTCATTGGCGAGCGCGGGATCACATTGTCCGGAGGGCAGAAGCAGCGGACCGCGCTCGCGCGGGCCGTCATGAAGGACCCGAAGATCCTGATCCTGGACGATGCCCTGTCGGCCGTAGACACGTACACGGAAGAGGAGATCCTGAGCCGCCTGCGGGGCGTAATGCGGGAACGAACCGCGCTCATCGTGTCGCACCGGATCTCGACCGTTCGCGGCGCCGATCAGATCCTGGTCCTGGACCAGGGCCGGATCGTCGAGCGCGGGACGCACGACGAGCTCGTGGCGCTCGATGGGCTGTACGCGGAGCTCTACCGGAGGCAGCTGCTGGAAGAGGAGCTGGCGGCGTCATAGGGCGGAAGGCGTAAGGCGTAGGGCGGAAGGCGGGACGGTAAGCCGGCGTCGTGGGTCTGCTCAAGGGTAGAGGCTCGCGGGCGACATCCCTCCACGGGTGCGGGATCGAATAAGGAAAGGCAGTCGACAGTCGGCAGCTGACAGGCGTGAGAGGGAAGGGAGGGACTCGGTCGAATGGGACTGGCTGACGAAGAAGTCCTCGGCAAGGCGTACGACGCGCGGCTGATGCGGAGGCTGCTGGGCTACCTGCGGCCGTACGCGACGTACGTCATCACCGCCTTCTTCGCCATCGTCGTTGCCTCGGCACTGCAGCTCGCGCAGCCCTACCTCATCAAGCTGGCCATCGACCGGTACATCGCGGCTGGGGACCTCTCGGGCCTGAACCGGATGGCCCTGTGGTTCCTCGGGATTCTCGTCGCGTCGTTCGCGTGCGAGTACGTCCAGACCTTCGCGATGCAGCTGACCGGCCAGCGGATCATGTTCGACTTGCGGATGCAGATCTACCGGCACCTCCAGCGGCTCGACATCCAGTACTACGACCGCAACCCGGTCGGCCGCCTCATGACCCGCGTGACGACCGACGTGGATGTACTCAACGACCTGTTCACGTCCGGCGTCGTGACGGTCTTCGGCGACGTCTTCACGCTCGTCGGCATCATGATCGTGATGCTGTCGCTCAACTGGCGGCTGGCGCTGGTCGCCTTCGCCGTGCTGCCGCTGATCGTGCTCGTCACGCAGTGGTTCCGCCGGAATGTCCGGGAGTCGTACCGGAAGGTCCGCACGTGGATTGCGAAGATCAACGCCTCCCTCCAGGAGAACATCGGCGGGATGGCGACGGTCCAGCTGTTTCGACGCGAGCGGCGGAACTTCCAGAAGTTCGACGAGATCAACCGCGGGCACCGCGACGCCAACATCGACTCGATCCTGTACTACGCCGTGTTCTACCCGGCCATCGAGGTCATTGGCGCGCTCGCGGCGGCCCTCATCATCTGGTACGGCGGCGGGCGTGTCGTCGCCGGGGCACTGACGCTGGGCGCGCTCGTCGCGTTCATCCAGTACTCCCAGCGCTTCTTCCGGCCGATCAGCGACCTGTCGGAGAAGTTCAATATCCTCCAGGCGGCGATGGCCTCGTCCGAGCGCATCTTCACGCTGCTCGACACGCCGGTCATCATCCAGAGTCCCCAAACCTCTGCGCCGCGGCCGTCGCCGGCGCGCGGCCACATCGCGTTCGACCGGGTGTGGTTCGGCTACCACGGCGACGAGCACGTGCTGCGCGACGTGTCGTTCGAGGTGGCCGCCGGCCAGCGCGTGGGCATCGTCGGCGCGACGGGGGCCGGGAAGTCGACGATCATCAACCTGCTGATGCGGTTCTACGAGGTGAGCCGGGGCGCCGTCCGGATCGACGGCGTTGATGTCCGCCACGTGGCCCTCGAGGACCTGCGGTCGCTTTTCAGTCTCGTGCTCCAGGACGTGCAGCTGTTCGCCGGGACGATTGGCGACAATGTCCGGCTCGGGAACCGCGGAATCACCGACGCCGACATCCGACGCGCGGTCGAAGCCGTTCACGCGGACCGCTTCATCGACCGCCTGCCGCAGGGCTTCGCCAGCCCCGTGGCCGAGCGCGGCGCGACCCTGTCGGTCGGGCAGAAACAGCTTCTCTCGTTCGCGCGGGCGCTCGCGTTCGATCCGAGGATTCTCATCCTGGACGAGGCGACGTCGAGCGTCGACACCGAAACCGAGCTTCTCATCCGCCAGGCGCTCAAGGTGCTGATGGCCGGCCGGACGACCATCGCCATTGCGCACCGCCTGTCGACGATCCAGGATATGGACACGATTCTGGTCCTGCACAAAGGAGAGCTGCGCGAGTCAGGGACCCACCAGCAACTGCTCGCGGCGCGCGGCATCTACTACCGCCTCTACCAGCTCCAGTACAAGGACCAGGAAGCGCGGCTGACCGCCGCCACCGCATGAACGCCGGTGTCGGCGCCATCCGCGCCGGGACCGGCGGGCGGCTCATGGTCGAGTGGGGCAGGAGCAGACGGCGCCGCGACGGCAGACCCTGATGGTCTGGGCCGCTGCAGCCGATAATCCGAACCAGATGGATGTATCGAGCCACGTGACGCCCCAGAAGCCGGAAACAGGGTTCCTCGATCGTCTCGGCGGGCGGTTCCTCGTACGGGGCCGGGCCGGCGAGACCGTCGAGATTCTCATCTTCCGGGACGAACTGGTTTCGGCACCCGGCTTCGAAGCCGCCGTCCGGGGGACCGTCGCCCGCCTGGCGGGGTTCCGGCATCCAGCCGTCCGCCGCGTCCGGGGAGTCGCCCGCCTGGCGGCCCCGGACAACCGTCTCGCACTCGTGTCGGACTCGTCTCCCGGCGCCCGCCTGTCGGAGTTCCTGCTCGCGGCCGAGCGGGACGGCCGTCCGATCGACATGCGCGCGGCGCTCTATGTCGTCCGGGAAACACTCGCGGCCGTGCACGCAATGCACGAGGCATCGGGCGGCCTGTCCCACGGCGCGCTGGGCCCGGAGCGGATAGTCGTGACACCGGAGGGCCGCATCGTGGTCGTGGAGCATGTCCTCGGCCAGGCCCTGGAGTGCCACACGGCGGCCACGCAGGAGCGGTTCTGGTGGGACTACCGTCTCGCCGTGAGGGAGGAAAGCGACGCGCCCCGGTTCGGGCCGCGGACCGACGTCCTGCAGTGCGGTCTCCTGGCGCTCTCGCTCGTGCTCGGCCGCCTGCTCCGCCGGGATGAGTACCCGCGCAGAATCGGTGAGCTGCTGCTGGGCGCCACTGAGAGCGGGCGGTCCGGCTCGCGCATTCCCCTCGGGCTGGGCCTCAGGGCCTGGCTCGCCCGCGCCCTGCAGCTCGGGTCTCAGGATTCCTTCGTGACAGTCGCCGAGGCGCAGGAAGGCTTCGAGCAGATGCTGGCCGGGTTCAATGGCTACGCGGCCGATCCGGCAGCCGTGCGCGCGATGCTCGTGTCGCCACCCGGGCCCATTCAGGCCGCCGCTGCACCGGATCGGGCGCGAGACTCAGGTGCGCGCGCGGCGGCCCCTCCGGTCGCCCCGGCCGAACTGGCACGACCGACAGAACAACGGCCGGCAGCCGCGCCCGTGACGGCGGGTGTCCGAGGCGAAGGGACGCGGCAGACCACGACGGCCGCTGTTGTCCTGCCGGCGCCCCACCGGCCAGTCCAGGAACCGCCGCCCGCCATGGCGGCGTCGATGTCCGGCCAGACGCCGGAGCTGGTGTCAATCGAGTCCCTCTCGACACCTCCCGGTGTCGAGTGCATTGCCGCCGAGGTTCGTCCGGCAGCCACGCCAACGCCGAGATCAGGCCCTCATCGCCTGACGCCAGGGCCCCTCACGCAGCACAAGGGAGATTCCTCGCGGTTTCCAGTCGTTGAGGCGGGAATCACCCAGGCCCCGCGAGTCCACCCGCAGACGCTGTTCGGGGCGACAGAAGCGGACGAGGCGGTCGCGCGAGCGAGCGCCGGGCGCCGCCGGACGGTCATTGGCGCGGCAGCCGCGGGACTCATTCTGGTTGTCGCGGGCGTGCCCGGCATCTGGCTGCTGTCACGGCAGTCGGCGCAACCGCCCGCCGGGAGTACTTTATCGCTCGAGTCGCGGCCCGCGGCGTCAGAGACCGGCGCTGACAGAACGTCCCCCGAACGCCCGCAGGCCGGCGGCGAGGGGACCGCGGTCCGGCCTGCCGGAGAATCGCGCGTGCCCGGCGTGCCTGCGCCTGCCGGATCGCGCACCGGGACGCCCGATGCGATCGGCGCGCCGCGGGTCGCGAAGCCACCGGTCATCCCGGACTCGCAGGCTGTTCCGCCCGGCGCTCGGGCCCCGGTTCCGCCCGCCATCCCGGAGGGCGAGATCACCGTGGCGGCTCCGCTCCCGATGCAGATTCTCGAGAAGGGCACTCCGCTCGGCTCGAGTCCTGGCGGGGCCATCTCGCTTCCAGCCGGCCGTCATGACATCGAGCTCGTGAACGAGAGCATCGGCTACCGGGAGACGCACACCGTCTACGTCGCCGCCGGCAAGATATTCCCCATCGTGGTCATCCTGCCGATGGGGACGATGAGCGTCAACGCCCTTCCGTGGGCCGAGGTCTGGGTCGATGGCCAGAAGGTGGGGGAGACGCCGGTCGGTAACCTCGAGATGGCCGTCGGCCCGCACGAGATCGTCTTCCGGCACCCACAGCTGGGCGAGCGACGCCAGACGGTCGTCGTGACGGTGACGGGTCCCCTCCGTGTCAGCGTGGATCTGAGAAAACAACCCTAACCCGAAGTTCCGGCACGTGATCACGAGATCTGGCGTAGCCGCTGGAGGATAGCGGGACGTCGCACGTCTGCGTACTGGCTACAGCCGTTTATTGGCTACGCTGTACGCTCCAACACCCAACGATCCCCTCGGCGCTGAACGGCTTGGTGGGAAGACGATGGCGGAACTTCGGGCTCACGACCGCGCCTCAGCCCCGCGCGGTCCTTCGGCGGCCGTGTCCCTTGCCGCGCGGCGGCTGCATGCGTTTGTTAGCCGGCGTTTGTGGTACCAGGCGTTCCGTCGATCGTCGGCTGGCCCGAACGAGATCGACGAGTTGCCGTGCTGTGAGACCGGACTCAACGCCGGGCACGTCGAGCGGCGAACCACTGCGGAGAGCCGGCTGCACGAGGAACAGCTCACCGTCGCGACGCCGAATCTGCGCCTGCCCTTCGCGCTTGGCCTGCCGTAGCACATCAGCGAACTGCTGGCGCGCCTCCGAGTAGCTGTACACTTTCATGTCGGTAACTCCATGACCGGGACGCCGATCGACCGGGCGGCCCGAGCCAACGCTGCGTCCAGTGTGAGCACGGGTGCCCGTGCACTGCGTGCCGCCTCCAACATGTAGGCGTCGTAGGCGTACACGCGAAGCGCGACTGCCAGCTCCAACGCTTGAGCCACGTCGAGTTGGGCGAGGCGCAGTGGAATCCGGCCGTAGCTGGCCCAAGCCGTCAGGACCACTTCCTCGGTGAGCCTGCGCGTCCGCACCCCGGCGATCAGGGCATTCCCGACTTCCCACGGGAGCGACGGCGCCGCGACGAGGGAGCACCCTTCCGTCACTGCGATGAGGGCAGGCCGCGACGGTTCGTTGAGCAACACCGCGAGAATGGCAGACGTGTCAACGGCGATGATCACTGGGCGATCTTGCATGACGTACAATTGTACAACTAGCGACATTCTCTTTCAATGGTAGGCGTTCGGTCCGCCGAACGGCCGCGATAAGCTGCGAGGCTCTGTCTCAGCCGAGCCTCGACAGCTTCATCGCGTTGTTCGGCGGCCTACCCCAGTGACGCCCTTCATCCTCACTCTGTCAGTCAAGCCAGAGCGCCGACGACGCTGACGTCGACCACAACTATCGTCACGTCGTCCTGAAGCTGCCTGTCTGCGCCGACCCACCGGCGCAAGTCGGCGACGATCTCATCGACGAACTGCTCGGGCGTGCCGGCGGTGCTGGTCACCAACAGCTGCGCGAGGCGTGCGTCGCCGAAGAACTCATCGCCGGCATTGCAGGCTTCGACGAGCCCGTCGGAGAAGAAAACAACACGGTCGCCGGCGTTCAGGGCCACCTCGGCGGTGGCGTACTGTGCAGTGGCGTCGAACGCGAGCAGGAGGCCGCGCTGCTCGAGTTGTTGAACGTGCCCATCGCTCCCGCGCAAGAGCGGTGCGGGGTGTCCGGCGCTCGAGCAGCGCAGTTTACGATTGGCCACGTCGATGACGCTGCAGCACGCAGTAACGTATGCGCCCGCGAAAGTGCCGCAGAGCGTGCGATTCATGTTCGTCAGCACGAGACCGGGGGTGTCGAGCCACTCGGTCTCCGCGGCAAAGGCCATCTTGATCATCGACGCTACCAGCGCCGCCGGGACGCCGTGACCCGTGACGTCGGCGACCAGAACGCCCAGGCGGTCCGATCGCTGGGTGTCGAAGTCGTAGAAGTCGCCACCGATGTCGCTCATGGGCAGATAACGCGCAGCGACGCGCAGACCTGCGGTATCCGGAAGTGCGCGGGGCAGAATGGACTGCTGGATCTCTCGAGCGAGACTGAGTTCCCTCGACACGGCCACGAGCCGACGCTCGCCGGCGAGCATTCGCTGAGCGACGAAGTAGCCCACTGACGTCATGAACACCAGCATGGCGAGTGGCTCAAGTTGGTTCCCCCTTCCAGAGAGCGTTCGGTAAGCCGCCACGCTCAGGAAGATCAAGCCACCGACTGCCACGACGCGGAACTGGCGGGGCCAGATCCCTTGCCACCAATGCGCCAACACATGAGCCGTGGCGATGAATCCGGCGGTCAGCACCACGGCCGGGTTGATCCACAGCGTTGCACCTGGATGGCGACGCAACACGTCATGCAGAATCGCCAGCGCGGCATAGACCGCAACCAGCTGCCAGGTCCGACGCAGCGTACGCCGCCAGCCTGGACCCAACACCGATTCGATGAACAGACCGGCCGGGACGATAATCGCGTAGTTGATGAACGCGTCGAGATAGCGCCAGAAGACTTCCGGGAAGAGTGGCTGAACAAACTGCGATAGCCCCGCAAGGCGCACGCCGTAAAGGAATCCGAAAACGCCAAACCAGACGGGCGTTCGATCGCCCGACGGCCTGCGAAAGACCGCAAAGGCGCCCGCGATCAGGCTCATCGCGATGATCAACGACGCGATGATCGCCTCAAACAGCTCGGTCGGTGAGACCATGGACGGTCACGGTGCCGCGCGGGCGGCGCAATCAGGCGAGTTGTGCGTGCTTCTCCTCGCTCAGGCACAGCAGAAGAGTCTGGGTGCCTCCATCGCTCGGCCTAGCACATGGTCGCGAAAGCCTTCGAGCCCGCGTTGTCCGTCCAACGTTCGCGCTTCAGCTGCGGCGCGCGGGCGTCAGTTTCCCGCCGCCGGCTCCAAGCCGGTGTTAGCCGGCTAACCGAACGTATTGAAGAAAGAGCTCGTACACTGTCGGATCCAGCGCGTGCATCGCAGGATGGGCCGAAGAGTACTCCCGTTCGCCTTCAACTTGGCGGACTGAGTCCATCGGAACTGGCGACACCCCAAACCGCGTTCTCACTCGAATTCTCACTCGACAGTCCTTTTGGTCCTGGGTCTCAAGCTGGCCGCCGGACCAGGACACAACCGTGCCTTCCACGTCATTGGCGAACCCGATCAATCGGAACGGGCGCCGATTCAGCTTCTCGATCGTCGTCAGAGCCGTTCCGAGCGTAATGCCACCCGGCGTCCGCCACCGACTCTGCTTTCCGAACACGCTGACCCACTCAGGCAGCCGTTTGACGACCCTCTCCCGCCAGTAGATCTGAACTTTGGCGTCGGGCGTTCCGGCAAAGAGCACGGTCCCTTCGTTGTAGTCGCCCTCAGCTCCGCCCCAGGGAACCGGCGCCGTTGTGACGTTGGCCTTGCCAAAACGCGCCAGGAGGTCCGCTTCGCTTGCGGTGGACGGGAACGTCGAACAGGAGAATGAAAGCGTTGGCTCCGGCACAGGCGTCTGGCCATGGCTGAGTGCCTGGCCCAGGACCGCAAGCGAGACGAACATGACCACGAAACTTCTGCGCATCACTCACTACACTCTGTCCGGCTAGACAGTATGACTTCCGCAACGTCCGAACAATGAGGCTGACCTCCGTCGGATTCGCGGGTGAGCCTTCATCGGGCCAGAGCCGCCCGTTGAGTTCACCGTCAATGTACGTTCACGGAGGTCAGCCATGGGAGAGCCTACCACCCTTTTCGTCGGCCTGGACGTCCATAAGGACAATATGGCGGTCGCCTACGCCAGCGCCGGTCCCGCGTCCGAGATTGTCTATGTCGGCCAGGTCGGTACGCGAGAAGCCGACCTCGAGAAGCTCCTGCGGCGGCTTCACAGTCACGCCTCCCGCCTGGTCGTCGCCTACGAGGCCGGCCCCTGCGGCTACGGCCTCTCTCGCACGCTGACCCGGAAGGGCCTCGCTTGCCTGGTCGTGGCCCCGTCGCTCATCCCCAAGACACCAGGCGAGCGCGTGAAGTCGGATCGGCGGGATGCTGTCCAGCTCGCCCGTCTGCTGCGCTCGGGCGATCTGACGTCGGTCTACGTGCCGACCGTCGAAGACGAAGCGGTTCGGGATCTCTCGCGAGCCCGGGAGGCGGCGATCGGCGTGCTGAAGGACGCGACGCTCCGCCTGAAGTCGTTTCTCCTTCGCCACGGGTTGCACGACTCGGGCCGGGCGAGCTGGAACGAGGCACACCTGAGGTAGCTGGCAACGGTCGTCTGCCCGACCCCGGCGCAGCAGATCGTCTTTCAGGAGTCCCTGCGCGCCGTGAGCGAGCAGACCGAGCGGGTTCGCCGGCTTGAGGACGAGCTCGTCGACATCGCCGGGACCTGGCGGCTTCGGCCGGTCGTGGACGCCTTCCAGGCGATGCGCGGCGGGCAGCGCCACACCGCCGTGACGATCGCGGCGGAGCTGGGGGACCTCACCCGCTTCGACTCTCCGAAACAACTCGCCGCGTTCGTCGGGGTGATCCCGAGCGAGTACTCGAGCGGCGAATCACGCCGTCTCGGGCCGATCACGAAGGCCGGCAACGGCCACGCGCGCCGGGCGCTGGTCGAGGCCGCATGGGCCTATCGCTATCCGGCGAAGGTGTCACCACACCTGCAGCAGCGGATCGAGCGCTGTCCGAAGCCCATCCAGGACATCTCGTGGAAGGCGCAGGTGAGGCTGTGCAAGAGATACCGCCGCCTGGTCGCCCGCGGCAAGAACCCGAACGTGGTCGTCACGGCCATCGCGCGAGAGATCCTCGCGTTCCTCGGGGCGTTCGCGCGGGAGGTGTCGATCAGCGCCTGAGGGGGCAGAAGACCTGTCGGGTGAGGGAAGAGGCGCGGCCGCGGTTTGGCGCAACCCTTGGCAACGTTACGAGGCGGCTTCAGCCGACCCTCGAGCCTAGAGCGAGGAAGGCGCCTGACGAGTGTCAGTAAGGTGGTACCCAATCCACGGATATCAGCAGGATCAACCGTCGCGATTACTGGCCCCGCCTCTTCCCTGACCCCTCTCTGTCGGCGGTATCGAGAACCGTGGAGGATGAGGTGTCTTTGAAGTTGACTTCGGAAGTCATATCAACGTTCCGCTTGAGCCGCGCGCCGTGGCGACATGATCGCACGGACCGTCGGGCTCGCCGGCTCCAAGCGGTTGTTATGCCGCAGCATTCCTTGGCAGTTCCCAGCCTGGAAAGACGAGCACCCCAGGGTGGCACTTCAACGCACGGGCGAGGACCTTCGCCCGCTCAACGCCGAGGCGCACACGGTCGTTCTCGATGGCCGAGATGGCGGCCTGTGGGATACCCGTCAGGTGGGCCAGTTGATTCTGGCTCAGCTCCTGGAACTCACGGAGGATTCGTAGTGACTCCCCAACAGAGACCGAGATACGCTTCTTCGCGGGACGATACCCCTTCATCTAGGACCTCCGGTAGTCGTGAGGCGTCACCGAAGCGACTTGAAACACGCCTTCATCGGCCATCACACGATAGATCACCCGCCACTGCAACCCGAGCCGAGAGGAGCGGTACCCCGCCCATTCCCCGGATAGCGCCTCATCATGGAATCCCCTGATCAAGCGAAGGCCAGAGGGCCCAGTGATTGAAGCGATGTCTTTCCACTTTTCGTAGCGCTTCAAAATCTCCCTGCGAGCACCGGCGAGCCGCTTGTCGACCCGTCGATGCTCTTCGATTCGCCACATGCTCTATTATGGCTATATGTAATATGGTATGTCAACCCGCGAGTCCAGGTGCGGCATAACGTTCTATAGGGGGATGGAACCAAAGGCTGGCTGATGCCCACCAGGCACCCTCTCGCCCTTCGGCCCGTCTGGCCCCTTCGTGCCCATTATCCCCGTGACGTCAATCTTCGGCAACGGCCTCTGGGGTCTGAAGTTGGCCGAGTGCAATGCCCCGCGAGCCGTGGATTGGCGCCCGCGGGCTGACCAAGCATGAGCAGCGAATTGGCGCCGGCGCCAATCCAACGGGTTCGGCCTCTCCGGCGCGGATGGCCGCCGCGGTGACGCCGATCAGTGTGTCTCCGGGGCGCGAGGCAGCATCTGAGGGGTGGCGGGCGTGAGGGGCGTGGCCGGCAGGCGCGGCGGTGGCGGAGCCGGCCGCTCTCGCCAGGGCAGGAGGGCGTCGAGCAGCCGCGGCGTCGTCGCGCGCGGACTCCAGCCCAGGCGCAGCACCGTCACGTGGACCGGGCGCTGTCCGAAACGGAGCGCCTCGTAGCAACTCCACATATAGATGTCGAGGCGACGCCCGACGATCAGCGGGCCGGTGTCCATGATCGTGTAGATCCCGCTGTAGTGCTGGTCGTCCGAGACGACCTGGACGACGGATCCGACCGGCAGCAGCTCGGGGTCGGCGGCCGCGATTCCCGTGCGCGGTGGGACCCCAGACGCGGTCACCTCCCCTTTGCAGTACGCCGTGGCGGAGAACTGGAGACGTGCCCCCGGCGACGGTTCCGCGGAGCCCTCCTGGAGAAGCGCCTGCCGGGCGGCGTACTTGGAGTCGAACATCGTCGCCTGGTAAGCGAGCACGAACGCGGCGGCGATGCCAGCCGTGGTCAGGAGGCGACGCCAGGCGGAATGCGAAAGGTACATGAGGCCGCCGCTCGATGCTTGGCTACCCGCCGTGATGCCTGCCATCCCCGTGATGCGGGAGATGGAACACGTGCCGTCGTCGTGCCTCGATGAACCCGCGTGCGACCCAGTATGCCACGCCGGCCAGGAGCGCGGCACCAATCGTGGATCCGACCAGATACGGCCACAGCAGCGGCTCCAAGAGCGCTGCGAGCTGCTTCCAGAAGTCGCCGTGAAAGAGCGACAGCTCGAACAGGTTCCGCAACCGGGCGGTGTAGCCGGCCGGAACGCTGGTCCCCATCATCCACGCGCCCGCCGCCGTCATGAGCGCGTACCACTGGGCGATGATCCACGGCAGGTTGCAGTAGATGCCGACGATCACGGCGACACGGTTCAGGCGCAGCAGAAACGCCAGCGTGATCCCCAGAATCGTGTGCAGCCCGAGGAACGGCGAGAAACCCAGAAACACGCCGAGCGCGAACGCCAGCGCCGTGCGGTGCGGCGTATCGTGCACGTGCAGCAGGCGCTCGAAGAACTTCCGGACGGTCTCCTTGGTCCAGCGAATCATCGGAAGTGCGTGAACCCCGCCGGCAGCTGGCGGTCGGTCCCTCCGTGCCGCCAGATGCAGGCCCGGCCTCGCGTGATCGTGCCGATGCGCGCGCAGCGCACGCCGCCTGCCCGGCCCTGCACGGCCGCGAACGCCCGCAGGCGCTCGGGCGGCACCGTGAAGAGCAGCTCGTAATCCTCGCCTCCGGCACAGGCCGCCTCGACGGCATCCAGGCCCCGGCTGGCGAACCACCGCGCGGTCTCGTCATCGATCGGGATCGCCTCCGCGTCCACGACGATCCCGACGCCGCTGGCCTGCGCGAGATCGGCGAGCCCGGCGGCAAGCCCGTCGCTCAAGTCGATGCAGGCGCTCGCGACGCGCCCGCGGCCGAGCAGGAGACCGAGGCGCACCCGCGGTTCCGGACGCAGGAAGCGCGCCTCGCAGGCCTCCGGCACGCCGCGCGCCGCACCAGGTCCTGCCTGCGCGCCGCGCGCGAGGCAGGAGGCCAAGCCGGCGGCCGCCTGGCCGATCCACCCGCTCACGAACACAGCGTCCCCGGGCCTTGCGCCCGACCGCACCAGCAGCCGCCGTCGCCTGACCGACCCGACGGCCATCACGTCGACGATAAGCGGCCCGGGTGACCGGGAGATGTTGCCGCCCGCCAGCGTCGTGCCGAAGCGGGCCGCGAGGGCCAGCAGGCCGTCGATAAGTGCGTCCAGGTCGGCGGCGGGCAGGGCCGGCGGCAGGCCGAGAGACAGCAAGGCCGCGCGGGGGGCCGCACCCATCGCTGCGAGATCGCTCAGGTTGACGGCCAGCGCCTTGTGGCCGATCGCGCCTGGCGGCGCGAAGCGCCGCTCGAAGTGCACGCCCTCGATGAGCGTGTCGGCCGTCAGCACATCGAGCGTGTTCCGCTCCGGCTCGACGACCGCCGCATCGTCGCCGATGCCGACCTGAACCCAGGACGGCGCCGCGGGCACACGGGCCCGGATCCGTTCGATCAGCACCCGCTCGCCGAGATCGCCAACCGTCGGCTGGGTGGCCATGCGGGTGCCCGGCTACTTGGCGTACTCCACGGCGCGCGTCTCCCGGATGACCGTGACCTTGATCTGGCCCGGGTACTCGAGCTCGTTCTCGATCCGGCGCGCGATGTCCTTTGAGAGCCAGACCGCCTCTTCGTCGGTGATCTTCTCGCTCTCGACCATGATGCGGATCTCGCGGCCCGCCTGCAGCGCGAAGGCCTTGGACACGCCCTTGAACGAGTCGGCGATGTCCTCGAGCTTCTCGAGGCGCTTCACGTACGACTCGAGGATGTCGCGGCGCGCCCCGGG
>Ga0315296_10002320_pt1 | contig 16276 bp, 17 predicted proteins | sample YL17G14_18_MG_FD_203921 | JGI IMG/M metagenome (GOLD analysis project Ga0315296, IMG submission 203921) | Sediment microbial communities from Yellowstone Lake, YNP, Wyoming, USA - YL17G14_18 | ecosystem: Environmental > Aquatic > Freshwater > Lake > Sediment | place: USA: Wyoming | collected... | reverse complement strand
TATTCTCGGCGATGTCTCCCTCGATGAAGACGAGGGTGGTCGAAGGGGGCAGGGCTTCCAGGGCAGCGGGCAGGTCCCGCCAGGGGCCAAGGTCCACCAGGCGGCCGGGCTCTCCTGCCGGCCCGGCGCCCGCCCGGCGCCGGCCGCGCGGCGCCTCGAAACGGCTCAGAAGGCCCTCGACCAGCACCAGGCGATGGGCGCCCATGAAGGGCACCGTGCCGCAGACGGCCAGCAGCTCATCCGGGCGTACCTGGTTGCCCTCGAAGGTGGCGGTGTTGGTGGCGAGCATGCCGTCGCTGTTCAACTCCGCCTTCATCTCGGCGAGGACCTCGTGGAGAGTGAAGCTGTCGGAGCCGCAGAAGACGTAGATCACAGCGCGCCGCTACGAGTCAAGGCTGATCCTCCGCCTATCAGTCGGCCCGTGTGGAGGCTTAGGGCTGCCCTGTGGGAATCCGCATCGATGGCGCTGGCCGGGGAATCGCGGGCTGAGGACCGCCCTAAGAGCCGGCCGGAAGCTCAGGCCGCTGGCCGCTCGCCCTCGAGCTCCGCCCGCAGGATCTTCACACTCAGGGGTGCTTCCACCCCCACGGACACCTTGTCCCTGCCGACACGGATGATCTTGAGCCTTACCTCGGACTCCTCACAAGTGAGAACAATGGACTGGCTCGTCTTGCGCGTTAGGACTAACATCGACTCCCTCCGACGGGTCAACGAATCACGGGATGCGCCCACACCAGTACATCTCGCCGCTCCATAGCGGAGAGGGGGTACCGGTTACTCAGTGGGCGTTGAGGTCGCCTGCTGGCAGAAGGGGCTAGAGGCGAACGCCCAGGCGGGACAACGCCGTCTCCCGCAGCTTTTCCACCGCCACCCGCAGTCCTGCCAGCTCCTCATCGCTGAGGACGGCGAAAATCTCAGCGCCCACCTGGTTGGCCACGGGGAACGACTCCTGGAACTTCTTGACGCCGGCATTGGTGACAGAGATCAGGGTCTTGCGGCGGTCCTTGGGGTCGCCCTGGCGAGTTACCCAGCCAGCTGCCTCCATTCTGTCCACCAGGCCAGTTATGGTCTGAGCCTCCTTCACCATATGGCGGGCGATGCGCGTCGAGGGCAGGACACCGCCAGCAGACACCAGCACGGCCAGCAGGTGAAGCTGGGGCATGGTGATGCGGAGGGGCAGGAGGGCCAGTTCATTGACCTTGAAGACGGCATTGTAGGCCTGGTAAAGGGATACCCATTCGGGCAGACCGCGGACGGCTGCCAAGTCAAGGGGCGGGACACGAATCTTACGCTGTGCCATACCTCACCTCCCTTCTAAGTATCTGATAGTTCACGGTCTGAAACAATACCAAAACATGAGGCTTTGGGACTGAGTTCGGTCACAGCGGGTGGGATGGAGCACCGCACCGGGGTGGGTTGGCAGCGACGGCCTTTTCGTGTTAACATAACTTGGGCCCAGGGGACTGAATCAGCCGTCTCACGGCAGGGAAGAGTCCAGTCCCTTGGGCCCCGTGTTTTCCGCCACAACAGGGTGCATCGCCCTCTGGCCTGCAAGTCAACGGGGGGAGGTGACCAGCGATACGCGCCCTGGCAACCGGAGCTTGTCCTACTCGGTATCTCATGCCGCGGGTTTGGCCCGCAGGCATGGAGACCCGCCGACCATTCGTGCCCCCGACCCGCTGTCCCCGTTGACACACCGGACGCCCGCGCTATGATGGGCGACAGTCACCTGTTCCCCCACACCCTCACAAAGGAGCCGCCATGAAGGTAGAGACCAGCGTCGAGACGCGCAGCCTCCGCGATGTGCCGGCCGCCGCCCGCAAAGCCGAGGAGATGGGCTACGACGGCGTCTTCACTAGCCAGACAGGGCACGACCCGTTCCTGCCTTTGGTCCTGGCCGCCGAGCACACCCAGCGGCTCAGCCTGGGCACGGCGGTGGCCATCGCCTTCCCTCTCAGCCCCACGAGCCTGGCCCACATCGCCTGGGACATCCAGGCGCTCTCCGGGGGCCGGCTGTTGCTGGGACTGGGTAGCCAGGTGAAAGGACACATCGTACGGCGCTTCGGCATACTCTATGCGCCGCCCGGACCCCGTATGCGCGAGTACATCCTCGCGCTGCGCGCCGTCTGGGACTGCTGGCAGAACGGGACCAAGCTCAACTTCCAGGGCGACTACTACAACCTCAGCCTCATGACCCCCTACTTCAACCCGGGGCCCATCGAGCATCCCCACGTCCCCATCTACGTCTCCGCCGTCAACCCCTACATGCTGCGCCTGGCCGGCGAGCTCTGCGACGGCGTCCGCCTGCACGCTTTCAACACCGCCAAGTACACCCGGGAGGCGATCCTGCCCAACCTGGAGGCCGGCGCCCGCAAGGCCGGTCGCCAGCTCAGCGACATCGACATCTGCGGCGGCAGCTTTCTGGCCACGGGCGAGACGGAGGAGGAGATCGAACGGGCGAAACAGCCGGTGCGGACGCAGGTGGCCTTTTACGGCTCCACCCGCAGCTACCGGGGCGTCTTCGAGGCCCACGGCTGGGGCGACGTCTCCCTCCAGTTGCACGAGATGTCCACTCAGGGCCGCTGGGCGGAGATGGGGAAACTGATCACGGATGAGATGCTGGAGGAGTTCGCCATCGTCTCTTCGTATGACAGCCTGGTAGAGAACATCAAAGCCCGCTGGGGCGGCATCGTCACCCGCACGGGCCTCGCCATCCCCATCCGCAAGCCAGAGGACGAGGAGCGACTGCGCCACATGATCCGGGAGCTCCAGCGGGCGTAGGCAGGGTCTGCAGGGAGACCCTTACTTCGCATAGAGTGACAGGATGAATAGGGCAGCCCTTTCGTTCTCGCCCAGGCTGAAGCCTGGGCTTCGCTGAGAAAGAACCGAAGGCCGGGCTTATGGTCATCAAGAAAATAACTTTACGATCCACCACCGTAGCTGCAGACCTTCAGGTCTGCTCCTGGGACTGCTCTCTTGGCAGGGCTGAAGCCCTGCAGCTACGAAGCGCTACCCAGGAGGGTGTAAAGATAATTCCTTTAAGGCCATCAGCCCGGCAGGAGCTTTTCGCTGATAGGTGCGGCTGATTGGGAGCTCCAGCGGGCGTAGGAGGACACTAGAAGAAGTCGTCGCAGTAGGGCGGGTGGCTGACAGCGAAGGCCTCCTGGCCCTGCGCCAGCGCCTGCTCCCGGTGCACCTTCAGCATCCCCACCTCGGCGGCCTGGTCGGGGCGGATGAAGCCCGTGAAGAGCGGCGCCAGGAAGTTCACGCTCAGCTCGATGTCTGCCTCGGCCTCTGTACGCTCGGCCCGCATGCGGCCCTGGTCCGCCTCCACCCGCCAGACACCGTCGTTCCAGGGCGCGCTGGAGTCGACGACCCGCATGGTGAAGCAGATACCGGCCCGGCCGCGGTAGGGACGCAGGGCCAGCGCCCGCTCGACATCGACGATGCGGATCATGGCCCCTTCGAACCGCTGGACCTCCACCTTCCACGGGTCAACGACCAGTTCGGCGAAGGGGTCATGGAGCGGCGCGTGCACCACGATGCGCCGGGCGATGTCGTGGTTGAGCAGGTGCTGCCACAGCCCCAGGTAGGCGTCGGGCGTCAGGGCGACCATGTCCCGCACCAGCAGCTCGTGGCCGGCCATCGGTTCCGGGCCAGCCGAGGCCGAGGTGTAGACGATGAAGCCCTGGGCCTTGCCGCTGCCGTCTCGCCAGAGAAAGGCCTCCCTGGGCTTGTTCTGGAAGTGATCATAGAGGATCGCCTGCCGCCACCAGGGTCCTGGCCGGTCGAGCGGCCCGTTTCGGGGCTCAGCGTAGCGGCGGTACACGGCGTCCAGCCGCCGCCAGTCGTCGGCCTTTGCCGGCTCCAGGGTTCCCGGCTGCCCCCGCAGTCTCAGCGATATGTCCTTGGCCTGGAAGACGTAGCGCTTCTTCCCCTCGGCGCGCTCCCAGCCGTAGCGCCGGTAGAAGGCGTCGTGAGGGGTATAGAGGCCGGACAGGGCGATGCCCTGCTCCCGCATGCGCTCCAGCGACATCCGCAGCAGCCGTGCCACGTAGCCCTTCCGCCGGTGCTCTGCCAGGCAGACCACCGGCCCCACGGCGCCGTAGGCGATGCCTCCCCCATTGATGCGCCGCGCCGTCGGCATTGTACGCACGTCGGCGACGAGGCAGCCGTCGACGAAGGCGCCCACCGTCCAGTCGGCCGGGAGGTAGCGCCTGAGAAGCTGGGTGCGCCGGGCGGTGGGCTCGCCGTAGAAGGCCACCGCCTCTACGTGGGCTGCCTGCTCGATGTCCTCAGGGCGCAGGGGCCGGAACTCAGCGTCTATCACGAGCGTATCCTCAGTGGAAGCGCAGCGGCCGCTTGTCGATGAAGGCCTTCACGCCCTCGGCGAGCGGCGGCAGCAGCCGAGCGCCTCCGCCTCCCCGGCCTCACGCATCGGCGGGTTGGCGGTGGCCACGGTGGAGACCCTTCCACATCGGGCCGCTGCCGGTCGAGAGGCATTATACGCGATAGGAGACGAAGGAACGGTACCCAGGCGATTCGGGGCGAGGGGGAAGGTCCTGGGGACTGGGGCTCAGGCCGCTTCGGGCGGCTCGGCGCTGGCCTTCACTTGCGACAACCGGCAGCGCCAGAGGACACCGCTGGCGCCCCGTAGCTCGGACACCAGCTCTGGGAAAGCGTATATGAAGCCGTCCAGTTGCCGCAGGGCGTCGCGGAGGTTGGGGAACTCCGACGAATGCTCGATCTTGGCGCCGCGTCTCACAGTGACCGTGTACATCATCCGAGCAGGTCTCCTAGGAGTCGAGTGTCTTATCGGCAGGGTTAGGGGAAGCCTTTATAGGGGTCAGCGGCGTCCCTAGCGCGGGAGGCCGAGGCCGCGGCTGGCGATGATGTTCCGCTGCACCTCCGAAGTGCCGGCCCCGATGGTCTCCTGCACCGTCGAGAGGTAGCCCTGGGCTACCACGCCGGAGAGCACCGCCCGCGCCGAGTCGCCTCGGAGCTGGGCGTGGAGGCCCACGACCTCTACGGCCACCTGGTACAGACGCTGGGCCATCTCGCTGTTGAAGAGCTTGACCTGAGCCGCTTCCCAGTCCGGTCGACGCCCCCCCTGGCTACGCAGCCATACCGCTCGATAGGTGAGGAGGCGGGCGACCTGGAACTCGATGGCCAGCTCCGCCAGCTTCTGGCGCAGCCGGGCGCGGCGTCCCGGCGGGCGATCGGATGTCTGGGCAGCGTAGCGGAGGAGGGCACGGAACACCCGGTAGTGGGTCAGATACGGGTACAGGGCTAGCCGCTCCACGTCCAGGGCGGCGGCCACCTGGTACCAGCCGCGGTTCTCCTGGCCGACCAGGTTCTCGCGGGGCACGCGCACATCTTCGAAGAGCACCTCGTTGAACCAGTCCGTCTCCAAGAGGTTCGTGAGCTGGCTCACCATCACGCCCGGGGAATCCATCGGCACCACGAACGCCGAGAGGCCGCGGTGCTGCGGCGCGTCCGGGTCGGTGCGGGCCAGGAGCCAGCAGTGGGTGGTCCAGTCGGCGGCGCTGGTGTACAGCTTGCGCCCGTTGATGATGAAGTCGTCGCCCTGGGCCACGGCCCGCGTCTGGAGGGACACCAGGTCGGAGCCGGCCTCGGGCTCTGTGTAGCCCAGGCAGAAGGAGATCTCGCCCCGAGCCAGGGCTGGCAGATAGCGCCGCTTGTGCTCGTCACTGCCATAGGCCAGGATGGACGGCGCCACGATGGTACGGCCGATGTTCTCGCTGCCGGGCGCCCCGTAGGCAGCCAGCTCCTCGTCCACCACGAGCTGGTCGATGGGCGTGAGGCCACCGCCACCGTACTCGACGGGCCAGCTCAGGCCGAGCCAGCCGCGGGCCCCCAGCTTGCGCTCGAACTCCGGGAAGTACAGGTAGCCAGGGACCAGGGCGGCCAGCCCGTCGGGGGCGCCGTCGGCCCACCCTGGCAGCTCCTGCTCGAGGAACTGCCGCACCTCCTGTCGGAGGCGTTCCTGCTCCTCGCTGAAGCGGAAGTCCATGAGACCCTCGGGGTCCTACCCCTCCTCGGCTGCGCCCTCCTCCGGCACGAAGACCACGTCATTGGGCGTCCAGTCCACCAGCCGGCGGAAGCGGGCCCGCACCGGCATACCGATGTAGACGTCTTCGGGCCGGCAGCCCACTACTCGCGAAAGGAAGACGGTGTCAATGCCATCGAGCTCGATGTAGGCGAGCACGAAGGGCACCTCGTGCAGAAAGGCCTCGGCGGCGAAGTGGAGGATGGAGAAAGTGTGGACCTTCCCCCGCTGGGGCGCCTCGAACCACGCAGTCCTGGCGCCGCAGGCGCCGCAGTCGCGTCGGGGCGGCAGCCACGCTTTGGCACACTTCGTGCAGCGCGCGGCCAGCAGCTTCTTGTTCTTGAGCCCGATAAAGAAGTCGCTGACCTCGCCGTAGCTGTGGATGTACTCGATCTGGTAGGGGCGGCCCACCTGGAGAGGGTTGATGTTGTAGACGTGGGTCATGTCGGCTCCTCCTCAGTGTTCCGCCGCCAGGTCGGGGGTTTCCAGGATGTTCACGGTGATGTAGGTGCCCGTGCCGGCGTGGCTGTGGATGAGGCCGCGGCGGGCGTTCTTCACCTGGATAGGCGCGCCGTCGATGCCGGCCTCGGGGTCGCTGCAATGCTCGGCCATGCGGCCCTGGAGTTGCCAGAGAGCGAAGACGCCCTGCATGATGCCGGTAGCCCCCACCGGGTGGCCGCAAGCCATCAGGCCGCCGGAGGGGTTCACGGGCAGCTTGCCGCCCATGTACGGGTGTCCCTCCTCGACGAAGCGACCTCCCTGACCGTAGAGGGCCAAGCCCATGTCCTCGTAGGTCTGGAGCTCGCTGGAAGCATAGGCGTCATGCACCTCGGCGAAGTCGATCTGCTCCAGCGGGTTGGTAATGCCGGCCATGGCGTAGGCCTGGCGGGCAGCCTCGCGACCGCCGCGGAAGGATGCGACGCCGGGCCAGAGCCCGTTGAGGGGCTCTCCCTGGCGGGTCTTGTAGTCATAGGTGCTGCGCTCCTGGCCGGGCAGCAGGATCACGTCGCCCCGGGGCCGGTCGCCCAGGCGCATCGTGTCCGTCCCGCAGCCGAGGCCGGTGAGGACCGCATAGTCACCCTTGGGGCGCAGGCGCTTGGCCCGCTCCTCAGTGCAGAGGATGAGGCAGGCAGCGCCGTCGCTCATGACGCAGACCATGGGCCGGGTGATGGGCGTAGAGATCATTGGGGCGTTGAGGACGCCTTCGAGAGTCCAGCGCTCGTGCTTCTGGGCCCAGCGGTTGTGGAAGGCGTTGTCGTAGTTCTTGACGGCGATGCGGCCGAACTGCTCGGCGGTGGTGCCGAACTCGTACATGTGGCGCTGGGCCATGGTGGCGTAGTAGCCGGAGTAGAAGCCCCCGACCGGGAAGTCGAAGTCAGTGTCCGAGGCCAGGGCGATGAACTCGTTGCCCTTGGCCGTGTTCACCTCGCTCATCTTCTCGAAGCCGTAGACCAGGCAGAGATCGGAGAGGCCAGAGGCCACGTCCATGTACCCCGCCCGGATGCCCAGGCCGCCGGTGGCGCCGCCTCCCTCGATGCGCATCGAGGGCCGGGGGCACATGGCCAGGTAGTCCTGGGTGAGGGAGTCGAAGAGGAGCTGGCCGTTGAAGTGGTCGGAGAAGTAGGTACAGATGGTGCTCTGGATGTCGCGCAGCTCCAGGCGTCCGTTCAGGTCATTCAGGGCATAGTCCAGGGCATCTTTGCACATGGCCTCCTGGGTGAGAAGATTGGCCTTGGCAAACTTGGTGATGCCCCCGGACACGATACAGACCCTGCGCATAGGCTGATACCTCCTTGCGCTCATGTGGGGAACGATTTCGACGGCACGATTGAGAAGCGGCCGGGCCACCCCTTGGCCGGGACGCGCCTTCGTTCTATCATACTTCCTGCCTTGGGGATAGAGGCCCTTGTTGTAGGGGCGACCCCCTGCGGTCGCCCTGAACCGGGCAGGGGCGAGGCCTGGCCCTACATGTCCTGGGCTTGAAGGGAGAGGCGACAGCAGTGAACAAGATCTATGCCAGCCCCGCCGAGGCAGTGGCCGGCATCTTCGACGGCGCCGTCATTATGATCGGGGGCTTCGGGCCGGTGGGTTCCCCCGCCAAGCTGGTCTTCGCCCTCGGCGACCAGGGGGCCCGCGATCTCACCATCATTACTAACAACGTCGGTCTGGGCGACCGCCTGGACGTCCTCTTCGAGAACCGGCAGGTGCGCAAGTTCATCGGCTCCTTCCCCGTCCGCACCTGGGGCGCCCGGACCACCTTCCTGGAGAAGCAGTGGCGGGCGGGCGAAATCGAGGTGGAGGTGGTGCCCCAGGGCACGGTGGCGGAGCGCATCCGGGCCGGCGGCGCCGGGCTCGGCGGGTTCTACACCCCCACCGGCGTCGGCACCGTGGTCGAGCAGGGCAAGGAGAGGCGGACGCTGAACGGCCGCGAGTACATCCTGGAGATGCCCCTGCACGCCGACTTCGCGCTCATCCGCGCCCAGCGGGCCGACACCATGGGCAACCTGGTCTATCGGATGGCGACCCGCAACTTCAACCCCGTTATGGCCACCGCCGCCGACGTCACCATCGCCGAGGTGCAGGAGATCGTGCCGGCGGGTGCCCTGGACCCGGAAGTCATCGTCACGCCGGGCATCTTCGTCAAGCGCATAGTACAGGCAGAGAGAGATGAAATCCGCTGGTTTGACTCGTGAGCTCATCGCCCTGAGGGTCGCGCGGGAGCTGCGCGACGGCATGGTCGTCAACCTGGGCATCGGGCTGCCCACCCAGGTGGCCAACTTCATCCCGGAGGGCATCACCGTCATCTTCCAGGCCGAGAACGGCATCCTGGGCTACGGCGGCATCGCCGAAGAGGAGCAGATCGACGCCGACCTCATCAACGCCGGCGGCCAGCCCGTGACCCTCCTCCCCGGCGCCTGCTTCTTCCACAGCGCCGACTCCTTCGCCATGATCCGGGGCGGGCACGTGGACATGACCGTCCTGGGGGGCCTCCAGGTCTCGGAGAAGGGTGACCTGGCGAACTGGATGGTGCCCGAGAAGGCCGTCGGCAGCATCGGCGGCGCGATGGACCTGGCGGTCGGCGCCGGCCGGGTGGTGGTAGCTATGGAGCACACCACCAGGGACGGCCAGCCGCGAATCGTGCGCGAGTGCTCTTATCCGGTGACGGCCATCCGGGCTGTCAGCCTGGTGGTGACGAACCTGGCCGCCATCGAGGTGACGCCCGAGGGCCTGGTGGTGCGCGAGGTGGCACCCGGCGTCACCTTCGAGGAGGTGCAGGAGGCCTCGGAGCCGCGCCTGATCAGGCCGCCGGACCTGCGGGAGATGGAGCTGTAGGGTGGCGCGGCCACGCGGCCCGCCAGGGCGGCGAAGGCGAGAGCCGCCCGTCGTTCACATCGTCGGCAAGTCGGGCTCCGGGAAGACGCTCCTGGTGGTCCGCCTCACCCGCGAGCTGCGTCGCCGTGGCTACCGGGTGTCCACCATCAAGCACGCCTCGCACGGCTTCGACCTGGACCAGCGCGGCAAGGATAGCTGGCGCCACTTCCAGGCCGGCAGCGAGGCGACGGTGGTGGTGTCGCCGCGGCGCCTGGCCATGGTGAAGCGCACCCCCGGCGAGCCACAGATGGAGGAGGCGCTGCGCCTGGCCGGCGCGGCCTGCGACCTGGTGCTGGTGGAGGGCTACAAGAGCTACCCCGGCCTCAAGATCGAGGTGCACCGTAGCAGCCTGGGGCCGGAGCTCATGTCCAACCCCGATAGCCTCCTGGCCGTCGTCAGCGACGGCGCGCCGGAGGTGTCCGTCCCCCTCTTCCGGCCCCGCGAGGTGACGGCGGTGGCGGACCTCCTGGAGCGAGAGGTGCTGGGGAAGAGGTAGGGGCGATCTGTCAACGGATGTAGAACGGATTAACGGATGGCTGCTCATCCGCTAATCCATTGGATATCCGTTGACAGGCGGGCTGCAAGCACCGTTGACATTGCCCGCCCCACCATGTAGTAAACGATCGCCTGGTCAGCCGGGTCCTTGGCTGGTTGTGGCACTTCGATCGAGGCGTAGAGGGCGCGGGCCGCCCGGCTCCGGGGGCGGCGCCCTCAGAAAGGAAGAGCATGTTTAAGACCGCGTTGACCGAGATGCTGGGCATCGAGTACCCGATCATCCAGGCCGGCATGGGAGGCGTGGCCCTGGCCGAGCTGACGGCCGCCGTCTCTAACGCCGGCGGCCTGGGTGTCCTGGCCGGCGCCATGATGGACGCCAAGACCCTCCGCGACCAGATCCGGGAGACGAAGCGCCTCACGAGCAAGATCTTCGGCGTTGACCTCCTCCTGGCCGAGGGCCTGCCCAACACGGAAGAACTGGTGGACGTTATCTTCGCGGAGAAGGTGCCCGTCTTCGTCTCCGGCCTGGGCACCCCCGGGCCCTGGGTGCAGCGCATGCACGACGAGGGGATGAAGATCGTGGCCCTGGTGGGGAACGTCCGCAACGCCCGGCGCTGCGCTGGGGACGGCGTCGACATCATCGTGGCCCAGGGGCACGAGGCCGGTGGTCACACCGGTCGCGTAGCCGCCCTGGCCCTGGTGCCGCAGGTGGTGGACGCCGTGAAGCCCATCCCGGTGGTGGCCGCCGGCGGCATCTGCGATGGCCGCGGCTTCGTCGCCTCCCTGGCCCTGGGCGCCTGCGGCGTCCTCATCGGCACCCGCTTCATCGCCACCTACGAGGCCGCCGTCCACCTCAACTACAAGCAGAAGCTGGTCCAGATCAGCGACGACGATACCGTGGTCACCCGCGCCTACACCGGCAAGACACTGCGCAACATCCGCAACCGCTGGACGGAGGAGTGGAAGGACCGCCAGTCCGAGGCCAAGCCCTTCCCCTGGCAGATCTTCGTGGCCGGTGAGAAGCTTGCCGCCGCCATGCGCGACGGCGACATGGAATGGGGCTTCGCCCCCGCCGGCCAGGGCTCCGGCCTCATCCACGAGATCGTGCCCGCGGCACAGGTGGTGGAAGAGATCATGCGCGAGGCGAAGGAGATTCTCGGCGGGCTGGCGCAGGAGTACCTGGGCACCACCACGTCCGCCGGCGGCTCCTAGCCGGGTGGTGAAGGACCCCCCGCTCGCCCTTCGACAGGCTCAGGATGAGCGGGGCCTGGTTTCCGCTCGTGGTGAGCCCCGCTCGTGGTGAGCCCCGCTCGTGGTGAGCCCCGCTCGTGGTGAGCCTGTCGAACCACGAGCCGCCCACATGGCTTTTCCAGCAGCGCCAGCGAGGGCTACCGCCAGGCAAACAGATGTCGAGCGCCACCGCATGCGTAGGGGCAGGGCTCGCCCCTGCCCCGATCAGGGCGCCCGCAAGGGGGACCCCTACGATTGCAGGTCATACCCGCAGGAGGAGACATGAGCTACCAGTTCCTGCTCGTCGAGAAGAAAGACAAGGTGGCCCTGGTCACCCTTAACCGGCCCGAAAAGCGCAACGCCCTCTCCATCGCCCTGCGCAACGAGATCGACCGCTGCCTGGGGGAGCTCGAGGGGGACGACGAGGTGAGCGTGGTGGTCATCGCCGCCGAGGGCCCCACCTTCTGCGCCGGCTTCGACACCTCCGAGTTCGCCGTCCGCGAGCCGGAGCACATGAAGGCGGTCGAGGAGTCCTCGGACCGCTACCACCGGCGTCTGGCCAACTTCTCCAAGCCCCTGGTAGCGGCCGTCAACGGGCCCGCCATGGGCGGCGGCATGGACCTGGCCGTCCTCTGCGACGTGCGCATCGCCGCCGAGAACGCCGCCTTCGCCCACCCCGAGATCAAGTTTGGTGCGCCCGCCCTCTACGGTCCCCTGAAGGACATCATCGGCGGGGGACTGGCCCGCGACCTCTGCCTCACGGGCCGGCGCATCGACGCGCAGGAGGCCCTACGCATCGGGCTGGTGAGCCAGGTGGTGCCGCCCGACCAGTTGCTGGAGGCGGCGCTGGCGGTGGCCCGCACCATCGCCGAGGCGCCCCTGGGCACCCTCAAGGTCATCAAGGCCTTCATCAAGCAGACCTACGTCTGGCGCTTCGAGGAAGGCCAGGGCGGCCTCTTCGCCACCATGACGTGACCGGGGCCAGGTGACATGAAGGAGCCTGGTGGGGAGGCACCGTATTCGTAGGGGCAGGGCTCGCCCCTGCCCCTATCAGGGCGCCCGCGAGGGGCGCCCCTACGATTGTCGGTCATGCCCGCACGCGCTGACCTTCCGCCGCGGCGCCCGCCACCGTGAGGGATGTAGGGGAAGGCTTCAGCCTTCCACTGACCCCCGGTAGGCGCGCCCGCCACGGCGGGCTGCGCCCCTACGGCTCAGAAGGTCAGGCCTTGGCCCGGCACGAGCCATCCTGGAAGGCCGGCCTTCGGAGGGATGTGGCGTTGCGCACCCCATGAAGGCCAGGCCTTCCTGCCCGCCGGCAGGCGGGGGCCTGGCGTGTGCCGGTGGAGGCCTAAAGGCCTCCTCTACATCGGGTAAGAGCCAGCCTGAAAGGCTGGCCTTCGGAGGGATATGGCGTCGCGCACCCCATGAAGGCCAGGCCTTCCTGCCCGCCGGCAGGCGGGGGCCTGGCGTGTGCCGGTGGAGGCCTAAAGGCCTCCGCTACATCAGGCACGAGCCAGCCTGAAAGGCTGGCCTTCGGAGAGGTGTGGCTGCGGGCGGAGCTTCCGCCAGAGGCGGACCCGCCTGCGGCGGGGAAGCTTCGCCCTTACGGCTGGTACAAGAGCCGGCCTGAAGGCCAGCCTTCGCGGAATGAGGCTTAGGCCGGCCCTGCCGCAGCCGGAACGCCCTCCAGGGCGGCGATGACCTCTCGACAGAAGGCCGGCAGGTCCTCCGGCACCCGTGAGGTGATGAGGTTGCCGTCGCGCACCACCTCGGCGTCCACGTAGCGGGCGCCAGCGTTCACCAGGTCGTCCTTGATGCTGAAGAAGCCGGTGGCCTGCCGCCCCCGCACGATGTCGGCGGAGCAGAGCATCCAGCCTCCGTGGCAGATGGCCGCCACCACCTTTTCGGCGTTGCCCATCCCCCGCACCAGGGACACCATGGCCGGGTGACGGCGCATGCGGTCCGGGGCGTAACCGCCGGGGATGACGACGGCATCGAAGTCCGCCGGCGAGACGTCGGCGGCGCCGGCGTCGGCGGCAGCCGGATAGCCGTACTTGCTGGTATAGGTGGCTCCCTTCTGGGGCCCCACGGCCAGCACCGCCGCGCCCGCCTCTCGGAAGCGGAGCAGCGGGTACCAGAACTCCAGCTCCTGGTAGCTGTCCTCTACCAGGACGGCGATGCGCTTCCCTTCCAGACTCATCCTGTCCCCCTCCCCAGATAGCTCTTCAACCCATGATAGACTGCGGGCCCCGCAGCCCGTCAACTCCACTTCCCCCCGTTCCGCCGCTTCGCTAAGATGGCGGCAGCCCCGGAGAACGATAGGCCAGCGGCATCCTTGCCCTGTCGCGCTCGAATCGGCCAATCGAGGAGGCTTCAAAGATGAAAGCAGCGTTCCTGACCGAGCAGGGCAGCCTGGACCACCTGCACTACGGCGATAGGCCCGACCCTACGCCCGGCCGCCGTGAGGCCCTGATCAGGGTGAGAGCCTGCTCCCTTAACCGCGTGGACCTCTTTGGCGTCATGGGCCAGAAGGGGGTGCGACTCCAGTGTCCGCGCATCCTGGGCCGCGACTTCGCGGGGGAGGTGGTCGCCCTGGGCGAGGATGCCGACGGCGCCTTCCAGCCCGGCGACCGGGTGCTGGTCTACCCGCACGTGTCCTGCGGCCAGTGCGAGCCCTGTCGGCGGGGCCGCGACAACATGTGCGTCCGGACGTGGGTCATCGGGCTCGCCTCGGACGGGGGCCTGGCCGAGCTGGCCCGGGTTCCTGTCGACAACGTCTATCCCCTGCCGGCGAACCTGTCGTTCGAGGAGGGGGCCAGCGTGCCGACCACCTTCGTGACGGCCTGGCACATGCTGGTGCGCCGGGCCCGCCTTCAGCCCGGTGAGGACGTGCTGGTGATGGCGGCCGGCAGCGGCGTCGGTAGCGCCGCCATCCAGATCGCCCGCCGCCTGGGGGCGCGCGTCTTCGCTACCGCCGGCAGCGACGAGAAGCTGGTCCTGGCCCGGGAGCTGGGCGCCGAGCACGCCATCAACTACCAGTCAGAGGACTTCTCCCAGCGTGTCCTGGCCCTGACAGAGGGCCACGGTGTGGACGTCATCGTCGACCACGTGGGGGCCTCGGTGTGGGAGAAGAACTTCGCCTCCCTGGCCGTCGGGGGCCGGCTGGTGAACTGCGGCGTCAGTAGCGGCCACCGCGTCGAGCTGCACATGGGGCAGCTCTTCACCCGCCAGCTTTCCATCCTGGGCTCCACCATGGGCACCCGGGCCGACGTTCTGGACGTGCTGCGGCTCCTGGAAAGGGGGGAGCTACGGCCCAGGGTGGCGCGCACCTTCCCCCTCTCGGAGGCGCGCCACGCCTTCGAGACCATGGCCTCCAGCGACTTCTTCGGGAAGCTGGTGGTGGTGCCTTAGCCTCGCCAACTGCTCGACAGCTAGATTCTTCGCCCGCCTCCGGCGGACTCAGAATGACAGCCGCGTCACTCCGAGCACATCGAAGGGTTCCAGCGTCTTTCATAACAAGAAGGCCAGCCTCATAGTCACCGCCAACCCGACGCACCCTTGGTGGCTCTCTGGGGCGGACGAACCTAAAGGTTCGTCCTTACGGCCCTTTGTGGCGCTGGTCCGCGCTGCGTCGAAGGCACCGCCCCCTCCAGTAAGGACGGAGCTTCAGCTCCGTCCGCCCCAAAGTATGACAGCCCTGATTCAGCACGCTGTGTCTACAGGTCGACGTGGCCTACGTCGCGGACCGGGAAGCGGAGGAGCTTGCTGGCGACGGCGGCGAAGTGGTCGGCGTCGCCGGTGGTGTAGAAGCGGAAGCTCGGCTCCTCCTGCGTAGCTAGCTGGGAAGCCCAGGTCAGCAACTGCCGGGCCCTGCGGGCCACCGGGCGCGAGGGGTCGTAGACGCGCACTTCCGGCCCCAAGATCTTCTTGATGCGAGCCCGCAGGAAGGGGTAGTGGGTGCAGCCCAGGCCCACCACGTCGGGCTGAGCGGCCAGGACCGGCGCTAGGTGACGCCGCAGCAGCTCCGTGACCTCGCGGCCCCGGATGTTGCCGGTCTCGATGAGGTCTTCCAGCCCATCGCAGCCCACGTTGGTGACCTCCAGGCCCGGCGCGAACTCCTCGATGAGCCGCCCCAGGTAGGCGCTGCGGGATGTGGCCGGCGTGGAGAGGACGGCGATGCGCCCCTTGCGGGTGCGGCGGGCCAGCGTCTTCACCACCGGCACCACCCCGACAAAGGGGATGTCCGGGAACTGCTCCCGCAGGTGGTCGATGGCGTAGACGGTGGCGGTGTTGCAGGCCACCACCATCAGCTTGACGTTGTGGCGGAGGAAGAAGCGCACGATGTCGGCGGTGAGGCGCCGCAACTCATCGGGGGTCTTCTCGCCGTAGGGGACATGGGCGTCATCGGCCAGGAAGATGAGGCTCTCTCGGGGCAGCAGGCGGCGGATGGCGCGCCAGATGGTGAGGCCGCCGACGCCGGAGTCGAATATGCCTATCGGCCTGTTCTCCGCCTGCCCTCCGTCCGTTCGCGATGTCATGCCACCCTCCTTGGCCGTCTGCCTGCCGGCGAGGCAGGCCCGCCACCGCGGTCTTCTGGCGGGCAGTATAGCGCCCCAGCCTGCTGGCCGCGAGCCCCCGAAGGCTGAGTGGACCTGTTGGTGGCGCTGTGGCCGCCTTCGCTCTGCTTCCCAAGAATACGGGTATTCCCTAATTGTTCGCGCTGGCCGCGCCGGGCAATATTCACTATCAGCAAGGGGAAAAGAGGCCTAAGGGGTTTAGGTCTCGCCGTCCCTTCCTGGCCCGCCTGGCCGCGGTGCTCAGTGGGTCGGCGTCAGAGAACCCAACCGGTCTATGAGAGTGGTCCCCGCCGCAGCCATAGGAAACTCTGACGACTTCACCGGGCCCCCGGCGTAGCGGGCCAGGAGGGGCCCCTGTTGGCTCTCCTGGTCCGCCGTCTTGCCGCCGACCCCGCCCGGCGGCAAGACTCTTTCCGTACCCATCTTCCACCCTCTGACGCTTTCTGATCTGATCGGGCCTGCCCGTTCCGGAGGTCCGGTGTGCTATCATTTCTCGATGGCAATGTCCGACTTCAGGCAGTGCTTGGTCTTG
>Ga0315296_10002319_pt1 | contig 16278 bp, 14 predicted proteins | sample YL17G14_18_MG_FD_203921 | JGI IMG/M metagenome (GOLD analysis project Ga0315296, IMG submission 203921) | Sediment microbial communities from Yellowstone Lake, YNP, Wyoming, USA - YL17G14_18 | ecosystem: Environmental > Aquatic > Freshwater > Lake > Sediment | place: USA: Wyoming | collected... | reverse complement strand
GGTCCATAGCGTATAAAGAAACTTTGGGGAGTTTGGCATGTATTTTTTCGGCGATTTTAACTGTGAAAAAGCCTGAGCCAGCGCCGACATCCAGCACTTTTGCTTTTGCTGGAAGCTTTGGTGATGCGAGCAGAAGTTTTGTAATGGTGTCAACTATTCGGTTTACTCCATTCTCTCCGAAATAGTTGATTACAATTTTGTCTCTTTTTTCGGCTTCTTTGGTTGTGAAATGTTCTATTTCTTTGGCGAGAATTTCTGGGTTAGAAGCACCAAGCTTCCTAAATAACTGTTCAAGCTGAAGATTCTTCAAGTACTTTTCTAGGCTGATTGATATTCTAACCCTATCCTACATGTGTTTGTTAGCTAAGAGCCTCGGGCGGGATTTGAACCCGCGACCGCCGCCTTACCAAGGCGATGCCCCACCAGGCTAGGCTACCGAGGCATTATGCCGTATGAATGCTTAGAAGATTTTATCCTTTAAATATTTCTTGTAAAATGGTTAAATAGATGCTGTAAGAATCCGCATCTTGCGGGGGTGTCCGAGTCTGGTCAAAGGAGACAGGCTTAGGACCTGTTGCCGTAGGGCTGCATGGGTTCAAACCCCATCCCCCGCACCAATTTACCGGTAAATTTTAAATAGGACCGTACTTCTTATGTGATTGATGTAACATGCCTAGGGAAAATCTTTCGAAAACAGAAACTATCAAAGAAAGAACAGTTTACATTTATCTGCCTTCTTTTGGAATGCTTGAAGATTGGAAGAAGCGTTCTCAAGCGGCGAATACGTCTCTGTCCAAGTTTGTCATAGATCGCGTTGAAGATTCTATTAGGAAAGATGAAGGTGAAGGAGGATATCTTAGCAGGTTAGAGCTGATTAGACGCTTGAAGAAGGCTGAAGATGAGCTTAAAGAGTTAGCGAAAGATAACAGAATGTTCAAGAAGCTTGTTGAGAACCAGGAGACGGAGTTGAAGCGCTACAGATCAAAACCATTCTTAGCGGGGAGTTTTGAGGGAACTCGAAAATATGATCAAGAACTTATCGAGCTACTCAAGAGTGGCAAGTCTTACAATGCGGAAGAAATTCTCATTCGGCTTGGCATCGATCGCTCAAATACTGATTTGGTGAAGGCAGTCAGCAATCAACTTGAAGTTTTGGAAGACTATGGTCTGGTTATGTACAGTGGGCGAAGATGGAGGTGGAAAGGTTGAGTCTTGTGCTCGCTCATGATTTGAGGAAGCTAGTCGAAGGATTCTGTGATGATTGCAGGCTAAGGAATATGACTGTTGAAAGTGTAAGACGGTACAAGTCCTGCTTATCAATATTCGGAGACTTCTTAGGCGGTCGAGGTGTGTCCATCAGAGAAGTTGACAAATGGGTTCTGAAGGAATTTTTACAGTATGTTCGGTTTGACAGACATGTGAAAGAGAAAACGGTTGAAAACTATTTTTCCGCCATATCTGCTTTTTATGATTATCTCATCTTTGAGGAGTTGCTGCAAATGAATCCTGTGTCGCCATTTAGGAAACGATTCTTGAGAAGTTACAAGGATGATATCAATGATCCGGGTAGAAAGCTGTTAACTGTTGAAGAGATGAGCATGCTGGTTAATTCGATTCTAGATCCTAGGGACAAAGCCATCGCTGTACTGTTTGCGAAGACCGGAATCCGAAGAAACGAATTATTGACCTCAGACATTGATGATATCAATTGGGTTGAGTATTCTATTACCTTGAAGCACACGCCTAAGAGAAGCAATACAGTTGTGTTCTTTGATGATGAATGCGCCATCGTCCTGAAGAGATGGCTCAAGGTTAGAGAGAAGCTGAATCCACCAACAAATGCTTTGTTTGTCAGCTATCAGAGTCTGAAGAGACTAGACAGAAATGGCCTTTACACAGCCATAGTGAAATATGCTACGAACATAGGTTTCAACAATCCGAATTCCACTAAACTGGAAGATCATTTCAGTCCTCACTGTTTTAGGCATTGGTTCACAACATGGCTCCGCCGAAATGGTATGCCACGCGAGTTCGTGAAGGAGTTAAGAGGGGATAGACGCAAAGAAGCAATGGACGTATATGACCACATAGATCGCGACGAATTGAGGCGCGCATATTTGGCATGCGTTCCTAAACTAGGAATCTAGCCATGTCAATTCGCCCTTTGGAAAAACTTCCAATGTTCTAAAATACGTAGAGAATATTATGCATACCTAGAAAAATCGCAACCCCAGTTGTGCTGAAAGAAGCGCGCAATATTTATCCAGGGCTAGAAGATGCTCTTTCCTTCTTTGGAACGAAGGTCTACTTTTTCTTGGCTGCACTCGGCGCATAGGAGGATTCTCTTCCCATCTGCGTGTCGAGTATTATCGCTCCGAATTCCTGTTTCAGAGTCTCAACGTCAGGTCTTGGAGAGACTGAGTCCGGCAACGTGTTTTATCCATTCAACTTGGAAGAAATGCTCGAGGAGATTTGCGAAGGAGATAAGGAAAAGAGGCAAAGAGCACAGCGCTGCAAAGTTCTAAGCTGGTTGAGGTAGCCCCGTGTAAAGTGGCGTTGATTCCCGCTCCCTTTTCTTCCGAGGTTGAGCGTCACATGGACTGCAACGCGCGGGCAGATATGATGTTGACCCATCAATAACAGATGCCTCGCGAGCGGTTTTGGACGCCAGCTTTGACCAACCGAAAGATGAAATGTCAACTAGAAATCAACAGATTGATAATCTGATAAAGGATGAAATGATTCGACAGACATACTCTTGTCAGTAAAAATCTTGTGAATAATGACTATTGACCGGTAACTACGCTCTCTTAGCAGCTTCACATCCGAAAACACTCTCTGAAAATTGCCTCTACCTACTCGCTTTACGTCAAAGAGAGTAATTGCTATTCCGGATTCTCCCTTCTTTCGTCCGATACGACCCAAGCCTTGTTTGAGCCTCCTCGACATATCTGCTTGCCCATTGGAGATCCTCTTTTTCAACAAATCAACTAGTCTGGGTCTGGGGAAAGGTGGTTCAAATATTACGAGAAGCCTGAGGCCATTCACCGTTATACCCTCCCAGAACACAGTTGAAGCTGCTAACAGTGTGCCATTAGGGCAATTTAGAAACTCTCTATATGCAATAGACTTCTCGGAGTGAGATGAGACAACAAATAGGTCTTTTATTTCCTTTTTTAGAACCTCATAAGCTCTCATGCAGCTGGAGAAGGTGTTGAATAAAACGAGTGTACGAGTGTTTGATTCATGAATTATGCATTTAAGAAAGTCCAATTTGTCTCCAAAATCAAATTCGTCTGTTATGGAGAAACAAATTCGTTGTTTTTCTTTCCACCTTGACAGATTTCCCACAGTCTTAGCTCGGGAAATTGCACGTGATGGAATGCCGCAATAGAAACTCAATTCACTGTTTGATAAGGGAGTAGCAGAGAATAGCACAAGATGTTTGCGCGGGATCTTGAACTTGTACAGTCCATCGGCCTGCACGAATATGATATTGCAAAGATTGGCTTTTCGCCACATGTACAGAAAGCAAGACCAACAAGTTGGGTTTGCTAAGACATCTCTCAATTTTGCTTTGCATTTCCTCACGCGACTTAAGCTATCCAACAAGTCTTTTGTAGATGAATAAGATAATTGTTGAGCCGCGAATTGTTGGTTTGGTGGCAAATATCGTCCCAATAAATTCTGGTAGAATTCGTCGTCTAACGAAAAGCTGAGACTCTTGACATATTCTTCTCCGAGCTCAAGAAATGATTTGATATTATGAGCCTCGTCAACTAGGACAAAATCATACTGGTTCCTAGCCTTAAGATATTCAACCAAGTTGAGAATATCAATTCTAGGTAGACCGCCACGGACCTCAGAACAGGCATTGGTGAATTCCTCCTTTAGATAATTGCTGGGAACCACTATCGCCGTTTTTTGGCCTGAATCAGTGAGCATTCTGGCTAGAAGACAGATTATGTGCGTCTTTCCTGAATTTGGAGGAGCGGCAAAAACCCAAACTTTCTTTTCGTTATTTCTGATTTTCTCATGCACTCTGAGAAGTAATTCCCTTTGCTCAGCAAGAAACGAACCATACTTCTGGAATGGAAGAGAGAGTCTTTCCATCTGGGAAAGCCATAAATCTATTGGGGGTATTATCAAATCAGACATAGAATATCCTTTTTTGTACTTCTTGCTCAGTTGGCAATCCGTATTCATTAACATATTTTGCGTATTTTTTCAGATAATAAAGAGAGGAAGGCAGTCTCGTTCCATGCCCGCTTGTCCCCGCAGCAAGCGCCAGCGATAGTATATAATGCAGAATCTTGATAATGTCAAAGTTGCCTTTAGTCGCCAAAATTCTGATCCTAATAGGAGTTGGACACCCCCGATGATATGTTCCGACTTTCGTGGAACCCGTCGTTAATATGTAGTATTCACCTTCTCCAGTGCTTAATATGACTCCTTGAGGCGCATTCTCATAGGCTTCACAAGGATAGGTAACAATGCTCGTTCTTCTTCTAGGCGCTGAGACAATAGTCGGTCTAAAAGTGGAGAATATTCGCAATTCGTTATTTTGTAATATTCTCACAAAAATGAATTCAGCTACATCCTTCACGACCTCTTCTATGGAATCTTCTATTTGTTCATCAGAAAACGACATGATAACAAGCAGCCGGTCCTTTTTGGCAATTATGGTCCTCATCTCATCAAGAAGATTACGGAAATTCTCAATTTCGAAGGGTTTTGATTGATGAAGCAACTCTCCTTCCGGAGCCATTAGACTGAATACATAACATCTCAGTCCGTTGAATGGGTTTCTATAAGTGTAAATCGAAAGTGTCTTTACCTGTTCAGGGTTTGCAATAAACCATGGGTATCCTCCGAGCTTCAGGGTTGTCTGCATAGCCAATTGCGGGATAGACTCAATATTGGCTTTTTCTGGAGTTACATTTTGGTGTGCAATGCCAAGTTTTCCAACCAGAGTGTTTTTACACGACCTAATCAGATCAGCATCATTTGTTATGGTAAATACCATGTCATAATCTGAGAGATCCATAGTATCAAGCTCACTTTGTTGTCCATAAGAGACCAGTAGACGACAATTGTTTCTAAGTTCGATTTCTTTTGCTAAATCCTCGATGAAAGATCGATGTTTTTCCTCGCAGATTGCCATTACTCTTTTCTTTCCAATCAAAGGTTTGACAAATTTGTCTTTACTTGTATACTTTCTATAGAAGTTGATGCCATAAGGCGGCGATAATTCGACCTCTCTGTTACCAAATTTGATTGCCACGTTAGAAGGCGGCACAACCGCCTTACTCACATCCGTTGGAAACACGGTGAATTCGAGTTTGCTTGGATATACTGCTTTGAAATTATTTCTTAGAATGTAATCTATTTTCCTAACGAGGTCGAATATTTTTCTTTGTTGATCTCCACAGTGCGGATGAAGTGTGTCAAAAACCTGAGAAACTTGCGAGTCCATGACTCGCATTCTTATGTCCCTGAAAGTGTGTCCAACAACAAGTAATTCAGGGACATGAAATTGATCTCTAGAAGTGCCTGTCTTGTCTATCATCGTCCATTTTATCAGAGGTTGATCCTCATCCTTCAGGATTATACCCTGCGCCTTCTTATGATATTCACATGGAGATATGCTTCCTTGTAGGACTTTGCTCTTGGCTCGCGCATCCCAAGTAATCTCTCTTATGACAATCGGCGGAGCGGAGTAGGCTATTACGTTTGCAGTTCGATTGCGAAAAGCCCAGTTGACGAAGCTTATAAATTCCTTGGGAGGATTATAGAAATCTACTTTTTCTTCCTTCTTCTTGGTTTTTTGCCACCATTCAGCCAGAATTTTCAGTTCATTCAAGAGGCTCTTCCATGATCTGAGTTCTATTTCTCTGTTGATTATTAGATAAGGAGCGCCGAAAGCGATACGAAGCCCGCGGTAAAATCTTCGCCCGTCTTCAACGCCTATTCTCTGACGGAGAGCTTTGTCAAAATAACCCTCTCCTCTTTCCAAAATGTAGGGTGACATCTCACTGTATTTGTAATAGTCTTTTGACAGGTGACACAGGGCCAGATCTACAATCTTACTTACTATTCTGCCATAAGCAAGAGGTGAGTCTGCGAAATTGACGTGCCCACTTTCTTCGAGACGCAATTTTACCTTGAATTTTGCGATGTTTTCGAGTTCAATTTCATTCACTAGCTTGTCTTCGGAAATCGTAGATTCAAGGATTTTTATTTTCCCTTCATCAGAAATTACTGCTGTCGCCGTAGATTCAGTAAGTGTTCTCGCAAGTCGTCCCAGAACCTGATAAAAATGAGTGGGTTTTTCAGGCGATGGTTCCAATTCAGCTAAGTAGGTGCTAACTTCAAGCGGTTCGTGCACTTTGAGCTCAAAAAGATTTGCGTTAAAGTTTGGGTTCATGACGGTTACACCATATTTAGTTACATTTGAGTCCTTTCAATAGCTGACTTGCAGTTACCAACCTTATTCTTTCTCGGTATTGGCTGGAAAAGTTGGCACTATTCTTGTATTTATCAAGCCTGTTGTCCATAACGATGCAGACTCCGCGATCATTTTCTTTTCTAATGAGCCGCCCAATCCCCTGCTGCAACCTAATCAGCATTTTTCTTTTGTTGAAAGTGAAACCATAACTTTTTTCCAGATGCACAGGGGGGCGTATGAAGGGTAGAGAGAAGATTATTTCAAGTTTCAGATTACTTATGTCTATGCCTTCCCACAATCTAGAAGAGGCAGTCGCCATTATGACGTCAGCTTTCTCAACGCATGCTTGCACGGTTTCGGTTTCATCGCTATCATCAATGAAGGTTATTTCTCTACTCACTGACTCTCTGAGAACCTTTCCAGCTTTATTTTGGTCTCTGTAACTTTTGAAAAGTAAAAGGGTCTTTCCTTGAGTCCATGTCAGTATTTTTGCGACCATTTTGGCGGCTTCCTCAACTTGATCATCCTTATCTTGAGGGAAGTCACTTGTTTCGAAGATTTTTAACCCTCTGAACCAATTCTTGACCATGTCGGGCTGATTTTTTGGAACCATTGGAATTGTATCTCGAGCGTATTCTCTGTGAGTGCAGTAATGTGCATGCGTCATTATGTCTCCGAAAGTTGCGCTCGCGAATATTACTCTAGACTGTCCGAATATTTTCTTGACAACGTTCCTTTGAAAGCTGTCGGATTTTCTGGCAATCAATGCCGCTTCTTGAGGATCGTCTGGTTTGTAGTGGTCTTTCTGAACATAGAAGGTATTGGTCGAGGTATTCTGGCAACACTTTACAAAATACAATAGACCACGACATACGCTTCTGTCCAGTTCCTCAAGCTTCCGAAGCTGATCTCGCAGTTCGTCGTAACCCTCAATCTCAGCGATGCCCTTAATAACGTCATTTGGAGCCCGCATTGACTCGTTCTGTGGACCTGGGGGTATGGTGTTAATTGCCGCGTCGAAGAAATCTAAAAAACTACCTGCGAACGCTGCCGTAAGATCGTCCTGCTGTTCGTGACGTTTATACAATCCGTCTATCTGATAATAGGCCATGCGACTCTGAAACTTGTCATCCAGTGCATTTTCAAAACCATGAGAATCGTCTATTATGACCAAATCGAAGCCTTGATGAGTCTTCGTCGACAGGAACTTATGAAAATTCGTGAGAATAAAGCCATATTCTTCAAACTCCTTGTTGACTCTGAGAACATCACAATCCGAATGCTCTGAAATACAAATCTCTTTCTGCTCTGGTGTACAAGTTCCATAGTCCGCTTTATCCTTTGTAATCGCGCAGTCATAGTGTTCTATTCCTTTAACAACGCAGGGTTTAGTTCTAATTTTGAAGTTTGGCAGGTATTTTTGTTCCATCTGCTCAATAATCTGATTCGTAGCAACAAGTATACAAACTCTATGCCCCCGATTAGCCGCTGTGATTGCAATAGGCAAGTAAACGTATGTTTTTCCGGTCCCCGTAGGCAGAGAGAGGGCAACATCCTTCCCAAGCTTCAATTTATCCAACATTTCTCTTATCGATGTCTTCTGGTATGGTCTAGGTTTGGTTAGAAAAGTTGACATGCATTCTTCCAGAGAGAAAGCCAAAACTCTTACCAAACGATAATATCTCCCTCTCTTTTGATATTTTGGATAATTAGATTATAGGGCTATCAGCTAATATGACTTATCACTCTTCACTTGTCGGTACAAAAGCGCGCGCTCTATACTTGGTTCCTTGGGCAAAAAAGGGCACGCGCCTCAAGGCACTCTCAGTTTCCAAATCTCGTTGCAGATTTGTATATCCTTTTCAAGTAAGCTGAGATAGTCCACGAAATAGGCATCCGTCACAATGTCTATGATCGAAGGTGGTATAGTATCAGTTCGATAAGGCTTGTTTCCAGGAGCCACCATCAAGGTATTGTAATGTAAGTGATTCATTGGAAAGACTCTCTTTTGGTCATTGCTTCGTTTAAATTCCCATAATTCCCCCCTTAAGACGATCGTCAAAAAAACAGCTCTGCTGCGTCGTTCCTTAGGAAGTGCCCAATAGGCACCTTTCAGTTGATGAACAGCTTTGCGAAAGTCATCTGGAGAATCTTCATTTTCTTTCTTACTGTTCAGATGTGTCACGTGACAGGAATGGGCCATCGGTACATTGCTGTCAAAGAGATGTATTTGCCATATTTTTTTGCTTAACCGTTCGGGAATTCTTCGGTGATCATTCTTGATCTTTGGATAGTCAGGACACTGCTGAAGGAAAGAATCATACTGAATCCCCCTTGAACGGACTCTTAAATCGTCAAAACCTGTTTTGAAAGGAGTGGTGTGAGTACAGTAGAATACCCAAGGATTCTCACTTTTTTTGCACTCTATCACAAGCATCGGCGATCTTGAATCTGACGGATCCATCAACGTTCCCAGGGGGGAGGGACTCGCAATAAGATCAACTGATCGTAGTGTTCTCGTTTCATCGAGAAATGGATATTGAGGAAAGACGCTCCATTTTCTTTGAATCAGCCAGTCCGTTACGTCAACTTCAAGTGGATAGCCGGTTTTTTCAATTCTCTCCAGTATCCTTCTTTCATGTTCAGTACTCATGTTTGAACTTCCTCCTTATCATGTCGATAATCTCTCTGATACTTCGGAGTTAGTTAAATAGGCAGCTATCTTGCCAAGCAACAAAGTCGAGAATTGCCCGTCATTCATTCCGTCCATATATGTCGATGGCATTAGAAGCGGGAGCGCGCGGTTCAAACTTTTCATCTTCAACCGACTCAGACCTGCGAGGGTTCTCGAAGATAATTTCTGGCGTTATTGGAGAATTCTTCGAAACCAATCGGATGGTATTCAATTTCTCCAAAGAACCTCTTGTATCGTTTGTGGAGATCTGAACTTTCTGGATTTCTCGAACTTGTTATTACCACGAGTCGAGGATGGTTTTGAGACCTGTAAAGAGCCTTTTTAAGCAGGTACCTAACATGGAAATCGGACTCAGGAAGCGAATATCCAATGAAAAAAACCGTCGTCGCTTCGCGCAGTGTATGTTCAGCATCTAACCATATCTTGACCAAGTGCGCATTGTCATATACCTTGAGCCACGTCGGTGGAATCAGTAGTGGCTGTTGGGCTGCATTATCTCTGCTGCAAGGTGTCTTCTCTGTCACTATTGTATCTGCGATCTTTCCAGACAGACTGAGTTGAAGACTATTGCACACAGGACAAAAAGCCCAGTTCAAAGATCCATGGAGCTTGAGCACCTTAATTCTATGCTCCAGGCGTGGCTCGGGTATATTTCTGAAGCTCACTCCATAGTCTATATCGGTGCGAGGGTAACAATTCAATATGGCTTGATCTAGCAGGATATCATAATTCAGACTTATGAAGGAACCCTTGCAGGTCGTTGATTCTTCATCCAAGAGAGTCTGAATGAAGGCCTTGTGGTATTTTTGATATTGGTCTTCACGCCCGGGAGATCGCAGGTGAATCCTGAGAACCCTTGCCATACAGTATATAAGCGCCTCTCTAAGACTGAGTAGTGCGCTCTTGTTCCAAGTTTCTGAGAGTTCTTCCTGTTTCAGAAGTGCAATATCGACCGTAGTCAATAGCTCCTCAAATTCAGGCATTTGTTGAACCGAGGCGATATTCTCTGCGTTTTCAATTCTGAAAAGATCTTTCAGAAAGGCCTTAACAACCGATGTATATTCTCCCTTGACCTCTGGATTTCTCAGCGATTCAAACAAGAGTTCACTGGTGAGCAAGCCTCCTTCGGCTTTTGAAGCGCCAGCTCCAAAGAGGAAAACCCGAGATTCAGGCATCTATTCACCACAATCCATTAATGAAGCTTCGCTTAAGCCTTTTCCTAAGGAGCCGAGGTGTACGCCTATGATTAGAAAAATGTATCCTTTGCTGTCTGGTGGAATAGATTCTACGATCGCCATATTGAAAAGGATGCAGCAACCGGACTTCATCGAGCTACAGCCCATATTCATCGACTATGGACAAAAGGCCTGCGAACAAGAGTGGAATTCTGTCCGCAATATTTCACGCGAGCTCCCCAAATTAGCGGGGAATAGACCGATTCATTTTGAAAATCCTAGGCGCATAGATTTGTCGTCAACTCCTGATCGAATGGAACGAGCATTTGGATGGAGCAAGTCAGAGCTCATAGAAGGCAACAGCGGAAATGACCCGTACCTCGAAAATAGGAATATGGTTCTTCTTTCGCTCGTTTCTTCGTACGTTGAGTCTCAAATCAAAGAGTCTGAAGAAGGAATAATAGTCACAGGTTTCAGAGATGAATTTCCAGATACCAAGAAGGAATTCGTGAACTTGCTTAATAACCTCTTAGTTTTCCTTCTTAAGGGGACCAAGAAGAGTATTATTGTTGAAGCCCCGGTTGTTGACTATGGACCTTGGGGGAAGAAAAGGATGCTTGCGGATTTCAGTCACTTCAAACATATTATCGACTTAACGTGGAGCTGTTATGAGCCCAATCAAGGTAAACCGTGTTTACATTGTGATGCATGCAAGGATCGAAAGCAAGCACTTTATGAAGTGTTCGGAACTAGGCAGGAGTAGCAGGTCAAAGCGCGCACTTCTTTGTATGGCAAAATCCAAGTTGCAACAGCTTGATACACCCAATCTTATCACTACGCAGCGAAATAGACCTCTTGGTGAGGCCGCTGGGCCCTATACCAAATGGGTTCAAGCACTCTTTTTTTGGTTGACCTTCAACCTGATAATAGCAGTTTGAACATTTGTAGTATATTTCGTAATGGTCAAATTCCTTAGAGCGACCATACAGTCCTTCGTCTTTGCGCGCGCTTAGTGTTCACCGTTTATGCCAAGTTTAGCGTAAGGTGCTTCAATCATAGCGCTTCATCATTATTAAGCTAGGACCCGAAAAGTGAACAGTCTGGTCATTCAAGCCTCGACAACTAAACACCCAACTCAGGCCCCGGAGACTAAACAGAACCCCTTCGCGTTCTGTTCAATTGCTAGGGCTTTTTGTCGAATTCAATTGCTTGTTAAGATTCGGGGCTTGAAATTCTCCCCTGTTTATTAATCGGGGCTTGCTGAGACAATGCTTATAGCTGCAAATCACTTTTGCGTTTGTATGGAATTTCAAATCTGTTTTCGACAAGTTTTCCGCCAAGTCTTGTTATGACTTGGTTGATCTTGGCGATGCTGTCATGCAAAAGTGTTTTTCGTTTTATTACTATTTTTTCTTCAGCTTCACAATATTGGAAGGTTAACTGGTCAATATCTCCTCGTTTGATTTTTTGGTCATGGAGAGTATCCTTTATTTGCTGAATCTCGGAGGCAACATCTAAAGGCAGTTTCGCTGACTCATCTTCGGTTGACTCTACTCCTTGTAGCATTTTTTCGATATCAATCTTGAAATATCTGATTCGCCCAGTGCTGAATCTTCTGTATCTTATCCTATGTTCTATTACGGCCCATCTCCAGAGAGTTTTTGTAGAGACATTGAGCATTTCCGCAGCCTCGAGAGGGCTCAGCAGTTCTTCATATTGAGTCATACGATGCACTACATACGATACACCATATTGCTCGGGCTAAAAAGGTTTCTGCATTCAGCATAAGTGTGCTAGTCGCGCTAACGTGTCCTATTTGTCGCTTTTGAGACCTCGATTCTCAACACAAATTCCAAAGGCCGATACTTATGAGGGATATAATGTCCAACCATGTAAGAGAAGTTCAACTTGATGTTTGGGAAGAAATAGTGGGTAGATGCAATAAAGTATCGATAGATGGAAAAAAGGTCATCTTGTTTCTAACGGTTCGCGGGCAGGAACTCAGAATTGCTTTCAACTCTGAATCCAAGGAAGCGATAGCATTACGTAAAATCAGAAACAAAATTGTTGGCAAAAGGATCGGACTCCTGAAGACAGATGATGCAGTTCGACCGATCGCTGTGAGAATTATCGAAAATGACCATAAGGAAGGTAGCCACGATGGTTCCAACTGACAACTCGAATGGGACAATGGATCACTATGCTGTCTATTGCCCATATTGCAGAAGCAGTGACATCGTCTTAAAAGAGAAAGTGCTGACAAAGAATAGAGGCCCTTTACAAAGATACGAGTGTAAGCAATGTGAGCACAAATTTAGGTGGGGTGCTTTTCTCCATAATAAATATGGAAACACAAGTGTAGAAAGAGTCTTAGATCTTAGCGCGCGCCCGCGTGGGAAGCCAGCTCGGTGGCTAGCTGAATGGAAAAAACGCGGTATTATCTCAAGTTATGCTGACGAGGTCCTTCAAGGGCTTGTTGCACTTCGGGAAAAGATAGTCGAACAAGATCTCAAGGTTGCCAAGCTTCAAGATATGGAGGCCGAGCCATGAGTGAAAAAGATAACCAATTGGCGCTTCCAGACTCTAGCCCTAAGCAGGATTCTTGCGATCGAACCGCAAACACAGTCGAAGACAATAGTGCGGATTTCAAGAAGCAGCTACAAGAATTAACAGCGCAAATCGCCGAGATTGCGACCAGGATAAGCCGCATTGAGAATCAAGGCCTAGGTAAAAACAACAGCAAAAAACGCTCGAAAGGTAAAAGCGGGGTCACGGTCTACATAAGCAAAAAATGGAGACAGTTTATTGAACAATGGCGCCTTTCTCCAGATGAGGAATTCAGGGATGTTCTGGAAAGATTTCTCTTATGGGTCAGTGAAAATCTCAAGGCAAACCGAAATCACCAGAATAATTTACAGGAAGGCTTAAACTCTTAGGTGATAACTTTGAATCTAAGACATCCTCAGAATATTAACAGAAGAGTGTCCTCAGAAATCCGACCCCTATCATCGTCGGTAGGTGTCGGAATCCAGCGGTTTCTAATGTTCTTAGAAGTTCTGTATAGAATTCGGGTGTTAGACTCTAAGTCGCATCTTAGGAAAAGGGCGGCCGTTGGCTGTTAAAATTCAGAGGAAAAGTGTTTAGATGAAGATTCCGAAAAAGTTTCATCGTTACAAGGGCGAGTACGCTCTTCCACAATTCTTTGGTACTGCCACGGAATTCGCCATAGAAAACATGTCCGTTGACGACATCTTGAACAGATTTGATTGCGATTTCAAGAGTTTCGAGCAGCATTTCGACATAGAAAAAATATCTGCTTTTTTGAAGGAAAAAGCCGAGTCTTTTCCAACGGAGATTTTGCGCAGAACTTACTGTCCGAATCCGAAATGCAAAAGACCCATGATACTCAGGTTTCACAAGAACGGTGCCGTACCTAGGAAATACCACTACTGTGTTGTTTGCCGAGAGTCACATGAAATTGCGAGTTTCATTGGATCACACTTTCCAGATTGGGTTCTCGCTTCTATAGTCTCAAACGCATTTCAAGGAAAAAAGCCTAGAGAAATTCTTCAATCCCTTCAAACGGAAGCGACAAATCGTTACTTGGATTTTGATGAGCAAAACAAGCTTCCTGACGAAAAGACATTATATGACGTAATAAGCAAGATTGCCGAAAAACTAGAAAAATTCAATCGTTTGATGATACTTTTGATCGGAGGGTTGCATTGCACAGAACTTTTGATTGATGACGCATTTGTCCGTAGAACAAGGAGAAGACACCGACGAAATGTAAGACAAGGTGGACTTAAGAGATTTTACTATGCCATTGTAACGATAGACAGGTACAAGAAGTTCATAATCGATGTGTATATTGCCAGCAGCCGTGACGAATCTGCTTTCCGCGTTGCGTTTGCTAAGGCCAAGATGATGTTAAGCGAGCTTCCTCAGATAGTAAAGGGCGATTTGCTTGCTGCAATGATCGAGGCCGCCGAAGCGTATTTTCCTGTGAACAGAGTTGTGCATGACTTCAAAAAGTTGAAACCTTGGGAAAAGCGTGAACGAAATGTGATCGAGAGAAGAATTCGAGACCTCAGGAAAACCTTGAGAAAGCGCCAAAAATGCGGTTCGTTGGCAGTTCAGCGAAACTACGCTACGATAGCATGGATAGGCCAGGATTACGTGAAACCTATGGAAAAAGCGCTCAATAACAGATCAGCAGCTCAAGCAGTCGGAATACCTTATCCTTTCTATCCATGGGATTGGAGAAAACTCATGATATGGATAGACTGGGTCTTCAATAACGTGTCTGAAATACTGCGAGCAGGTCTGAAGTAGCTCATCAGAGCTACTATCATTGCCGTGGCGCGCGCGAGCTGAATTACCTGAGCCCAATGGTCAAGGCTCTTAGTGGCACGAACATTCTAAGCATGATGTCGGCATTCCATATCCCTTTTATGAATATGACTGGAGAAAACTAATGATTTGGGGTGATTGGGTCTACGACAACATCCCTGATTTTGAAGTCTGGTCTGAAAGAACTCCTTGGATGTTCCCTCAAACCCTCTACTGATTCAAGCGACGAGACGTTTAAAGAGAAACAAAAGCTGAGAAAGAGGAAAAGACATTAACAACGTGAGGAAAGCTGTCCGTTTTGTTCCTTTTTTGCCTTCTGGATGAGAGTTGCCCAGCTGTCTCCATGACTCTTCCTCATCGCTGTTTCCATTGGTGTCTTACCGTTAAGAGACCTGTGTTTCTTTATGTTGTTGTAGTATGTGCCGAATCCCTTCGTGAACGTTTCTGCAGTCTCCTGACTGTGAAAGCTTGAAATGGTCTTGAATCTTTGTTTCACGGTTCTTTGGAATCTTTCCATCTTGTTGTTGCTCAAGGGTGTTGAGATCGCCGCCTGTACATGAATTATCGGTTGTTTCAACTCCACTCCAAACTTTCTATCTATCGCCTTGGTGTATGATGCCGCGCTGTCAGTGACGATTTCCAATGGTTTGTTCTTTGCTCTTTTGAGACCGTCTTCCAACAGTTTGTAAGCCTGGTCAGCACTCTTACTTTCATTGATGTGTTGGGCCAGCAGAATTCGGGTCTCACCGTCAAGCATTGACCACAGAACAAGATGTTTGCCTCTCACTCTGACGACGGTTTCGTCAGCATGCCACCTTTCACCAGACTTGACTTTGGACTTGTTCAGATACCGATACACCAGTTCGACGTAGTGCTTAATCCAACCGTAGATCGTTCCGTGCGAGATCTTGATTCCGTAGACTGATTGGAAATGCTCAGAAATCTGTCTCAGACTCAAACCCCTGTAATAAAGGTCCAAGGAAAGCACTATGGCAAATGCTTGACCGTGAGCCCCCTCAAAACCTGTCCTTGCGGAAAAGCCGTGATTACATTTCTTGCAAAAGAATCTTTGCCCAAGACCGCTGCGGCTTTCACTGAAACCATCTTTGATCACAAAATCACTCAAACCACAAAGAGGACACTGGGCAATGTCTTGGCCCATTTTCTTGACGCCAATCTGAAGGTCTTGAAGCGAAAGGTAATAACATACAGCGTAGATGTGCTTGCATTTCTTCCTATGCCTTTCGAAATCCTCACAAGAGCATACCCATCTTTTCCTGTCCCATCTTACTTTGTGCTCGATTTCGGGCTTGGTCTCGGATTTGACAATAAATGTTGAAGAGTCGACCGCTTTGATCTGACCCTTGAGGACGAGCTCGATGCCTTTACTTTCACGTTTCGAGGCCATCTGTTGAAAACCTCTTGCTCTGTACTTCATTTCCCAAAGGAGCCTCATCGTTTTCTGTTGTTGTAATCTGCAAAATTGCCTCGTTTATTCTGGCTTGCAACTCTCTAAGAGCTTGCTTCAGGTGCATGTCTAACTGTTTTATGTCCTCAGTTACTCCTTGGGCGGTTGTTTCAATCCGGCGTGCTTTGTACCTAATTTT